>Ga0134127_10003045_pt1 | contig 12013 bp, 8 predicted proteins | sample KB31753_FD_96459 | JGI IMG/M metagenome (GOLD analysis project Ga0134127, IMG submission 96459) | Terrestrial soil microbial communities with excess Nitrogen fertilizer from Kellogg Biological Station, Michigan, USA - KB3-175-3 | ecosystem: Environmental > Terrestrial > Soil > Unclassified ...
GAGCCGGCGACTGGGATTGTTTCAGGAAGAGAACGGCGAGCACCTTATGGCGGTCGCCCGTCAGATGAGCATCGCGGTCGAAAACCGCCGCCTCTTCGATGACGTCACTGCATCGCGCGACGCGCTGGCGCGCACCAATACCGCCCTTTCCGAGAGCAACCGCATGTTATCCGCGCTCCACGCGGTCGCTGCGGCGGCCAGCCAGTCGATGAACTTGAATCGCGTGCTCGACCGGGCGATCGAAAAGGTCATCGAGATCTTCTCTTTCGAAGCTACCCGAATTCATCTCTACGACGATTCCAGCGGGCATATTGTCCGGCGCGCCGCCTTTGAAAAGCATCCGGAAAGATTCAAGGGCACAACGCCTTTCAGGAAAGGCCAGGGCATCGTCGGCCGGGTCGTGGATTCCGGCGAATCGCTCATTTTCTCGGACATCGAAACAGATCCGCGCTACCGCCAACTCAGTCGAACCAACATCGCCAGCAAATTCAGCAACCATTATTTCGCGGTTTTTCCGATCCGCAGCAAGTCGCGAATATTCGGCGCGTTGAGCTGCCTGGGATCCGAGCCGCGGGTTCTGGCTCAGAGCGAAATCCAACTTTTGGAGGCTCTCGCCGACCAGCTCGCCGTGGCCATTGAAAATACCGGGCTCTACGAAGCCGTGAGCTCAAAAGTCGACGAGTTGCAGCGCAAAACCACAGAGCTCGAACATGCCAACAGAGTCAAGGACGAATTTCTCGGCGTCGTGTCCCATGAATTGCGCACGCCCATGAACGTCATTATTGGATACACGAACCTGTTCAGGGACGGGGTGTTCGGTGAAATCAGGCCGGCGCAGGAAGATGCTCTGGCGAAAATCGCGCGCGAATCGAATGACCTGTTGGCGATGATCAATACGTTGCTTTACGCGACCGCGCTGGAAACCGAACCGGTGGCGCTCGAAGCCCAGCCGTTTAAGGTCGAGAGTTTGCTGGCCGAGCTGCGGGCAAACTACGCGGTCACGGTGCCGCGGCAGGTCACCATGCACTGGCGCTATCCGCCGAGCCTGCCGCTGCTGCATACCGACCGCAGAAAGTTCAGACAGATCCTCGACAACTTGATCGGCAATGCGGTGAAATTTACCGAGCACGGCGCCGTGACCGTGGCCGCCGCTGCCCGTGAAATGCCCAATTCGTCAAATGGCGGCGATTTGCGACCGCCCGGCAAGCCGGGCCCTTGGCTCGAATTTTCAGTAAGCGATACCGGCGTGGGCATACCGCCCGATCGCGTCGGCAAGATCTTCGACAAGTTCTATCAAGTCGACAGCTCGGAGACCCGTCGCTTCGGCGGTGTCGGCATGGGTCTTTACATCGCGCGGCAATTTGCCGAATTGCTTGGCGGCCGCCTCAGCGTCGAAAGCGTCGAGGGAAAGGGCAGTACCTTTATTTTGGCGCTGCCCTGCGAGCCAACGGCCACACCGGCAACCGATTAGAAATTCCTGATCGGTGGCGTTGAATTGCTGGAGATCCGCCGGTCTCCGACAGCGCCCGGCTTTGCCTGCTCTCGCGTGCGGCCGTTCAATGACCCGCCCGGGCTCCCGGCGCAGCGCGAACCATAGCGCGCCGGCCGTCGGCGAGGAGCCAAGCCGCCAACGGGATCCTTTCGCTGTCCTCGCTTCGCCGCCGTGGTTGGCATAGCGCCGTGTTGCTCCAGGCCGCTCGCTTGTTGCCGCGCGGGCGGAACTGCTATGGTTTGTTGAAGACGTCGTTGCCAAACCACACCGGCGCCGATCTGAAAGTGCCGCGCTAAATCCCTCAATGGAGCTATTCAACGCCGACTTCTTCGTGCTCACGCTTGCCCTGGTGGGCGTTGTCATAGTTATCGCGGCGCTGCTCTCCGGACTCATCCGTAGCAGCGATTTACCCCAGGTCGGCGTCTTCCTGGCGCTTGGCGCCATGCTCGGCCCGGCGGGGCTGGGCTTATTGGACGTGACGCTCGAATCGCCGATCCTTAGGGTGGTGGCCACCCTAAGCTTGGTGCTGGTGCTGTTCACCGATGCGGTAAGTCTCAGCATCGCCGAAGTGCGCCGTCATGGCGCCCTCGCGTTTCGCGTGCTGGGCCCCGGCACGATTCTTTCCGCCGGGCTGGTTTCGCTCGCAGGCTGGAAATTGCTCGACCTGTCGTTTGCGGCGGCGGCGATCCTCGGCGCGGCGTTGGCTTCCACCGACCCGGTGATGCTGCGTGGTCTGCTCCGGCGCCCCGGCCTTCCCGATCCCGTGCGCCTGGGGCTGCGACTGGAAAGCGGCCTCAATGACGTTGTTCTGCTACCGGTTATTTTGGTCGCCATGCCGTTTCTCGGGCAAAAAATATCGCTTACGCAAATCGAGTGGTCGCGGGTCGGACTCGATTTGTTTCTCCTGGGGCCCGGCGCGGGCATCGCGGTGGGGCTGCTAGGAACTTCTGCGCTGGAGATGATCCGGCGCAAGACCGGAGTGTTGCGCGACTATGAGTCCCTTTATTCTTTGGGCATCGCCTTTACCGCCTATGGCGCAGCCGAGGCGGTTCACGGCAGCGGCTTTCTCGCGGCATTTGCGGCGGGTTTGACCATCGCCGCCCTCGACGTGGAGCTTTGCGATTGTTTTCTCGAATATGGACAAACCACCGCCGAAATGGCCCTGCTTTTTACTTTCGTCCTTTTCGGCGCCTCGCTGATCTGGAGCGGCTTCACGGTGCTGAGCTGGCCGGTGGCCCTGTTCGCCGTCGCCGCGCTGCTGGTGCGGCCCGTCGCTTTTTTCATCTCCCTCGCGGGCACGGAGTTGGATTTTCGCAGCCGGTTGCTGATCGCCTGGTTCGGACCGCGCGGCTTGAGTTCGCTGCTGTTGATCCTGGTCCCGGTATTCGCCGGCATTCCAGGCGCCGAACATCTATTTTTCATCTGTTGTCTGTTCGTGCTGCTGTCCGTTGCCATCCACGGCGGCTCCTTGATGCTTCTTCCGCGCAGCGGCTCTCCACCGCGCATGCGCGAGGCGCGTAGCGACACCGTAGCCGCGCCGGGCGCGCCGCCGGAACCGGCGGCCGCCGCAAGCGCCGGCGCAAGCCAGGGCGACGACCGCGACGGCACGTCGATCACCATCGCCGCCATGCGGACGATCCAACTATCCGGCGCTCCCAATCTCGTTCTCGACGTGCGCGCCGAGCGCAGCCTCGGGGAGAGCAACTTGCGCGCCCAGGGGGCGCTGAGAATTCCACCGGCAAATCCTGTCGAGCGGCTCAAGGAACTGGACGTGCCGCGACAAACGTGGCTTTTCGCGTTCTGCGCTTGACCCGACGAAGCGACGAGCGTCCGTGTGACGCGAGAATTGCAAAAAGCGGGATGGACCAGAACTCGCGCGCTGACCGGTGGTTGGGCCGCCTGGCAAAAAGAAGGACTACCGGTGGAAGCAAAAGCGCTTCCCTAGATTCTAACCGTTTCTTTGCTCAGCCGATTTTTTTCCGGCAGCGCATTCGTCGCAAAATTCTCAGCTTTTTATCGGCCCAGAAAATTGGAGAAGGATTTGACCGACATTTTTCATGCCGCGGCAGCGCTAAACGCTGGAACCCCAATGGTTTCAGCTATTGGTATGGCCATTGCACTGGGAGTCGAATCAAATATTGACGAAACCTTCGTGAAGGGGGAGGCGATGATGACTCCAATCGATGCGCGCGATTTCAAACGACAAAAATGCGGCGTCTGCAAATGCCAAGACAAGTTTAACTTTCACGTTCCCGACAAACTCTGGCGCCAAGTTGTGCCCAAGGAGTACTGGAGCAAAGTTGTTTGCTTACAGTGTTTTGATGAGTTCGCGCGGACAAAAGAAATAAATTATGCTCAATCGATCGAAACGCTCTATTTCGCCGGGAATCAGGCGACTTTCAAATTTCAGACCGTGTCGTCCCAAAGCGCCTGATAGAGCCTGCCTTGGAAAACCTGCGAGATCCATCGCTTCACTTTTTAGTCCATGCGCTGTGCTTTGCGGACGCTGGCGATGAGGGATGTGCGCAGTAGAAATTCTTTGTGCTTTGCCGCATCTTCCGCCACCGCGCGCAGCTCGTCAAAACGCGCTTGGCGCGCGCCGGGTTCGCGCTCTTCCAGGCGTTTCTTGTTCACGATCGTTTGTTCCTGGACGAACTCGATATTCAATGTGCGCCTGCGTCTGGTGTAGCGATCGAGAATCTCCTCGCCGGCTTGCCCGGTGATCACCCGCTGGAGTGAATCAACCAGCTCCATGGCATCGTGAATACCGCCGTTGAGCCCAAGCCCGCCGACGGAGTTGTTCACGTGCGCCGAATCACCGGCGAGGAATACCCGCCCTTTGCGAAAGGTCGCCGCCACTCGCTGATGCACTTTGTAGAGGTTGCGATGAACCACGTTGTAACCGCGCGCCAGCGGGAACACCCGCTGCAGCCGCGAATAAGTCGACTCGTCGCCGAGCGCCCGCTCATCGCTCTCGTCCACCCGAGTCGGAAACACGGCGCGCCAGCGTCCTTTGCCGTCGTCCCCGGCGACTTTGAACAGATTGGTCCATTCATCCGGATCGGCGAGATAGTTTCGATAACAACAGCCCTTTAAAAGGTCTTGAAAGTCATCGAGGGTGGTCAAGACAAGAAAATGTTCAGGCCACGTAAAGCCCTCGAACTCGATATCGAGGGCTTTGCGGATCGTGCTGCGGCCGCCGTCGGCGCCGATCACATAATCGCCGCGAAAGGTCTCCGCGCCTCCCGGTCCTTCGGCCGTCACCGTGGCGCCATCGGCATCCTGGCTCACGCCGGTGGCGCGAGTGGCGAAGCGCACGTCGACGTCGGCGAAAGTTTTGAGCCGCTCGATGCCCATGCGCGCGAGCTTGTGCTGTTCGGTCTGGACGACAAACGGATAGGGCGTTTCGTCGCGGAGAATCTCGTGATCGAACTCGACGATTTTGGCGCGCGCCGGTTTGTCCCAAAACTGAAAGTAGCGCGCCACCAAGCCTTCTCGAATAAAGGGCTCGATAAGGCCCACGCGGGCGATCATTTCGAGGGTCGACGGATGGGTCGTCGCCGCACGCGGGCTGTCGTCGATTTTCGCCTCGGCCTCCATGAGCGTCACCGCATGACCCTGCTGGGCGCAGGCCAGCGCGGCGATGACGCCGACCGGCCCGCCGCCGGCGACAATGATTCGGGGTTTCGTCATGGCTCAGGAACCTCCAATTTCGTCGCCCAGGAAGCCTCTCATAACACAACATCGGCAATGACTTTAAGCGGTCGAAAATGCCGGCAGCCGAAAGTGTGTCTCGATTCACGCTTTCCAAGCCAATTGCGCAAGTGAAAGGCGGCATGCATCGAGCGATTGTGCGCAACGCCTCGATCGGAAGATCAGCGCAGGCGCTTGAAAGACGCCACCCGCTCGTCCTATGCTCGCTTGCATGGCGCAGCACAACACAACCTTCGGACTCACGCTGTCGAACCGTGCGCTGGTGACTCGCGGCACGCCGCCCGGCGAGCTGATCGATATGGCGGTCAGTGCCGAGGCCAGCGGCGCTGTCGACGCGATCTGGGTGGGCGACAGTATTTTGAGCAAGCCCCGGCTCGAGTGCATTCCGCTCCTGGGCGCCATCGCGGCGCGCACGTCGCGCGTGAAACTCGGGGTGGCGTGCATGGCCACGATAGCCCAACGTAATCCGATGCTGCTCGCGCTCCAATGGGCGAGCTTGGACGTGTTGTCCGGCGGCCGCACCTGGCTGGCGGCTTGTATGGGCTATCCGGCGAGCCAACATCCCATGGCTGCAAAGGAGCTTGAAGTCATGGGCATAGCGAGCAAGGAGCGCCCCGGGCGATTGGAAGAGATGATCCAGGCGCTGCGTCTGCTGTGGTCCGACGATCAAGCCAGCTTTCACGGCAAATACTACAGCTTTGATGGCGTCGATCTGCTGCCGAAACCGGCGCAGCGGCCTTGCCCCATTTATATTGCCGGCACGCCGCGCGCTGCGCAGATTGGCGAGCGCGGCGTGGAGCGCTCGCTACGGCGCATCGCCCGTCACGCCGACGGTTGGATGAGCAACCAGATCGAGCTCGCCATGTTTCGAGATTACCTGGGCAGGCTGCATGAGATGTTGACCGAGGAAGGGCGCGATCCCGGACTTTTCAAAACAGTGCTGTACTACGGCGTGTCCGTCGATGACGACCGCGAGCTGGCGTTTCGCCAAGCCAAGGCTTTTCTCGACGCCTATTATCAGAAGGATTTCACCCGGCAAGGCGTCGAAATCTGGACAGCCTGCGGGCCGGTGGAACACTGCGTCGATTGCTTGGCCGGATTTATCGATGCGGGCGTCGATCACGTGGCGATCCGCCCGATCGGAGAAGATTTAAATGCCCAGTATCGCACCTACCTGAATGATCTTCTGCCGGCTTTGATTGGGGTCGCGGCGAATTCAGCGAAGCGCCGCAGTGCAAAGCAAAGCGGGTAACGACCCGTGGCTGGCCCGCGCGGGCATCCAGAAGGCGTCAGATCTTACCTGTCGATCTGAAGTGCTCAATGCGGCTCTTGATGATTTCGGTCAAATCCTGCGCAGGCAAATCGTCGGCGACCACCAGCGGTTCGGCGCCGAGCCGGGATAACTGGCCGTTGATCGTGCGCAGGGTAGAATGAAGCCGTCGATACTCCTCGAGCGACCTGCGGCAATCCATCAGCCGGTGATCGATTTCCTGAATACATCGACTGATTTTCTGCGCTTCCCCTTCCTGAAGGGCGCGCACGAGGTGCTCGAACGGTTGTTGTTCTTGATTCTTGGCGTCGTCGGCCATTTCAATTCTTCCTTTCGTGCTCTATTGGCTCGGAACGTTTTTCAACGTTGCGTTGTTTCCTAAAACACTCACGCGACTTCCCGCCCAAGGCGCAGCATGGCGGCCCGGAGGCTCGAACGCATGCGTTCGAGGGACCTTGCCAGATCGCCGATTTCGTCGCGCGAGCTGACGCAAGCGTCGCCCACAGAAATGTCGAGATCGCCCATGGTGACCTTGTCGGCGATTTCTCTCAGGCCAACGATCGGGCGAACGATCCAGTGGGCGAGCAATAAAGAAAGCAGGGTGCCGACGACCGGCACGATTGCAATCACGCCGACGATCGGAATGAGCGCCCGGCCGATTTCATTTTGCACGGCATCGGCCCAAAACCCCACATGGACGTTGCCCATCTGTCCCTCGAGCACGGGAGCGGCGGTTTCGTGGACGGCCCTGCCACCGAAGGATACCTCGCGGCGGGCAACCTCGCGCTTGGCGCGGGCAGCGGTTTGCCGAAGCTCGTCGGGAAAGGTGCCGAACGTATGCGCGACCAGCTCGCCGTTGCCGTCTTCCACATAGGCATACGCGACACCGTCAAGCAGAGAATATTTCCTTGCGATGGTTTGGAGCTCGAGAAGATTGCGACCGGCCACATGACCGGCCACCGCATCGCTGAAATTCGTGGCGATCGCCACGGCGCGCTTGTCGAGCTGATCGCGCAGGGTGTTCTGCGTGAGCAGATAAACAGCGGCAACCACGCCAGCCCCCAGCAGGAACATGACTGCCGTATAAATTCCGCCGATTTTCCATTTGAGACCGAGGCGTCGCGATTCGCGGTTCATTGTTAAACTCCTTGCATGCTTACATGGTTTTGAGAGTGGCAATCTCGGTGATCATGGTCTTCTGAAAACGAGCCCGCATCGTCTCGTTCAGGATCTCCCCGCTGACTCGCAGGATGAGCTCCGCCAGCTTGGCCTGCGGGAATGCGTTGCGCGATTCGCCCAGCGCGGAGATCTGATCGCCGAGAATGCGATTGGCCATCGGCCCCATGGCTTCGGTCGCGGCGCGGGTCATCCGATCGAAGAAATGGAGGGATACCGCGGGGCCCCGGGTAGCGAACTGGGAAAGCCTGACCCGGTCCGCCTGGCGCATCGGAATGTGCTGAATTTCCTCCTGGCCGGATCCGTTGAATTCCGCGCCGTTCGTCTCGGCGCGTCTGGGAACGGTTCGCGGCGCGGGAGCTTTCATCCTGAGCGGCCCTACATCCGGCGGCGGCATCTTTGCGGGAGCCTCGCTTCCCGGCTCCAAAAGCAGACCGCCGGCCGCCTTCATGATCATATAGGGCGAAACTTTTTTCTTTGCCGCGACGCAGGCCATGGCAAGCGCGTTATCGCAAAGAACGTTGATCAACCTCGGCGTTCCCCCGGAATATTGCCAGAGAGCCTCCACCGCTTCCTTGGTGAAAATCTCCGGGCCTTCATAACCGACGATCTGCAAACGGTGCCGAATGTAATGCTCCACTTCATGGGGCGTCTGCAGCGAATAGAGGCGGTGATGGGATGCGATTCTTTGCTTGATGCGGCGGAGCGACGATTTGTTGAGTTTCGCCGCCACTTCCGGCTGGCCGACGAGCACGATTTGCAGCAACTTTTCTTCATCGGTCTCCAAATTCGACAAATCGCAAAGCCCTTCCAGAGCCTCGTCGCTCAGCTTTTGCGCCTCATCGACGAGCAAGACCACCGTGCGACCGGACTTGAGCTGCTCGATGAGATAGTTGTTCAGTTCCTGAATCATCTCCAGGCGGCTTTGTTCCTTTGCGCTGATGCCGAGACTCTGGACGATCATCTCGGTCAAGCCAAAGGACGTCAGATGGCTGTTTGAAATAAAAACAAACTGCACGCGCGCCTCGAGTTGGCGCATGAGCTTGCGCAGAAGAATGGTCTTACCGGTGCCGACTTCGCCGGTTACCAGCATGAAACCTTTTTTGGATTCGATGCCGTGAATCAGAGCGGCGAGACCTTCGAGGTAGAGGGGATGGCCGTAAAAAAAACGCGGATCGGGAGTCACTCCGAAAGGCATTTCGTGAAATCCGAAATGACTCTCAAACAGGGACTTGCGTCCGTGAGACTTGGGAAGTTCGATCATCGCTTACCCTCCTTTGAAGGTCCTCGGTGGCGCATTTGGGCAAACTTCATTCGTTCCCGCGAACCACTCTTTCGGAACACGGTAGCCAATTCCTTCGCAGTAAAACTAGATTGTGTAGCCGACGATGGTGCGAGGAGACGCGACTCTAAATTTTTCTGGTCAAATTTGTCAAGCAGAAATGAGCGCGATTGCAATTTTTTTTCGCGGCGGCCGCGCCGCCTGTGTTCATAGCGCTGTGGAAGCTCCCGATAAGGACGGATTGTGCCTGCGAAACTGCACTTATCCACAGGTGTGGATAATTTTCTTGGCTGCGCCGGCTTTTTTCCAACAAGATGATGAGTTTCCGTGAATTTTTTTGTGACATGACGACTTTCTTCGCCGCCTCACGGAAATTGGCCAGGGAAATGCGCCGGCTTGTCTGCTCAAAAGAACGCGCGCGTGTGCGCCGTCTTGGTTGGAAAAACAGGAGTCCGGAATCCGCATGCGGCAAGACTCACAGTCGGTCGATGAAGCCGCTCTTGTCGATCTCGCGGACCAAACGCGAGTCGATGAAATCCTCCGGCTTTGCGCCGGCGGCTTTCGGTTGCGCTTTTTCCAAAGTTTTGAGCAGCACGCCGACTCCTTCCACGGTCGGATAGGGCGGGACTTCCAGATGCAGCGTCACGCGTTCGTAGGCATCTTCGAGCATCTCGCGGTCGGTGGTGCCGAGATACTTGGCCATCACGCGCGTGGCAAAGGCTTTGTCTTTCTTGGCGAGGGCGGCTCCCTCGATAAAGGCCCGCAGGAATCGGCGCACCGTGTCTTCATTGGTTTTGAGATATTTGCGCGTCGTCACCACGCCGTTCTGATGAATCGTCGCCTCCAGCCTGGCCATATCTAGAAGCTCGCGCATATTCGCTTTCTTGGCGCGCATGGTCGCCGGCACCGAGAGCGCCGCCGCCTGCACTTTCCCCGTGAGCAGCGCGAGGACGGTCTCCGGCTGGCCGCCGGTTTGAACCATCGTGATATCCCGTTCGGGATTGAGGCCGCTTTTCTCCAAAGCGAAACGGGACGCGAAGTCGGAAAGCGTGCCGAAGCGGGTGGCGCCGAAGAGCTTGCCCTTGAGGTCTGCGATTTTGGTGATTTCGGGCCGGCTGAAAATCGAAAAAAGAAATTTTTTGAGCACCGTGGCAACGATCACGGTATCGGCCCCGGCGAGATTCGCTTGCATCGACGCCGTGCCGCCGAGCTGAATGATCGGCACCTCGCCGGAGAGCATCGCCTGGATCGCCATCGAGCTCCCGGGTATCGAGATCGCTTCAATGGCGAGCCCGTGCTTCTCGTAAAGATTGGCTTCCTTGGCAAACCACATCGTCATTTGCGGCGCGCCCACGGATCCCCCGCCGACGCGGATGCGCTCGAGTTTCTTTTCCTGCGCTTGGGATGGGGACAACAACGTCGCGCTAAGAACGCAAACCAGCGCGACGATGCTGAGCGACTTTTGCATAAGCACCTCTGCTCGGAACGCTTCGAGAAGTCAAGAATTCCGCCCCGCCTTAGCGGCCGCCGTCAATGCGTCCCGCAAATCACATTGAGCACGGCTTGGCGTTTTTCCTCTTTGACGACTTTGAGCGCGCGCTTGAGCGCCGCCGGCAGCTCGGCCGGATCGTCCACCATCTCGCCGTAGCCGCCGTGGGCGGCGACCACCATTTCGTAACGGGGCGACGGCGACAGCTCGCAGAGCGGAAAGTTGCCCGTGCTCTGCGCCCAGCCGTCCGGCAATACTTGCTGGGTCGCCGCCTTGCTGGAGTGCCAGACGGCGTTGTTGCAGACGATGGTGAGCATCGGCAGGTTGTACGCCTGCGAGACAAAGTGGCACGCCGTCGGATTGTTGAACATATACGTGCCGTCACCGCAGCTCGCGATCACGGTTTTTTCGGGGTGCGCGAGCTTCATGCCGAGACCGCCGCCGATTCCCCAGCCCAGGCCGCCGGCGGGAGAGCCGCCGAAATAACTCGCCGGCTCACTCAAACTCAAATGCTCCTGCGCCACGCCGTGATCGTTGACGATGAGAGTGTCCTTGTCCCGCACCTGATCGACGCAATAGGACAGCCACCCGGTATCAATGGGCCTTTCCTGGCTCGCCTTCTCGGCCTTCTGCTTCAAGCGTTCGCGGTACTGCCTGTGCTGGGAGCGAATCCGCTCGGCGCGCTCCGCCGCCAGCCTCGCGTTGCCCGGTCGAGCTTTTAGCTCCTGAGCAAGCAACTCCAGCGCGAGCTTCGGATCGCCGCCGATGGAGATGTCTTTGGGGAAATTACGGATTGGAATGCCGCCGTAATTCGGATCGCGGGCGATCTGGATCACTTTGGCATCCTCCCGCGGCTTTCCCTGAACCGGATACCACGGCACATCGCATTCGACGACAACGATGACGTCGGCATCTTTGATATACGGGGCGGAGCTCACGCCGAGATGAAAATCGTGCGTGTTCGGGAAACTCACGAAGGGGCTCGCCGGCGTCACCACCGGCGCCACCAGCGTCTCGGCGAAGGAGACCATCGCGCTCACCGCCGCCGGGTCCGAGCCCAATCGGCCGGTGATGATCAACGGATTCGCCGCGCCGCGCAATAGCTCCGCGGTGCGCTTGATCGTTTCCTCGCTCGGCCGCAACGCCTCCGCCTGGTTTTTGCGAAAAGGATGAATCGTCACCGAATCCAACTTTTGCGCCAGGATTTCGCGCGGCAAGGTTAAATAGACGGGGCCTTGCGGGCTGCCAAGCGCCATCTCCAGGGCGCGGTCGACGACCGCTTCCAGCTGATCGCCATTGCGCAGTTCGTAATCCCAGCGCGTGAACTCGCGCACCAAGCTCCCCTGATCGAAAGATTCCTGCCCCCAGTGGATGAAATTGCTCCGGCTCCCTCTCAGCCCTTCTTCGGTGAGCGGCGTCCTGCCCGCGGAAAAGATCATCGGCACGTTGAGTCGCGAGGCGTTCATGATCGCCGCCGATGCATTGCCGGTGCCGACGATGACGTGCACCATGACGACCTGGGGCTCGCCGGTAATCATGGCGTAGCCCTGGGCCATGCTCACGGCGACGAATTCATGCGGCACCGTGATC
>Ga0134127_10003046_pt1 | contig 12011 bp, 1 predicted proteins | sample KB31753_FD_96459 | JGI IMG/M metagenome (GOLD analysis project Ga0134127, IMG submission 96459) | Terrestrial soil microbial communities with excess Nitrogen fertilizer from Kellogg Biological Station, Michigan, USA - KB3-175-3 | ecosystem: Environmental > Terrestrial > Soil > Unclassified ...
AGCGCGGTGCCCGGGCGAACGGCACGCACCGCAGCGACCGGCCCCTCGTTGCCCCCGGAATACGCCGGATCGGCGACCGCGACGAACGTCGGCTCGGCACCTGGGGTCCTGATCGGCAGCGAGATCGACGGCAGATAGCGGATGTCGTACGCCTCGACCAGCCACTGCCTCGCCGCACCCCCTGCCCGCCGGCCGGGCACGAGGAGCATCTCGAACGGCAGGATCGCCAGCGCGTCCTCCGCCACGATCGTGAGTCGGTGAACGCCGCGCCACATCGATTCGTCCGCGGGCAGGAGCACGCGGCCGAGCGTATCGGCCAGCTCCGAGGTGCGGGCAGAGATCGCCTGGACCCGATCCGCCGCATGGATTCGCAGATTGGCCACGAGCGGCCGGAGCACGCGGCGCGCGGGCAGCGAGTACTCGCGCCAGCCGTGAGCGCGGAGCTGCCACAGCGTGGTGCTCGAGTCGCCGACGCTGTAGGCGAGCAGCAGTTCGTCCGGCTGCAGCATCGCGCGCGCGCGTGAGAGCGGTAGGGGCGACCACGTGGTGTCGCCTGCCGTGCGGCGATCGAGGAGCGCGCGTGCGCGCGCCCGCTCGGCCCAGCCGAATGCCTCGACGCCGAGCGTCGTGTCTCGTTGCGACCGCGCACAGCGGACGAGCTGGTGGATCAGCGACTCGTACTCGTCGGCGCGGCCGGCGAGGAAACGCACCCCGGCCCAGGTCCCGGCCTGGTTCGCGCGCATGCGCTCGACGACGTGGAGCCCCTCGCGGCCGAGCGCGAGCGCGCGGGTGTCGTCGCCGCGGCGCGTGGCGACGTCCGCCAGGTCCACGTACGCGAGGGACACCAGCTCGTCGTCCCCGGCAGCCATGGCGCCGCTGAGCACGGCGCGGAAGTCGGCCTCGGCCGAGTCCAGGTCGCCCCGCAGCGTGCGTGCGATACCGCGGTTCAGGCGATCCTGCCCGTGCACCCGCGCGGACCCGCCCGCGTCGAGCCCCAGAGCTTGGGCGTAGGCGCGCTCGGCGCCCGCCGCATCGCCGCGGTCGAGCGCGAACGCGCCGCGAAGCGCGGCCACGTCGCGCTGGATCTCGGTCGAGCCGGAGCGCGCGGCGAGGGAGTCGGCTCGGGCGAGCACGCGGTCCGCCTCGCCGGGGTCGTCGCTGTTGTGGTGTGCGAGCGCGAGGCTGTGGGCCGCGCGCGCGGCGAGCGCGGTGTCGCGATGCGAGCGAGCCCAGTCGGATGTGATGTCGAGCGGCGGCCGGGCGCGTTGCAGGTCACCGAGCCGGGCCCAGGCATCGCCGAGGCCAAGCTGAGCCCTGGCGTACGCGGCGTCGTGCGGCAGCGGAACGAGGAGCCCCAGTGCGTTCTCGAAGTGCTCGATCGCCGTCGCGTACCGCGCCCACTGGACGGCCACAAGTCCGAGGTTCGTCTCGATGCTCGCGCGGTCGCGATCGAGCGCATCCACGGCGGACGCGGCGCGCTGCCAGCTCGCCTCGGCCGCACGCAGGTCGCCCGCGTGGAATTGCGCTCCGCCGCGTTGCTGCAGCAGTACGCGAACCGCCACGCTGTCGCCCGCCCGGGACGCCAGCGTCATCCCCTCGGCGATGACCACGAGCGCCGAGTCCCGCCGGCCGAGATCGTCGAGCGCCAGCGCCAGGTAGCTGAGCGTCACCGGCAGCCGGGCAGCCGGGCCGGCGCGCCGACGGAGCGCCACGCTCGCCTCCAGACGCTCGCGCGCCTCGAGCGGCCGATTCAGGCGCTCGAGCGTCGTCCCCAGGTCCTCGAGCGAGTTGCCCTGCATGCGCTCGTCGCCGATCCGTCGCCGGGCCTCGTAGGCCTGGCCATGCCAAAGGAGTGCCGCTTCGAGGTCGCTGCGATTGAAGGCCGCGACCCCGAGGCCGCCCAGCACCCAGGCCTCGCGACGCGCCTCGCCGAGCGTTCGATAGTCGGCGACCACGAGCTGGTAGAGGCTATCGGCCCGCACCGGATCGCTCACGCGTGCGAGCAACGCGGCGCGCTCGCGCTCGTGACAGGAGACTCTCAGCCGGCACGCGGTGGCGTCCCAGCGCGAGCGAAGTCGCACCGCCGCCTCCGCGATCCGGCTCCCGAGCGCATCGGGCTCGACTCCGGCGACGTGCTTTTCGGCCTCGCGCCACCGGCGCGCCCCCTTGTCGCCCGCGATCGAGCGCCGCAACTCGGAGACGAGAAGCGAGTCCCACAGCATCTCGAACTCCCCGCGGTGCGCCCGGAGCGTGTCGGCGAGAACACCGCGGGGAGCCAGGAACGGGTGCGCGGCCGCGGTTTCGGCGCCAGCGGCACCGGCAGTCGCGGGGAGCGCGAGCGCGGCGGCGAGGGCGCGCGCGGCGATGTGGGAGCGGGACGTTCTTCGCTTCGCGTGAGATCTCAGTTCCGGTTTCGCCTGTTTTTCTCGCATACCCTTTATGTAAGCTGTCATCCTTTGATCGGCCTCACGACGAATCGTCCGGTTACCAGTGACCGAGCGTCCGTCCCCGCGGCCGTGGCAGAGGGTCTCCGCCTCCGGCGGCGGCCCAACCCGGCGGCTGAGAGCGAATCCGTTCTCATCAGGGCGGCGGTGGTCAGCAGGGGAGACACGGGGGATTCGCGGGGCCGTCCACCCGAGCCCTCCGAACGCCTGGCACTTCCATCGAGCAGCGGAGGGTTCGTCGAGTGGGCCGCGTAGACAGGGAAGTTCAGCCTCCCGCAAGGGCGCCCCGTCACCTGCGCGCCCTCGGCTGCTCCCTGTTGATCGCGGGCGCGACCTGCGCTGCGCTCGGCCCCGCGGCCGCGACCACGCTCCGCCTCCTCGATCTCGCCGGCCTCTCGCACACTTCGAGCGACATCGTGCTCGGGCGGGTGGAAACGGTTCAGGCACGCTGGACGCCCGATCATCGCACCATCATCACCGAAGTGCGTGTCCGGGTCGAGGATCGAGTGAAGGGCGGCGGCGACGCCGTGCTCACGCTCATCGAGCCGGGCGGTGAGGTAGATGGTGTGCGTGTGGAAGTGGATGCCGTACCGGCGTTCACCGTCGGCGAACGCACGGTGGTGTTCGCGACGCGGCGTGCGGGCGATGCAACGGCGCACGTGCTCGGCATGGCACAGGGCAAGTTCGAGGTCACGGTCGACGCCGCCGGCACACCCCGCGTGCACAGGCTGGCGCCGGGCTTCGCGTTCAGCGATGCGAAGACGCTGAAGGCAGTGTCCGCGAACAGCAGCCGCGCGCTCCCGACGCGCGGCGCTTCTCCGACGCTCGAGAACTTCCTCGGCGCTGTGCGCGAGGCGGTCGGCGGGGGTGGGCGATGAAGGCCGGGAGCCGCGTGCCCTCCGGGATGTTCTGGTCGAGCATCGCCGGGCTCCTGCTGATCGCGTCACCGGCGTGGGCGTTCCGGATCAACGCGGTGACGACCACGACGTCACCCGGAACCTCGACGTTCTGGTCGTTCATCACTCGCGCCATCGGGCAGGGCGGAGCGGATTGCACGAATACAACCGCGATCAGCGACGGCAATGTGCAATCAACGGACAAGCTTGTCGCCAGTTCCTGGGACACGTTCTCCATACCGGCCAACGAGCAGATCGTCAGCGTGGTGGTGGGAACCTGGGTGAGATTCCGGCCCGGGCTGTCGGGCACGATCCAGTTCAGCCTCACGGGAAGCGTCACGGCGACCGGGCCGTCGATAGGCGTGAGTAACAGTGATGTCTCATGCCTGCAGAAGACGTGGAATATCACGAGTATCCCCGAGCATCCCGGGCCGTGGACCGCAACCGACATCGCGACCCTGAACCTGCGCCTGCAAGCGACGCACAACGTCGCCCAAGAGCCGAACGAGTGCCTGGTCGACGCGTTCTTCATCGAGATCACCACGGCGCCATTGCCGCCCACGCCACCGACGGGGCTTACCGTGACGGCATACACGTCCAGCACGGTCAGCTTGTCCTGGACACCTGGCGTGGGCGGTGGGGGCTCGCTCACGAACGTCCAGGTCGAGCGCGCGACCGGCGCGCCATCCGGCTTCGGCGTGATCGCGACGTTGGCGGGGAATGCCACGAGCTACACCGACCCCGGGCCGCTGACCGAGCGCACGACCTACTTCTACCGCGTGCAGTCGTTCAACGTGAGCGGCCCTTCCGGCTACTCCAATCAGGTCTCGCAGCGGACGATGGGCACGCCGCATCATCTGGCGTTCACGTCGATCCCGACCGGGTCGTGGGTCGCGGGCACGACGTTCGGTGCGACCGTGGAGGTTCGTGACGCCGACAACATCGTGGTGCCCACCGCAACGAACCAGGTCACGCTCGACCTGGTGCCGAATCCCTGCGGTGCCTCGATGGGTGGCGGCACGGGCACCGTCGTGAACGCCAACGGCACCAACGGCACGGCGACGTTCAGTGGCCTCTCCATTGCCAAGGCGTGCACGGGCTATCGCTTCGTCGCGACGTCGGGCTCGCTCGTCTCTGCGCAAGGTGCGTCGACATTCAACGTCACCGCCGCCGCTTCGAATCATCTCGACTTCGTGAGCCCGCCCACGGGCTCCTTCGCTGCGGGCGCGAACGTCGGCCCCATCGAAGTCGACATGCACGACTCGTTCCACAATCTCGTGGACACGTCGACGGTCCACGTGACGCTGTCGATCAACCTCGGGCCCTCCGGGGGCCACCTGATCGGGACGCCGATCGCGATCGCGAGCGGCGGGAAGGCCATCTTCGACACCATCAGGTTCGATCGTGCCGGCGACTACAACCTGGCGGCCACCGCGACGACGGGCCCGCTCCAGGGCAATGCCACGACCACGCCCACGTTCACGATCACCGCCGCCGCGGCCACGCGGCTCAAGTGGACGGGGGGCCCCGGGGACGGCGCGCGCGCGCACCCGCTCGATCCGATCACGTTCCAGCTGCGTGACCCGTTCGACAACCCCACGACGGCCACGAGCCCGTCCGTCTCGCTGAAGCTGCTCGCGAATCCGAACGGTGCGCGTCTCACCGGTATCACGACCGTGGCGCCGGTCAATGGCGTCGCCACGTTCAGTGGCCTGCAGCTCGACAAGGTGGCGCTCAATTACCAGTTCGTGGCCACCGCGCCGGGGCTGGCGCAGGACACCACCGGCACGTTCAACATCGTCGAGTACCTCGCGAGCCCCGGCAGCTGGCTCGCGGCGTTCTACGGTTTCGATGACCCGACGACGGGCTGCCAGCCCCGCGGGTGGGTGGGGACCCACCTCGCGGATGCCGTGTACGCGAACGTCAGCACGCGTTTCCTCGTCACGTCGCCGCCGCTCTCCATGGGAACCCGCACGCTCTGGTTCGGCGCCGACTCGACCACAGCACCCTCCGAGGTCGCGGGCTGGGTCTACGGCACGGGCTTCGGCAACAATTGGAGCCAGCGGCTCACATCGCCATCGTTCTCGCTGGTTGCGCACCCGAACGCGACGCTGTCGTTCGTGGGCACCATCGCGTTCCAGGATGCGAGCGTCATCACATCGGTCACGGGAGGGAACGAATTCCTGGCGGTGCAGGGCCTGCGCCCCGATGGGAGCTGGGTCTTCTTGAAGGCGCGCTGGACGCGCGTCGGTGGCGCCACGGACACGTCGTTCGCGATCAGGGGCCGGGGCCCGTACACCGCCCAGGTGCTGCTGGGCGCCGACGGCAACAACACGCTCGGGCTCGCTTCCGCCCAGCAGCTGCGAATCGTCGTCCAGACGGATTCGTCGGGCTCTTCCGAGGACGGACTCGTCAGCCCCGGACCTGGCGCGGCGCAGGTCGACAACCTGACGCTCCTGGATGGCGCGACGCCGGTCATCGCCGGCGTGGACTTCGAGAACGGTACGACCGGCACGTGGACGCGCTCCGCCCGCAACGGTCCGATCGCCCGGCCCGCCGGGAATCCGAACGCCACGCGCGACCTCGCCTCGCCGCAGGCGACGGCCGTCGCGCTCGCGAACGGCACCACGGTGGGCGAGTCGGAGGACGTGACCTGCCTGTGGTCGTTCCTCGGGCCCGGCAACACCGTCCCGGACGGCGCATTCGCGCGCCTCGTCTCGCCGTGGATCCCGGTTCCCGCCGTGAATGACGGCGTCGTGCTCGGATTCTCGGCACGCCTGAACACGCTTTCGGAGCTGCGCGCGCTCAAGCTCCACGTGCGCGGGAAGAAACTCGGCGACAAACGTCCCCGGATGTTCAGTCCCGCGCCGTCGTGGCTCACGGACGGAACCGCTGGCAACGATCTGAGCACGCAGTTCGAGACCGGCCGTGAGGTGCGCCTTCCGGTTTCGTTCATGGCGGCGCTTCCGGACTCGATCCAGCTCGTGTTCGAGGTCGCGGACCGCGCCGAGGCCGACCCGGTCGGCGCCGCGACGAGGCCCACGACGCGACTGCCGGTGCTCGACGACGTCTACGTGACCGTGATGGGCGCGGACGACGACAACGACGGCGTCGCCGACGCACAGGACGCACAGCCGTCCATCTCCGCGGCCGGTCGCGACGCCGATGCCGACGGTCGCCCCGATGCCACGGCCACGTTCACGAGCACGTCGTTCTGGCTCAAGTCCGCGGGAGCGATTCGCTGGCGCCTGAGCCCGGGTGCGTCGCCGAACATCGCCGACGGCAGCGACACCACGGCGATCCGCGACGCGTTCGCGGCGTGGGTCGCGGTGCCGGGCGCCGCGCTCGCGACGGCCGAGGATGCGCCGGCCGCCAGCCAGCAGGCGAACAGCTTCGACGGCATCAACCAGATCACGTTCCAGGACCCGACCGAGAACGGCATCCTGCCCTGGGACGACGCCACGCTCGCGCTGACCACACGCACGACGTTCACCCAGCGTGCGTCGTTCATGGACCGGCCGGTGCTGCCGGGCCAGATCGTCGACGCCGACATCCGCTTCAACCCGAACAAGCGCTTCTACACCTCGACCACCGGCGCCGTGCCCGACGGCTTCGACCTGCGCTCCATCGCCACGCACGAGATCGGTCACTTGCTCGGCCTTGCGCACAGTCCGATCCCGAGCGCGACGATGTACCCGATCCCGCCTTCGGGGACGCTCGCGGGCACCCTGGAAGAGGGCGACCGCAGTGCGCTGTGCGCGCAGTTTCCGGGCGCAGCACTCGCCACGTCATTCGGCAGCATCCGCGGCATGGTGCGCCGGGCCGGCGATACGGCGCGCGTGCCGGGCGCGGTGGTGCTCGCGATCCGCAAGTCGGGCGGCGTCGCCCAGGACACGGTCGCGGTGGACTACACCGACGCGAACGGCCAGTACCTGCTCGAGCGCCTGCCCCCGGCGCAGTACTGGGTGCAGGTGCGGAGCACGGACGCGTTCGAGCGCCTCTATATCTCGAGCAAGCTCGGCCAGCTGCCGGCGCCGAATCTGATCAGCGAGTACTGGAACACCGGGGACAGCACGGGTGACGCCGGAGGGCGGGACTCGATCGTCGTCGCCGCCGGCGCGAGCGTGACCGGCCGCGACGTGGTCACCGACCTCGACGTGACGCCCCCCGTGGTCAACAACGTCGCCCCGCGCGCGCTCGGCGGTGTGTCGCTGGACGCGCCGGTCGTCGTCGACTTCAGCGAGCCCGTGGACAAGAACTCGCTCGGCCAGGCATTCAAGCTGCGCAAGTTCGGCAACTCGGGGACGATCGCGCTCAAGGGCATGCTGCTCGACCCGGGTTCGCGCTTCGTCGTGTTCCCGTCCACGCCGCTGGACTCGAACACGACCTATCAGGTCGTGGTGGGGACCGAGCTCACGGACGTTTCGGGCGTGCATCTGGCGGCGGCATTCTCGGACACGTTCCGCACCGCGCGGCGGCCGTCCGCGCCGGGCCTGCTGCGCGTGTCGCCGTCGCCGCTCGTGCGCGGTGGCATCGCGACGGTGCTCGGCGAGGGCTTCGACACTTCATCACCGTCGAGCAACAAGGCGACGTTCGCGGGCTCCGGCGGCCCGGTGGGGGCGACCGCGCTCACGGTGACGCCACGCTGGTTCACCGTCCGCGTGCCGGCGACGGCGATTTCCGGAAACGTGTTCGTGACCGTGGACAACACGCTCAACAGTCTGCCGTTGCCTGTTGTCGTCACGACCGGCATGCGCGTGTTGTCGCCATCACCGACCCCACTGGCGCCCACGGTCGGTCTGCCCGGCTTCGCACCGACCGACGTCGTCGTGACCCCCGATGGACACCGGGCGGTGGCGGTGGGGACCGTCGGGGTCGCGGTGGTGGACCTGCTCACCAGCACGCATCCGCTCACCTCGGTTTCGACGTGGGGGTCCGCGCGTCACCTGGCGCTGACCGCCGACACGCTGCGCGCGTTGGTCACACAGCCCGACTCGGGCCGCGTGATCGAGATCGGCATGCACGCCGGCGACCCGGACTTCCTGCAGAAACTGCGCACCTACACCACGGGCGGACATCCGGAGGGCATCGCGGTCGCCGCGCACGGCCTGCGCGCGTACGTCGCGGATCCGCTGGCGCAACGGGTCACGGAGCTCGACTGCGATCCGTCGAGCGCGACCCTCGGCGGCGTGCTGCGCGTGTTCAACCTCGCGGGCGAGACGCTGGACGGCTCGCTCGCCGTGTCGCCCGACGGGCTGGGCCTCATCGTCTCCACATCGAGCCGCGGGCTCATCGATCTGCGGCTCGACGTTCCGCCCGACTCCGTGTCGTTCGACAGCCGCGGCACGGCACGCCCCTTGACGAGCACGCCCGTCCTGGCGCCCGCTGCGGATGGGCTCCGGCTGTTCGCGGCCGGGGTCCAGGATTCGCTCGTGTTCTCGGGCGGCGCGGCGCCGTTCGTGAACCAGGCGCTCACCTCCGGCGGCAAGAGCCGCGCGGTGCGGTTGGCGCCGGACGAACAGTCCGTGCTGGTCGCCTCGGCGCGGACGAACCGGCTGTCCGCGGTGGATGCACGCACGGGGAGCACGCTCGGATCGCTGCTCAGCAGCGTCGGCACGGGCGGCAACCCCTCCGCGGTGGCGCTGGACGCGAATGCCACCGTCGTCGTGGTCGCGAACCAGACCAGTTCGTCGCTGTCGATCTACTCGCTCGGGAACGCCGCGAGCCTGGACGCCGTGACGCCGGCTCTTGCCGCAGCGGGCGAGGTGGTCGCGGTCGTGTCGCAGGGCGGAGGGCTCGGTGCGGGCACGACGGCCGAGTTCGGCTCGAGCGTCGCGAGCGCCGTCGCCACGACCTCGACCGCGGCCTCGTTCCTGATCCCGCCCCTGGCGGCTCAGGCCACGACCGTGAGCCTGGCGCCCGCGGGGGCGCCGCGCACCGTCGCGCGGGCGTTCACGGTCATGGACACGGTGGGCGCCGTGGATCCGCACGACACGGGCGTGCGCTGGCCCTCTTTCCCCGAGACGTGTGGGCCGTCGACGGCGTCCACGCCGCTCCTGTTCCTGCGCGCGGATCCGGCGGGCGACCTGTTCGCGCGCGTGCTCGGCGCCGCGACGGTGGGCGCGTGCTCGGTGCCGGCCACAGTTGAGTTCGTCCGCGGCTCGGATCCCGGCAGCGGCTTCGGCACGATCCTCGGCCGCGTCCCGCTCTCGACCGGGTGGACGCCGCTCGATGCCGCGTTCGCACCCGACGGCAAGCGGCTCTGGGTGGCGGGCCATTCCGGCACGCCGGGCACCGGGCACGTACAGGTGCTCGACTGCGACCTGTCCACGAGCACGTTCGCGCCGGCGCTCGACATCACGATCGCCCAGATCGGGCGCGCGAGCGCGATCGCGTGGGACCCGTTCACGCGGCATGCGGCCGTGGCGTCGAGGCTCGATGGTCGGATCGCGTTCCTGTCGCCGGTCGGGTCGTTCGTGGACACGCTGACCATGAGCGGGCACCAGCCGCTGTCGCTCGCAGCCTCCCGTGATGGCGCGGTACTGTGGGTGGGAGGCGAGGACCGCGCTTGGTGCGTCGATCCCGCAACCCGGAACGTGAGCGTGTCGACGACGGCGCGCCCCACGCATGCCATCAACGCGATCGGTGTCACCGCGGACGGCGCGCGCGCCGTGGGCTTCACGAGCGGGGCGTCGCTGGGTGTGTGGTCGTCGCTCGCGGCGGACCGGGGGACGGAGCGCTCATTCGCGGCCATTCTCCCCACGACCGACACGCTCCGTGACTTCGTCCCCGCGCTCGATGCGCACGGCATGCTCGCGCGCATCGCCGGCCGCGACAGCCTGGTCCAGCTATCGTTCTCGGGGAACGCCGTGACGGCACGACTCCGGCCGCTGCCGGGGCAGGGGACGGCGTGGGCGCGCTCGGCCGACGGCCGCCGGCTTGCACTGGCGTCGAGCGGCGGCGACCGCGTGTCAGCATCGCCAGCCGCGAGCGATACGCTGCGGCTCGTGTCGCTGGCGCCGAGCCGCGACCTGGCGCTGGCGCAGGGCGACGGCCAGTCAGGACCCGGCGGCCAACCGCTCCCGGTGCCGATCCGCGTCCGGCTCATGCGCGATGACGGCACGCCCGTCGCCGGCGGCGTCGTCCACTTCGGCCTCGCCTCGGCCGCGATGGGCTCGCTCGACGCGCCGCCTGGGAGCCTCGCCGTGGATCACGTCACCGACATCCAGGGCTACGCCTCGGTCCGCTGGACACTCCCCAACTCGGGTTCGTCGTTCACGCTCACCGCCACCGACCCGGCGTCGGGCGTCGCGGTCCAGGCGCACGCCTCGCGCAACGTGCTCGCCTCGGCCAACCCGAGCGTCGTCGCGAGCGGCCCCGCGGCCGGCGACGTCATCGACGTCACCTCTCGCTTGTTCGTGCGCTTCGACAAGACGATGGACTCCACGTCGCTGCTTGCTCACTCGTCGATCACGATCGGCGGCAACGCGGTCGCGGGCTCGTTCCAGATGCTCCAGGATCGGCGTGGGTTCGTGTTCCAGCCGGAGCGCTCGCTGCCGTACGCCGTCACGACGGGACACTTGATCGTGACGGCCGGCGCAAGCGATACCAGCGGCTTCACGCTCCAGGCGCCCGGCCTCGACGTGAACTTCAGCACCATCGCCGACCCTGGCCTCGGCATCAGCTACCTGCAGCCGGCTGCGGCCCAGCCGGGCTCGGTCGTCAATATGATCGGTCACGGCTTCAGCCCGGTGATCACGGGCAACACGGTGTTCTTCAACGGACGCCTGGCCACCGTGCGCAAGGCGGATCCCGAGCTGCTCGAGGTGCTGGTGCCGGCGGAGGCGACGAGCGGGCCGGTCAGCGTCCATGTGGGCGAGAAGGAGAGGACGGGCCCGGTGTTCCAGGTGCTGCCGAGCGGCGCCCCCGCCGCGGTGAGCGGGGCCACGCTCCCGGGCCGACTCGGTGGGCGCGAGGTGGTGGTGGGGAACGACGGCCGCTACGCCTACGTGGTAAACCCGTCCAGCGACAACGTCGATGTCTTCGACCTCGAGGCGGTGCCGCCGACGCGCGTCAAGACCATCGCCGTGGGACACCTGCCCGTGGCCGCGGCCGTGCACCCGGCGGGGACGCGGGTCTACGTCGCGAACTACGGCAGTGACGACGTGAGCGTGATCGGGACCCAGTCGACCGATCCGACGACGTTCCACAAGCTCGTCGAGTCGATCCGCGTCGGCCACCAGCCGACGAGCCTCGCGGCCGGCGACATCCCGGCGTACCAGAGCACGGTGCTGCTGGTGATGAACTCCGGCGACAGCACGCTCATGGCGATCGACGTCGGCTCGACGAGCGCGTTCAAGAACGGCGTGCTCAAGTCGACCAAGCCGGGCACGGGCGCGGTGAGCGTGGTGATCGACCAGAGCGGCGCCAATTGCTGGTTGAGCACGCCGCTGGGGGCGACCCGCATCGATATGGACACGTTCACGGCCGACGCCGAAGTGCAGGTGCCGTCCGGGCTCGGCTCGATCGACCTCGATCGCAAGACCGGCCAGGTGCTCTATGGGGTGAACGGCGAAGGCGACGTGGTGGTGATGGATGTGGGGCAGGGGAGCCCGAGCTTCGGCCAGGTGCTGGCCCTGATCCAGCCACCGGCGCCCGCTTCGCGCGTGGC
>Ga0134127_10003049_pt1 | contig 12010 bp, 12 predicted proteins | sample KB31753_FD_96459 | JGI IMG/M metagenome (GOLD analysis project Ga0134127, IMG submission 96459) | Terrestrial soil microbial communities with excess Nitrogen fertilizer from Kellogg Biological Station, Michigan, USA - KB3-175-3 | ecosystem: Environmental > Terrestrial > Soil > Unclassified ...
ATCCTCGGCGTCCGTCTCGTTGCCGGTGAGGTACCGTGCCAGATTGTGCAAGGCATCGACGTAGGCCAGAGCCTCGCCCGCCACCTGGCTCAACGCTGATCCGCTCCTCGTCGGCACGCCCCAACCATACACCCCGGCCGGAGCGAGTTCTCATCCCACGCAACGCGCGAATCGGCCTATCGTTCCGCTGCCCGGCCGCGCCCGTGATCGCCGCTTCTCGTCGCAACGCGCGACCACGCGATTCGTTCCGTCCAGAAATTTTCCGCCTGCCTGGAACGCCCGGCGCCACGGCGCGTTCGCAGGGGTGACGAGGACAAGGAGGGAGCCGTGATGAAGAATCGCGCATGGCCGGCTGTGATCGTGGTGGGCATCGTCCTGACGGGGCTGACGGCGGCGCATGCCGCCGAGCGCAGCGCGGTCGCCGTCTCCGTTCAGGAGTTCAAGTTTGCGCCGCCGCTACTGACCGTGCGGGCCGGCACGACCGTGACGTGGACGAATCATGACGAGGAGACTCATACCGTCACTTCGGCAACCGGAGCGTTCGCCTCGGCCGGCCTCGGTCACGAGGAGGGTTTCTCTGAGACCTTCACGCGGCCCGGCCGCTACGAGTACTTCTGCGCGCTGCACCCACACATGAAGGCGACCGTGATCGTTCGGTAACCCAATCGACACCCAGCGAGGGAAAACTCAATGGACTCCATCGATCGTCGCGGCTTTCTCGAGTGCATGGCATGGGCAGGTACGGGGCTCCTGTGGACCGCGAGCAGCGGCGTCTTGTCGTCGCGCATCGTGTCGCCGGCGGCCGCGGCCGAGACCAGGGCCGAGAGCTTCCGCTTCGCGCAGATCAGCGACACGCACATCGGCTTCAAGGGCCAGGCCAACGGCGACCCGACGGCGAGCCTCCGCGAGGTCGTGGAGCGCATCAACGCCCTCCAGCCCGCGCCGGCGTTCGTGCTGCACACCGGCGATCTGACGCACGGCCAGAAGGCCGGCGCCTTCGACACCATCGCCGAGATCCTCAAGGGTCTGAAGACCGAGCGCGTCTTCTACCTGCCGGGCGAGCACGACGTCTTCCTGGACGGCGGCAAGGAATACCTCGAGCGTTACGGCAAGGGCACGGTCGGCGGGCGCGGCTGGCAGAGCTTCGACTACAAGGGCACGCACTTCGTCGGGCTCGTCAACGTGCTCAGGTACAAGGGCGAGGGCATGGGTGCCCTCGGCGAGGACCAGATCGAATGGCTCGCGAAGGACCTGGCCCCGCTCGCGAGCAGCACGCCCGTCGTCGTGTTCTCCCACGTGCCGCTCTGGGCGGTCTATCCCCAGTGGGGCTGGACCACCGAGGACGCCGAGCGCGCGCTCGAGCACCTCAAGCGTTTCGGCTCCGTGACCGTCCTGAACGGCCACATCCACCAGGTGATGCAGAAGGTGGAGGGCGCCGTCATGTTTCACACGGCGATGTCCACGGCGTTCCCGCAGCCCGCGCCCGGCAGCGCCCCATCACCCGGGCCCATGAAGATCCCCGAGGCCGACGCGCGCCGGATGATCGGCGCGGCCGATGTGACGTACGTCCCCGGCCAGCACCCGCTGGCGATCGTCGACAGCCGGCTCGGCTAGCTCGCTACTTGTCGAGCCACACCCGCGCGATCGCCGACGCTCCGTAGCCGTCGGTGCGCCGGATGATGCCCGACGACGCGTTCCGGATGTGCGACTGGGTGATCACGAAGCCCGAGTCGTACGGCATCCACATCCGCAGCACCTGGTCGTGCTCGCGGTCGGCGACCCGCTTGGCGATCGCGCGCTGCTCGGCGCGATCGGGCGTCTGTCGGAGCTTCATCACCAGCTCGTCGATCGTCGGGTCGTTGACGCGGAAGAAGTTCTTCGTCGATTTCGAGTGCATGTAGACGTACGTCCGCTCGTCGAGGCCCACGGCGTGGCCTGACTGGAAGCCCCAGGCCATCCCGTCCCACTGACCATCGACGTATCGGCCGTAGTAGGTCGTGTAGTCGAGCTTGGTGATCTTCACGTTGATGTTGAGATGCTTCTTCAAGTCCTGCTGGACGAGCTGCACCTGCGACGTCATCTGCGGGTAGTACTCGTAGTAGAAGAGCGTCGTCTCGAAGCCGTTGGGGTGACCGGCCTCGGCGAGGAGCCGCTTCGCCTCCGCCGGGCGGAACTGCCACCAGGGTCCGAGCTGCGCGGCCGTCGGCGGCTTGTCCTGATAGTAGATGTACGGGACGCCCCAGCCGAGCATGCCGTGGCCCTCGAACACCGTGTCCACCTGCTTCTGCCGATCGATCGCCATCGAGATCGCGCGGCGGACGCGCAGGTCGTTGAAGGGCGCGCGGTCCTGAGCGAGCGCCAGCCCGAACGGGGCGAGCGTGTTCTTGATTTCCTGGATGACCGAGGACGGGTTCGTCTTGCGGATCGCTTCGGCTTCCGACACGCCCGCCACCCAGAGGATGTCGCTCTGCCCCGTGCGGAACGCCGCGAGCCGGGTCGCCGAATCGGGCGCCGAGAGGATGACGTACTCGTCGACGTACGGGCGGCCCTTGTCGAAGTAGTCCGGGTTCCGCGCGAGAACCACCCGCACCTTGCGGGTGTGCTCCTTGAGCACGTAAGGCCCGGTGCCGATCAGGCGCTTCTTCAGATCGCCGTCTTCCTCGAGCACCTCGCGCGCGAAGATGATGGTGACCGGCTCGGCGACGTTGTGGGCGAAGAGCGTGTTGGGCGTCTTGAGATGCACGCGCAAGGTGTACCGGTCGGGCGTCTCGATCGCCTCGATCTCCTGGAACGTGAAGCCCTGCACGCCCTCTTTGGCATAGGCCTCGAAGCAGTACTTCACGTCGGCGGCGACGAGCTCGCGTCCGTTGAGCGGCGGCACGTTCTGCCACTTCACGCCCTGCCGCAGCTTGAACGTCCAGACCCGCGCGTCGGCGTTGCTCTGCCAGCTCTCGGCGAGGTCCCCCTTGAGGGTGAGGTCGGTCACGCCGGCGGCCTCGTCCGCGAACGGATAGCGTACGAGGCGATTGCTGGTGAGCGTCGCGAACTGGAAGAGCCCCACCGACTGGGTGAGGCGCGGGTCGATCACCGGGGGATCCCAGGCCGATGCCCGCGCGAGGCTCCCGCCTCGCCTGGGCGGCTTCGGGCTCGGCGGGATCCAGTCGGCGTACGCCGGCGCCGGCTGCGCGAGCGCATGTCCCCGGCCTGCGCCGACGGCCAGGGCGGTCACGCCAGCGCCGGCCCATCCGGCACGCCTGAGAAAGTCACGTCGCGTCACATGGGGGTGTGTGGTCTGGCGAGGGTCGGTGGCGGGCATCGAAGCTCTCCTTCCCTGTCCGAAACGTGAACGCGAAGGAAGACGCCGGCCGCGATTGCCGGGAAGCTCCCACACCCCCGGAGGGAAGTCAATCGCCAAAACCGGCAGCCGTGGCATGATGCGCCGGTGGCGAGCGTGAGCGGCGCGCGAGGCCGGTGGGATTACGACGTGGCGGTGATCGGCGGTGGGCCGGGCGGCTCCACCGCGGCCACGGCGCTGGTTCGGCGAGGCCGAACCGTCGTCGTGCTGGAGCGCGAGCGGTTCCCGCGCTTCCACATCGGCGAATCGCAGCTGCCGTGGACCAACGAAATCCTCCACGCTCTCGGCGCGCGCGACACGATCGCGGCGTCCGGCTTCATCGAGAAGTGGGGCGCGAGCTTCCGCGGTCCCGACGGGCAGGACGAGCGGTACGCCGATTTTCAAACCGCCCCGGAAACGCCGACACCGCAGACGTTTCAGGTCTTGCGCGAGCGATTCGACGAGATCCTGCTTCGCCACTCCGAGAAGTGCGGCGCCCGGGTGCTCGAGCAGCACCGGCTCCTCGACGCGCGTTTCGAGCCTGACGGCGTCACGCTGAGCTTCACCGATGCGCACGGGGGCGAGGCCACGCTGCGGGCGGGCGTGGTGGTCGACGCCTCGGGCCGCACCGGCGTGCTGGCCAAGCGCTTCGGCCGCCACGAGTACGATCCGCTCCTGCGCAACATCGCCGTCCACGCGCAGTACGAGGGCATTCCCCGAGCCTCCGGCCGGCGTGCCGGGGACATTCGCATGTTCACGCGGCCGGACATGGGCTGGCTCTGGTTCATCCCCCTCTCCGACACGGTCATCAGCGTCGGCGCAGTCATTCCTCAAGTAACGCATCGGCGTGAATCGCGCGCCACGCCCGAGGAGAGCCTGGCTCACTATCTGGCCGCAACGCCGGCCGCCGCGCCGCTGCTCGAGCGCGCGCGTCGCGTGTCGCCGGCCCGCTTCGACGCCGACTATTCCTATCTGGCCACGCAGATGGCCGGAGATCGGTGGCTCGCCGTCGGCGACGCGGCGGCCTTCCTCGATCCGATCTTCTCGACCGGCGTGATGCTGGCCATGCAGGGCGGGCTCGAGGCCGCGGAGGCCATCGACAAGGGCCTGCGCGCGGGCGACGTGACGGCGCGGGCCTTCACGCGCTACGAGCGCGATGTGCGCAAGCGCTACCATCACTTCCGGCGGTTCGCCGTCGGGTTCTACGATCCGTCGTTCCGCGAGCTCTGGTACTCGCGGCCGCCGCTCATCGGCATCTACTACGCCGTCGTGTCCGTGCTGGCGGGGAACTGGCGACCCTCGCTGCTGACGCGGGCGCGTGTCGAGGCGTTTTTCGTGGTCGTCGCGGTGAAGCGAATTCTCCGGAGGTTCCGGAGCGCGCAGCAGACCCGTTCTTGACCTTTCGGCTCCGGAACGTCCTTCTTCTCACCCTGGCACAGGCGACGTCGTCGACGTCGGTGACCCTGGTCGCGGCGGTGGGAGCCCTCGCCGGCTATGCGCTCGCCAGCAACAAGGCGCTGGCCACCCTACCCTCGACGATGTCGGTGATCGGCACGGCGCTCAGCACCGTTCCCGCGTCCCTCCTCATGAAGCGCGTCGGTCGCCGCCTCGGCTTCATGGTGGGCGCCCTCGCGGCGATGGCGGGCGGCCTGATCAGCGCGCTGGCCCTGGCTCACGGCGCCTTCTGGCTCCTCACCGCGGGTGCGCTGCTCCTCGGCGTGTCCGTGGCCTTCGCCCAGCAATATCGATTCGCGGCGGCCGAGACCTCGCTTTCGGAGTTCCGCAGCCGCGCGATCTCGTTCGTGCTGGTCGGCGGCCTGGCAGCCGCGTTCGCCGGCCCGATGCTCGCCCGGGCGACCGTGCAGATCTTCGACGTCACCTACCTGGGCTCGTACGTCTTCGTGCCCGTGCTGGGCCTGGTCTCTCTCGCATGGCTCGTCGGCCTGCGCATGCCGCCGCCCGCGGAGGTGGCCGTCCGCACCGGCGAGCCCGTGCGGTCCATCCTCCAGATCGTGCTACAGCCGATCTTCATCGTGGCGGTGCTGGCCCAGATGATGGGTCAGGGTGTGATGAACCTCCTGATGACGGGCACGCCCCTGGCGATGATGGCTCACCATCACTCGTTCGCGGACACGGCCTTCGTCATCCAGTGGCACGTGGTGGGCATGTTCCTGCCCGGCTTCTTCACCGGCACCCTCGTTCAGCGCTGGGGCGAGCGCACGGTCATCGTGCTCGGCATCGCGCTCAACCTCCTTGCGGTCGTGGCGGCCGCCCTGGACGTCGGCGTGGCGAACTTCTGGCTGGCCATGACCCTGAACGGGATCGGCTGGAACTTCATGTTCGTCGCGGGCTCGACGCTGGTGACGAAGGCCTATGCGCCGGCCGAGCGGGCACGCACGCAGGCCGCCAACGATTTCCTCGTGTTCGGCACCGCCGCCATCACCTCGCTGTCGTCCGGGCAGCTCCTCCATCATCGCGGCTGGCAGGTCGTGCTCGTGACCGCGGCGGTCATGCTGCTCGCGGCTCTGGCAGGATCGTTCTGGCGTCCGCGCGCGGGCCCGACCGAGCGATCGGGTCTCGCCGCGGCGGATTGACCGCGACCGCCCTCCCTGATCACGCCGCGCCCTTCCGCTCGTCGATCGCTCGACGAGGTGACGTAGGCGCGTGCGGCGCGCCGGTCCGGTCGCTCTCGTCTTTCGCCGGGAACAGCAGGGAGGCGACGATCGACAGGGCGAGCGCGGCGCCGATGATCGCCAGCGACGGCGCGATCGGGAACTTCCCGCCGAACCAGGCGTCGAGCCAGGTCATCTTCAGACCGACGAACAGGAGCACGACCGCCAGCCCATAGCGCAGCAGATGGAAGCGCTCGACGGCGCCGCCGAGCATGAAGTACATCGACCGCAAGCCCAGGATCGCGCACACGTTCGACGTGAACACGATGAAGGGCTCGCGCGTGATCGCGAAGATCGCCGGCACCGAATCGATGGCGAACACGATGTCCGTGGCCTCCAGCGAGAGCAGCGCGACGAAGAGGGGTGTGCCGCGCAGCCGGCCGTCTTCCCGCACGAAGAACCGCGAGCCGTGAAAGACCGTCGTCAGGGGCACGACGCGGCGAACCGCGCGCACCAGCAGATTCCGGTCGGGAGCCGCGGACTCCCCCGCGCTCACCGCCATCTTGACGGCGGTGAAGATCAGGAACACGCCGAAGAGCCACACCACCCAGTGCAGCTGCATGAGCACCGAGCCCAGGCCGATGAAGGCCGCCCGGAACACGAGGGCGCCGAGGATCCCGTAGAAGAGCACGTGATGCTGGTAGCGCGCCGGCACGCTGAAGTACCGGAACACCAGGACGAAAACGAAGATGTTATCGATCGAGAGGGAGTACTCGACCAGGTATCCGGTGAGAAACTCGAGCGCCACCTGGAGCGCCACGTCCTCGGGCGCGCCGAGTGCCGCGTAGCGGGGATCGCCGGTCAAGCGCCACTTCGTGTGCGCGTAAAGGGCGCCGTTGAAGAGCAGAGCCACGCTCACCCACGTCGCGCTCCACCCGAGCGCCTCTCGGAAGCTCATCGCGCGGTCACCGCGGCGAAAGAGCCCGAGGTCCAGCGCCAGCAATGCCATCACGACGCTGAGGAAGACTCCGTAGAGCCACCAGTACTCGCCGAGCGGGAACAGGGTCGCCATGGCCGTTCAGGCCCCCCGCTCGGCCGCCGTCGGCTGCAGCGACGGCACTCGACCGCGCCGCCGCGCCCGGAACGAGAGCGACGGTCGCATCGGCACTGGCAGCACGAGCACGGCGCACGGAGCGCGCAGGACGATCCGCTGATGCACGGGGCCCGGCCAGAGCCAGGCGCGGAAGCTCGGCTCGGGCGCGCCCACCACGACAACATCGGCCGGCCAGTCGCCGGCGTGGCCGGCGATCGTCGCCGCCAGGTCGCCCTGGAGCGACGGGGCCCGCACCACGTCGACGTCGACCGATAGCTGTCGCTTCCACTCGTCGACGATGCGCGTGAGCCGCCGCTCCTCCTCCTCCCGCCACGCGGCCCGCGCGTCCGCGTACGCGCGACGCGCGATCGGGGTCAGCGAGGTGAACGGCGGCGAGGGAACACACGGGACGATCAGCAGACGAAGCTCCGGGCTTCGCCACATCGAGATCGTGCGGGCGGCGTCGGCGGCCCACGACGCGGGCTCGAAGCCGTGAACTGCAATCAGAACGCGCGACGGCGTCAGTGTCATGATCGGACCCTCCGCGAAGACGGATGTGCGCGCCGCAGGCCGTCGCGGGGCTAGGGCCCCGCCGGCCGAGGCGCGGCTATAAATCGATGTTGGGCGGGCCCCGCGCGAGCCGACATGGCGGCGGCGCGGGAGCCGCGATTCGACGAACCGGACGGGTGCGGAGGGTCAGTCGCCGTCCGCGGATGACGACGCGTCGCCCGCCAACGGCGGAATCTTCAGGAACGCTCGCTCGGTCGGGCGACGCTGCCCGTGGCGAACGCCGGATGGTCTTTGGGGCAGTCCGGCCGGACGCTGGCCGACCGCCGGCTCGATCTCGGCTCGCGGCATCCTCGTCGGGTGAGCTCGCCGGCCGCTCCGGGTCCCCTCGTCGAGCTCCTCGGTCTCGGTCATCGATTCCGAGATCTCGGCGGCGGCGCTGCCAGCCAGCGAAAGCGCGACGATGAACAGGGCGTGAAGGAGCCGGCGAAGCATCGTGGCCTATCGCGTTCGATCGGAGACCGGATGGCGGCCGGCCATGATCTCCAGGCGCCGGATGCGCGCCGCGGTCGATGGATGCGTCGCGAACAGGCCCGCCAGTCCGCCGCCGGAGAACGGATTGACGATGAACAGGTGCGCCGTCGCCGGCGAGCCCGCGGTCATGGGAACCTGTCGGCCCACCGTCTCGAGCTTGCGGAGCGCACTCGCGAGGGCCAGCGGATTCCCCGACAACCGGGCGCCGGCCGCGTCGGCGAGGAACTCGCGCGACCGCGAGATCGCCAGCTGGATGAGCGTCGCGGCGATCGGCGCCAGGATGACTCCGAGCAGGCCGGCCAGCGGGTGCGCCCGGTCGTCGTCGGACGATCGGCTGCCGCCGAAGAGCATGCCGAAATGTGCCAGGTTCGCGAGCATGCTGACCGCACCGGCGATCGTCGCCGTCACGGTCATGATGAGGGTGTCCCGGTTCTGCACGTGTCCGAGCTCGTGGGCGAGGACAGCGGCCAGCTCGTCGCGATCGAGCAGAGCCGTCAGCCCCTCGGTCACCGCGACCGCCGCATGCGCGGGATTGCGACCGGTGGCGAACGCGTTGGGCGTGGCCTCGGGGATGCTGTAGACCTTCGGCATCGGCACGCCGGCGCGGCCAGCGAGCTCGCGGACGAGACTGTGCAGTGCCGGGGCCTGGGCCTCGGTGACCTCACGCGCGCCGTACATCCGCAACACGATCCTGTCGGACCACCAGTAGGCGCCGAAGTTCATCACCACGGCGAACATCAGTGCCAGCACCAGGCCGCCCTGCCCGGCCATGGCATGGCCGGCCCACAAGAGGAGCGCGGTCAAGGTCGAGAGCAGCACGAGTGTCTTCAGGCGATTCATCCTGTGTCCTCTCCTCGCTCGGATGTCGAAACGTGCTTTTCCGCGGGGCCAGTACCCGGCCAGCGCACGGGTGCGTGCCCATGAGGGACGCGGAAAAAACGGACGAGAGCGGGGCCGAGGACTAGTGGTCTTCGGGCGAGGACGCAGAATCGGAAGCCGCGGGCGGCAGCTTGCGCACCCACCCGCCGGTCAGCGGACGATTGTGCTGATTTCCGGCGACCGCCGACGGCCGATACGCCGCGGTGGCCCGATCCGGATCGCCCTTCGACGGAGCGTGGACGTCCCGGTCGAGGCGAAGCCGGGGGTGAGCGCTGGCGCGGGCCGCCTCTTGCGATCCCTCGAGACTCTCCATGACGTCGGGCCCGAGCGGGCCCGCCACCTCCAGGGCCATGGACAGGATCAGCAGGAGGACGAGGCGAATCGCGACCATACCTTCATCCTACAACAGCCCGAAGCCGTGGCGCCGGACGAACGGGCCGAAGTTGTGGCGCTCCGGCACGGAGTACTGGCGTGCCTTGTCTTCCGACCAGCCGTACGGCTCGGTGTAGCCCCAGCGGTCGACGAACCGCTGGCTTTCCCGCGGCGTCGCGTGGCGCGCCTCGCGGCGGCGGTCGTAGCTCGCGATCTCCTCGACGAACCGGCTGTCGTCGTAGCGATCGGTGTGGACCGTGAGCGCGGTCGGCAGGCGCATGCTGATCCAGCCCGTCTGGCTCGGGTAGCCGATCGTGAGTCCCGCGACCGGAAAGACCCCGGACGGCAGCTCGAGCAGATCCGCGAGCTTCTCGACGTGATTGCGCACCACGCTGATCGGACAGCAGCCCAGGCCGAGGGCCTCGGCGGCGGTGATGAAGCTCTGCAGCACCAGACCGGTATCGACAGCGGCGTTCATGAACATGTCGAGCGTGTCGTTCGGAAACGGCCGCTCGCGCAGCTCGCTCACCCGCCGCATGCGCCGGTGATCGCCGCAGAACACGAGGAAGAGCGGCGCGGTCGCGATCCACGGCATGTCCGGGATCCAGCCGCCGATCGCCGCCTGCTTCGCGTGGTCGCGGACGATGACGACGGCGACTTGCTGGAGATCGGACTTCGACGGCGCGGAGAGCGCGGCCGCCAGGACGATCTCGAGGATGTCGTCGGGCACGGGATCGGGCTTGTAGCGCCGGTGAGTGCGGTGGGCGAGCAGCTGGGCGACGGTTCCCTCGGCGGGCATCGCCCGGCCCGCCTCGGTCGGCAGGCCGAATCGCGACTCGATCAGATCGGCGAGCGTCTTGCCGGAAGCGTTCATGCGGCCACCTCGAGCACGCGCCGCGCCGCCACCAGCTCGGGCGCGACCGGCGCCAGTCCGACCTCCTCGGCTCTCAGGACGAGCTGCCGGCACGCTTGACGGTGCAGCGCGGCGTTTCCGTTCTTCTCGTAGGCCCAGGCGAGCGCCGCGAGCGATTGCACGTGATAGGGATTGGCGAGCAAACGCTCCTGCGCCAGCTCGATCACGCGCTCGACGCGGCCAAGGCGCCGGTGGATCTCCATGAACACGTCGCGGAAGATGTCCTTCTGCTCGCGGCTGCCGCCGCCCATGGTGTGCAGATCCGCGATCGCCGGCCCCATGAGACGGACGGCCGCGTCCAGATCGCCCTTGACGATCGCCAGCTCGGCTTCCAGCAGCGCGACGCCCAGCGTCGACCACTGTCCGCTCGCCTTGCCGGCCGGCATCCGCCGCAGGCGCTCGACCTGGTGTCCGGCCCTGGTCCAGTCTCCGGCGCGCGCGAAGGCGACGCCGAGCCAGTGGTGCATCCATGTGGTCTGCCAGTCGGCGTAGTCGGCGAGAACGCGCTCGCCCTGCTTCGCCAGATCGCGCCAGGTCGCCTCGTCCACCTGGGCGCCGCGCAGCACCTCGAGGCGCCACATGAGCTCGATGCGCTCGTACACCGGCAGCGGCGGCGCGCTGCACGCCCAGTAGTCGCGCGTCATGCGCTCGTGGCCGAGCAGCGCCTGGGCCTCGGCCAGATGCCAGAGCACGTGCGGGTAGCGCTCGAGGGACGCGGCGCGCTCGAACGTCTCGAGCGCCTTGGGATAATCGCCGCGCGCCTGATAGGCGTGGCCGACCGCGTGATACGTGTAGAGGCTGGTCGGATCCCGAGCGAGGGATGCGAGGCTCATCGCGAGCCCCTCGTCGTTGTAGCCGGACTGTTCGAGGAAGAACCCTAGCATCGTCAGGTACTGCGGCTCGTCGGGGCTGGCCTCGAGGCTTCGCCGCGCGATGTCGATGCCGCCGCGGTAGTCGCCCTGGGTGATGCAGTTCAGCCCGACGATGCGCACGGCGATCCGGTCGGTTGGATGCTTCTCGGCGATCTGGCCCAGCAGGTCGTAGGAGCCCCTGTGATCGCCGCGCTGCATGGCGTCGACCGCGCGTACGTGCAGGCGCTCGCGCTCGTGGTGCGCGTCGTCGGCCACCGCGGCGGCCTGACGGGCCGCGGCGATCGCCAGGTCGGCGCGCCCCATGCGCCAGGTGATATAGGCCTTCGCGCAGTAGGCCAGGCCGAACCGCGGATCGGCCTGCGCGGCGGCGTCCAGCGCTTCCACCGCTCCGCCGCGCCAGCGGAGGAACAGGTCGAGGCCGCGCTCGTACGCGGCCAGGGCGTCGGCCGACGTCGTGGACACGCCGAGTCCGGTGAGATCAGTGGCGTTCATGCTCTCCTCCGCGGTCAGTCGGTCTCGATCGGCAGCGACGGATCCTTTGCCCACTCTCCCATGGAACCGTCGTAGAGCGTGAGGTTGTCGTAGCCGAGCTGGTGCAGCTGGAACAGGTCGATGGTGGCCGAGATGCCGCCGCCGCAGTAGCAGATGACGCGCTTGTCCTTCGTGACCCCGCTCGCGCCGAATTTGGCCTCGGCGTCGGCCTCGGAGGTGAAGTCCTTCGCGGCCGCATTCACGAGCGTCGCGGCGGGAACGTTGACGCTGCCCGGCACGCGGCCTTGACGGCCGTATCGGCTCGGCTCGAGGCCCTTGTGGAACTGCGGGCCCAGCGCATTGACGATCACGGTGCCGGGCTCCTTCGTCGCCGCCAGCACCGCGCGCTTGTCGACGAAGAAC
>Ga0134127_10003054_pt1 | contig 12000 bp, 10 predicted proteins | sample KB31753_FD_96459 | JGI IMG/M metagenome (GOLD analysis project Ga0134127, IMG submission 96459) | Terrestrial soil microbial communities with excess Nitrogen fertilizer from Kellogg Biological Station, Michigan, USA - KB3-175-3 | ecosystem: Environmental > Terrestrial > Soil > Unclassified ...
CTGCACGAGCTGCGCGATGATGTCGAGCTTCATACCGTCAAAATACCCCCCATCGGCCCCTACACCAGTTCCACGAGATCCGTGTGCCCATCCGACAACAACACCGGGCCGTCCGCGGACAGATGCACGTCATCCTCGATTCGTACGCCGCCTCGTCCCGGCACGTACACACCGGGCTCGATGGTCACCACCGCATCCAGGGGCAGCGGCTCCGTGGCCGTCCGCGCAAGGCGCGGGGCCTCGTGCACCTCCAGCCCCAACCCGTGCCCCGTGGAGTGCCCGAAGGCGTCCCCGAAGCCGCGCGCCTCGATGGGATCTCGCGCCAGCGCGTCCGCTTCACGACCCGGCATCCCCGCCCGCACGCCCTCGCGCGCGCGACGCTGCGCCCCCGCCACCAGATCGTACAGCGCGCGTTGCGCCTCCGTGGCCCGTGCGCCGACGACGACGGTACGCGTGATGTCGGCGCAGTACCCATCGACCACCGCACCAAAATCGATCAGCAACCACTCGCCGGCGGCCACCGTGCGGCGGCTCGTCTGCGCGTGCGGCAGCGCGCTGCGTGGGCCCGACGCGACGATGGCCGGGAACGGATGACCCTCGCTCCCGCAGCGCCGCAGCGCCCCCTCGAGCAGTCCGGCAATCTCGAGCTCGGTCTGGCCGGGCCGCACGGCGGCGATCGTCGTCCGCAGGGCCTCGCCGGCGAGCGCCGCCGCCGCGCGGATCGCCCCGATCTCCGCCGGATCCTTGCGGGCGCGCAGCCGTTCCACCAGCTCACCCGCCGGCTTCCAGTGCCACGCCTTCCCGGCCGCGCCGGCCGAAAACCGCTCGGCGTCCTTCACCGTCACGTTGTGCGCCTCGTAGCCCACCGTCGTGAGGGGCCCGAGGCTCGGCAAGTCCTTGAACAACCGGTCCCACACGCTGGCGCCTTCGATCTCGACCCGGGCGATCGCCCCCGCCTCCGCCTGCGCCTGCTCCGCGTAGCGAAAGTCCGTCACCAGCAGGAGATCGGCGCGCGTCGCGACCGCCACGCCCGCCGAGCCGCTGAAGCCGGTCAGATAGCGGATGTTGGGGCGCGAGGTGACGAGCAGTGCGTCGAGCGCCGCCCCGTCTGCGTCGAACAGCGCCGCGAGCGCTTCGTGCCGTTCGCGGCGCCGGTCAGCGGCCACGGGACGTGAGATGGCCGACCAGCCCCTCCAGTCCCAGACGATAGCTGTCGGCTCCAAACCCCGTCACCACGCCCACCGCCACGTCGGCCAGCAGCGAGCGGCGTCGCTCCGGCTCGCGGGCGAAGATGTTGGACAGGTGCACCTCCACGAACGGCACCCGCACGGCAAGCAGGGCGTCGCGCACGGCGAGGCTCGTGTGCGTGAAGGCCGCGGCGTTGACAACCGCACCATCGACGCGGGGAGGACCTTGGAGCGCTTGAATCGCCTCGACCAACTCACCTTCGTGATTCGTCTGCGTCCAGCTGCATTCGACGCCCAGCGCCCGCGCCCGCTCCCGGACCACGGCCTCGATCTCCGCGAGGCTCGTGCGGCCGTACAGCTCGGGCTCGCGCTCACCCAACAGGTTCAGATTCGGGCCGTTCAGCACGGCGATGTGCACTAGGACTTGAGCTTTTTCAGCCACTGCTGGAACTGGTCGGCCTCGGCCTCATCCTCGGGCGGGCGCTGCGCGCGCCCCGACGAACGACCTGGCGTCCGCGCGCCGCTCGGGTCGGCGGTCGCGCCGCCGCCCCCAGCTCCCCCTCCCGCGGTCGGTTGAGCCGACGCCGCGCCCTGCCCTCCACCGGGCGGCGCGCCGCCGAAGAAATCGTCGAACGAGAATCCCCCCTCACCGCCGCTCCCACTTTGCGCGGCCGCTGCACTCCCGCTGCCACTCCCTCCGCCACTCGAGCGACGCGCCGAATCATCGCCGAACACTGAGTCGAGCGAGATATGGTCCTTGGCCGGATGCGATGGCTCACCCGGGGCCGAACCTCCTCCGTCTGCCGCGTCGAACGCCGCCTCGAGCGTGCTCTGCTCCATGGCGGGAACCGACGCGCGCGTGGGCTCGGGTTCCGGGAGCGAGGCGGGGGGCGGCTCGGGAGGCGGGGGAGGCGGGGGAGGCGGCGCGGAGACCGCGGCGCGACCCGACCAAATGCCTTTCAAGAAGGCCTGCGCGGATACGCCCGACCCCTGGCGACGTTGACCGCCGCCCGACAACTGCTCGACCTTGCGGCGCAGCCGCGCGTCGCTGGGACGCTGCGCCAGCAGCGCCTGGTACACGCGCAGCGCGTCCTGCTGGTGCCCCTGCTTCAGGTATAACTCCGCCATCGTCTCCGTCAGCACTGGCTCGGCTCGCGACAGCGTCGCCGTGTCGGCTGCGCCGTCGTCGTCGGAGAGCGCCACGGCTGCCGGAATCGCCGCCGCCGGGGGAGGAGGGGGAGGGGCAGGCGGCGGGGGTGGCGTGGGGCGCCTGGGTGGTGACGGCGCCTGCGCCGCCGGCATGTCGTCCGGCATGATCAGCGGCAGATCTACCTGCGGCATCACGTCGTCAGTCAGCTCTGGGACAGGCGGCTGCACTTCCGGCGACGGGATGTCGAGCTTGAACATGCCGCTGCCCTCGTACTGTGTGCGCGCCAACCCGATGACGTCGACCTGCTCGATCTGTTGCGAGTTGAGCTCGACGTCCTCCTGCACCTCGAGTCCTTCGGCCTTCGCCGCCGAATGCGCCGCCGCATTGAAGTCGAGGGATCCGTCGAACGTCTCGACATCCGGCGACGGCGTGGTCGCGGCGGCCACCGGTGTGATCGGCTCGGCCTGGTCCGTGTGCTCGACCACGAATTCGGGCTTCGGCATCGGCGCCGTTGGTTTCGCCGCGGAAGCTTTGGTCTTGGCGCGCGCCAGGTGCTCGGCCGCTTCCCCGTTCATCGGGTCGGCGTTGAGCAGCCGGGCGAGCCAGTCCACCGCTTCGTCAAAACGATTGTTCCGCTCGGCGATTTCGCCGAGGATCTTGAGGGCGATGATGTTCTCGGGATCGAGCGCCAGAACCTTCTGGAACGCCTCCTGGGCGCCGGCGTCGTTCTTCATGTCGATGAGGCAGCGCCCGTAGACGATATGGGCGCTCACATAGTCGGGGTGGCGCTCGAGACCGCTCTTGCACAGGTCGATGGCCCTATCTAGTTCTCCCGCTTTACGATAGGCGTCCGCCAGGGGCGCGAAATTCCGCCCCTTTGGGTTCTCCAGCCACCGCCGCTCGAGCTTCTCGATTTCGCTGGTGTAGGCCACGACCTAAGTCTATGTGGGAATTGGACGAAGATAGTGTCCGGCCGGCGTCGCTGTCAATCAGATGCCGCGTCGGTCGCTTGAGTTTGTGCGTTGTCGTTTTTAGACTTATGCCCCTTCCCTCCTCTCTCGCGGAGCTTTAGCGCCCCATGCTGCGTTCGATGCGCGCCAAGTCCAAATACGTGTTTTTCATCCTCGCGGGGTCGTTCGTCCTGTGGCTGGCCATCGGCCAGGTCATGCAGATCCTGGAGCCGAGCGCGAACGTGGTGCTGAAGGTGAACGGGTACGAGGTCCCGGTCACCGCCTTTCAGCAGCGACTTCAGACTTCATACGAGCAGTATCGCCAGCAGACGGGGACGACGTCGTTGTCCCGCGAAGACGAGCAGCAGATCCAGGAGCAGCTGACGAACCAGCTGATCCAGGAGATCCTGTTGGCCCAAGAGTATGCGCGGCTCGGCATTCAGGTCAGCGACGAGGAGATCATCGAGGCGGCCCGGACCTCGCCGCCGCCCGAGGTGATGCGCGACCCTCAGTTCCAGACCGACGGCCAGTTCGATCTCCGCAAATGGCAGCAGTTCCTGCAGTCGGGTGCCGACCGCGTCGCGCTCTCGCAAATCGAGATGATTTACCGCGACCGGCTGCCGCAGCTCAAGCTGGCGCAGTACATCACGGCCGACGTCTATATCTCCGACGCCAAGTTGTGGCGGATCTACAAGGACCAGCACGACTCGGCGACCGTCGCGACGCTCCCCATCTGGCCCTACCTCGTCACGGATTCGATCCCCGTCACGGACGCCGAGCTGCAGCACTACGTCGCGGCGCACGAGGAAGACTTCAAGCGTCCCGCGCAGGCGTTCGTGCGGTTCGTGGCGGTGCCGCGCCTTCCCACATCCGCCGACACGGCGGTGGCCCGGGCGCGCGTGGCCCGGATCCGCGCCGAGCTCGCGCGCGGCGCCAAGTTCGAAGCCGTCGCGCGCCGCGAGTCAGCCGACACGGTCAGTGGTAACCGGGGCGGCGACCTGGGATGGGTGAAGCGCAACGAGCAGGCGTTCGACGCGCAATTCATGGCGGGAGCGAGGGCTCTCGCGCCAGGCCGCGTCTCCGCGCCCGTACTCACGCAGTTCGGCTACCATCTCATCCGTGTGGACGCGGTGAAGGGTGATTCATTGAAACTGCGCCATATCCTCGTCCCCATCGAGCTACAGGGCGAGCACTTGGACGCCGTCGAGGCGCGCGTCGATAGTGTGGAGCGCCTCGCGGCGGACCAGACGAACGGCGCCCTGATCGACAGCGCGGCGCGCCGCTTCAACCTCCCACTCTCACCGGTTTACCGCATCGTGGACGGCGAGCCGCTCACGCTGGGCCGGTACCGGGTCCCGGACGTGAGCGTCTGGGCGTTCGAAGCCCACGTGGGGGAGACGAGCCCGATCATCGAGGCCAAGCCCGCGTATTACGTGTTCCGGCTCGACTCGCTCGTGCCCGCGGGCGTGCCGCCACTCGCCGACGTGCGCGCGGACGTGGTGGCGCGGGTCAAGCTCGAAAAGCAGCAAGAGATCGCGAAGCGCCGCGCCGACTCCCTGGCCACGTCCCTGCGGGGCACGCCCAACCTGCTGGCGGCGGGCGCCGCACGCGGGCTCCCGGTCGAGCGTTTTGGTCCCTTCACGCGGACCAAGCCGCCCAGCTATCTCGGTCAGGAGCTGCTGGTCGTGGGTGCGGCGTTCGGGCTGCGGGTCGGCGAGCGGAGTGGGGTGATCGTCGGGCAGGGCGGCGATTTCATCGTCGAGTCGCTCGGCCGCAAGATGGCCGACTCGTCGGCGTGGCTCAAGCAGAAGGACGTGCAGCGGAATCAACTGCTCGCGGCGGTGCGCCAGGCGCGCATTCAGCAGTATGTGGACGCCCTGCGGGCCAAAGCGAAGATCGTGGACCGGCGCAAGGACATCTTCCGGACGCAAGCGTCGGCCGACGCCGCCACCCTCTAGCGCCGGCTACTCCACCAGGCGCTTCGGCTTCGCGTCGCGCGGCGGCTCCTGGTCGGGGCGCTGGATCGAGTCTTCCGCGTCCGACAGGGCGCGCTTGAACTCGCGCAGCCCCTTCCCCACCGCCCGGCCGGCGTCGGGCAACCGGTTGGCCCCGAACACCAGCAGCACGATCAGCAGCAGGATGACGATCTCGCCCCCACCCAGATTACCGAGGCCCATGGCCGAGCGCCTTTACTGACTCAGCCGCTTCGGGCCGGCGCTCTGCGCCGGCGGCAGCGGCACGTCGGACGATGCCGGCGGTTCCACGGCGTCGTCGGACTTCAGGCCCCGCTTGAATTCCTTGATGCCCTTCCCGATCGACGCCCCGATCTCCGGAATGCGCTTCGCGCCGAAGAAGAGAACGAGAATCAGGAGGAGGATCGCGATTTCGGAGAAGCCGAGATTGGGCATAAGTCCTCGTTTAGAAGAGCGACCGAGCGACGAAGTACGCGATCGCGACGCCGAGCACCGCGAGCAGCGACACGTCGAGCCCGATGGGCCCCAGGGTGACCGACACAACCAGCAGGTCCAGGTGCACCGGCCCGATCGTCGGCGTCACGGACCACGTGAAAATCTCTTTCGCAGGTCCCTGCGGCAGGAACCGCTGCAGGAACGCATGTACCAGCCCGCCGAGCACGAAACCCGCGGCGAGCACACCGAAGTAAAACAGCGGGCGGCGCGGACCGTGCGCCACTAGCTGCGCCGTTCCACGGCGTATGCGATGCTGGCCTGCAGCGCTTCGCGCGCCGCCGACGGCGGCAGCACGTCGAGCTCCGCCTCCGCCTGCTGCGCCAGATCGAGGGCGCGCTGCCGCGCCGTCTCGAGCCCGCCCGCCCCCTCGACGATGCGGATCACCTCCGCCACGAGCTCGTCCGACGGCTCCGCCGTCTCCATCAATCGTGCGACGCTGCGGCGCTCCGCCGGCGCCACGCGCGCCAGGGCCGCGATCAGGGGCAACGTCATCTTGTGCTCGCGCAAGTCGAGCCCCGACGGCTTTCCCGTTACGGCCTCCGGCTGCGTGTAGTCGAGTAGATCGTCGGTGATCTGGAACGCCATGCCGAGCAACATCCCGAACCGGGCGAGCGCCTGGCGGTACGCCGACGCCGCCGTGAGGGCGCCCACCTCGCAGGCCCCCGACAGGAGGGACGCGGTCTTGGCACGGATCAGCTGATCGTACGCCGCTTCGCCGTAGGCCAGCTTGTCGTGCGCCTCGAGCTGGCGCATCTCGCCCACCGTCATTTCGTTCGTCACGCGCGCCAGGACCCGCAGCGGCGTGGGGTCGTCGAGCCGCACCAGCTCGATGATCGCGCGGGAGTACAGGTAGTCCCCCATGATCACCGCGATCTGGTGCGAGAAAAGGGCGTTGATCGTCGGCAGGCCACGCCGCAGGACCGAATGGTCCACGGAGTCGTCGTGCACCAATGTGGCCAGGTGGATCAACTCGACGACCGCCGCCAGCGTGACCGCCCTCGGATCGTTCCCGCCCGCGGCGCGATGGCTCAGCAGCAGCAGCGTGGGCCGGAACAGTTTCCCCTTCATGCGCAGCAGGTGCTCGTTCACTTCGCTGATGATCGGGAAATCCGCCGCGATGATGCGCCGCAGCTCGTCCACCACCTGATCGAGCTCCGCCGCCACGGGGAGCTGGACGTCGCGCAGCGCGACCCGCGGCAGTGCGACGGTCATCGCGCCTTGGCCAGCGCTTTGGCGCGCTGCTCCACGTCGAGGAAGCGGATGTCCACGGCGAACACGCGGCCGTACAGATCGCGCGCGTCGGATTTCTTGCCCTGCTCCTCCAGCGCCCGGCCCAGCCAATACAGGACGCCCAGGCGCTCCTGATCGCCCGAAGCCGGCAGCTCGAGGCCGCGCCGCAGGATCGACTCGGCCACGCCGTACGCCGCCTTCTCGAAGAAGCACACGCCCAGCATCTCCGACGTCCGCAACTTCCCTTCCGGCGCCCGCAGCGCTTTCTGCAGCTCCGCGATCGCCTCATCGAGCAGGCCCATCTCCTTGAACGCCACGCCCAGGTCGTAATGCGACTGGAAGTCGGTCTCGTCGATGTTCTCGTCGATCCCCTGCTTGAAGCGCGCCAACATGTCGTGGAAGTCCTGCTCTTCGTCGCCGGTGGGCTCCTCGTCGGCCACCGTCATGCGGCTGTCTTTGGCAGGCGTGTCGTCTTCCATCATCATCGAGCTCAAGTCCACGAAGTCGCCGTCGAGGGCGGCCTCGTCGCGCACTTTCATCTTGGCGTCCTTGGCCTTGACCTTGCCCTCGGTCTTGGCGGGCGGGGCCGCCGGCGCGAGCATCGCCAGCGCCGCCTTGGCGCGCTCGTTCCGCGGGTCGTGCTCGGCCACGCGCTCGTATACGGCGCGCGCCTTCTCGGGTAGATCGGTGCGCAGCAACGTATCGGCCAGCTCGAGGTAGGCGTCGATGAGCTTGGACTTGTCGCCGATCTTGAACGAGAACTCGACGGCCTTCTGGCGGTGGCGCACGCTGTTGGGATCGAGCCGTAAAATCTCCTCGACCAGGTCATACGCCTGGTCCAGGTTGCCCGCATTCTCCCAGCCGGCTGTTGCGAGATCGAGCTCTTCGACCCCGCGGTCGCGTTGCCCTTCTTCGACCAAGGCCTCGCCTAGCGCCTGGTGCGCCTCGGGGTCGTCCGGATTGTCGGCGACGCGTGACTCGAGCTCGTCGATCCCGGCCGCCGCCGGTGCCTCCTCGATGCCCGAGAACACCAGCGATTCGGACTGATCGCCTTGGTTGGTGATGCCGTCGATGCCGAGGTTGATGTACCCCGACTTGCGGCCGCCCAGCGAGATGGACGTGTCCTCTTCGGTCTGCACGAACCCGGAGTGCTCACGGCTTTCCTCGATGAGCGGCCGGTCGTCGATGTCGTGGCTCGCGTCAGTCGTCGCCGTCTCGAAGTCGGGCTCGAGCTCGAGCGGCGGCACCTCCACCACTGTCTTCCGCTTGCCGGGCGGTTGGGGGGCGGCCGTCGGCGCCGAGGGCCGCTTGGGCACAACGGGCTTTACCTTCGCGGGCTCCGGCGCCTTGGCGGCCGGCATCCTGAGCGGGTTGAGTTTCGGCACCGCCGGCTTCGGCGGCGGGGGGGGGGCCTTCGGCGGTGCGGCTCGCGGCGGCGGGGGCGGTGGCGCCGGCGCGAGGTCGATGTCGCCCTCGAGCACCAGCTCCGCCTCCTCCAACCCGTCGGGCTCCGCCTCGTCCGCTTCCTGGGAGACGGTGGGCTCCAACTCGCTCAGCGGCTCGAGCTCCAGCTCATTCGGATCGAGCTCTTCTCGAATCGACGGCGCCCGCGGCGAACTCGCGCGGATCTGGCCGAAGTCGGAGCTCGTCGTCTCGAGCCCCTCGAGCAGGCTGCCGCTCTCGGCCCCCGCCTCCTCCTCCTCCTCGGCGAGGTTCGTCGTCTCGATCTCGAGCGAATCCTCGACGACTTCCGCCGCGACAGGAGGCGGGGGGGGAGCGGGAGCCGGCCGCGCAGGAGCGCTCGCGATCGGCTTTACGGCGGGTTTCGTTTTGGAGGGCGCGGGCTCACCGAGGTCGAGAAAGACCAGGCTTGATGTCTTGCGCTTCCCCGACTTTGAGATGTCCTCGCCACCGGGCCCGGTGGCCGTGGGCACGTTGATCTTGGCCGCCGACCGCCTCCCCGCCCCCGGGTCGCCGCCGTACATCTTGAGGTGCTCGGTCAGGATCTCGCGCAGGCGCTCGCTCTCGGGCGAGATGTCGGTAAACTCCTTCAGCGCCGCAAACGCGTGTTCGATCTTGCCGGCCTTCTGCATCCGCTCCGCGTACTGCACGAAGTTCTGCTGGGCCTCGGTCATGAAGCCCTTCGCCGCGTACAGCTTTGCGAGTTTCAGGTACGTCGCCTGCCGTGCCGGTGCGTTGCGCAGCACCTTGTTGCACATGGCGATGGCGTTGTTGTGGAACCCCAGCTCGGCGTACTTGTCGACCGCCTGGTCATAAAAGTCAGCCGCTTGACCGGGGTCCTTCAGCTTGATGTAGAGGTCCCCGATGCGGTTGTAGATCGACAGGTCGGGATTCGCCTCGCCGTCCGACTCCTGCGTCCTGAGCGCTTCGAGCCAGATCTCGACGGCCTTTTTGGGATCCTTGGCCTCGAGACTCTTGGCCTTGTCTTTCAGCTGCTCAAGTTTGGACATGGAAGACTTAAGATACCGGGACAGTGGGAGTGGGACAAGCCGAACCCCCTGTCCAGACGGCGCTTACGACGTTCGCGCCCATCCAGTAGGCCACCTCACGCCAGTCTTGCACGGCGGCGACGACGAGGTCGGCCACGAAGCCGGGGGCCAGCTGTCCCCGCTCGCCGGCGAGGCCGAGGGCCGCGGCGGCGTTCACGGTGACCGCGGTCAACGCCTCGGTGTGACGCAAGCCCAATTGGGACACCCCCAGAGCCATGACGAGCGGCAAACTGACCGTCGGCGACGTGCCCGGGTTGAAATCGGTCGCCAGGGCGACGGCCGCCCCCGCCTCCAGCAGACGGCGCGCCGGCGCCTGTCCCTTCTTGCCGAGGAAGACCATCGTCGCGGGGAGGAGCACGGCGACTGTGCTGCTCGCCGCCAGCGCCCGCACGCCCGCCTCCGAGACCGCGGCCAGGTGGTCTGCGGACAGCGCGCCCAGCTCGGCGGCGAGCTCCGCTCCCCCCGACCCCTCCAGCTCGTCGGCATGCAGCTTCAATGCGAGACCGTGACGTTTGGCGGCCGAGAGAATGGATCGGGCCTCGGCCGCACTGAAGACGCCGGGCTCGCAGAACACGTCACAGCAGCGTGCTAACCCGGCCTGCGTCACCACCGGAATCATCTCCTCGCACAGGAGGCGTACGTACGCCGCGCGGTCGCTGCGATGCTCTGGGGGCACCTCGTGGGCGCCGAGGAACGTCGCGATCAGCGTCGCGGGTTGCGCCGCCGCAAGACGCTGGATCACCCGTAACTGCTTCAGCTCGGCCTCGAGCTCGAGACCGTAGCCGGACTTTACCTCGATCGTCGTCGTCCCGTGGGCGAGCAGCGTGGCGAGGCGCGCCCGCGTGAGGGCCTCGAGCTCCGCCTCGGGGCGCGCGCGCACGTCGCGGACCGATTGCAGGATCCCGCCGCCCGCGGCGGCGATCGCTTTGTAGTCCTCGCCCAACGCGCGGCGCTGGTGATCGTCGAGCCGCGCCGCGCCGAACACGCCGTGCGTGTGGCAGTCGATCATTCCGGGAAGGATGACACCGGTGACCTCGGTGACCCGATCGGCGCGCGGTGCATCGACGCGCGGACCGACCCATGCAATCCGATCGCCGTCGGTCAGGACCGCCGCGTCGCGCAACACCTCCACGTCGCCCATCTCCGGACCGCGGCGGGCGCGCGCGGGGCCGCGGCAGGTCACGACCTGACGCGCGCCGACGAGGAGCGTCTTCAGTCGGGGGTCCCGGTCTCGCGCATCGGCAACCGGATGCCGTGCCGCCGCGCGGCGTCGAGCGCTTCGGGATAGCCGGCGTCGGCGTGCCGGGCCACGCCGATCCCGGGATCGTTCGTGAGCACGCGCTCCAAGCGTCGCGCCGCGCTGTCCGTCCCGTCGGCGACGATGACCTGCCCCGCATGCAGCGAGTTGCCGATTCCGGTGCCGCCGCCATGGTGGAACGACACCCAGGACGCGCCCGACGCGGTGTTGAGCAGAGCGTTCAGGATTGCCCAATCGGCGATCGCGTCGGAGCCGTCGCGCATGCCTTCGGTCTCGCGAAACGGCGATGCCACCGATCCCGTGTCGAGATGATCGCGCCCGATGACGATCGGTGCCGAGACCTCACCGCGCTTCACCAGATCGTTCAAGGCCAGACCGAAGCGCGCCCGCTCGCCTTGCCCCAACCAGCAGATGCGCGCGGGGAGGCCCTGGAACGCGACGCGCTCCTGGGCCAGGGTGATCCAGCGTCTGAGATGCGCATCGTCGGGGAACAGCTCCAGGACCAGCCGATCGGTGCGATGCAGGTCCTTCGCGTCTCCGGAGAGTGCCACCCAGCGAAACGGCCCTTTGCCCTCACAGAACAGCGGCCGGATGTACTCGGGGACGAATCCTGGAATCGCGAACGCATCGCCGACGCCGGCATCGCGGGCCTCGGTGCGAATGTTGTTGCCGTAGTCGAACACGACGGCTCCGCGGCGTTGTAGCTCGAGCATCGCCCGCACGTGCGCGGCGATGCTCGCCCGCGCCCGGCGTTGGTACTCCTCCGGCGCGCGGCGTCGCTCGGCCGCCGCCTCGTCCGGCGACGTGCCGGCAGGGACGTAGCCGTTCAGCGTGTCGTGCGCCGAGGTCTGGTCGGTGAGCACGTCGGGAACGAAGCCGCGTTCCACCAGCGCGGGGAGCACCTCGGCGCAGTTGCCGATCAGCCCGACCGACAGCGGCGTGCCGCGGCGCTTCGCGTCGTTGCACCACGCCAGGGCCTCGTCCACCGACGACGTGGCGCGATCGAGATAGCGGGTGTCCAGGCGGCGCTGCACGCGGGCAGGGTCCACCTCCACCGCGAGGCAGATGCCGTCATTCATCGTCGCGGCGAGGGGGTGCGCGCCTCCCATCCCCCCCCACCCCCCCCGCCGCAGTATCCCGCCCCGGGGGGGTCCCCCCAAAAGCCCTGGGGCGGCCGAGGGGAGCGGCTCGGAGGTGCCCCGCAGGGTTCCCCGGGGGGCGCTGTAGATACACCAGCCGGCCGGCAC
>Ga0134127_10003056_pt1 | contig 11998 bp, 8 predicted proteins | sample KB31753_FD_96459 | JGI IMG/M metagenome (GOLD analysis project Ga0134127, IMG submission 96459) | Terrestrial soil microbial communities with excess Nitrogen fertilizer from Kellogg Biological Station, Michigan, USA - KB3-175-3 | ecosystem: Environmental > Terrestrial > Soil > Unclassified ...
ACCGGACTGGGGAACGAAGACGGAACTCGAACTTGTAATTGCGCTCAACAGCATCGACGCTGATGTCGAGCCCGAATGGAAAACGGGAATACTGCCAAAGGACGGCGAGATGGATCCGGTGTTCTTTGATGTCACTCCTACGAAGTATGGCGACATCAATCTGACATTATCCATATACCTGGCACGGGATCTGGTACTCCTGGAGAAGTTCGGACTGCAACTGCCAGGTGAAAAAGCAGCCATTGCCACTCGAAGATCATGAGACGCAATATTCCCCTGAACCCCATCGTCAGTAATCCAGATCACAACATTCAAGATGATGAGCAGGCGCAAGCATGCCTGGGGCGCAAACCCCAGGTGCGCATCGGCACTAAAAAGATAGAGCCCGCAACAGCAGGCGACAGCCTGAACCGGGTTTGGACTGTCGCCCGTTTCACGGGCTCTACTCTATACTTTTGTGACCTGATCCTGGGGTTTGCACCCCAGGCTTATGCTTGCGCCTGCTTCGCAGGCTAAAGAGCAGCGGCGGCGCGGATCAAATTGTAGGGGCCATGGAGGGCCGCCCCTACAGTTTTCCGTTGAAAACCAATTCACTCCTGGCGTAGCGCAATCAACGGGTCTACTCGCGTTGCGCGACGCGCGGGGATGTAGCTGGCTAACAGGGCTACGAGGACGAGTACGGAGGAAATAAAAGCAAAGGTGAACGGGTCAGTAGGTGTGATGCCGAAGAGCATCTTGCTGAGGAACCGCGTCAACAGCAAAGAGCCACCGACGCCCACAGCAACGCCCAGCAGCGCAAGCAGCAGACCTTCACCCATCACCATCTTCAGAATTGAGGATGACTGAGCACCGAGCGCGATGCGCACTCCGATCTCCTGTGTGCGTTGGCTGGTCGAGATGCTTATCAGTCCGTAAAGTCCCACTCCCGCCAACACGAGCGACATGACGCCGAAGAGGCCGATGAGAAACAAACTGAACCGCCGTTCGCCGAGCGATGCTGAGATGAGTTGTTCCTCAGTCTTAATGCTGTAGATCGGTTGATCTTTATTGACTGACCAAACCTCTTTCTTAATCGCCGGCAGCAGCGCCAACGGATCACTCTGCGTTCGCACGACAAACGTCATCGAGCCAAAAGGCGCCTGGGGGAGATGCAAGAAAATCTCCGGTCGTGGATTGCTATCGAGCCCGGTATGAAGAACGTCTCCCGCGACGCCAACGATCTCGGCCGTGAGCGGTTGATTGGACCAGCGAAGCGTGATTCGTTTTCCAACCGGATTCTCATTCTCCCAAAAACGACGAGCCATCGTTGAGTTGATAACGGCCACCGGAAGAGACTGCTGGCTATCCGTCCGCGTGAACGTCCTGCCATTCAACACAGGAATGCTGAGCGTGCGAAAGTAATCGCTCGTCACCACTGTGTGGTAGGCGGTCGGCTCCTGCCCAGCCGGCGGCGGCTGGCGACCTTCAATTACGAATGGATTGTCGATCTCAATACTTCCCTCACCCACAAAAGGTGGCGCCGAAACTGCACCGGCCGATTGCACGCCCGGCAGACTCGTCACGCGTTCAAGTACCTGATCGAAATAGGCGACTTGTTGTTGTGGTTCCGGATTCAGGTTGTAGACGTGAACCTGAAGCGTGAGCACATTGTCCGCTGAAAAGCCCGGATCAATTCTCAGAAGACGAATGAAACTGCGCGTCAGTAGACCGGCTCCGATGAGTAGTACGAGGGCCAGAGCAAGTTGAGAAACAACGAGGATTCTGCGAACGCGATGCTGCAAAACACTTGAGGTCGCAGTGCGTCCACCTTCTTTAAGTGTTCGTTGTAAATCGGGTTTTGAAAAGTGAATTACCGGCAACAAGCCGAAGATAAGCGTCGTCACGAGGGAGATGCCGAGCGCAAAAGCCAGAACGGCGCCATCGATGTGAATCTGATCGATGCGTGGCAAAATCCCGGGACTGAATGCCAAAAACATGAGCGCCGCCCAGCCGAGTAACAGTCCAGCAATACCACCAAGCAGGGCCAGTAGAATGTCTTCGATCAACAATTGCCTGACGAGGTGACGGCGTGTCGCGCCCAGTGCCGCCCTGATCGCAAACTCACGTGCTCTTTGGGCTCCGCGCACGAGTAATAGGTTGGCTACGTTAACGCATGCGATCAAAAGCAGAAGACCTACAGCGCCGAGTAATATTAGCAACGCCGGCCTGACGTCCCCCAGCAGTTGATCCGGCAGCGCTACTGTCGCCATCGAGAGCTGTCGATTTGTTTGCGGGTACTGTTGAGCCAGCTCACCGGCGATGGAGTTTAAATTTGCATCGGCTTGTTCTTTAGTCACTCCCGGCTTGAGCCGCCCAAAGACATACAGATACGTGGCGGAGCGGCGCTTCTTTTCACCTTCACTAAACACTGCCGGTATCATCATTTCTCTTTTATCAGTGAAGTGAAACTCCGGTGGAAGAATGCCGACAACCGTGAAAGGCTCGCCGTCGAGCAACATGCTTTGACCGACCATGTTGGGATTAGATCCGAATCGCCTCTTCCACAGGCCGTGGCTAAGCAGCACTACTTTTTGTTTACCAGGCGTAAATTCTTCCGGCAGAAACGTTCGCCCGTGCAAAGCATTAGTGCCGACAATTTGAAAGAACCCGTCGGTCACGAGCCATGACTGAATAGTTTCGGGCTCGCCCTGACTCGTGTAGTCAAAACCGTAAGGCCGTAGAGCAGCCATCGTTTCAAAGACCTGATTGCGTTCTTTGTAATCGAGAAAGTTGGCTGGTGAGATCTTCTGTCGATCGAGTCCGCGCAGGTGGTCGTTTTGCCACACAGTCATAATGCGGCCGGGGTCTTTATAAGGTAAGGGTCTCAGCAGTACGCCATTTACGACACTGAAAATCGCAGTGCTGGCGCCGATTCCCAACGCCAAAGTAGCTATCGCAATAAGGCTAAAGCCGGGCTTCTTCACAATCATGCGAAGAGCGTAAATGAGTTCCTGGCCGAAAGTGTCCAACATAAGCACCTCGATTACGTGTTCGGTGTTCCCTGTCCCTGCACCATCGATTTATGATTGTTACCGTTGCCGCAAAGTTCTCTGAACTGACTAAAGGTTAACCCGTGAATCTTCTTGAAGTCTCTGACAAAGTGACTCTCATCACGCAAGCCGCACCGGTTCATGATTTCCTTTACGTTCAAAAAAGTGCTTTCCGCAAGCTCTCTCGCTTCCTGCATGCGCAGGTGTTTGAGATATTGCGTCGGTGGCATGCCGGTTTCAGATTTGAATACGCAGCGCAGGCGAGATGGAGACAGGTTCACGGAGCGAGCGATTTCCTCGAACGCCAACTCCTGACCGAAGTTGGCCTTCATGAAGTCAATCACCTTTTGCACTCTGCGATCCATACTCTCCGTCGCCCAAATAAGCCGGACACAAAACCAATCCCAGGTTAACGGTGTGTGAAATGGAGCAAAGCGCCCGTGCGATCAGAGGGAGGTCGAGGACGATGGATGCATCGCTATCTGAGGGCGAGGCTTCTGCGTTGCTATGTCTCCGTTGTTTATTCCTCTTAAAACTTCGAGCAGAAAGAGAATTGCGCAAGAGAATTAGTAACGTAAATGAGGGGGCATAATACCATATTTTTTCAGATACAAATCCAAAAAGTGGTGTCCTGATCCGGGCTAGTGTCCAGCCGACGCAGCTAGCGGTTCCTGAACTACAGGTTCGTCAAAGCAAAGTGCTCCACGACGCCACAGTGTTCTCAGAAACTCACAGACATTTTGATCGTTCATATTCGATTGTTGTGCACCGATCTGCTTGATCACGTCAGCGACACTGAGACTTCCGTCACACAGATCGAGAATTCCCCTGGTGCCTGAGTGGAGCTTAAGTAATTCATCGGTCGCATAACCGCCACGTCGTTTGATCCGGATGAGGATGTGCCCGCCGTTTGCAGAATCTGCCCCGCTTCTCAACACAAGCGCTTCTTCAGAGATCCGCGGACGGAAACTCAGAAGGTTCTCGATGCCGACCGAACCGTGCACTTTGCTCAACAATCGCTCCCCTAAAACCATGGAGTCGATTGAGCTGACCAGAAAAGCAGACAAGGCTTGCGCGGGGTTCATGACCAAGTCACGACGCCAGAGATGGAAAGGAGCAACTGCCACTAGCCCGGTTCCCGTCTTCTGAGCGAATCGCTCTAGGACGTCGAACAACAGACCGTCATACTCGGACGAGAGCACTTGAACGCTGATCCGCACGGGCATCAGGGCCGCGAATCGCGCCCGGTTCTCTTGTCGTAAAGTTGCACTCTCTTGCACGAGTGGCAAAGGCGCCAGGTCGTTGAAGATGTTTCTCGCGGCTGGTAACACGAGAGCCGAAGTGGCGCGCAAAATGTGAGAGCCGCCAATCTCGAGTTTCAGTGTCTCCGCTAAATCACGCCGGGCTGGATCATAGATGACGACGCTGTCAGTCAAACGGATACCTACTCCGATCGCGCGTTCCTGCAAGACGGCCACGACCTGCCCGGCTTGCAATCGATCTGCTACCTGATCGACAAGCTCATCGCCGGACCACTCATTTACAAGGCCGCGCACATTGCCAATCGCTTCCTCGACACTCTCGGCAAACTCCGTCACGGGTTCGTTCGCGAAACTCTGAGCGGGACTGTCGGCTTGAAAATCCTGTTCAACTTTGCTGACCACATCCGCTCCGAGCAAATCGACTTGTTGGCGCATCAAACTGAGATAGGCGGCGGCACGGCTATCCAAACCCAAGCGCTTGTAAGTCCGTCCTAAATGAAAGTGAATGTAATAGAGCAGCGTGTCGTGACGCGTGAGGCGCTCAGGCGCGAGGGCCGGCACGCCTCTGGAAAAAGCAAAGAGTGCCTGATCCTTGACGCTATCCAACTGCACATTGCGCATCAATTCAAACGCCTGGTGAAACGAGCTGAGGGCGCCGCGATAATTTGTCTGCGAGAACTGAAAATTTCCGAGCGTTGCATAGAAAAGCAGCACTGCATGAGAGCTCAATTCCGATCGGCGCACAAACAAGCCTTCGCGAATCAGCTTCAGAGCACGTTCGACCTCACCTGAAGTGCGATAAAGCCTGCCGAGATTGAGTTGCAGGATACTCGCAAGAAAACTGTCAGGCACCTCAGATCGCTTGAGCTGTTCGATATTCAGCTCTTCCAAACTGATTGCTTCGTCGAGATTGCGCGAGTTGAAATGAGCGAACGCGAGGCTATTTCGAATGTAAGCCACTCCACGCTCATCTCCCTTGAGCTCGTAGTGTTTCAGGACTTCATTCAGAATCTCGATGCCCTGCTTCCAATCGTTGAGACCAAACACTGCGTTATAGCCGAGCAGGTATTCGAGAAAACCGCGGTCCATCCGGGGAGGCGGATTGTCCAAAGCAGCCTTGAGCTGCTGATGCGCTTCGGTGTAACGACCTGCTTCATAGTTTAACATCGCCAACAGCAGGTCTTCGCTGAACTCGGTGTCGTCCGCAGGCGCAGCCAGTGCTTTTTTGGCAAAACTGATCGCGCATTCGTAGGCAGAGACGGCCCACGCTCGTTGCATCGCTTGCAAACAATAGCGACGCAATTCGCTGGAGCGATTTCCTTTCGCAGCGTGCCAAGCTGCGGCAAAGGCGTCTGTGCTCTCCTCGCTTTGGAGCGCTTGGGTGTGAAGTGTCTTTTGCTTCTCAGGATCGAGCCGAGCGGCAAGAAACTCGAATAGTGGCCCATGCGTGATCCGTAATCGATCATCACCGACGCGATGAAACACGCCGCGAGACACTAATTCATCGACTGACGTCTCCGCCGTAGATTGCAATTCGTTTGGTAGAACTGATTTCCAATCAGAGACAGTAAAAGGCAAAGCGAAGACTGTAGCAGCTTCGAGCGCCGTGCGTTGGTCCGCAGTCAACTCTTCGAGTTGTTGTTGGAAGAACAAGTCAGGAAGGGTAGCTTGCCGCTCTTCCCCACTGGTGTTGAGATGTGCTACGCGCCACTCGGGACTCAAGCCGGGCTTGTTAATGAACTTATCAAACTCGCTATCCGGCGCTGCTTCCGCAATCGCGCAGATGCGAACCGGAACCGGTTTGATGCGGGCATAGCGATTGAGAAGTTGGAGCGCGGAGATCGACAATTCATCCGCTAGCTGAACGTTTTCGAAGCGTAGCAGGACTGGAGCTGAGGTAGCGGCAGTGATCGCGCTCGTCGTCTCGAGCAGGAAATGAACCAGGTAGGAAAGGATCTGCGGTCTGACGTTGCGCTTTTGGAAAAACTGGTGAATCAGCGTCTGATCGTTACGCAGAACAAGATCAGCCAGGCCGGCGCGCAGCTCGCCGACTGGTAATGCCGCTTCGTTTTTGCGCCAGGGATAAAGAAGGTTCACAAGTGACCAACCGAAACGTTGCAGCAGTTCCGGTTGATGCGGCTTGGCCCAGGCCGCGAGCTCTTCGACTATATCGAGTAGGGCTCCGAACGGCCGGAGTACATCGTAACGCCACGTTGCGCTGAACGTTAAGCCACCCGTCGCCTTAAACTTCGTCTCGAGATCAGTCGCCAACTGCATCGTCTCACTGCTTGAGGAGACGATGACAATCCACCCCGGAGGCGCCTGCTTCTTTCCGTCGTCCTGGGCAGAACTATCCAGCAGCGAATCTGCTAGCACCTGGCTGTCAGTAAAAATGTCATCTGTGGCCATGGGTAAACCTCATGCAGTACCGAGGACGTGTTAGACAGGATGACAAGATTACAGGATTTGCAGGATCTATCCTGTTAACCCTGTAATTGTCATCCTGTCTAAATGCCAAACTTAAGCTGTAGCTTCCGATCGTATTCTTCCCACCACTATCGGTAACAAGGGCGCTTCGTGACTGCCGTCGATTTCTAAAATCTTGCTCAGGTTGTTGTCATGAAACCCGCCCACGAGACACACGCCAAGGTTTAGACTATTGGCAACGAGCGTCATGTTCTGGGCCACCTCACCGGCTTCCATCAGTATCATCCGGTAGCCACGATCCTGATACTTGAGTGTGCTGCGCTCGAAAATCGACGTGACGATAAATAGCGCCGATCCATCATCGATCTCGATATCCTCAAACCAGATGGATTCTTTGAGCTCAGCGAGGCGATCACCACGGCTAATCACGTCAAGACAGTTGTGCTCGATGTTGTAGTGATAGATTCCCTGCTCAAGGTCATCAACCTTCAGCGCCACCGCATAGATCTCCAGTGGATAGAGACCTCCGCCTGAGGCCACCGCGCGAAAATTGCGTCGCTTGTCAGTTATGCCGTAAGAGTAATAGAGGAGGCGTGCGAGTTCTTCCTGGCTCATACTCGTGCCGGCGTAATGCCGGATTGAACGCCGGTTCACGATTAGATTTTCAAGTTGTTGCTGCGGTGATGTTGACGGGAGCGAAACCTGGTCCATCAGCGTGTAGATCTTAAATGCCTGCGACATCAACGTCGTCAGCATTCTCGATCGCGCGATCGAACCAATCCAGGCTCCGTAGGCGCGAGAGCTAATTGGAGTGAGCTTGGTATTCTCGTGGAATATCTCGCTCAACGATGCTTCCGTTTGCATAGGCCCGCGAAAGCCCCTGCCGGAAAACTTCTTCATTACTTGCCGTTCGATCTCAATCATATTCGGCCCTCATGGAAACGGATGTGGGTAAGTGTTGAAAGTCGCAGTCTCGTGGCCATTGCCTTGTCCGGGTTTGGCGCGCAGCGGAAACTTTGCCAATCGCTTTGAGCCGAGGAATGGAAACTTATAAACGCCGTGCAGCGGCACCATTCCCGGTATGATGACGCGCACTACACGCAGGCCAATTTCCCGGATATCGGGAGTGGTGATCTCTACTACTATCACTTCTAAGCCGGCCTGGCGCAGCAGCTCCACACACGCCTGAATGTCGCCCAAGACACGACCTGTGGATCGATTCTTGATCGACGAAAGCGGAACCTCACCCTCCACATCTTCAAGGAAGCTAAAAGCCTCCGGCACAAGATCAGGGCGCTTGAGATAGAAAACACAATGATGATCAAAGCTGGTGACGTTCATGAAGTCGTCTGAAGGCTCCCAGTCTTTGAGCTGTCCGAGGAGGAAGCGGAAGTAAGGAATTCCCTGTCCGGCCTCGAGAAAACATTTTCTTAGGGCCGCTTTTGGATCGAGCCGTGAAGTGCTGCCGACGCACACCGCCGGCCCCATCTCAGTGGGCCTTTCGATCCACGTAAAAAACGAGGGAATCGGAACATCAAGCGTGACGTCGTGAATGTGAGTCTCGACCTTCGGATGACCGTAGTGAAACTTCTCCCGTAGCAACTTCTCCGTTTCCTCATCGTCGATAATCACTTTGCGGCCCGGGCGCTTGCTCAACCAGCAGATCGTGAAGGCATCGCGTTCAACGAGCTCGAGTATGCCCGTCAGGATGGCCTCTTCGAGAGTCAGATGGCCCGCCAGTCCACTCGACGCGTTGCGACCTATGACCGGTTCATCGTCGTCATACTGGTAATTCATGTAGACGAACGAGGCCGGCACGAGTCTCGGCTTTTCATCGGTGAGGGAATAACCCCAAACCCACCGGGCCGGTGTGTCGTCGTTGAAGTAGCGGACTCTCGCGCCCGGTCCAAGCCCTTCAATCTGCTGACGCGAGTAGAGTCGAACGAGGTCAGGTGAGACTGCATCTGCTGCAATTTCACGATAAGGAGCAAAGACCATCTGTTTCTTATCGTAAAAGAACATGCAGTAACGCTCAGCCGCCTCCCCAAGAGTGGCGGCGAGCGCGCCCACCAGAATCTCGCCGCCACCGCCGCCCTTGCTGCTGTTCGCAGTTTCAGAGAAACGAGAGATGTCGCTTGCCATGATTCCCATGGCAAACGTGGCCGGATCCTGTGCGTGGTAAGTCCCATGACTGACACGCTGGACAATTCCGACTCGGGTCGAGACCATGCGGCTGGCACGACGGATAGTTTCCATCGGATCTGACCGCGGCACGTCCTCGAGTTTAAGAGCGACGCGAATAGATGCTTCCCTCTTCATGATTTTCTACGTGCGGCATTTCCTTCCAGGCAAAGAGTCTCGGCTCTGTGACCTCGAGACCAAGAGGTGGCACTCTTAGCACTTCATGTGTTTCAACGTCCCAATTGGTTAAATTGATCGTCAGAAAGCGACCCGCGAGACTGGGTACAGTCACGTTTGCGAGATACTTGATCGCTTCGATCACAGCAAACGCGCTCAACAGCTCAAAGAACGCATGCAGGGCACCGCATTCCACAGCGGCGCTGCGCTTCTCGCGCAAGTAGTTAGTGAAAACTTTGTGCTCGGGAAAGTACTCCAGATTCGAACGCAACCGTGCTTCGAGACTCTGATAGCAGGCGGTCTCATCAGGAATAAAAAGTGGTCCAACCCAGCCGACGTGAGATTCCATCGCTCGCACTAGCATCCACGGCACTTTCCGCGTCTTCGAGAGGCGATCCACCGCTTCGAGTAGTTGCGGATCTTCCGCCTCCTGCGCGACGAAGAGGAGGCTTGGCAGCGACTGATCGTCTTCGGCCAAAACAGAATCACGATCGAGCTGGAGCACTCGCGTCTGCAATTTGTCATTTTCAGCAGCGCCGTGACCATTAAGCCTTGCTTTTATGGCAGCCGGATCAGGACTCAGCCAATTTATTTCTCCAAACCCGGCTTCTGACAGTTGTCGATGCAGGCTTCTACCGAGGCGGCCGTCGCCGATGATGCCGACGGTGGTGGCGCGCAGTCGTGCTTGATACTTCGCTCCGCCCTCGGATGTGTAGCGCGAGAAAAAGGTGATTTGCGAGTTGAAGTCTTTCTCTTCCTTTTCCGAGAGTCCAAAGGAATCAGTTTCCTCGATGAGAGAAGCCTCTTCCATCTTCTCCAGGAGTGAGTTGACTTCCTCGGCCTCAACGCCCTTGCTCGCCATCTTCTTCACGATATCTTCGACGAGATACGTCCCGTTTAAAAACGCGAGCAAAGCAAGCGCATAGGTTGCCTCCTCATCGCGTAACTTAAGACGCCACAATTCATCTGACCCACCGCGGAGGCCCCACGTCGTTTCGGAGATAGGGAAAATGGTCAGGAACTTCTTGAGTTTCGGTTTCTTAAGCATACTGGTCCACCCTCCTTCGCAGTTTGCCCGAAGGAAATTGAGCTTGGGTCAAGTGAGCCCTCTCAAGAAGATTCCGGAGAGGGCTCAGAAAGTTGGGTCAGGTGTTACGCAAGGAGTTCCTCGCTAGAACCATTTGAGTTTGAGTTACAGTTACAGTTGCTTGAACCTCCACCGCCCACTGGTTCGATTTCAGCGGCACCGTACTGGAGCGTTTCGATCACAAACAACGCTTCATTGTTGTGTTCCATTGGGGTTTACCTCCTTTCCGGTAAAGATCATGCTCATGCTTATGCACTGGAGCACCGTGTGTGAAAGGTTTAGATCCGTCTATAAGACACTTCGCCTGAGACGCATAAGGAGTAAGGCCATCCTGGGGGTAGGACGGACACTCTAGAATTGCAAGACGTGGTTTCCGAAACCACAGAGGTACGAGGTAGGTACTTTTCTCACAATCGTATTCGGCAGTCATTAGCGACAATGACTGTTTTTTGGCGAAGGTGACTGTTTGCTAGCGGCCTTGATTCTTCACCTAGAAGATTTGCCCCACATTTGATAAGTAGAAGGTCCGATCATCTGAACGATCCACCAACTGCCGTGGTGGTATTCCAGAGAGAACTCGGGGGTGCCGTGTTTGTCGAAAGGATCTCGTGAGCGATCAATCCTCCACCAGCAGTCGCGCGTGGCTACTCACGTACCTGAAGAGATATCGTGGTCTGCTATTACTCGGCTCGCTTTGTGAGTTGGTTTCCGTCGCGCTGAGCCTCCTGATCCCGCGCCTGATCGGTCGTGCGATCGATCACTTGGGACAAGCCGGCGTGAGTTATCAAACGCTGTGGCAAGCCGCTGCGACCATCATGGGCGTGACAGTGGTGAGCGGCATCTTCTTTTACTTTCAACAGCGCACAATGGTCACGACCTCACGCTACATCGACTACGATCTGCGACACGACTTTTACTCGCACCTCCAGCGTCTGCCACTGGAGTTTTATCAGAGTCATCGCACCGGAGATTTGATGGCACGCTGGACGAGCGATCTCGGGATGGTGCGCCAGCTAGTGGGGCAAGCCATCATCTATATCGAGCGTTCCCTCTTCCGCGTGCTCATTGTCATTCCGTTCATGTTGCTGATCAGCGTCAAGCTGACTTTATTGCTACTTATAACGATGCCGCTTGTCTCACTCACCGTCAGATACTTTGGCAGACGAATTCGCGAGCGCTTCGAAGAGATCCAAGCATTTTTTGGCGAAATCTGCTCGCGCACACAGGAGAACCTGACGGGTGTGCGGGTGGTGCGCGCTTACATGCAGGAACAGAACGAGATCAGCGAGTTCCGGCATCTCAATCGCCAGTACATCGACCGCAACCTCAAGCTGGTGCGCCTGTCTGCAATCTTCCGTCCTCTTATCTCGCTGCTAACCGGAGTGGGATTTGTTGTGATTTTCTGGGTCGGCGGAGGCGAGACTGTTCAAGGCCGCATGACGGTTGGCGATTTCGTGGCTTTCAATCTTTACTTTGGGCTACTGATCTGGCCGCTCACTGCGATCGGCTACATTACCAATGTTCTGCAACGCGGAGCAGTCAGTTTGAAACGGATCCACGACATCATGCTGGTTGAGCCGGTAATCAGTGATGGACCAAACACACGCTCGAGCATCGAACTCAAGGGCCGCATCGAGTTTCGTGATCTGACGTTTCGCTACACACCGGAGGGGCCTCCAGTTCTCAGTAGAATCAACCTGGTCGTTGAACCGGGACAGGTTGTTGCGTTCGCCGGGCAGACCGGCTCCGGCAAGTCTACGTTGATGAATCTAATTCCGCGTTTACTCGATGCCGAACCGGGAATGGTGTTGATCGACGGACACCCGATCCGCGAA
>Ga0134127_10003057_pt1 | contig 11994 bp, 14 predicted proteins | sample KB31753_FD_96459 | JGI IMG/M metagenome (GOLD analysis project Ga0134127, IMG submission 96459) | Terrestrial soil microbial communities with excess Nitrogen fertilizer from Kellogg Biological Station, Michigan, USA - KB3-175-3 | ecosystem: Environmental > Terrestrial > Soil > Unclassified ...
AGACGGCCGCACGACCTTCGGCACGATCCGCCTGGGTTGTGAAGGCCGGCTACAGCTAGAGTACTGCGACGTGCCAGGAAGCGGCCAAGTCGCGTTGCCCAACATCGATAACCCATTCCATGCGGGGCAGTTGTTACCCATCGCGGACTTGAGCGGCGAAGCCCACCTGTTCCAGGTGCTCTTCGTCAGGCAGGAGGGCGCGAGTCGAACCGACGTTGTGACTGCGTGATGGATGGCTTGGCCAGGTGTTTGGGCCCCTGGGTCCGACCGTGGTGACGAGTTCTACGGATCGATTTGTCGGCGGAGCGGCGTGTTCCGGGTTGCCGATGCGGGATAGCTTGGGCGATCCCATTTCGTGAGCTTGACGGACGAGCGACGCCGACGCAGTCAAACGGCAAGCGAGTATCGCGGCGCGCCCTCCCTGAGATACGCGTCAAGCCTTGCTGCGATGCTGCGCACGAAGGGCCGCCCCTTGTCGGTCAGGTCGAGGCGTCTGCCATCAAAGCTCACCAGGCCGTCCACGTCCCTCAGATGCAGACCGCGAACGTCGTCGACCAAGGACGTTGATGCATCGCCGAAGCGGCGCTGCAACTGATCGATCTCGATGGCGAAATTGCACATCAGTTGCTCGATGGCGAAGCCGCGCATCCGGTCGTCGTCGGAGAGCTGGAAGCCCCGAACCGTGGCCAGGTCGCCCTCGCGAACACGCCGCATGTAATCCGCCGTCGGCACGCAGTTCTGGACGTAGCCCTGGGGAAGCGAGCCGATCGCGGACGCCCCCAAGCCGATCAGGGCAGGAGCGTCGTCCGTGGTGTAGCCTTGGAAATTCCGGTGCAGGCGACCGCTGCGGGCGGCTTGGGCGAGACTGTCGTTCGGACGCGCGAAGTGGTCCATTCCGATCTGCTGATAGCCGGCGGCGAGCAGTTGCGCCGACGCCAGACGCGACTGGTGATAACGGGCAACGGCATCGGGCAGGGCCGTCTCGTCGATCATCCTCTGGTGCGTCTTCATCCACGGCACATGCGCGTACCCGAACAGCGCGATGCGGTCGGGTCGCATCGCGAGCACCGCCTCGATGGTCCGCATGACGGACGCCTCGGTCTGGAAGGGCAGTCCGTACAGAACGTCGAGGTTGACCGATCTCACCCCATGCGAGCGTACACCGTCGACCACGGCCTGCGTCTGCTCCATCGTCTGGATGCGGTTGATGGCCTGCTGGACCTTGGGGTCGAAATCCTGCACGCCGATGCTGGCGCGGGTGACCCCAGCGGCGCCAAAGCCGTCGTACCGATCCGGCGTCATATCATTGGGATCGATCTCGATGCTGAACTCGAAATCGTCGTGGATGACGAAGGCATCCCGAATCTGCTTCGCGACAAGCAGCAGATCGCCGGGTGCGAGCATCGAGGGAGATCCGCCCCCAAGATGCAGCTGGGAGATACGGCCTCGGCCGTCGAGGCGCGTGCCGACAGTCGCGATCTCGACGGCGATGGCCTTGAGGTATCCGGCGATGGGGCCATAGCGCAGCACCTGCTTGGTGTGGCAGCCACAGAACCAGCAAAGCCTGTCGCAAAAGGGGACATGCAGGTAGAGCGAAACGGCCGTCTCTGCGGCGAGGCTGGCCAGCCAGCTTTCGTAGCTGTCGGCTGCGATCCCCTCGTGGAAGTGCGGCGCTGTCGGATAGCTGGTATAGCGGGGTACAGGCCTCGAATAGCGGCGGATCAGGTCATCGAGCATCTGCGGTCCTTTCGATCAGCTCGTGGCCCGGCCGCCCGTGCAGGAAGCCGTTGGAAAACGCGGCCGCGGGGTAAACCTCGGACAGCCGCCGGCGGCCTGCCTGAGCGTCGAGCTTCCGCTCGGCGACCGCACGATAGATCTGCGCGACGGCGACCATGTCGCAGGTCTGCGGCGACAGGCGCAGCCCGAGCACACCTGCGGCGCGCAACTGCTCGATGTCATCGAGCGCAACGTGGCAGGTGCCCGAAACGGTCTGGACGCCGTTGAGGGCAAGAAAGCGCTGGCCGTCCAGTGTGTCGACCGCGACGCCGTCTGGGTCTTCGCCGCAGATGAACTGACACGTATCCTTGGTCAGGCCGCGAAACCGGGCATGGGCGCAGCGCGCCGAAATCGCCAGTGGCACCTTGCCGAAGGCAAAGACCTCGATTGCGACGCTCGGGGCGCGAACGCAGATGCGCTCCAGCGATGCGAGCGGTAGTTCTGGTGGCAGGCAGATCGTCCTGGCTCCGAGCTTTGCGAGGACCTCCACCGTCGGCGCGTTGTAGACGTTGACCATCGGGCCGACCGCGAACGGCCGGCCCTGCAGCGCCGGGAGCACCGAGAGCTCGCCGATCTCGATCTCGAAGCTGTCCTGCCCGGCAAGGCGCCGGACCGATTTGCGCTCGCGCGACGCGGTAACCAGCGCCAGGGAGGCGAGCCGCACCGTCTTGCCGGCCCGAATGAGCCGCTCGGTCACCTCGTCCATGGAGCGCGCGTGAAAATGTTCGCGCTTCGAGCACACCGTTTCTCCGATGACCACGGTGTCGAGATCGGCCTCGTCCGCGACCCGAAAATAGAAATCGCGCCAGCGATCTTCATTCCACAGGAACAGCACCGGTCCGAGAGTAAGAGCGAGCCTGCGCAAGGCAGGATCAGCGCCAGCGCCGGTCATAGGAACCCTCCGTGGTGCGCTGCCCTTCGCTCATCTTGCGCAGGACATCCGCATCGACGTTGCCGGCGGCGCCGGGCTGGAGACGCCGGCGGATCTCCTTTACGACCTGGGCGACGTAGGCGCGGCCGCGCTGCCGGCCTTCGATCTTGAGGGCGCTGACGCCGGCTTTGTGAAGCGTATCGAGGTGAGCCAAAGCGTCGAGGCTCACCGGATCCTCGAAGACATAGCCGTCACGGCCTTCGGCCGAGAAGCGTCCCTTGCAGATGGTTGGATAGCCGGCGGCCTCGCCGGCGCCGAACCGGTTGATCGTGAAGTCGCCGAGCATGGACACCATGTCGTCGCCGTCCTTGCGGTAGCGCACATGGCTCGCCGGTGAACATACGCCGTGCATGTTCGGCGACAGCCCGGTCGCGTATGAGGAAAGCGAGCAGCGGCCCTCTTCCATCACGCATAGACCGCCGAATACGAACACTTCGGTTTCGCAGGGCACTTCGCGCGTCAGCGCCGCGACTTCGGCAAGCGACAGGACGCGGGGCAGCACCGCGCGCTTGATGCCGAACGCTTCGACCAGAAAGGCAATATGGTCTGCGTTGGCGGCGCCGGCCTGTACCGACAGATGGCGTCGCGCTCCCGGATGCTTGTCCGCGGTGTAGGCGAGCAGGCCGAGGTCGGCCAGGATCAGGGCGTCAGCGCCCAGCCGCACTGCGTCGTCGACCGCCTGCTCCCACAATTGTTCGCTGCCCGCGCGCATGAACGTGTTGATGGCGACGAGCACGTGCACGCCTCTGGAGTGGGCGTAGGCGATCTCGCGCTCCAATTCGTCGCGGCTGAAATTGAGGCCCGGGAAGTTCCTCGCATTGGTCTCGTCGCGGAATCCGCAATAGACAGCGTCCGCCCCGAGGTCGACGGCGTCGTGCAGGGCCGCGGGCGTGCCGGCCGGACAGATCAGTTGCACGGCAATCCCTCGCCAGCGAGAAGCGATCGGCGCAGAGCCCCAAGGAGCCGCTGGCCCGAACGCCGCGCCCAGGGCGGCGCCAGATCGCGCACGAAATCGAGCGAGATGCTCTCGGCGGCGTTTCGCAAGGCCAACGCGGTCTCCATGTCGCCTTCGATGCTGATGCTGCGTCCGAAGAATTCCGCGTCACCGTCCAGGCGCCCTTCAGCGAGGGCAAGGAGCAGAACGATCGGACCGGAGATGCGGGTTGCATAGGCCGGTGGCTGTGCTCCGCGTCGCGTTGCACGCACCGAGCGGCGCGCGAGTACGAGGGTGAATTCGAACGGCGCGTCGGTGGGACAAATCGCGATCGGACGCTCGGCGAATAATCCGAGCCGATCGAAAAGGCCCGGGTGCCGGTGAAGGATTTGCGCCAGGCTCGCCTGAGCGATGCTTTGCACAACTGGCAGGGGCAGCGGAGCGGCAAACGCGCTGAGGATCGGCGGCAACATCGGAGCTTCCTTGAACCGGGCGATCTTAGCATCGTGCCCCGCGGAGCTATTTGCGTTTGCGCAAAGACCGACGCGCCGGTTCCGTGATCGGTAGGAAAAAACCGGATGCCGCGACATGGGACGATCCGATCTGCGAGACTTCATGGCCGAACTCGCTTCGGCCGGCTTGCTGGCGCGTGTCGCCGAGCCGGTTTCCCTCGTTCACGGGATGACGGAGATCCACCGCCGTGTGCTCGCCGCCAAGGGACCTGCCATCCTGTTCGAGCGACCGGTCGACGCCAGCGGCAGAGCCATGAACCATCCCGTCCTGGTCAATCTGTTCGGAACGCCTCGCCGCGTGGCCATGGGCCTCGGGCTCGAAGAGCAGCAGATTGCCGAGCTCGGCGAAACGCTGGCCTATCTGCGAAATCCCGAGCCGACTTCGACGCTGCGAGGCGCGCTGCGGCGGTTGCCGGAGCTGCGTGCGGCGCTGTCGATGGGAACGCGCCGGGTGTCGCGCCCGCTGGCTCAGTACGTGGTCGCAACGGCTGCGGAGCTCGATCTCGGCACGCTGCCGATTCAGTGGTGTTGGCCGGAGGAGCCCGCGCCGCTCATCACCTGGCCGCTGGTGATTACGCGTGATCCGGAGGATGCGGCGGATATCAATGTCGGTGTCTATCGCATGCAGGTTCTCGGTCGCGACCGGTTGATCGTGCGCTGGCTCCCGAACCGGGGAGCAGCACGTCATTTCGCGCGCTGGCGGAAGCGGCGCGAAGACATGCCGATCGCCATCGCCATCGGCGCCGATCCAGCGACCATGCTGGCCGCGGCCATGCCGATTCCGGATGGGGTCAGCGAGCTGGCGTTTTCCGGCCTTCTGCGGCGGGAAAAGACAGGCATCGCCAAGGCCGTGAGCGTCGACCTGCCGATACCCGCCAATGCCGAATTCGTGCTCGAGGGCACCGTGTCTCACACTGACAGTGCGGACGAGGGGCCCTATGGCGACCACACCGGCTACTACAACGCCGTCGAGCCATTCCCGGTCGTCACCTTGAGTGCGATCACGCATCGGCGCGATCCGATCTACGTTTCGACCTTCACCGGCCGCCCGCCGGACGAGCCGTCGGTGCTTGCCGAGGCGCTCGGCGGCCTGTTTGTACCTTTGGTGCGGCGACAATTCGCCGAGGTCCGCGACGTGTATTTTCCGTCCGCGGCGTGCTCCTACCGCTTCGCCGTCATCGCGATCGACAAGCGCTATCCGGGGCAGGCGCGTCGGGTCATGCTGGGGCTGTGGTCGATGCTGCCGCAGTTCATGATGACCAAGACGATCATCGTGGTCGACGCGGAAGACATCGACATCCGTAACTGGGACGACGTTCTCTGGGCGATTTCCACTCGCTTCGATCCATCGCGGGACCTCGTGCTGCTCGACAAGACGCCGATCGACTACCTCGATTTCGCGTCACCGCTGCCGGGATTGGGCGGCAAGGTCGGCCTCGACGCGACCGGCAAGATAGGGGCCGAAACCACCCGCCCGTGGGGCAGGGTGCTCGGCATGAGCGCGGAAGTCGTGGCGCGCGTCGACGGCATGTGGTCGCGGCTGGGACTGGATGCCACCCGATGACGTGTCGCGTGGTGGTAGGCATTTCTGGCGCCTCCGGAGCATGCCTGGGCTTGCGAATACTCGAGCTCCTGTCGGAAGACGGCAGTGTCGAGACCCATCTCGTCATCAGCAGGGCCGGCCGCCAGACGCTCCGACAGGAGCTCGGGCCGCAGGGCCCGGAGCGCGCCGAAGCTCTCGCCACCATTGTCCACCCGGTCGGCGCCATCGGCGCCACTATTGCAAGCGGCTCATTTTCGACGCAGGGCATGATTGTTGCGCCCTGCTCGATCCGCACGCTGTCGGCGATCTCGTGCTGCCTCTCCGACAATTTGCTGACACGCGCCGCCGATGTGCACCTGAAGGAGCGACGTCCGCTGGTGCTGCAGGTGCGCGAATCGCCGCTCAATCTGGGGCATCTGCGAGCGATGACCGCGGCAACCGAGATGGGCGCAATCGTCACGCTGCCGGTACCGCCCTTTTATCATGGTCCGCAGACGATCGAAATGATGGTCGACCAGATGGCGCGGCGCGCGCTGGCTCCGCTAAACCTGACTGCAGTCGAGCCCGCCCTGGCCTGGCCGGGGCTCGCACCCATTGCTACCCGAGTGTAGTTTGCGATAGCGCAAAGACGCGAGACCCAGCCGGCTGTATCTGCGCGACGTTCCAGGAGAGCGAAGCGTGACGGGGCTGATCCCGATACTCGATCCGGATATTTGCGCCTGCCTCAGGGGCGTCATCGATCCCGAGCTCGGCCTCAATATCGTCGACCTCGGCCTCGTACTGTCCGCTGCGCGGATCGGCGGCGCGATTGAAGTTACGTTCACGCTCACCAGCCGGGCCTGTCCCCTCGGAGGCCTGATCCGCAGCAAGGTGCGGCAAGCGCTCGCCCTCACATTTCCCGAGGCAGAAGCAATTGAAGCGAGGCTGGTCTGGGATCCCCCATGGTCCGAGGACATGGTGACCGACCATGGTTTCGAACTGCTCGGTATGAAGCGAACAAGGACAAATGCCTGATGTGCAACGCCTGCCAGGATACAGAAACCGTCATTGATGTGCGCGCCATCGCACCACGGCTACGCCATCCGATGATCTTCACGACATTCGAAAACCTTGAGCCCGGGGAGTGCTTCAGGATCGTCAACGATCACGACCCGCGTCCCTTGTTCTACCAGTTCAGCACCGAGTATCCCGGTCGCTTCGAGTGGACATACGAAAAAGCCGGACCTGAGGTGTGGCAGGTCAAGATTGACCGTATCGCGGCATAGCCGCGCGCCGGCGCACGAGCCGCGCAGCCGGGCGGCGAACGGTGTTCTTCCTGGATTTGCCGCTCGCTGCGTCGGCCACGGCGATTGCGAGCCTTGCAGCATCCGTCGCGCTGTTGGCCTGGCTACGGTTTCGCGGCAAGTCGTCATTGAGGGTCCAATCCAGGATCAGAGCAACGTTCCGGTGAACCAGCCGACCGGCGCAAGAGTCATGTTGCGACCGAATCGACCATTGTCGCGGCGGGGTTGCTGCAATAGCCTGGCGGACAACCGAATGGGTCCAAATGCCGACCGCACCGCTTGACCGAACCCTCATCCGCGACCTCCCGCTGTTCGAGCGTATGGATGATGCCGGCCTCGACGCGGTATTGTCGCAGGCCGCCAGCCAGCGCTATGGCGCAGGCGCGACGGTCTTCGAGCAGGGTGATACCGCAGACAAATTCTTCGTTCTGCTCAGTGGCCGCCTGCGGGTCACGCAGGTGACGCCGCAAGGCCATCAGGTTGTCGTCAGGATGGTCGCACCAGGCGACCTTTTCGGGATCGCCAAGGTGCTGCAACGCGTGGACTACCCGGGTACGGCCACCGCGGTTCTGGAAAGCGTCGCGCTGGCCTGGCCGATGTCCGTATGGTCGGACGTGGTCGATGGATACCCGGCCTTCGCGGCAAATGCGATGCAGGTCATGGGAAAGCGGCTACAGGAAGCCCAGTCCCGCATCAGGGAGTTCTCGACCGAGGCGGTCGAGCGCCGCGTCGGTCATGCCGTGCTCAGGCTCGCGAGGCAATCGGGATACCCCGAAGGGAACGGGGTTCGTATCGATTTCCCGGTTTCCAAGCAGGATATCGCCGAAATGACCGGGACCACGCTCCATACTGTCTCGCGCATTCTCAGTGCTTGGGAGCAAGCCGGCCTGGTAAGCACCGGCCGGCAGAAGCTGCTCGTCAGGAATCCTCACCACCTGCTGCTGATCGCCGACGGGATCGAGGCGGTGCTGGCAAAGTAGGCCGGTCCTCGATTGCATGCAGGATTGCCGCGCGCAGTGCCGCGCGGTCGTAGCCGTGTTCGTCCGCCGCGTTTGCGAGACGGTGGAAATCGGCGATCGGACATCCGACGCAATGCAGTTGCCAGTCGATGAACACGCGAATGGTTCGCGGCCAGATGCGCATGATTTCGTTCAGCGACAGGCGATCAACGGTCTCGCCAAGATCGGGCATGGAAGGGTCCTCCATGAACCGCATAGATTAGCCGTTCAACTTGCGGCGTCCTTGTTGCTGCTCAAAGACCCGAACAGCTCCCGGCGGTCGGCAGGGTCGATCTTCTGTGCCATTTTTGACGGGGAAGCTGGCGAGACGGATCGCGAGGCGCCCCCGCCTGGCTCATCGCGGTCCGGTACGTCTGAGCAGGGGTGCGGTGTCAACGCTGCTGCCGCCGACAGGTCACGCTGATGCGCTACGGCTACGCTTCGAATGCGATGAAACGTGCCAGCTGCAGCTGCGGTTCAGGGACTAGTCATTCGGGCGGCCCACTGCCTCGATCAATAGATCGAGCGACAGTAGCGCCGGTTGCGGACCAGATCGCGCAGGTCGTTGGCCGCATCTTCGCGGTCTCTCTGTCCAACCGTCGAGATGATCTCGAGCAGGGCAGCGTGCACGGCCGGTGCCATGGCTGCCGCATCGCCACAGACATAGACCGATGCGCCATCCTGCAGCCAAGCATAGACAGAGCTGGCCTGCTCAAGCAGCCGGTGCTGGACATATACCTTCCGGGCGAGATCGCGCGAGAAGGCCAGGTCGAGGCGCGTGAGTGTGCCGTCGCCCAGTGCCATCTGCCACTCGTCGCCATAGAGGAAATCGTCGCGGCGGGTGCGGCTGCCGAACACCAGCCACGATCGGCCGTTGTGCCCCCGCGCCTTGCGCTCTGCGAGAAAGGCGCGGAACGGGGCAATGCCGGTGCCTGCGCCGACCATGATGATGTCACCGCCAGGGGGCAGCCGGAACTGCGGATCCGGCTGTACGAAGACCGGCAGCGTGGTGCCCGGCTGAGCCCGTGGAATGTCGTACCCCGTCACCGCCCCGAACCGCGTTTCTCCATGTAGCCGATAGGCGAGGGTAGCCGTGGTGATGGCCGCCAGCGTCGAATTCACTGCGGGACTGGAGGAAATCGAATAAAGCCGCGGCTGCAACTGGCGCAGCCCCGGCAGCACGGCCTCGGCATCGACGCCGGCAATCGGGTACTTCCGCGCGATATCCTGAATGTGATGGGTATGCAGAAAGCGTCGGCGGGCTTCGGTGTTCTCGGGGACGGCGAGCGCCCGCAAGTCGGCGCTTCCGCTCAGGGCGGCCCAGTGTTTGAGGAACCGCGGCGTGGCGGTGGCGATTTCGAGGTGAGCAGCGAGCGCATGCTCGAACGTCATCTGCCTGCCGTCGATCTGCACCCAGGTCCGTCCGTCCGTGCCGAGTGCCGCGAGCACGGTATCGATCAGGCGCGGGTCGTTGCGCGGCATGATGCCGAGCGCATCGCCCGGCTCGTAAGTCAGCCCGCTGCCGTGCAGGTCCACTTCGACGTGTCGCTTTTCGGCGGTCGAGGCGGATCCGGTGAGAACGAAATTGGCGAGGACCGGCGCCTGGAACGGTCGAGCCGCGCCATAGTTGCCCGGGCCATCCTTGATGCCGGGTGATGTCAATTCGGCGAGCGACATGAAGACCGTCCGATCAGCTGCTCGATGTCTGATCCGGCCGGGTCAACCGATGCAGCAGTGCATTGAAACGCCGCCAGTTTCCCGCATGGCCGCGGCGAAGGATGGCGCAGGCCTGCCCGGCAAGCCGACAGGCCGCCTCGTTCTCGCCTGCAGCCGCGAGTTGCCGCAGGCTGTCGAGCAGCACGTCGGCGAGTTGCGTGGCCTGGATGGGAGCGCCGTCGATCATGCGAATCCCAGGTGCTGTTTTGCGGCGTCGGTCATCATCTCGGGTGCCCAGTGCGGCTCGTAGGTCAGGGTGACATCGACAAACTCCACGCCCGGCACGGCCCAGGCGCCGTCGCGAGCCCCCTCCTTGAGGAAGGCGGTAGCGGGGCAACCGCGCGTCGTCGTGGTCATGACGATGTCGACCACGCCGCCCTCGGCTGCCTTGATGCTGTAGACCAGCCCCAGATCGACGATGTTGTAGCCAAGCTCGGGATCGATCACGACGCGCAGCGCCTCGGTCACCTGCTCGACCAGCGCGTCGCTCTCGGCGCTCATTGTTCGTGCCCCTGCCTGCCGACGCGGACGAGTACCCGATAAGTTGTGCCGTCCGGGTCGAACCCGCCGCGCCAGGCGTGACCGCGCTTAGCGAGTTCGGGAAACAGGAACACCGGTTCGCGGCCGAGCAATCCAGCGAGCACTTCGCCGCTCTGCATTTCTTCCGCCGCCGCGAGAATCTTCACCATCGGCTCTGGTGGATCGAGGTCGCGGCCGTCGATTTCTCGGACCGGAGCCGGCCATTCCGCGTGATCGGGCGATGGCGTCGCGGAAGGGGCGTCGGAAGCTTCGCCTGCTGGGTAGAACAGAACCTGCCAGTCGCCGCCCCCCATCTCGGTGGCTTCGTTGCCGAACCCTTTGGCGCCAAGGACAGCAAACAGCGGCGTCGGCTTGAAGGTCGCGAACAGCCTCAGGCCCTCGTCGGGGGCCAGCCGGTCGATCGTCTCCAGGATCGCGGCGAACGGCTCGCCGCCGGCGCGCAGGATCGGCCGAACGTCCAAGTCAATGTAGCGCGAGATCATTCATCCACCTCAGTGTTGTGCAACGAGCGCATAGAGAAGTCGCGGCCGGCGTGGGGCGTCCTCGCCGCGCAAAGCGAGATCGATATCGGCCAGCCGGCGGGTCCGAACGAACTCGACGATCAGTCCGCCGGTCGCGAGCAGCAGCACCAGGGCGAGCCAGCGGAAGGCGAGCTCCTGGTCGAACAGCAGGGCGATGGTGCCGAGCCAGACTGTCCCGAAGTAGAGATAGAACCACGTTCGAGCGCGGCTTTCGACGACCAGGTCCTGAACCCGAGGCGTTGGCATCCGGCCGAGCACTGGGCCGTAGCATTCGAGCCAGGTGACGAACGCGACGATCTTGTACAGCTGCGACAGGCCCAGTCCCGAAAGCCAGCCAAAGGCGAGTAGGTAGATCACCGCACCGGCAAAGCGCGGCAGTTGCCCAAGCGCGAGCAGCGCGAGCAACAGGGCCGCGCCCATGGCGAGCGAAGCGAGGGCGGGTGCGGCCATCAGGCTGTTGGTCTCGAGCCGTCGCCGCTTCCGCCGATTGTAGAGCCAGGCGACGTCCCAGCCGTAAACGGCGAGCACGGGGACCATCAGCACGGCTGCTGCGGCCAGTATCGGTGCGGGATCGCCGTTCATCAGGATCGCTGCGCCACCACCGCCGACGGCGAGGACCAGCACGCCGACACCACCCCAGAACGCCGCGAGCGATGTGCCGCGCTTTTCTTCTGGGGACAGCATGAACATGGCCAGCAGGCGGTAGCTCACGCCCATTGCGGTAAGCGTCAGCCAGCCGCCGATCCCGGCCGCGATATGCAGCGGCAAACCGCTGGCGGTCAGCGCCGTGAGTGGCGCGGCCGTTGCAAACCCCGCCAGCACATAGGTGAAGATCACGCCGAGGCTGGCTGCAGCGGCGACACTGCAAAGTCCGGCGACGACGAACCGGGCGGGCAGCGGCAGAGGCCGGCCCGCCCAGAGGGTGCGGCCCAGGTTGTAGAGTACCAGCGCAAATCCAACAGCGAGCAGCGAGCCGCCCGCCGGAAGCAGCGGCCAGTCGCTGCCTGACGAGCCATTGAGCTGCAGGAAGCCGCACAACAGCAGGGCAAGCCCCGCCAGCAGGCAACAGAGGGTAGCGAAGGGCAGGCGGTTGTCGTGCAGCGGCTTTGCCACCAGCACGGGAACGACCTGGAATAGTGCCCCGCATAGCAGCACGCTCAGCCAGCCGAGTGCCACCAGATGCACCAGCACTAAGGTCTCGGGGGCTTCGACCGAAGCGCTGGGAAAGCCGAAGCCAAGG
>Ga0134127_10003058_pt1 | contig 11993 bp, 11 predicted proteins | sample KB31753_FD_96459 | JGI IMG/M metagenome (GOLD analysis project Ga0134127, IMG submission 96459) | Terrestrial soil microbial communities with excess Nitrogen fertilizer from Kellogg Biological Station, Michigan, USA - KB3-175-3 | ecosystem: Environmental > Terrestrial > Soil > Unclassified ...
CTGAGCGGGCATTGCGCGCCGGCGCGCACGGCCGCCACTGGAGCCAATGATGGACGCGTTGTGGGTGGTGCCGCCGGTTGTTGCGGCTGAAGGATCCCGCGCGCAACCGGAAGCGGCGCTGCTGGCTTCCCACATCGCCAGCGTCCGCCTGCGCGCCGGCGTGGCGTCATCCGCCTGGCGGCACGCCGGGCATCGCAACGACTTGTTGAATCCCGAAGATGCCGCAGCCGTCGCAAGCGTGAACCTCGTTGCGACGAAGCTGTGCATTGTCGGCAAGTTTTTTCTCGACTCGGATCCGGCTGCCTGGCTCGATGCCTGCGCGCGCATGAAGAAGTCCGGCGGGCGATTGGTGCTCGATATCTGCGACTACCCGTTCGCCGAGAAACCGCCGGCGGTGACCCGGTTCTATACGGAAGCGCTGCGCCTGTGCGATGCGGTCACGGTCAATTCGGCGCGCATGGCGGAATTGATGACGCCCCATGCACTGCAGGCGCCGCAGGTTATTGAAGATGCCATTCTCGCGCCGGCCCAACTTCCGGAATTTGCGCCGGACAAGCGGCTGGAACTGCTTTGGTTCGGGCATCCGAGCAATCTGCGTTATCTGGATCGCACGCTCGATGCGCTGGTCCATTACGGTGAAAAGCAATCCTGCCGGCTGAAAGTCGTAACCGCGCCGGAGCACGGGATCGAGCAGGCCGTGCAGGCCTTGAACGCCCGCTGCGCGCCGCGATTTGAAGTACGGTTCATCCCGTGGTCCATCGAGGCAACCCGCGTCGCCTTGCGCCAATGCGATCTGGTGCTGATACCCGGGGATCCGGCCGACCCCCTGAAATCGGGCGTCTCGTCGAACCGGCTGGGCGAGGCATTGCAAGCCGGGCGGCTGCCAGTAGCGAGTCCGCTGGCAAGCTACCTGCCATTCGGCGACGCCGCCTGGCTCGGCGATGACCTGGTGGCCGGCATCGCATGGGCGATGGCGAACCGGGGCGAGGTGCTCGTGCGCATCCGGCGTGGGCAGGATCTGGTCGGTGAAACGCTTACGGCGGCAAAGATCGGGCAGCAGTGGTGCGCGTTGCTCGAAGGTCTCGCGAACGTCCCCCGCTGATCAGGTTCCCGCCCGCAGTATGCCGGGCAGAAGGACGGGAAGCATTGCACTCACGCCGGCTTTCCACTCGGGAAGCGTCACGCCGAAGGTGGTCCTGAGCTTGGTCGTGTCCAGCAGTGAATTGGCGGGCCGCTTCGCTGTGGAGACGTAGGCGCTGCCCGGCACGGGCAGCACTCTTTCAGGCGCCGTCTTCAGCTTCGTTCCAGCTTTCGCCGCTGCCTCGACCAGGTAGCGGGCATATTCGTAGCGCGTGGTCTGGCCGCCTGCGGTGAGGTGGTACGTTCCGCTCAGGACATCAGCCTGTGCGCGATCATTCAGGACACGGCCCAGGCAGTGCGCGGTCACGTCAGCGACGAGGTTCGCGCCGGTCGGTGCGCCGGTCTGGTCCACCACGACCTCCAGGGTCTCGCTCTCCATGGCGCGCTTGAGGATGGCCCGCATGAAGCCGCCGCCGCCGTGGCCGTAAACCCAGCTGGTTCGCAACAGGAGATGCCGGCAGCCGCTGCGCCGCACGGCTTCCTCGCCCGCCAGCTTGCTCTCGCCGTAAACGTTCTGGGGAGCCGTTGCGTCGCTCTCCCGATACGGCGCGGCCGATTTTCCGTCGAATACGTACTCGGTTGAATAATGCACGAGCCAAGCGCCCCGTTGCGCGGCGAGCCGCGCGAGCACCCCCACGGCTTCTGCGTTCACGCGGAACGCATTTGACCGATCCGTTTCGGCGGCGTCGACGCCGGTGTACGCCGCTGCGTTCACGATGACATCGGGGGATACGCGCCGGACTGCGGCTTCCAGTGCGGCCAGGTCGGCAAGATCCGCTTCTTGCCGGCCCAGTGATACGAGATCTCCCAGCTCAGCGAGCGAGCGCCTTAACTCGCGGCCAACCTGGCCGTTTTTTCCCGTAAGGAGAATTCCCGGCATTCGCGGGTTTGCGCGATTACGGAAACGTTTCTGCTTCCCGCAGCCGCGGCGCGGCGCGATCCCGTGGCGCGAGCACGGGAGCACCCGTCAGCGGCCACTGGATGCCGATTTCGGGATCATTCCACATCACGCAGCGCTCGTGATCGGGCGCGTAGTAGTCGGTCGCCTGGTAGAGGAAGTCGGCGAAATCGGACAGGACGAGAAACCCGTGCCCGAAGCCCTCCGGGATCCAGACCATGCGCTTGTTTTCTGCGGAGAGCTCGTGGCCCGTCCATTTGCCGAAGGTGGGCGAACTTTTCCGCAGATCGACGGCGACGTCGAACACCTTGCCCGCCACGACTCTCACCAGCTTGGCCTGCGGCTGCGCGATCTGGTAGTGCAGGCCCCGCAAGACGTCTTTCTTCGAGCGCGAGTGATTGTTCTGCACGAAGCGCGGGTTGAGCCCGGTCTGCGCCTGGAAGACGCGCTGGTTGAAGCTTTCGAAGAAAAAACCGCGCGCGTCCTCAAAAACCCTGGGCTCGAGAACCAGGACTTCGCGCAAAGCGGTCTCGACTACGTGCATGAGCGTGGACGCGCTTCAGGCGTCGGGAACAGGCGGCTCGGGCTGGAAGCCGGAGACGCCGGAAAAATCAGCCTCACCCTCAGTATAGTAAGTTACCGACTCACCCGCCGCAAACCGGTCCCGGGCAACTGATCTACTGGCGGTGACGCTGACTGATCCGGTCAAAGCGCCGGAGTCATCGATCCGGCTGCTAAATCCCCGAGGTTGACATCCCCGTTGGCAAAGCGATCGGCCATCTCGCGCTGGAAATCTGGCGGCCCGTAGGCGGACACGCGTTGCCTGCGGGTAAACACGCCGTCCTGCTCGATCTGCTCCGAGTACAGCAGGACGCGGTTATTGTTCTGCGCGAACTGCATGAGCCAGTTCAATGCGCGCGGCGGAATGCGCTTTCCCACCGGGACGGCAGTATCGACCGGCACGCCCCGCCACACGCTTTGATCGAACAGGACGATCACCTTCGAGTTGTTGGGCTTCATCCACTCCGGTAGCGGGCTATCGTCCCGGCGCCAGCCGCAGATGAAATGGACGCAGGGATCGACGGGACGGTGCGCGTAGTCGTTGCACCCCTTGCCGGTGCTATGCGGGCACGGCCGTCCTGGATAAACAGGGACGCCCTTGATGACCATTTGCAGCCATCCATCACAGCACGCCGTGCACGGTTGACATGCACGCTGGGGAAGTCGCTTTGCCAAGGTTATTGAGCGCTCCGATGACGGGCCAACCCGTGCCCGGCGCCGCCCGTCCTAATCGCGGTTTCGACCTCACTGCCGGCATTCGGGACGGATTAACGTTATCGAGATACTCATTACCAGAGGCTGTCGCATAGGTTACCGTTCAGTAATTTACTTAAGTATTTGATTCTAAAATATTTAATACATGAATAGCTAGGCCTGGGGCTGATATGGAGCCCATTCGATGGACGGTGTGCCGACCCCGCGGCAGGCACTGAACTCCGCAGGCCACCTGACGGCAGTGTGGGGCCCTTATTTAGGTCCTACGGGAAGTTGGGCCTATATTAATTTAACATATTGATTATAAACAATTTTATTGTCAGATCTTCCTGCTGGTCCCACCGCTAAAAAATGTTGCGCGCTTGCAACAAAGCCCTTCAAATAACAGGGAAAAATGCGCATTTCTGTTGCTGGCACACAGCGCGTTCCGGCAGACTAGCCGCAACCTCGCCGAAAGGGGGGGGACGTTCTGGTTGTCGCTAACACGTGATGCGATAGCTGGGGCATTCGCGAAATTTCAAAGGAGATTGAGTATGAACAAGAAATTGATGGCAGTAGCCGTGGCAGGCGCGCTGGCTGCGCCCGCGCTGGCGTTCGCGCAAGCGAGCACGGTGCAGATCTACGGCTTGATTAACGCAGAATACGGCTACTACGACCAACCCAATAACGCCGCTGGTGCGGGCCGTTCCAACGTCGACGCGCTGAACTCCGGCGCATCGCGCATCGGCTTCAAGGGCGAAGAAAAACTGGCCGGCAGCCTGAGCGCGTTCTTCCAGTGCGAATCAGACCTGCGCTTCCTCGGCGGTAACGCGACGACGGAAGGCGCCTGGTGCGATCGCAACAGCGCGATCGGCCTGAAGGGCGGCTGGGGTAGCTTCTACGTCGGCACCTGGGATTCTCCGCTGAAGCGCGTGTCCGGCATCACCCGGATCACGAACGAAACCGGCTGGACCGGCACGCAGCTGATGACCCTGTCAAACGGCGGCGCGTGGGCGGGCACCTTCTCGAACCGCAATGCGCACTCGATGAACTACGACACCCCGAACTGGAACGGCTTCTCGGCAAGCATCCAGTACACGACGCTGCAAGCGGCGCGTAACTTGCCCGCCAACAACGTTCCGACCCCGAAAGGCCGCAGGGTAAGCATCAGCGGCCAGTACGTCTCGGGTCCGATGGCGATCGTTGGCGGATACTCGAAGCATGATGATGACCGCAGCGTAAGCGGCGTCTCGGGCCTCGATGACAAGGCCTGGTTGATCGGTGGCACCTACACCTGGGGCGCGTTCAAGGTTGGCCTCACTTACATCGATGCTGAAATCTCCACCGGCACCGTGCTGCTGCCTGGCACCACCAAGCGTAAGTCGTGGAACGTCGCTGGTGACTGGAACCTCGGTGGACCGCACGCCGTACGCTTTGGCTACGCGAATGCAGGTGACGCGAAGACCAACGTGGGCGGTGGCAATGACACCGGTGCCCAGTTGTGGCAGATCGGCTACATCCACACCCTGTCGAAGCGCACGCAGGCGAGCTTCACCTACGCCCGCATGAACAACGACACCGCGGGTACTTACACCCTCACCGGGGCGTCCCTCGGCACCCAAGGAATTATGGCGGGTGAAAACTCCGCTGTATTCGCGCTGGGTTTGGTTCACACGTTCTAATAACGACAGCAACGCAGCAACATGCAAAGGGGGCGCTTCGGCGCCCCCTTTTTTTTGCGCCCGGATTTCCCCGGTTCAGGGCATGATCTCGTTGTTCGGCAGTCAGCGAGCCTGAAATAGCCTTAGACACATCCTCGCCGCGTCCATTAGAATCCCGCTCTGCGCGCCGGGGGGCTTTCATGGCCGGATTCATGCGCGCATCCCCTCCCGCTTTGCGCGGCGCACGATGACCATGGCCGAAACCGAAGATCGCCGGGCAAACGTCCAGGACAGCCTGCGGCATATCACCGGGCTGCTGCAAAAGCACGGCCTGGTCGAGAGCCTCGTGCACCGGCAGCAGGGCCCGCGCCAGGAGTTGGTCGAGAACCTGGTGCAAAAACTGCACCTGGTCGAGCTCCAGAAGTTCCTCGACGCGCTGCATCCCGCCGACATCGCCCTGATCCTGGAGTCGCTGCCCCTCGAGCAGCGCCTGGTCGTCTGGGAATTGGTGAAGGCCGAACGCGAGGGCGAGATCCTGCTCGAGGTCTCGGACGCGGTGCGCGCGACGCTGATCGAGAACATGGACGAGCAGGAGCTCGTCGCCGCGGCCGAGCAGCTCGACACCGACGAGATCGCGGATCTCGCGCCGGACCTGCCGCGCGAAGTGATCCAGGACGTCTTCAAGTCGCTGGCGCCGGAGGAGCGCGAGCAGCTGCGCGCGGCGATGTCCTATCCCGAGGGCGCGGTGGGCGCGCTGATGGATTTCGACATGATCAGCATCCGCGACGACATTACGATCGAGGTCGTGCTGCGCTACCTGCGCAGGATGGACGAGATGCCGGACCACACCGACCAGTTGTTCGTGGTCGACTACGCGGGGCGGCTGAAGGGCCTGCTGGCGGTCAACCGCCTGCTCGTCACCGACCCCGAAACCGTAGTGACCGCGGTGATGCAGACCGAGCCCCCCCGGTTCCGCCCTAATGAGAAGGCCCACGACGCGGCCCAGGCTTTCGAGCGCTACGACCTGGTGTCCGCCGCGGTGGTGGACGAGGGCGGCAGGCTGATCGGCCGGGTGACGGTGAATACCGTCATGGACTACATCCGCGAAGAGACCGACAGCGATGTCCTCTTCGCGGGCGGCCTGCGCGGGGAGGAGGATCTGTTCGCCTCGGTGTGGAAGAGCGTGAAAAACCGCTGGACCTGGCTTGCCGTGAACCTGGTCACCGCGTTCATTGCCTCGCGCGTCATCGGCCTCTTCGAGGGATCAATCTCCAAGCTGGTCGCGCTCGCCGCCCTGATGCCGATCATTGCCGGCATCAGCGGCAACTCGGGCAACCAGACCACCACGATGATCGTGCGCGCGCTGGCGGTGGGCCAGATCACCGCGGCGAACGCGCGGACGCTCTTCGCCAAGGAGATCGGCGTGAGCCTGCTGAACGGCCTGATCTGGGGCGGCGTGGTGGGGTTGTTCGCGTTCCTGATCTACCACAGCTGGCAGCTGGGCGTGGTAATGACCGGCGCCATGGTTCTCTCGCTCGTGCTCGCGGCCATCATGGGGGTAGCCATCCCGCTTACCATGCAGAGATTCGGCCGCGACCCGGCCATAGGTTCGAGCGTGATGATTACCGCGCTCACCGACAGCGGCGGATTCTTCATTTTTCTCGGATTGGCGACGCTTTTCCTGGTCTGACCCGGCGCGGATAGACTGTCGCAATGGCCAAGAAACCTGCGCCCCGCCTGAACGAAGCGCTGGCGCTGCGGCAGCAAGGGCGGCTCGACCAGGCCGAGGCCGCCTTGCGCAAGATTCTCGCGGCCGAACCCGGTCACGCCGGCGCGCTGTACCAATTGGCGCTGTTAAAAGCGGATGTTGGCGCTTTTTCCGAGGCTCATTATTTCGCCACGTCTGCGCTCGCGGCCGATTCCAGGTCGGCGCCCGCGCATGCGCTGCTCGGACGCGTTCAGACCGCATCCCGTTCGCTGGAAGCCGCGCTGGCGAGTTACGAGCAGGCGCTGGCCATGCAGCCGCGGTACGCGGAAGCCCTGTTCGGACGCGGCGTCGTGCTGCAGCGGCTCGGTCGCCTGACCGAAGCGCTGGACAGCTACGCCGGCGCGCTGGCGCTCGAGCCCGGACAGGCCGAGGCGTGGAACAGTCATGGCAACGTGCTGTTTGCACTAGGCCGGTTTGACGAGGCCTTGCGCAGCTTCGACCAGGGCCTGAATCACAAGCCCGGCATCGCCTTGCTGCATTTCAATCGCGCCAACGCGCTGGGAAAGCTGGAGCGTTTTGACGAGGCGCTGGCCGCTTTCGACCGCGCGCTGACGCTGGCCCCCGGCAACATCGACATGCTGATCAATCGAGGCAACACGCGGCTGGAGGCGGGCGACGCGGCCGCTTCAGCCGCGGATTTCCGGAAAATCATTGCTGACGCACCGGGCGACGCGCGGGGATACAACGGATTGGGCGTCGCCGTGCAGGACCAGGGTGATCTGGTTCAGGCGGCGAGCCTGTACGAACGGGCCGCCCGTCTTGCGCCGGAGTTCGCCGATGCCCACCACAACCTGGCGCTGGTGCGGCTGTACCAGCGTGATTTCGCCGGTGCCTGGCAGGAATACGAGCACCGCTGCGCGCCGTCCGGGTACCGCGCGAACCTGCGCAAGGACCCGCGTTCGGTCGATCTGTTCGAGCGCTTGCCGCGCTGGCGCGGTCCAGGCGCGCCGGTGCCGGGCCCGGTCGGGATCTGGAACGAGCAGGGCATCGGCGACCAGATCCTGTTCTCGACGCTGCTGCCGGAACTGCTGGAGAGCGGACAGCCGTTCCTCTACGAAGTGGACCGGCGCCTGCTCCCGGCGTATCGGCGTGCGTTTCCGGAATGCCGTTTCGCCGCGATGGATGATCCGCCGGCTGCGGAGTTGCAGTCCGCGGGAGCGGCGTTGTTTGCCGGATCGCTCCCCGGATTGTTTCGTCCTTCCGTTGCCAGCTTCGGGCGGCAACCGGGCAGCGTGATGAAAGCCGCGCCGGAGCGCGTCATGCACTACCGTAGCCGCCTCGCGCCAGGACTCAAGGTTGCATTGTCGTGGCGCAGCCTGCGCGCGGGACGGCTCGGGCGCAGCAAGAGCGTCGCCCTGGCCGACTTTGCGCCGGTGCTGGGGTTGCCCGGCGTTCAATTTGTCGACGTGCAATACGGCGATACGGCCGCGGAGCGCGAGGCAGTCACACGGGCACAGAAAGTGACCCTGACGCGCTTCGGCGATGTCGATTTTTATCGCGACCTGGACGAGGTGCTCGCGATCCTCGACGCCTGCGACTTGCTGATCACCACCAGCAACGCCAACGCGCACCTGGCTGCTGCGCTGGGAAAGCGGGTGTGGCTGCTGTACCCGGCGGAGCGGGCGCCATTCCACTATTGGGCGCATGGCGGGGACCACCGCTCATTGTGGTATCCGAGCGTGGAAATCGTGTCGGCCACCGGGCTCGCCGACTGGCCGCAGTTGATCGCGCACACCGCGCAAAAACTCGCCCAAATTCCGGCCGGGTAGCAGAACGAGGGTCGCGGGCTGTAATTTGGCGCCCTTGAATTTTCCCCCTATACAATGGGGCTGATGGCACCATACAGATAATTAATCGTGGCAGCGGGATCCCGGGGAGCAGGGAATAGCATGGGACGATGGGTTGTTAGCTTGAAGGGGAGGCATTCGTGAGCGATCACGAAAGCCTGATCACGCAGCATATCCCGCGGCTGCGCCGCTACGCGCGCGCGTTGACCGGCGAGCGCAGCGCCGCCGACGACCTGGTGCAGGACACGCTGGAGCGGGCGCTTTCCCGCTTTCACCTGTGGCGCCAGGGCAGCGACCTGCGGGCGTGGCTGTTCACCATCATGCACAACATTTACGTCAACCAGATCCGCTCGCGCATTCGCCACCCGCACGAGCCGCTCGACGAGTCTGCCGCGGAGGAGATGCGTTCGCGCGAGCCGGACTGGGGCGAGTTGCGCGACCTCGAGGAGGCGCTGGCGCGCCTGCCGGCCGAACAGCGCTCGGTGCTGCTGCTGGTCGGGCTCGAGCAGTTCACGTATGACGAAGCCGCGCGGGTGCTCGACATCCCGCTTGGAACCGTGATGTCGCGCCTCTCGCGCGGGCGCGAGCGCCTGCGCGTAATCCTGTCCGGTGACGCCAGGACGACGACGCTGAAGGTAGTGAAATGAGCGAGACGCAGATTACCGAAGCGGAGCTGCACGCCTACGTTGACGGCGCGCTGTCCGTGGCGCGTTCCGCCGAGATCGAAGAGTACCTGGCCGGGCACCCGGAAGACGCTGCGCGCGTAGCGGCGTACCGGGAGCAACTCGCCGCGCTGCGGCGGGAGTTCAACCCGGTGCTGGACGAACCGCTGCCGCGCCGCCTGCAAGTGCCGCGCGGCTCCTGGATGCGGTGGCTCCCGCGCGTCGCCGCGGTGATGGCCTGGATCACGCTGGGCGGCGCGATCGGCTGGCAACTGCACGCATACAACAGCACCTCATCAAGGTCGGAAGGCACTGCATGGGCACGCCGGGCAGCGATCGCGCACGCGGTCTACAGCCCGGAGGTGCGCCACCCGGTCGAGGTCGGCGCCGACCAGGAAGCCCATCTGGTCGCGTGGCTGTCGAAACGCCTGGGAACCCAGCTCAAGGTGCCGCATCTTGGCAACCTGGGATACTCGCTCGTCGGCGGCAGGCTGCTGCCCGGCGAGCGCGGCCCGGTGGCCCAGTTCATGTACCAGGATGGCAAGCTCCAGCGGCTGACGCTCTACGTCCGCATCAATCCGGACGAGCGCAGCGAATCGGCTTTTCTGTTCGCGCAGGAGCAGGGCGTCGGCGTGTTCTACTGGCTCGACCGCAAGCTGGGTTACGCGCTCTCAGGCGCGGTGGACAAGGGAGAATTGCTGCGCGTGGCTACAGCGATCCACGGCCAGCTCAATCCCTGAGCGCGCCGGGACGCCTCACCACTTACTACTAAGTAGTTGATTTATAAGTATTTTTAAGTATAGATGGCGCGAATCAAGGCAACAGCATTTCGCGCGCCATCAATTCCGGCACGGCCTCACGCTCGCGAATGACGTGCGCTTGCGCGCCGTCCACCATGATTTCGGCGGCGCGCGGGCGGGTGTTGTAGTTGGAACTCATGCTCATGCCGTAAGCGCCGGCTGACAGGATCGCAAGCAGGCTGCCTTCGCCGAGCGCGAGCGTGCGGTCGCGGGCGAGAAAATCGCCGCTCTCGCACACCGGGCCGACGATGTCGTAGATCTTCCCCCCCGTGCCGCCGGCATTGACCGGCAGCACGTCGTGCCAGGCATCGTAGAGCGCCGGGCGCAGCAAATCGTTCATCGCGGCATCCACGATAGCGAAATTCTTTTCCGAGCCGTGCTTGAGGTAATCGACGCGAGTGAGCAGCACGCCCGCGTTCCCCACCAGGGCCCGGCCGGGCTCGAGCATCAGCTTCAGCGCGCGCTTGCCGAGCCGGTCTGTCAGCGCCCGGGCGTAATCCTGGAACGCGGGGGGCGACTCGTCGCGATAGCGGATGCCGAGGCCGCCACCGATGTCCACGTGGGAGAGAGCGATCCCCTCGGACTGCAGGCGGTCGGCAAGCTCGAGCACGCGGTCGAGCGCCGCGGTGAAAGGCGCGAGCTCCGTCAACTGCGATCCGATATGACAGCCGATCCCGGCGACTGCGAGGTGGCGCAGCCCGCGCGCGCGCCGGTAGAGCCCGGGCGCGTCCTGCCAGGCAATGCCGAACTTGTTCTGCTTCAAGCCGGTTGCGATATAGGGATGGGTGCGCGGGTCCACGTCGGGATTCACGCGCAGGCTCACCGCCGCGGTCTTGCCGGCTTCGCCTGCGACGCGATCGAGCCGCTCTAACTCGCTCTCGGATTCGACGTTGAAGCACAGGATGCCGGCAGCCAGCGCCTGGCGCATCTCCTCCTCGGATTTGCCGACGCCGGAAAACACCACCTTGCGCGGGTCGCCGCCCGCTGCGAGCACGCGGGCGAGCTCGCCGCCGGAGACGATGTCGAAGCCGCTGCCCAGGCGCGCGAGCACGTTCAATACGGCGAGGGACGAGTTGGCCTTCACCGCGTAGCACACGAGGTGGTCTCGACCCGCGAATGCGGCGTCGAACGCGCGCCAGGCCCCCGTCAGCGCCGCGCGCGAATAGACGTAAGTGGGCGTGCCGAAACGCTCCGCGATCCGCGCGAGCGGCACGGCTTCCGCGTGCAGCGCGCCGTTCCTGTAGTCGAAATGGCTCACGCGCCGGGCTTCGTTTCTTCTTGTTTTGGTGTTGCGGGTGCCGCCGGCTTTTGCACTTCGGGCTTGGGCTTGGGCAGAGTGAGCGGTCCCTTGTAGCCGCACGCGGCCAGGAACAGGATGGAGACGATCAGCGGGAGCAGGGCGCGCATGGACAGGATGGTAAGCGGTAAGCAGAAAGCAGTAAACAGCGCACGCAGGGCGGAAAACCCGATGGCGCGGCGCCGCTTACGCGGTTTTATCCCGCAGGCTTATCCGCTGTACCTCCGCTTCGATCCAGTCTTCGGCCTTGCGGTTGATTTCCTCGGGCGTGAGGCCTTTCGCATCGATCGCGGCACCGATGCTGACGGTGATTGTCCCCGGACGCTTGAGGAACGCGTTGCGCGGCCAGAGTTCACCCGAGTTAAGCGCGACCGGCACCACGGTCGCCGCCGTCTTCGAAGCCAGCCAGGCGCCGCCGGACTGGTACTCGCCGCGAGTGCCGGGCGCCATGCGCGTGCCTTCCGGAAAAATCACGATACACAGCTTGCGCGCGAGTCGATCACGCCCCTGTTCGAGCAACTGGCGCAGCGCGCGCATGCCGGAGCCGCGATCGATCGCGATCGGGGCGAGCATCGCGAGGCCCCAGCCGAAGAACGGCAGCCATAGCAATTCGCGCTTCACCACCCACACCTGCAGCGGGAAGATTTCCTGGAACGCAATCGTCTCCCACGCCGACTGGTGCTTCGAGAGCACGATGAAAGGCGGCGCCGGCAGCCGTTCCGCTCC
>Ga0134127_10003059_pt1 | contig 11992 bp, 14 predicted proteins | sample KB31753_FD_96459 | JGI IMG/M metagenome (GOLD analysis project Ga0134127, IMG submission 96459) | Terrestrial soil microbial communities with excess Nitrogen fertilizer from Kellogg Biological Station, Michigan, USA - KB3-175-3 | ecosystem: Environmental > Terrestrial > Soil > Unclassified ...
AAAAGCTTTTTGCGGGCATTACTCGGACGCAGATGGTCCGTGGCCGGAAGCTAACTGCTGTTCGGTCTATAGGTAGTTTAACTTTTAGAAGCACGTCCGGCGGAAACCATTGGTTTCCGCCGGCTCATCATTTATAAAAACCTAGATCCTAATAATCAATCTAAATTGATATTTGGGATTTGGGTTTTTTATTTTTAGATGGTGGGGGATTGATAATATCAATTCAGATTTAGTGATTAACTGATTGCCTAAGATTTAAACTCGAATCTATTTAATCACTTATTTTGCAACGAGTATTCTCCCCTTTTTAAATAAATCTTAAGTCATTTATTCAGTTAATCTAAAATGAAATGATATGATATACTAATAGAAACATGTTTAGAATTCTAAAATTGGTACTGATTATCTTGATTGCAGGCGGCATCGCCTTTTTGTACTGGTTTCTTCCGAAATACTCTTTCGTACAAAAGAACCCAAGCTTCTGCACTAACCTGACCGCACATCTTTACTACTGCGGCAACGGCACTGATGTAAAAAAGCTGTTTGAAAGTCAAAATAAATAATACCAAATAAATACCTCGTCGTCATTCTGAACAAAGTGAAGAATCTATATTTAAGATCCTTCGCTAGCGCTCAGGATGACAAAAATAAATTCCCGCCTTCGCTCGCCTCGCTCTCGCCTCGTCTTCGACAAGTCGAAGCGGGTCGCGGGCGAAGCGGGCGGGAATGACAAGAATCTATGACAACGCCAACTAAAAGTTTTTTGTTTGTTTCTACCGGAGCAATTATGATAGCTTTCGCGGCGATTTTTTTAACCAGCCAAGATCAATTGTTGGAAATCAATCCTGTACAAACTATGGCCGCCAATGAATCAATTCCGGTCGGCACCGAAACTTTTAAAAATGAAGATATCGGACTCGCCTTCCAATATCCAAAAAATTGGAAACTGGAAACCAAACTGACCGATAATTATTACGTGATAGTTTTGCGGGTAGATGAAAATCACGAACCGATTACCGTTCATGTTGGCAGTGAATATTTTGGCACAAGCGGTTTGGATTCGGAAACCACGAGCATTGCCGGCTTCCCCGCCATTAATATTCAAGACCAGATTTATGGCGTGCACAAAGACGGCTCATATTACACTTTTGATTTGCGATCCAATCCCGAGCAGCAGCAACATTTCAAACGGTTGATAAATAGTGTTGAGTTATTTTGACGAATAGTATCGATTCTAATATACGAATGGGTACTAATGATACTAATTCGTATAATTAGTAAATTAGCATATTCGCATCGATACTAAATAAAAAACCGGGATCAAACCCGGCTTTATTTTATCTAAAACTATTTTTTAGTAGAACCAAATGAGATCAACAGACCCCAGAAGCCCAGCACAATATCTATAAATAGATGCCAGTCGGGGATACTGCGGCCGTTGCGAAAAGCAAACCCGCCGAGGCCTATCAAAAACAAAACCAGGCCGCAGGAAAACGCAAATATACGGAGCTTGCCGAATCGATGCATCTACTTTGACTTTCGTATTAAAATCGGTATAATTATACCATAAATCATTAATAATCAGTAATTTATTTTGATTATGAACGAAACGCAATTGCTTTGGTCTGCTCTGGGAGCCTCTATTATCACCCTGCTCTATGGGGCGTTTTTAATTTATAAAGTGTTAAAGAGCCCGTCTGGCGACGCCAAAATGATGAAAATCGCTAAGGCTATTCAAGATGGGGCTAAGGCTTATTTGTCCCGCCAATACAAAACCGTTGGGCTCGTGGCGCTCGTGGTTTTGATTGTCATGTACTTCGCACATTTTTCTACTAATACAATGATTGCGTTCGTAGTGGGCGCAGTTCTTTCGGCCTTAGCTGGATTTATTGGCATGCACGTTTCGGTGCGCGCTAATATCCGCACGACTGAAGCGGCTAAGAAAGGATTGAAGGAAGCGCTGGCTCTCGCTTTTGGAGGAGGCGCGGTGACTGGTTTCTTTGTGGCTGGACTCGGCCTGCTTGCTGTTACCGGATTTTACATGATGACTAAAGATCTTCCGGCTTTAATCGGTCTGGGTTTCGGCGCTAGTTTAATTTCTGTTTTCGCTCGTTTGGGCGGCGGCATCTTTACCAAAGGCGCTGATGTCGGGGGAGACATGGTTGGAAAAGTTGAAGCTGGCATTCCGGAAGACGACCCGCGCAACCCGGCAACAATTGCTGATGCTGTCGGGGACAACGTCGGAGACTGTGCTGGCATGGCCGCGGATTTATTTGAAACTTATGTTGTATCTACAATAGCGGTGATGCTTCTGGGCGCAGCAACTTTTACAGATCTACCTAAATGCATGGCCGTGATCGGCAGTGATTGCGGCTTTAACCAAAACTTAGCAGTTATTTTCCCGTTGATTTTGGGAGCTGTCGCGCTCATCGCCACAATTATTGGCAGCTGGTTTGTTCGTTTGGGTAAATCCCAAAACATCATGAACGCGCTCTACAAGAGCTTGGCCGTCACTGGCGTACTAGCCGCGATCGCATTTTATCCCATCACAAAATGGATGATGCAAGGTAATTTAACTTATTCTCTAAACGCTCTCTACGGTTGTGCTTTGCTCGGATTGTTTGTAACAGCCGCGATTGTCCTCATCACCGAATATTACACAGCTAAAAAATTCTCACCGGTTAAAAAAATCGCTGAAGCTTCTACAACCGGACACGGCACTAACATCATTCAAGGACTTGCGATCGGTATGCAGTCAACAGCCGCACCAGTGTTGGTGATTGTAATTGCTATCTTAGTGGCGTTCCACTTAGCTGGATTATACGGAATTGCTTTAGCTGTAATGAGCATGCTGTCGTTGACCGGCATTGTCGTGGCCATTGATGCTTTCGGCCCGATCACCGATAACGCCGGCGGCATTGCCGAAATGGCCGGGTTGCCGGAGTCGGTGCGCGCCGTTACAGATCCTTTGGATGCCGTAGGAAATACCACCAAAGCCGTAACAAAAGGCTATGCAATTGCATCAGCCGGCTTGGCCGCGATGGTCTTGTTTGCTGCCTATGCTGAAGCATTGGGTAAAAACGCTGTATTTGATTTATCTAATAGCAAAGTCTTAGTTGGGCTTTTGATTGGTGGCTTATTGCCTTACTTGTTCGCCAGCCTCGCTATGAGCGCGGTGGGGGAGGCGGCTAAAGCGGTTGTCGAAGAAGTTCGCCGCCAGTTCCGAGAAATCAAAGGCATCATGGAAGGCACTGCCAAACCAGATTATTCCAAAGCGGTTGATATTGTAACTAAAGCCGCCATCAAACAAATGATTTTACCGGCATTGATTCCTGTTGTTGTCCCAATCGTTGTTGGATTCGCACTCGGTGCGCAAGCGCTCGGCGGATTGTTGGTTGGTACCATTGTCACTGGTTTGTTCGTTGGAATCTCCATGACCACCGGCGGCGCTGCCTGGGACAACGCCAAAAAATATATTGAAGAGGGAAGTTTCGGCGGTAAAGGAAGCGAAGCGCACAAAGCCGCGGTCACTGGCGATACGGTCGGCGACCCTTACAAAGATACTGCCGGGCCCGCGATTAATCCAATGATCAAGATCATCAACATCGTCGCGTTGTTGATTGTGAAGTTCATCAAACCATAACACTCTCTGTCATTCCGGAAATTTTACATGATATTAAAATTATCCGGAATCTTATTGCAGATCCTGAAATAAGTTCAGGATGACAGATGAAAATAATATGAAAAGACAACTCGTAATGAGTTGTCTTTTTTGTTTGGTTTGATATAATTGGTTTACTTTACAAGCGAAGGGAGGTGAGGGCTAAGGACCAACTAAAAAGTTGTGTGGTACTGACCTGCACGGGGAAATCCAACCGCAATTCAGGCAGTGATCCGCCCGGCTGTTTCCCTCGGGAGACGATATTCCGGACAACGGAAAACCCTGTCCCACTCATAGCGGCTGGACGTACCCGTGCTTTTCTGATAGAATCATCGTACAAAAGTTATCATCGAAGCCCGAGCGAGAAAATTCAGCCTGATCGACTTGCGGCTAGCCATATCTAATTAGATTTGGCATCCGAAGCGACACGTTGCCAACATTTACTTGCTCGCGCAAGGGAAGGGCTGAAGATATCCCGCCCCCTGAATTCCACAGGGATAGCTTCTGCGCCCTTCCGGCATCATAAAATTTCAAGGAGTACTCATAATTTCTATCGAAGACAGGGGATAGGTGAGAAAATGTTTGATCCCACCTTAAGGTTTCGAAGGTTTCGCCAAAATTTCCTTCATTAACTATCGAGCCTTACGCTTTTCTCACGCTCTAAGCCCACCTGAGCAATACAATTGCAAGACACTGTTGCTCACTTATCCCCTAGCTCTCAAAAAGTTATCCACAGGCAAGGTTATTCATATTCATTTTCGGTATCATGCGGGCGAACGTCACAGGCCAAAACAATGAAACGGGGCCAAACCCCGTTCGAACCTCCTCTCGTGGATAACTCAAAAACAAGCCACTCAATGTGCAAGGGACTCACATTGGGCGGCTTTTTTTATCTAAACTATGACCCCGCCACCGACGCAAACCTTAGCCATGTCGTACAATACTAAACTCTGGCCGCTGGCAATTGATTTTTGCGGCTTTTTAAATCGGATTTCAAATTGATCACCACTCGCCTGTTTTATCTTTAATATTACCAATTCTCCCTGATGTCTGAAGCGTCCGATCAACTCCAGGGGAAATTTTAGAGGTTTTTTTATCCAATTTACCGAATGAACCAAAATTGATTTGGTTTCGAGCTGTGGGTCATTTTCGTCGTTCGTCACTAATAAAACGTTTTTAAATAAATCTTTTTTTACTACGTAATAAGGTCCACTGCCGCCAATTTTAATCCCCTGTCTCTGGCCAATCGTATAATAATGCAGGCCTTGATGTTTACCGATAACTTTTCCTGATTGATTGATAATGTCGCCAGGCAACTCGTGCAGTTTCTGATCCAAAAAATCTTTCAAACGAATGCGGCCGACAAAACAAAGCCCCATGCTTTCTTTTTTGCCAGCATTAGGCAAACCGATTTTTTTTGCTAGCGCTTTAACTTCGCTTTTTTTCTTGTCCCCTATTGGAAAAAGTACGTGCGGTAATTGTTCGGTCTTGATGTTGTAAATAAAATAAGTTTGGTCTTTAAACTCATCTGCACTCCGTGCAAGTCTAAAGTCATAAAGTGAAAAGTCTAAAGTTGCTTTCTGATGTGCATCCCCTTTTAGCCTTCGACTTTCGACTTTCGACTTTCGACTCTTAACTATTCTTGCGTAATGCCCCGTTGCCAAATAGTCAAATCCCCTCTTCATGGCCCAATCGTAGAGCAATTTAAATTTGATTTCTTTATTGCACATGACATCCGGATTCGGCGTGCGGCCGGCTTTGTACTCATTAAAAAAATAATTCAGCACATTTTTTTCGTACTGCTTTTCAAAGTCGATAGTGTGCAGAGGGATTTTCAAAAACGCGGCTACGCGCAGCGCATCTTGCCGGTCTACCAGCCATGGACATTCATCGTACTTTAAACCTTTGGTCGATGACCAGTTTTTCATAAACGCCGCTTCGACATCGTATCCTTGCTTCAAAAGCAGGTACGCCGAAACCGCGGAATCAATTCCGCCGGATAACGCAATTAAAACTTTTTTATTCTTTTTAGAATTTTTAACTTTCATAATATAAAATAAAGGATGGGTAGTCCTTCGTAGTCATCTACGAAACACCACCCATCGTCGGCTCACATTATCAAGGCTTTCGTCACAAAGGTTTGACGGAATCCTTGAAAAGCTTGCGTTGCCTTCTTTTGGATTAAGTTGGCACCCATAATCAATCGGCCGCAAACTTCCATGTCAACGAACACGGGGTGCGCTTCAAACCAACTTTTGATAGCTTTATCGTCTCCGTCCAAGCGATACGCATTAATGGCGTCGCCTAAACCTAGCTGTATAGCCTGCTCATAACACTGCTCAGGCTCCATCTCTAGCAGTTCGTCTTTAGTCGGTAACCCTGAACTCAACATTAGGTCGTTCATTTAAACCTCCTCCCCAAGAATTATCCATCAGATTATACTGGATTTTGCCAGGAAAATCAAGCATTTGCTGGTGACTTTCCCCGTGTTATACTGATGTCAAATATCAAGTAACAAGTAGCAAAAAACACTCCTCACTGCTATTTGCTACTTGTTTAGATGTTAATTTGATTTCCATGGCGCATTTTAAAGTCATAACCGGGCCAATGTTTTCCGGTAAAACCGAAGAATTAATCCGCGTGCTTAGACGTTCGCAAATCGCCGGCAAGCGGATTTTGGTAATCAAACCGGACATCGACACCCGCAGCAGCGCCGAAATTATTTCTCGGCACCAGCCCGATTTAAACAAACGAGAATTCACCAAAGCTAATTCCTTTGATGCTATTCCCGTAGCCTCCGCTTCCCATCTATTATCAATAATGCAAACAATTTCTCCGACAGTGATTGGGATTGATGAAGCGCAATTTTTTGGAGTGTGGTTACCGGGATTTTTAGATGAACTGCTCACCAAACACGCCAACGCGGATTTGACGATTGTGGCCGCGGGACTAGACCGCGACGCCTGGCGGCGGCCCTTTGGGATTATGCCGCAACTTCTAACCATGGCCGATGAAGTACAAAAAGAAACAGCGATCTGCTTTGTCTGCAAATCGCCGGCACAATACACGCAAAAGTTGGGCGGAACCGGAGCGCAAGTGGAAGTTGGTGACGTGGAAATTTACGAAGCCCGCTGTCGCAACTGTTACACAGATCCTGACTTGGATCAAAAAAGGATTTTCTAACGTCTTTGATGAGCCTTTATTGTCGCAAAATGACGTTCCATCGGTTGCGCTACCGATCGATCAATAATCAAAGCCAACTGGTCTACTGCGTCATGGATGTGGCCCTCTAACCGTTTCTCCATAGAATTTAAACTAGATGTTAAATCATCCTTTGTTACGACGTTTTTTAGTTTCTCGTCTAATTTTTGATCAAGTTTTTGATCGATCTTGACGTCCAATCTTTCTTCTAAGGCGTCAAGTTTTTCGTCTAGGTATTCTTGCGTGAGTTCCATATGTTTTTTGCTTAATTATTCAAGAATACATCGTAACACCAATCTTTATTTCGTCAAACCAGGGTTATCCACAATCAGATTTACTTTACGAACACAGTCACCAATACGCCAGCTGTTACAAGTAAACCGCCAGCAACGTTGCCGACTGTCGGTTTTTCGCTAAGAAATATAAACGCTAAAATAATTGTCAGCGCCACCGATAATTTGTCGATAGGCGCCACGCGCGAGGCTTCGCCAAGCTGTAACGCTTTATAGTAGAACAGCCAAGATAATCCAGTCGCGATTGCCGACAATATGATAAATGTCATTGAATAACGCGAGATCTTGGTTAGGTCTCCGGCATTGCCCTGGATTAAAACAATGGCCCAAGCAAAAACCACGATGATGATCGTGCGTATTGCCACCGCTAAATTACTATCAACGCCCTTAATGCCAATTTTGCCGAAAATCGCTACAAGCGAAGCAAAAAAAGCAGAAAGTACGGCGTATATTGCCCAGGTCATAAATTATTGTTGCATCATCGAACCAAACTTCGACTGCAACATCTTTTTTTGTTTCTTAAATAGATCTTCTAAAGCTGAGCGAATATGGCGCGCGACTTCGCTTTTATCGCCGGCAATGGACGCATCAACCTCAACACTTTTGATGTTTTGATTGCCATCCATACTAATTTTTATTTTGTCGCCTGATGTGCCGGTAATTATTTCTTGCCCAAGCGCAAGCTCAATCTGCTTAGCCTGCTTGCGCATTTCGTTTACATCTTTAATCTTGTCGAAAAATCCCATATATAGAATTTAGAATATTGAATATAGAATTAAGAGGGTGATCGTAATCGGTTTACATTATTCTTAATTTTCTATTCTTTCTTCTACGTTAATATTACATCCTCTCGGTGTTAATCATTCGGATAAGACCGCCGATTGCCATAAACCAAGCAACAATAATAACAAGCCAGCCGACCACGGGGATCAAACAAATCAGTGCTAAAATTATTACTCCAATAACCACAGCTTGCCAATCCACTTTCATTTCCGGTTTCTTGGTCAGCTTCTGCACGACCCAGCTCCCTACAAAAATTGGAGCAATGACCGCAGCCATTATCATTACCAAGATGTATACAAGAAACACCATTAGCGCCAGCATCCAGCCGATGCCGGTGATAAGCAGAAGGCCTGCCAAAATCGGTCCGGCAATCATTGTCAGAAAACCTGTCAGCAAACTGATTCCAGGCCGCGCGACAATTCCATGAGCCAATGCGGATACGCGCTTCGGAAATAGCCAGATCAAAACCAGTCCTGCGGCTATGAAGGTTAAGAGTTGCAAGACAAAGCCGAGCGTAAAGATGCCGGCAAACCCGCGGCGCCCGCTGTCGCGATGCATGACTTGTTCAAAATCAATCTTACCGACTTTGGCGCCATCTTTTACTACTGCTTCTTTCGGTCCTTTTAGACTGACATCTCCGACTTGTGCGCCGCTCTCAAATACTAATTGTTCGTTAGCGCGGATCCAAACTCCGCCGCCAATCCTGCTTGCGATGGTGATAACTCCGCCGGCGATTTTAGCGCTCCCGCTAACCGGTCCGGCCAAATCGAGAGTCCCCGCTCCGGCGATTAAATCTCCGCCGATGCTGGCTTTGTCGGAAACGCGCACGGTGCCGCCACCAACCAAAACATCTCCGTCCACTTGATTATTTATTATGATGTTGCCGCCGCCCATGCGAATATCTCCGCCAACACGCCCGTTGATAGTAACGTTGCCGCCGCCAATCACTACATCATCTTCAACATCGCCTTCGATAGTTACCGTGCCGCCTGCTGCGTACAAATCGCCTTGCGTGGTGCCGTTTACTGTCACAGTTCCGCCGGCAATGTACAAATTCCGATGCGTTTCATTTTTGGCGATGGTTACTAAACCGTTGCTGTCATTTTTGCCCGGCGCAATAAATTCAGCTGCTTGAGCGCTTAGAGCCACACCGGCCAAAAGCAACGCGCTGACTGCTACCAATATTTTTTTCATGATATTTTTCTTAGTTATTTTTACCGCTTATTATTTTGATTATAGCAATTTTAGAAGAAGATTTCCAGCTTGATTTTGGCAGGTTCGTGTCCTTGACCAATTAACCAAGCACGCACGTCCGTGACCATTTCTTTGCTCCCGCAGACATGAAAAACCGCATCTTTATGGTCTTTATAGATATCCGGCAAATGTTCGGTCACGCGGCCTCGCAAACCCTGCCAGGACTCCTCGGGCTTGGTTAGCGTCTCAAAATATTGGAGTTTTGATGAAGCCGCAATCGCCTGAAATTGATCCTGAAACCACAACCGTTGCAATACTCTACCTCCAAATAACAGTACAACTTGTTGATGATCTTTTTCTGACAAATATTTGATGATCGGCAAAAATGGCGCGATACCAACGCCTGTTGCTATGTAGACATGATGTGAATCGGTTTCTTTGGGAAAAAATAATCCGAGCGCGCCGCGAAAAGTTACGCTATCCCCTACTTTCAAATTTCTGATATGTTCCGATGCGATGCCACCATCAACCAATTCAATGAGGAAAGATAATCGCGGAACATCTGTTGGTGAGCTGGTTATAGAGTAGGCGCGATAAACAGGTCCAATTTTAAATTGCACAAACTGCCCAGGCAAAAAAGTCCAGCTGCCTGGACTTTGCATTTCTAGCTGAAGTGTGAGGACGTCATCAGCCACAAAAGTTTTATTTGTTACGACAGTTTGATATTCGATCATAAATGCTAATGTCTCGATGCCAATTTACGAATGTTTACTAATAATACGAATTAATATGATTAGTAAATTAGCATATTCGCATCGATACTTCTAAAATAATGTTCCCGGTTTTACACTTTTCATGACGCGTTTCTTAACAACTGTTCTTTTTACGATCGTGGTCGCGGGCTTATCCAACTCCGCAGCGGCCTTGCGGTAATTGCAAAATTCGCATTCTGGATTTGATTCGGGCAAAGGCCCATCCAAACAGACTTTAATTTTTTGAATGACGCCTTCAATCCAAGAATCATTGCCAGTGTACGGAATAATTTTTATGTCGAATTCGAGTTTGCCGTCAAAAGCTTTGCGATCTTTTTTTCCGTTGACGTAAACGAAGTAGCCGGTGTCGGAAACCTTAAAGCCGTTTTGGCGCAGAAGCCAGCTGTAAACTTCCATTTGGCGGCGATACTGATTGTGCCAGCGGGTATCTTCCAAAAATATCTCGCCTTCTTTGCTGGTGGCTTTATAATCAACAACAGATAATTCGCCTTGAGGATTCACCCAAATGTCATCAACGGCACCAAAGATTAAAAGATTGGTTGGCTTGTGCATGGCTTGCACGCCCACAAAGTTTTCGCGCCAGACATCCATATTCTGATGCTGGAACGGTACGGCATCAATTCCATATTGCGTCATGAGCGGATGCGCAGTTTTATCGGCGCGATGAATATCAAACTCTTTTTTGAGCAGTGCGTCAACGGCCACATTCAAAGTAAACGGCGGACCTGACGGCCGCGATACGCCCAATCGCCTATCCATATAAAAACAGCGGGCGCACTCCAAAAACTGGTCGATTTTAGAACGCGACAATTTGAACGGTTCCGATGCCTCCGGTATATAAAGCTTCTTTTTGTAGGGTGTAAACGCCATTTTTGATTTCTAATTATTAACTCAGTTACCCCATTATAGCACGGTAAAATAAGGCCTATATCTATTGACAAAACTCTATAAATATGCTATAATTTATAAAAGTAGTCAAAACCCAAAACATCATAAAGGAGCGGAGAAATGAACAAGTTGTTGAGTTTTGTTTTTGTAGTAGTTTTGCTTCCGATAACTGGACTGGCGTCGCCCGTGAAAGAGCCAGCTCAAAAGCTGGAGATCGAGATAGATTCTGAGGCGGCATATAGGATGCCGGCGATGCGCATCCAAATCGAAGCAAGCGTAATGCACTTCGGGTACTATCCCGAAAAATCTTGTGACCTCAACCCCGATGGCAAGACCATAAGGGTCGAGATCACAAAAGAATTAACCAACGTGCTAAGCGAGCGAAAGACTTTCTGGTTCGTGATGAAGGTTTTTCTTTCCAACGGGAACGTCGATGTCTATGACGTATATCCGTGGGGAGCCGATCTACGGGAAAAATCTGAGAACAAGTAGCCAACAACTTATAGCAAACAGCTGAGCAATCCCACGGGAAAGCTCAGCTGTTTCATTTTATTAGGCTATAATCCTGATGTATTACAATCGGCTTCATGCCCAAGATTTCTTCTTTCCAGGCCACTTCAGGGATATCGTTATAAAGATAAATCGGTTTGTTGAGATAAAAGGATAAACCCATTTCCATCAAAGTATTCGGCCCGACATAACCTTTGATGCCGTTCTTATCGAGATTCAAAACTAAAATCGCATCTGACCATTCTACTTTTATAAAATGATCGCGAATGGGGTTGTCGTGATGTTTCCAAATCCAGTGAGTTTTATCGTGCGCAAAATCTTTTTTGAGCTGATAATATTCAGACGTCGGAATCGGATTGCCGTTTTCATCTGGTTCTGTCATCGGTGGAAACTGGACTTCGTGTCCTAATGCTTCCAACTTTTTTGCTTCAGATTGCATGTCATTGATAAATTTTGTGCTTCCGCAAATGGTGATTTTCATTTGAGTTTGTGTCATTCCGGCCAAGTCCCGATAGGGACGCGAGCCGGAATCCAGTGTGGGTGCTAGATTCCGGATATTTTGCTTTCAGCAAAATTCCGGAATGACAAGCACCTTATTTAATGCTATTTATAAATTCGTCTATGTTATCGTAAAATTCATCAAATATCAAATATAAACTTTCGGTTTCTTTTTGCTCGCCGATAACTAT
>Ga0134127_10003060_pt1 | contig 11989 bp, 13 predicted proteins | sample KB31753_FD_96459 | JGI IMG/M metagenome (GOLD analysis project Ga0134127, IMG submission 96459) | Terrestrial soil microbial communities with excess Nitrogen fertilizer from Kellogg Biological Station, Michigan, USA - KB3-175-3 | ecosystem: Environmental > Terrestrial > Soil > Unclassified ...
ATTCTGATCGTGCGCGTTCCGGGAGCAAGGGACCAGCGCGGGTGTCATTCCCTCCCCTTCTGTTTGACAGCCTCCAGACCTTTTGTTACGCTCCGCGCCGATTCCTGGGCTTGTTATGACAAACCCCGTTTTCGCCCCATGAACATCAAGGACTACCTCGAACAGAAGCGAGACGACGTGGATCGGTTCCTCGATTCCGTCATGCCTAGTTCTTCCACGCCGCCTACCACCCTCCACGAAAGCATGAGATACAGTCTTATGGCGGGAGGGAAACGAGTCCGCCCGATCCTGGCCATTGCCGCGGCAGAAGCGGTGGGGCAACCCGCGCCTGGATTGATGCCGATTGCCTGTTCGTTGGAACTGATCCACACCTACTCTTTGATCCACGATGACTTGCCCGCGATGGACAACGATGACTTCCGGCGCGGAAAGCCGACGAACCACAAAGTCTACGGCGACGCCATGGCGATCCTGGCAGGCGACGCGTTGCTGACGATGGCGTTCGATCTCTGCAGCCATCCAGATCTCATGAAGGGCTGCGACCCGGCCCGCCAAGTGCGGCTGATTCAAGAACTGGCCTATGGTTCAGGAAACATGGGCATGGTGGGCGGTCAGGTGTTCGATATCCAGGCTGAAAACAAAGACATCGACCTCCCGACGCTCCAGAACATCCACAAACATAAGACCGGCATGCTGATTCGCGCAGCGGTACGGATGGGCGCCTTGGCCGCCGGCGCACAGGATCGCCAACTGGACGACCTCACAAGCTATGCCGAGGATGTCGGACTGGCCTTTCAAATCGCGGACGATGTGCTCAATGTGACGGGAACGCGCGAGGAGCTGGGCAAGAATCCCAATACCGATGCGGAACGAGGGAAGAAAACCTACCCGACGTTTTACGGAGCCGAGGGAGCCAGAAAACTGGCTGACGACTGCGTGGCCCGTGCGATCGCGCGCCTCTCCCAGTTCGGCCAGGCCGCCGACCCGCTCCGCGAGCTGGCGCGATATATCACGTCACGGAAAAACTGAACCTACGACATACAACGTGAGTGGCAACCCCCTCCCGTTCAGGTTATGATTTCTCACTATTCACGTTTCACTTTTCACCTTTCACCTTTCACGTCTGCAAGATGAAGGCTCTCGTCACCGGCGCAACCGGATTTGTCGGCGGCGCAGTCGTGCGCGCACTGGTCGATCGCGGCATCGACGTCCGCGTCCTGGCCCGTGCCGGATCCGACCTTCAAAATATTCAGAACCTGGCTGTCGAGCGGGTCGAAGGCGATCTGCGCGATCCTGTCTCATTGCGCCGATCGCTCACAGGCTGCGGGCAGCTCTACCACGTCGCAGCGCACTATGCGCTCTGGGCGAAAGACCCCTCGATCTTTTACGACGTCAACGTCACAGGCACGAAAAATCTGCTGGAAGCGGCCCGCGACGTGGGCGTCAAACGGATCGTCTACTGCAGCACCATCGGCGCGATCGGCATTCCGCCCAGCGGAGGGCTCGGCACGGAAGAGACGCCCGTCTCGCTCGAACAAATGGCCGGCCACTACAAACGATCGAAGTACCTGGCTGAGCAAGAGGTCCTCAAACTTGCGAAGGCCGGGTTGCCGGTCATCATTGTGAATCCGAGCGCTCCAGTCGGCGCCGGGGATGTGAAGCCGACTCCGACAGGACAGGTCATCGTTGATTTTATGAAAGGCCGCATGCCGGCCTATATCGAAACCGGGATGAATATCGTGGATGTCGATGACGTGGCAGCCGGCCATCTGCTCGCGATGGAAAGGGGGGGAATCGGCGAGCGCTACATTCTGGGCAATGCAAACCTCATGTTGCGCGAGGTGTTTGAGATCTTGAGTCGATTGACCGGCGTCAAGGCGCCCACGATCAAGCTGCCCAGACTGGCCATTCTCCCATTAGCCTATGCCAATCTGTGGATCGCAAACCTCACAGGCCACCCGCCACGCATCCCCCTTGAAGGGGTGAAGATGGCCAAATATAAGATGCACTACGACTGCAGCAAAGCCGTCCGCGAACTCGGCATCCCGCACACACCGCCGGAGGTGGCGCTTGAGAAAGCGGTGCGATGGTTCAGAGACCACAAATACGCATAGTCAGATGCTGAAAAAGGCCCCCAACTGCGTTCTCGGCTCAACAAGATCCTCAACGTACCCCAGAGGGTACGCTTCCGGTCTTGTCAGCGCCTGCGGTCTTGCTGGAAGGCCTTTTTGAGCATCTGTTAACCCTTCAAGATGGAACTCGTCCTTCTTTTTTTCAAAACCATCCTCTTTCGTCCTTACGTGTTTGCCTTTCTGGCGGCCTTCTTGTTTGCCGCGATCATGCTGATCGGCTGGCCGCGAACCTGGCGCTTCTGGCTGATTAGCTGGGCCACAGCCTTTCTCTGCGAGTTTTCCTCTACCCGCACCGGCATTCCCTTTGGGTGGTACCACTACAACGGCTCGACGGTGGGCCAGGAGCTCTATTTCTCCAACGTCCCATTCATGGACTCGATCTCGTTTAGTTTTCTGCTGTACGCCGCCTATTGCGTCTCGCTCTGTCTCGTTCTTCCAATCGGATCGCCTTCTGCTTCCACGCGGCCAATCCTCAAACCGCTTCATCTTGATATGCGCGCGCGAACGAGTTGGCCGGTGCTCTTGCTGACCGCGTTCTTGTTTGCCTTTATCGATATGGTGATCGATCCGGTGGCTCTCCGCGGCGACCGCTGGTTCTTAGGAAAGATTTATTACTACCCCGATCCGGGCTTTCACTTCGGAGTGCCTTTCGCGAATTATGTCGGGTGGGCTATCGTCGGGCTCATCTCCCTCGCAATCTATTTCCCGCTCGAACGCCGGCTCCCTGCCCTCTCGCTTCCTCCATCGATCACACCACGCCTCCTGCTGGGTGTCGGCCTCTACTATGGCGTCCTGGCCTTTAACCTCAGCGTGACGTTCTGGATCGGTGAATCGTTCATGGGAATGAGCGGGCTGCTGATGCACCTCCCCGTCATCGCGCTGCTGATGTTTCGCCTCGCAGGACCTCGCGCGGTCTCTTCAACGGATTAGCCCGGTGGCAATCAGACAAAAGACTTTGTATAGTCATGGGAGCCCACATTATGCACGAGGGTTCGTGACGAAACGGCTGAGACGCTTCGCGAGACGGGCGCGCGGAGCCTCGGTGGGAGGGAAGCATACTTGAAACAGTATGTTGACCGACTGAGCAGCGAGCCCGCCCGCCGTCAGGTGCCTCGCCACCGCGCTTGCGAAGCCGAGCGCCCCTTGTAGGATCCTGGCGCGAAGAAAGAACACCGCAATAAATTCTGATTTTCGTATTGGCGGTTAGTCGAAGTCTTCGTGAATAATGCGGGCTAGTCGCCATGCGAACGAAATTGATCGTCTTCATCATCGTATTGGTCCTCGGGACTATCGGTGTCGTCGGATGGTTGGGGTATCAATTGTTTTCAACCGGCTTTAGCGCTAAACCCGAGCCGCATGCCCTAGAGGTCTGGGTGGCGCGGCAAATCCGCCACCTGGCGATTCCGCTCGAGCAGCGAAACGCGCCGAATCCGATCCCGGTGAACCCCGGCATCATGAAAGAGTCGCTGGCCCATTTTGCCGATCACTGCGCGACCTGCCATGCCAACGACGGCAGCGGCCAGACCCCTATCGGGAAGAATGTGTACCCGAAGGCTCCCGACTTACGATTGCCCCACACCCAGTCGATGTCGGATGGAGAGATTTTCTGGGTCATCCACAACGGTATCCGCTTCACCGCGATGCCGGCCTGGGGAGAAGGTGACCCAGCGGAGGACAAGGACAGTTGGAAGCTGGTCCACTTCATTCGCCATCTCCCAAAACTGACGCCGGAGGAACTCGACCAGATGAAGACGTTCAATCCCACGACGAAGAAAGATCTGGAAAAAGAGGGAGACGAAGGAGCAGCGGCACGGACCAAGCCCGGCCATCATCACTAACGTATCGGCGTCTGAGGGAAAGAGGATTCACCCTTGCGGTTACCCCTGATTGTCACTTTTTTGTGCCTCTTCATTTCCATGGCAAGCTTCGCCCACGGCGCGGATCAACATGTGCTCGGCGCAATCATGGCCATCGACGCGACCCATGTCGAAATCAAAACGACTAAAGGCCAGTCGGTGAGCCTGTGGATCGACAAAAACACCCGCTACAAGGATGAGAGCCATCCGAAAGGAGCGACGAGGCCCGCGGTGGGCGATCGTGTCGTCATCATGGCCACGAAAAGCGAAAAAAAAGGCGACAACACGCTGATCGCCACAGAAATATATTTTTCTTCGATCAAGCGCGTACCGATCCTCCCGCAACCGACTCCGGCTCAATAGGGTGAACAATGCCGACGCCTCACTTCACGCGTGAGAACAATTCCTTCTTGAGCGGCGGGGTTCGCGCGGCGGTCATTCGAGTCCTGATCACGGGCATCGCGGTATTTCTGGCCGTCATGGTCGTGCCGGGCCTTGAGGTCGCCTCCTTTCCCGCCGGACTTGCTACGGTCTTGGTGCTCACCATTCTGAACCTCTTGGTCCGGCCCATTCTTCTTATGCTGACCCTTCCCTTGATCGTCCTCACACTGGGGCTCTTTCTCATCGTGGTCAACGCACTCCTTCTGGAACTGACCGCTTACTTGGTCGAAGGATTCTCGGTCACAGGGTTCTGGCCTGCCGTCGGTGGCGCAGTCGTGATCAGCCTGGTCACGATGATTCTCAACTCCTGGACCTCTGACCGCCACCCGACGGAACCTCGTTCATTCCCCCAACGCCCGCCTAAGATCATCAATCCCGACGAATAGCCGACCAATCAGGATGCTGAAAAAGCCCGCCAGCTTCGTTCTCGCATCGTTCAGATCCTCAACGTACCGACGGAGATTCTCAGATAGCGAAAGCACTGGAGGGGTTTTTCCGTTCGCCAAGGTCCATTGAATGGGCGAACGGCCCCACGAAGTGCGGTGGGTACCTCCTCCTGTCTTCACTCGCTGCGGCCTTGCCCGCGGAACGGCGCGTCTTGGCGCGCCGGGGCTGGGCGGGTGAGAAGGTCGCCTTTTTGAGCATCCTGCGAGCATAAACTTATGTTGTACCAGTCGTACGGCGCCTCGACGTTCTCGCGTGCTACCAAAATCTCCTGCCGCCGCTATTCCTTTTCATTGAATTGCTCATCCTGCGTTGTTACAATGCCGCGCGTCTACACCCCCGCAACGATGAAGTATCCGGGTTCAACTCACGAATGACACCCACGGCTCCACAGAGTAAACCCATTCCCGAGACGCATCTTCAGCGGACCTTAACGTCCGTGATCAATGAGCTGCCAGTTGACGCGGCGCTCGCCGCCCTGTTCCATCGGGACCAGGGCCCATTGATCAGCCATGCGGCGCGAGGCTTCACGCCCCGCGATATTCAGGCCATCCTCAGAACACTCTCGGCCCCTGCCATCGCGGCTTCAACCCCCGGGAACGATCAGGAGGGAGGGCGCATGATTCGCCTCCGCTTGATTACGCCCGGCGCGAAATCGTTAATCGGGGTGTCCCTCATGCATCGAAACCGGACCTACGGCTTCCTCGTGATCGGACGCAAAGAGAGCGCCACCTTCGCGAAAAAAGAGAAAGCCTTGCTGGAGCAGGCCAGCGACGAGGTCACAAAAGCGCTGGACCGCGAAGGCCTGTTCGACATGAACCTCGTGCTCAGCCGCCCGTTTGTCACGCAGGAGCCGGTCCCTCCGACGCCTTCCCCTACGGAGATGTTTACGGCTCCGGCATCGCAACTGACACCGGAGTTCCAAGACAAGATCATTGCCGTGTTGACGGATGCCAACCAATACGTCGCGTACGATCGCATCTGGGCCTGCCGCTATGATCCCCTCGCGGGCAATGTCGAAGTTCTGGGACTGGCCGGCGATTTGAAGAGCGAACAGAAGGACGGAAAGAAAGATCTGAAACCGGGACACCGCCTCGCGCTCGATAGCTCAGCCTCCGGATGGGCGGTCCGCCACCGTAAACCACGCGTGGATCATGATCTCGCCTCCACACAGGGAAGGTTTCTCGATCACAAATATCTGTTCAAGGATCGGCTTCTCTCGTCGCTCGTCATACCGTTCTTCGTCCGGGGACAAGTGGGCGGCACCATCACCCTGGCGTCAAAAGAAGCCGGACGTTACCAACAGACCGATGCCCGCACACTTGAGCCGACGATTATCAAAATTGCGGACATTCTCCAGGCGCCTACACCGGTATCAACGAGCCAAGCCCCCGCTGCCGGACCGGCCGGCGCCACCGGTGTCCCCATTGCCCCGGGTCCTTCGGAACCCATCATCAGAAAACAAGAACGGCAGGCCGCGATCGGCGAGTTCAGCATGTTCCTGGCCACAGAAGTGCGTGAACCGCTCGCCTCGATCCGCGCACAATTGGAAGAAGTCACGGGTGAAGGCATCCTCGACTTCGACCCGCAGACGCGCGTCGAGAACGCGATGCGCGATATGATCCGCATCGAAGCCATCCTGAACGAGATTTTGGACTTTGCCAAACCGCTCGAGCTGACTCGTCGGCTCCTTCGCATTCCCGAAGTGATCGAGAGCGCGCTCACAGTCATCGCGACCGACCTCGAAGTCACCAGAATACAGGTAACCAAGGACTATGCGACGATGATTGCGCCGGTCCGCGGCGACGAAGCCAAACTCCAGCAAGTCTTTCTCAGTATTTTTAAGAACGCCTGTGAAGCGATGAACCCCGGTGGGCATCTACATATTCAGGTCACTCAGCATCGCGCAGGGCGCGGCGTGGAAGATCAGATCCTCATCAAGAACGATGGAGCTCCTATTCCGGCAGAAATCGTCGATAAAGTCTTTGAGCCGTTTTTCACCACGAAACGGACCGGCATCGGTCTGGGTCTCGCCTCGGTCAAAAAGATCGTTGAAGAACACGGCGGCTCGATTGCCATCGGCAGTGCCCCTGGCGAAGGGACCACCGTCACCATCCGACTCCCCGGTATCAGCCACGGTCCTTCCTACCGCGGGCGCGGCCGCCGCCGGCCTCCCGCACGCCGCCACACCTGACCTTACAGGACGCTGAAAAATCCCGCCAGTGTCGTTCTCTCCTTGAAAACATCCTCAACGTAGCCCACTCGGAGAACAAGCTGTCTTGGCAGCTTGGGGTGGGCGGGTGAGAAGAGCTACGCCTCCGGTCTTCACTCGCTGCGGCCTTGCTGAACGAGCTTTTTGAGCATCCTGTGGGAATGCTCGCCTGTTGTGCTACTCGAGCCATCGAAATCCTAGCCCGCATCGCTTCGCATCCAGGGCATCGGACGATATAAACGCTCTCTCCAAGCTCGCTCGTTTTCTCTCTCTAGGGATGGGGGCTGATTGATCTTCCACTGCGCGCGTCCAACGAGCGGCGTCCGCGACCGCGCATTGCGCGAGCACAGAAGATCATCAGGCTCCATCCCCTCCCCTGTCTGCGAGCGAGAAGGGCACCTGGCCACTCCCCATTTCAATCTTCTTGTTATCCCCCACTTCGCTCTCAAGGGGCGCAGCCAGACTGTCCTTCACTGCGCGCATCGGACGAGCACAGTTTTATCGTGCGCGTTCTGCGAGCAAGAAGGATGGTCTGGCTGCGCCCTCCCATTCTTCCTTTGACAGAGCCACCTCTTCCTGGCTATGATCCCCGTTACTCGTTCGATCTTGAAGTAGAAAAACTATGTGCTCCGGCCACTATCATTTATTCAAAGGAGTAGGCGTATGAAGCTCGTAATCGGGACTGTTGCGACCGTCTCCGGTGTCCTCTTTGCGCTGTCGATGGCCTCGGCGAATCCATCGCTCCTCCCCAAGCACGAAGGCTACCCGATGAAGAACAGCGGAAGCCCTGTGACAGGCCAACCAACCGCCAATGATCCTGGCCAGTCTGATGCTCGTGGAGAGAACACGTTGATGAAGTCAGCCGACTCTGTGAAGAGCGCCCAGCAGAATCTCATGAAGACGGACAATGCGCGGATTACCACGGGCCAGGGAGCGAATCAGCTTCCGACCGTGCAAGGACCACAGATCAAGATCGCCCCTCCAGTGACCTCCGCCACAAAGATCGCTGGCGATCGGAAGATCGAGTAGTCGAGCTTTCAGCAGGATAGAGCAGGGAGGTGCCGGGCCTGTCCGGCACCTCCCTATTTTTTTGTCTGGCGCGGCCGCGTCGGAGCTGTGACCTTACACAGCCTGAATCGCCAAGGTTTCTTGGCCCACTCGCCCGCATAATCGACACCGATTCGAGGGTGCGCCACTACATCTCCTCCCTTTACCAATACCCTTCGATCCTCGAACCAGAGAGACTCTCCGGATGTAAGATCCACACGGTTGAGACGGCGATCAATCTGCAACGCGCGACAAAGCCGCCCCGGTCCATCGATCAACCTCCCATCGATTTCAACTGCTCGGATCAATACGGCTGAGGGAAATTCTTCACGCTCCGTCACGACGTTCAGACAATGGTACATGCCGTAGACGAGGTAGACGTAGGCGACCCCTGCCGGGCCAAACATGACATCCGTCCGTTGTGTTCTCCCTTTTGAGGCATGGCAAGCCCTGTCTTGAGATCCGACATAGGCTTCCACTTCGACGATCTTCCCCGCGAGAACACGGCCATCGATAACCCGAACGAGATACTTGCCGATCAACGATCGCGCAACTTGCACCGTCGGGCGGTTGAAATAGATGCGTGGCAAAACTCTTTTCGTTGGCTTCATATGGCTTCACTATAGACCGCTCAAAACGATCTTCCAACAAGGCCGCAGGCAAAGAAAGCACCGGAGGCGTAGACATTCTCACCCGCCCAACCCCGAGCTGCAAGAGCAGCTCTTTCCCGGTGAGGTACGTTGAGGATGTGTTCAAGCCGAGAACGCAGTTGGAAGTTGTTTTCAGCAGTCTATTAGATCTGCTAAAAATACCAAGCGACGCCGCCCATGAAAAAGCGAGGATTCCCCGGCACAAAATGAATGTCCTGCACTCCGCCCGCTGGCTCGTTGGGTAGACGGGATGCGAATGCAAACGTGGCTCCCTCCCAGTTAGAATTGAAAAGGTTCTGGACGAAAAGAAAGGCTTCAAGGCGCCCGTGAGAGAGCTTGATCGGCAGCTGATAGCGTTCGGTCACATCAAAGACGAGCCACGATGGGGCTTTGACCGTACGGTCCTCTGTCAGGTTTCTCACTCCGAGATAGGTCATTTGTATCTGCGAGGAGAGGCCCTCCGGCCATCGCATGATCAATGCCGAGTATGCGGTTAGGTCAGGCGCCAACGGAATGGCCAGCCCGTCCTTGAACTGAGCATGGGTCCACGTGAAGCTGCCGTTCACGTAGAACGGTCCGTAGACCTGTCCGCGCGCCCCTAGCTCTACGCCGTAACGCCTCGTGGGCCCACGGACTTCGGTCGTACCTGCATCTCCCACAAACACGAGTTCGGAGTTCAGATCCAACCACCAGAACGTCGCTATCAATTCCATCTGCTCCGGACCCCAAGGCTTTGAACGAACGCCCACCTCCGTACCCTGTGCCCTGGCAAGGGGCGAGCGCGCGCCCACCACCGTGGACCGCGCATCGTTGCTGTGGAAGCCGGTGCCATAGTTCACAAAGAATTCGGTATTGAGCCATGGACCGAGAATCAGGTTGGCCTTCGGACTGACCTGGCCCGAGTCCTTCCTCCCGGCAGGTTGTTCAGGGCAGGTATCGCAGAGATTGCGGACATCAAACGTGAAGTAGTCGGCACGGACACCGCCGGCCAACCTCATCCACGACAGCGGCTGCAGCTCCAGTTTCAGATACGGCGAATAAGAATCTTCCTCTACGGCGCTCTCCACGATGGTCCCGGTCGCCGTACGTCTCGTCTGCGTTCCGAGTCGAATATTGGAAATACTATCATTGCGGACCTGAAACCCCGCCGTCGCGGAGCTGCGAATGCCGAAGAGTTCTCCTGCTTGCTGGTATCCCAGATTCCCTCCATACATGTACCGTTGATCATGTTGATGGATGCCGTCGCCGTTCACCGGATCATCCAGAAAAAATGTGAAATTGGTCCAGAGGTCCAGCTTGTAGTAAATCAGGTACGCATCGGCAAAGAATCGCCCATTGGAAGGCGTGTCATAGTGATATTGCATTCGGCCGGTCGCACGCTGCGTCTTGCCTCCTTCAGTGGAATCGATCGCGCCGAAACGACCAATCGTGCCGTCCGTGATAGCACGGAAGGGAATTTCCCCCGAAGCGTTCCAGTTCGACGTATGATAACTCCCAGTGACACTGAGTTCTGAACGAACCGTCGGATTGACAGTCGCCTTGCCCATGCCATTGAAGCGAAAATAGCGATTGTCGTTCTCAAACGGTCCGTTCGTATAATAGCCTTCCGCAGCAAACAACGTCCGTACCTTGTCCTTGGTGGGCGACAACATCAGCAGATAACGCTGGGTATCGAACTGCCCGCCGGCTCCCTGCGCCACGTTCTCTTGCAACACCTCGCGAGTTTTGAATCGGACGGCGCCGGCCGTATTGAAGTCGCCGAATTCGGCATGATAGGTCCCCTTCACCACATCGATGCCTTCAATCGTTTCCGGAATGATGAAATTGAGGTCGGTGTACCCCTGGCCGTGCCCGTGGGTGCGTAAATTGATCGGCATGTTGTCGATAAAGAACGCCACGTCCGTTCCATGATCTGCATCGAAGCCTCTCAAGAAATATTGGTCGGCCTTCCCTGCGCCGCCAGAATGTTCCACGGTGATGAATCCGGGAATCAAACGCAGAACCTGAGAGGGGCGACCTTGCGGCTGGAGAAGAATTTCTTTGTCCGGGATGAACTGTTGGGAAGAGGCCGAGACCGACTTTTCGCCAATGACAGTGACTTCTGGAACTTCGACTATCTCCTGATCCGGATCGTGGGCCCGTGCGGACTCAACGACGGTCAATAACGCAGTCACGGTGGCCAGGAATAGCCCAAGGAGTCGCTTCGCCACACCGATCACTTTCTATGCGTGGGTGGATGAGACGCCCACGATAATCAGCCGACAGCCGACTGATCGACTGGCGCAGACCCTCGTGGTCCGGCAACTTTTATGACATGAGAAAAGCCGGACTAAGCGGGCAGGACCTCGCTGGTCAAGGAACGGACTAGGGAGAGGGACTGCGCAATCAATGCGTCAAGGGTGCGATGACACACACGCGCATCGCCTACACCAGGCCCTTACCGGTCGTCGTCATGGTGAGCTTCCCATGCTTCACACCCTTGACCGACACCAGGGCGTCCGCCACCTTCCTGATCTCAACTCCTTTGCCTTTCACCACCAAGACCTCGAGACAATGATCATGGTCGAGATGGACATGCATGCCGGCCATGATGTGGCCTTGAAAGTCGTGCTGGATATGAGTCAGCTTTCTTGTCAAGTCGCGAACATGATGGTCGTACACAAACGTGATGGTCCCGACCGTCTCTTTGTTGTCATCCCATTGCTGCCCGACCAGGTTGTCACGAATCAGATCCCGTAATGCCTCCGAACGGTTGGTGTACTTGCGCTTCTTGATGTGCAGATCGAAATCGTCGAGCAGATGATGGTCCAACGACACGCCGAATCGAATAAGCTTCTTCATAGCGACCTCACAGTGGCACGATTTTTATAAACGTAGCATCGTCCAAGATGCAAATCAATGCATACCCATCATGATCGCGCAAGAAATGCACTCCCAGGGATTTATGCGTTCAACAGACTGGAGCAGGGGCTAAGTCGGGCTGCGCGTGTCTAACGGTGGGGTTGAGCAAGATAATCAGTGCGTCTTGACGCATCGGGGCAGGCTGGTGAGAACATGCGCCCCCTGCCTGCCTTCTTCTCCTATTCGCCCTTCACGGGGATGTACATGACGTTCCCCTGCCGATTGACAAGCAGGAGCGCCAGATCTGAAGGTTTGATCGGATCGGCCAGCCGCTGAAACACATCGAAGTTGGGAACCGGCTGACGG
>Ga0134127_10003061_pt1 | contig 11987 bp, 8 predicted proteins | sample KB31753_FD_96459 | JGI IMG/M metagenome (GOLD analysis project Ga0134127, IMG submission 96459) | Terrestrial soil microbial communities with excess Nitrogen fertilizer from Kellogg Biological Station, Michigan, USA - KB3-175-3 | ecosystem: Environmental > Terrestrial > Soil > Unclassified ...
CAGCTGGAAGGGATCAATCGAGGTCAGGTGGCCGTCCCGTGGCAGCGCGGAGAGGATCGTTACCGTGCTCGAAGCCCGCGCCATGCCAATCTCGAGCGCCTGACCCGCGCCGGACTCGCGAACGAGTTCCTTCAGCACGTCGATTTCGGTCGGCATCAACCCGTCGAACTGTTCCAGTACGCTCGACATATTTGTGGGCCGGAGCCCGCTTTGCCAACTATCGGCACCCGGATCGATCGTCAACAGTCAGCGTTCATTGAGCCGTTTACCAACTTTCGCGACGAATGCGCCAAGCGACGTCGGACTCGTCGTGAATGCCTTGGCGGCCAGCGACAGGGACTGCGGGGAGGCGCGTCTGAGCGCGAGCGCCGAGAGCAACCACAATCGTACGCCCGCATCGGTGCGAATCTCGCGGACGTCGAACGGACTGTCGTCAAACCTATCGACGTAGCGCGGCACAAGCTGCTCGATGAGCGAACCGAGCCTGGCAGCCGCTCGTGCGTCCCTCGGATAGTGATTGCGCGCGAGACCGCGCATCGCGATCGCGTCATCGGCCGTGAGCTCGATGCCGAGCGAGCTTCTCGCGAACGCGCGGAGTAGACGGACGGCATCGCCCTCCTGCGCATCCCACTTCGTCTGTGTCATGTTGCCGCCCCACACGCGATACAGAAGCAGCACCTCGGGCAGGTTCGCGATCCGCGATTCCCAGCTGAGTCCAAGAAAAACAGCGTAGTCTTCCGTTCCGCCAACACAGCCCGCTGGATACCAGCCGGCCGCCTCGAGCAGCGTGCGGCGCATCATCACCGAGGGGTGGGCCAGGCTGTTGAAGAACAGCATCGACCATGCAGCCTGGCCGCTTCCTAGGGGATACGACTTCACACGCCCGCGGACGCCCCGGTCGTCGATGATCTGCATCGCTGACCCAACTGCACCCACATCCGGATGCGCACGTAGGTAGGCGATCTGCCGCTCGAACCGCTGCGGCAGACTGACGTCATCAGCGTCCATCCGCGCGATAAACGTGCCCCGGGCTTCCCGGCAGCCGGTGTTCAGCGCTTCGGCGAAGCCTCTGTTGACTGGATGGTGTTTCGCGATCACGCGCGCATCACGCCTCGCGTAGTGCGCGATCACGTCCGGCGTACGGTCGCTCGATCCGTCGTCTATGACGATGAGTTCTAGATCCCGGTAGGTTTGTCCAAGAATGCTCTCTATGGCTTCGCCGACGAATCGCTCGCCGTTGTACACGGGCATGACCACGCTGACGTCTTGCATGTGGCTCTCACGAAATCATAGTGTGGTCGGCCGTGCGAAGGAACGCGCGGGACGGTGCGGTGAACGACGTGCCGCACGGGCAGATCCGAAGCGACGATCAGGGATACGCTCACGTACCCGACGTTCCCGGCGTCGCCTCAGGCCCTAGTTGATCTTGAAGACGTGAATCAGCGGCATCTGGAGACCAGGAACCGAGTCGTCGGCCTGCACCGCCGCCACATACAACTGCCTCGTCGAACGGTCGAAGTACACCCCGCCAGGGAGTGCCTGACATCCGAGCTTCAGCGGCGCAATACTTGTTGTTGGATCAAAACTCGACGCGGCCCGCGCTTGCCACGGCTGGATCTGCTGCGCCACGACTCTTCGGCATTCGTTCGGATCGTAGATCCACCACTTCTGCGCGTGACCGCTGGCGTTCGGCCCCTGACCGCCGCCGCACGGATTTCGCAGCCCGTGGCCGCAGTCGGCGGAAGACCCATACCAGACGTGCCCCGTGCCTTCGGCGCCGACGAACAGGATGCCGGCCTTGTCGGGCAGGTCGATGTAGACGCACGACGTGACGCCGTCCACCTGTGTAAATGTTCCCACGCCGCCGTTTTTCACCGGATCGACTTCGGTCGGCGGCTGCGCGTACCCAACGGACGGATTCGTGTTGTGAAACACGTAGTTGCCCGAGCGCCGCGCTGCAACAATCTCCTGTCCGGCCGCGAGCGTGCCGTCGAGGTTCAGCCCCTGCATCACCTTGTATCGCACGTAGGTCTGAGGAAAGACGAGATTCGGCTTGCCGAAACCGGCAGGCGTGCCATCGGTCGGGAAGCTGGATCCGGCAACCAATTCGGGGCCCCACGACGATGCGGCGTTGCCGCTGATCGGCGACGAGCCGGCGCCAAGCGTCCCGTCCGGCATCTCGACCAACCACCAACCCGCATGTTTGACCCCGGGTCCTGGTCCTGACGTCGTCGGGCGCCACGGTCCGAAGGCGTTCATCTGCGACGGGTCGCTGCGCAGATCCGTCATGCCGATGCACCAATCGTCGTGATTGGCCACGTTGTAGCCGTCGAAGTACGTCCAATACAGCCGGTTGTTGTGCCACAGTAACCCGCGCGTGTAGAGGTACTGCAGGTTCGTCTGCGTGCCGTCGGGCTGCCACGAAATTCGCTTGCCCTTGTAGATGTCGCCCCAGAACGTCGCCATGCGCGCACGAGGAGCTTGCTTGTAATCGGGGTCGTAGCTCTGTGTGTCGACGAATTCAAAGACACGATCGCCCTTAACATTCGTTCCGGTCATGAAGAACTGCAGTACCCCGTTTACCTTTCGTGCGGCAAGCGGCGCGTAGCTGTAAGTCGGATCCTCGTCAGACGGATACCCGGCGTCGGGGATGCGCATCGCTCCGAGGTACCTGAAATCGCTTGGCTTCAAGACCGGAACACCGGATGAAGGCGGCGGGACGTACGGTGTCCCCGGGGTAATTCGCACGTTGGTCGGGGTGGGCACCTGTGCGTCGGCGTACACGGACGCAAGCGTCGCGAGGCCGACTCCTTGGCCGACTTTCGTGAGGAAGCCGCGTCTGTCCAAGGCGACACCTGGCGTATAGAATCTGCTCGTCTTCATGGGTTAAGGTCCTGTGCTCCGAAGAATACCGCGAGCGTGTGTTCGATTCTGCGCCTCGTGGCAAACTCCATTCCCAGCCGAGTTACGGCCTCAGACCTTGAGTGCACTTGATTATTCGATGAACTATCCCCCGCGAGAGCCCGATCCCGATTACCGGATTGTCGCCAGATTACAGGTTTGTTGCGTGAATCCAGCGTTCCGCCAGGGCGACGCGCCATGACCGCCAGCTACAAACGATCGTTTTACCAGACCCTGGCTGGCAATGCGACGCGGTCCTCCGCGACGGTGGTGCCGCTGATCCTCGAATTCGTCGCGCCGAAGTCGATCGTCGACGTCGGGTGCGGCACTGGCGGATGGTTGGGCGAGTTCCGCAAGCATGGCGTCGAGGACGTGCTCGGCATTGATGGGCCGTGGGTCGATCCGACGTTGCTCGAGATTCCGAAGGACCGTTTCCGCGTGGCGGACGTCGGGCAGCCGATTCAGGAGTCGCGCCGATTCGAACTGGTGGTGTCGCTTGAAACCGCCGAGCACCTGCCCCCGGAATCGGCCAAGACGTTCGTCGAGTCGCTGACTCGCCTCGGATCGGTCATCGTCTTCTCGGCGGCAATTCCGTTCCAGGGCGGGAACAACCATTTCAACGAGCAGTGGCCGGACTATTGGGCGGCGTTGTTCGGTGACCATGGATACATGTTCATCGATTGTCTGCGTCCCCGCATCTGGAACAACGCCGCCGTGGAGTGGTGGTACGCGCAGAACATCTTTTTCGTGGTCGAGCGAACGCGCCTCGACGAACTGCCAGCGTTGCGCGCGGCGGCGGCGGAGACGCGACCCGGCCAGCTGTCGATCGTGCATCCACGCGCGTACGTCGAAAATGCGGCGCGCGCGAAGCGGCCAGCCGAATTGTTCCAGGCAACCCTCGGTGCCATCAAACGGTCGCTTCAGGGCAGGACGCGCTAACGGATGCTCGCCGCCAGGAAACGATAGTCGTCCACGAAGCGATCACGATCAGCCTCATTCCAGTACTTCTGCGTGTCGAGCGTGCTCGTCCTGACGACGAGACCCGAGGTCCACGACTCGCCGTGTTTGATCGCCGCGGCGCGCACATTCGCTTCGACAGCTGCCGTCGCCTGCTGACAGGTCATGTGCTCGAGGACCCACCGGCGAGGAGAATACGACGCGCGGGACTCGAGCATCTCGAGAATCGCGTCTCCCAGGGCGGCTTCGTCGACGAAGCGTCCCGTCTGGTCGTTGATGTACGGGTACTTGAAGCCAAACGTGAGGCCGGTGCGCACGATCACCGGCACGTCGGCGAGCATTGCCTCGATGATCGCGCGGTTTGCGCACTCGCGCCGCGACCACAGCACATGGACTTTCGACCGGGCGAGCAAGGCAGACACTTCGGTCTGCGGGAGCCGCTCGAACAGCTCTACCTGATCGCCGATCCCGAAATAGTTCGCCTGTTCGCGAATGTCATCGATCGTCTTGTCATAGCGATACCCGACGAGCGCGACTCGCAGCCGATGACCGCGGCGGCGAAGCGCCGCAAGCGCCTTGAAGACCCGCCAGTGGCGCTTAATGCCGGCCCACGCGGCCACCATAATCACGTCAATGTCGCGCTGCCCCTCGGTCAGCGGCTCGATCGAGCGATAGTCCACCCAGTAGTTCGCCGCAACCGGCACCGATGTCAAGTTCGTTTCGAGGGTCGCGAGCACCCGCTGATCGCGCGGCTCGATCGTCTCGACGAACACCGGTCGCTCGAGACGGCTGTAGAGCAGAATCTCGGGCGTGCAGACGCCGCTCCAGCTCGGCTCGAGCACGAGGTGATAGCGATCTGCAATCGCGCGCAGGTCGAAGAGTCCCGCGAGCGACGCGAACACGTAGGAGTAATCGATGTACAGCACGCCGCGCTCACTCGGGCGCCAGGGTTTCGCGACCAGAACGCGTGAACCGACCAGGCGACTTGGACCGGCCCGAAAGGTCTCGACGGCGGCGGCAATGACCCGGTCATAGGCGGACCACAGACCGGTCGACTCACCACGGCGTTCGCGGGCGGTCGCGTCGCACAGTTCCGCCTCAATTCGGCGATCGATCGATTCCGAGAAGTTGCCGCTGTGCGTGCGCATCAGCAGTTGGTAGGCGTTTGAGGCCTGCCCCACGGTGCGCATCGCGGACGCCGCAGCGTACAGGCTCCGCCCCGCCGCCTCCCGTAGGGGACCCAGGTCGTGGGCGAGATGCTCGCGGAGCGCGGCCTTGACGATGAACGCAGGAACGCTCACGGCGCCGCAGTAGCGGCCGGCGACATCGGCGTCGAAAACAGGATCATGATGATCGATGGCAAGTTACAGTATTGTCGCTCAACCGCTAGTCGCCGCGATTGGATGGCACCTGGGCGCCCCTTCTCTGGCGTCTCGTTCGCGCTTACACTTGCACGCTCTAACCCGTCTTTAACCCAAAGAACCTAATGTGCGGCATTTGCGGAGTATTCGCAATTACCGGTACGCTCGATCCCGTTGTTACCGCGGCCGTGCCGGCGATGACGCGCGCCATCACGCATCGCGGTCCAGACGGCGAAGGCTTCTTCTCGGATGCGCGAGCGGCGCTCGGTCATACCCGCCTGTCGATTATCGATCGCGTCGGCGGCGCGCAGCCGATGTCGAACGAGGACGGCACGTGCCACGTTCTCTTCAACGGCGAAATCTACAACCATCGTGAATTGCAGCAGACGCTGACCGCGCGCGGACATCAATTTCGGACCCACTCGGATACGGAAGCCATCGTGCACGCCTACGAGGAATATGGCCCGGCATGCGTCGAGCATCTCGAAGGCATGTTCGCATTCGCCATTTACGATCAACGGAGCGCTTCGCTATTCCTCGCACGCGACCGCATTGGCAAGAAGCCGCTCTATTACGCCGCACTAAACGGCGTGATGCACTTCGCCAGCGAAATCAAATCGATCGCGCAGAGTCCGTACTGGGATGACCGTACGGATATGAGCGCACTCGAAGGCTATCTGTCGCTCGGCTACTTCATCGCGCCAGAGACACCGTTCGCGCGTGTCCGGCAGATTCCGCCGGCGCATTGGCTCACCGTACGTGACGGCGGCGTCACCGTCCGGGAGTACTGGGACATTCCCGCAGCCGGGAGCGCCACCGATTCGGACGAGACGGTCCTGGAGGAACTCGATTACCTGCTCGCGGCCTCGGTGAACGATCGGCTCGAGACCGAAGTCCAGCCAATCGGGGCCTTCCTGTCGGGCGGTATCGATTCAGGCCTTGTTGTGTCCTACATGGCCGAAAAGATGGCGACCCGACCGTTGACAGTGTCGGTCGGTTTCGACGACGCGAATCACAACGAGCTCGAGGCGGCGGGGCAGACCGCGCGCCATTGCCGAACGAACCACCATTCGCATGTCGTGCATCCTCGACTCGAGGAAGTGCTGGACGTGATCGTCGGCGCCTTCGACGAGCCCTTCGCGGATTCATCAGCGGTTCCCACTTTCTACCTCTGTCGAACGGCGCGCCAGCACGTGACGGTGGCGTTGAGCGGCGACGGTGGCGACGAATCGTTCGCGGGCTACGATTTCCGCTATCAGGCACAGCGTATCGAAGGGTGGTTGAGGGACAACGCGCCGGACGGCTTTCGCGTCGGCGCCGCGCGCGGTCTGTCCCGCATCTGGCCGCGGTCGCCGGCCCTCCCACGACCGCTCCGCCTCGCCACGCTCTTCGACAACCTCGCCTGCGCCCCGGAGGAGGCGTATTACGCGGACCTGTGCTTTCTCAAGCCGGCCGCCGTCAGGACGCTGTTGGGCCGCAATGCATATGAGGATGCGCGGGCGAGCCCGGTCTTCGAGGCCGTTGCGGCGCCATTCAGACGCTTGCCATCGGCGAGCCTGTTGCAACGCATCCAATACGCGGATCTGAAGATCTATCTACCCAATGCGCCGCTCGTCAAAGTGGACAGGCTGAGCATGTGGCATGGGCTCGAGGTCCGCTGCCCGATGCTCGATCGACGCGTGGTGGAGTTCGCCTTTCGTCTTCCGACGCATCGCACCATGCCGCGCCTCAAAGGCAAGTATCTGCTCCGCGCGCTGGCGCGAAAGCGCCTGCCCGAGCCGTTGTGGCGGCTGCCAAAGCGGGGATTCACGGCACCGGTCGCCACGTGGCTCGCCGGGCCGTTCGCCGGGGCCTTTCAGGACGAGGTGTTGACATCCAACTCGTTCGTCAACACGGTCTGCGATCCGGAGATCGTGCGGAGGCTCTTCGACGAGAACCGCCAGGGCGTCGCCAATCACGGCTATGCGCTCTGGGCGTTGTGGATGCTCGAACGTTGGCGCCGGAAGTACAGCGGCGTTTCTGACGACCCTCATTCCGCCGACCTGATGCGCGTGGCCACAAGGTCGTGAATCCGCGCGGCCGCAATCGCCCGCTGGATGCCCGCCGTTGAGTGCTACGGAAGCCTCGGTCCCCACGCAGCGTGGTTCAGTTGCAGATGTGCTCCGGGTTCGTGACAGACTGCGGAGGAATGCGTCTGCTGTTCGTCAAGCCAGCCCTGGCTTGGCCGCTGACCAACGGCCACGACCTGCAGTGCTACTACATGATGAAGGCGCTCGCCGAAGAGGGCGCCGAGGTGTCCCTCGCTACTGTTCAACCAACCGATCCGCGGGCTGTCGAAGCCATCCGGCTCGCTTACTGCGCGCAACTGGAGAGTAACCTACCGTCGGGAACACAGGCCTCCGCCTCGCTCACGTACCTACAGGAACGTTTTCGCTCTTTCTGGGGTGTCGAGAAGGGACACATCGAGTCGGTGCGCCGTCTCGCGCGGGAGTGGCGCGCGGACGTCGTCATCGCCTTTGGGCTGCCGGCGCTGCCCTTTCTCGGCGGCGTAGACAAGGCCGTTCGCGTCTGGGGCATGGCGGACGAATGGGTGTACCACCATCTCACCCTAGTGCGACTGAGCGATCGGTCGACCTGGCACCACTTCAAATCAGCGGCGATCAAAGGGGTGTACGAGCGCGCGTACGCACCACTAGTCGACCGCGCGTGGGCCGTGTCAGACACCGATCGTCGGGCGGGGCGTTGGTTGGCCGGTTTTCGCGCTGTCGATCTTCTGCCAAACGGCGTCGACGCCGATTTCTACCGGCCGCTCGACGAACCCGTGACGCCGAGAACCGCGGTGTTCTGGGGTCGGCTGGATTTCGAGCCAAACACCGACGCGCTGGCGTGGTTCTTCAGGCACGTGTGGAGTGACGTGCTGCGGGAGGCACCGGACGCGCGCTTCACGATCATCGGCTATGCGCCGATCGACGCAGTGCGCAAGCTCGCGGAGCTGCCCGGCGTCACGTTGCAGCCGAATGTCGCCGACCTGCGCGCGACCGTGTGCCAGCATGCGGTTGTCGCCCTGCCAATGGTCTCAGGCGGTGGAATCAAGAACAAGCTGCTCGAAGGGGCGGCCATGGGCCGGCCGATCATCTGCACGCCGCGCGCTGCGATGGATCTACGGTCCAGCGGCCAGTTGCCGGTTCTGCAGGTGCGACAGCCGGCCGAGTGGGCCAAAGGGCTCGTGTCGCTCTGGAACGATCAAGCGCTGCGCGATCAGCTCGGGCGCGAGGCTAGAGAGTGGGTCTGCCAGTACCATTCATGGGCGGCACCGGCGCGCCAGGCACTGAAAACCTTCCAGCAGTCGATCGACGCGAGACGCAACGAGTAACGCCCAAGACTACGCCAGTTCGAACAAATAGTGGTGGGCCGGATTGATGGCGTACTGCTGAACGGTGGGATCAAGGTACTTCGGCTCCTTTGCGATCAGCTTGTATCCATGCTGTGCGAGCAGCGGACCGAAATCCTGACGATCGTTGTTGAGGAGCGACTGTCCGCCGTCGTGGTTGGGGTCGTTCGGTACGATCATCAGATGCCGTACGCCAGCGCGCGACAAGCGCCGGAGCCACCAATCGATCGCCTCCAACCGACACTCCGAAAAGCTATGGATGTTGACCGCAATGTCCGGCCTCGTTCGGTCAAGGGCCGCTTCGATCTCGTCGAGCGCGACGACGCTGGCGCGTGATCGGCGGAAATTGAGGTAGAACTCCGAGATGAACGTGGACTGCGCAACCGCATCGACACACAGATATTTCGCCACGTTGGGCATCGCTTCGCATGTCCGATGCGCGAGCCGACCGTACCCTGCACCGACGTCCAGCATTACAACGTTGCGCATCGCAGACAGGTTGAGATGACGCTCCAGGAAATAAAGCTCAATCACGGAATCGAGGAGGTCTCGCGAGACAACCGCCCTATCGATGGTAAGGGTGTGATTGCCGAACCAATCGTCATCGGTGAAACGCGACATCAGCGCGAGCGAGTCGATCGACCGCACGTAGTAGGTCGTCAGGGCGTAGCCGAGTATGTTCATATTCGGACCACGCAGCTGCCATACGTACGGCGCGTCGATTCCACGGAAGTACCGAAGTCGTGCGCCGCCAATGTGATCTGAGGTCCACAGCGCCGGTGTCGTGACCGCGCAATCGAAACGAGCGTACCGTTCCGCAAGCGTCACGAGACGAGGATGGTCTTCGACCAACAACGGATCGGTGCGACCAGAACTGAGGATCGGCAATGGCGACCGCCGTTGCCACTCGTACAGCGACGATGCGTCGGTAACCATGTAGCCGTACGGGCGAACGGCGGCATCGAGCAGACCTCGAACAGCGCCTTTCATGCTAGTCATCCGTGCTGACCCTCGCGCGGTCGTAGTCTACCTTGCGCAATGCTGGGAACGCACGAGCAGTGCGGGCTTTATGACGTGGTTCTTGTTCCCGGGTTCACTTGCGCTTCCGACCAAAACCGGCGACGATGAATCCTTTCTGTTCTGGCTGTGAGCAAAGACACTGTCGTCGTTTTCGACCGCGTCTGGAAGAAGTTCGAGCGCGGTGAAGTCCACACGAGCTTGCGGGACCTGATTCCGTCGGTCGCGCGTCGTCTGTTCGTGCGGCGCCCACCGGTCGAGGAACTCCGTCAGCAGGAATTCTGGGCCGTCCGTGACATCTCGTTTACCGTCGAGCGGGGACGCGCGATCGGCATCATCGGCCCGAACGGCGCCGGCAAATCGACGACCCTCAAGCTGTTGACGCGCATCCTGCGGCCGACGCGCGGGCATTGCGCCATTAGCGGCCGCGTCGGCGCGCTCATCGAAGTGGCGGCGGGCTTTCATCCCGATCTGACCGGCCGCGAAAATGTGTTCCTGCAAGGGGCCGTCATGGGCATGGCGCGCGCCGAGGTGAAGCGCAAACTCGACGCGATCGTCGACTTTTCAGGTCTGCACGATTTCATCGACACGCCGGTCAAGCGCTATTCGTCAGGGATGAATGCACGCCTCGGTTTTTCGATTGCCGCCAACCTGAATCCGGATGCCCTCGTCATCGACGAAGTACTCGCCGTCGGCGACATGGCATTTCAGCAGCGATGTATCAACCGGATGGAAGAATTCAAGCGAGACGGGGTCGCGATCGTTTTCGTCTCACACAACCTGCAGGCCGTGGCGAGCCTCTGCGACGAAGCGTTGTTCATGGCCGGTGAGCTCAAGGCGCGCGGCCGCCCGGACGATGTGATTCGCGCCTACGTGACGAAGTCGGAGGCTGCAACGGAGGCGTCGAACAACGACGCGATCCGGATCGTCTCAACCACCCTATACGACGAGCGGGGCTGCCCGGTCGCCGACGCAATGCAGCCCGGAGCGTCGCTGCGGCTGCACGTCACGTTTTCACCCACGGTCGACGCTCGCGACGTCACCTTTGGCTTCCTGTTATTTCGATCAACAGACAATCTGCTGGTCTACGACGGCCACTTCACAAATGCCGAGATCGGGATGGCGTCGATCAAGGCTGGTGAACCGTTCGCGATCGACTTTCGGTTCAAGGCGAACGTTACGCGCGGCCATTACCACATCGCCACACGCATCTACGACAACATCCTTCAGCGGTTCCACGCCATCGTCAGCCCTCCGGTCGTGTTCTCCGTTGACGAGCTGCAGACCTGGGATGGCATCGCGCATCTCGACGTTCGGCCGACGGCTGTCACGCGCGCCGATCAACCTCGCGACACTGCATGGGCCAGGATGTCGTGAACGGGTGCGAGCGTCCGGTCCCACGATAACGACCCCAAATCCACTGCGAGCGCGAGTTCTCGTCGCTGTTCTGGCGTCCACTCGAGGTACGCGAGAACGGCGTCCGCAAAGGCCTGCGCCGATCCCGCCACACGGCACGCCTTCAGTACCAGGCCAGGCAGACCTTCGGAAACGATTGGCGTCACGACCGTTGGAAGACCGGCCGCCACTGCCTCGAGCACCTTGTTCTGAATCCCGCGGGCGGTCTGGAGCGGCGCCACTGAAACGGCGGCCTTCCACAAGTACGGCGCAACCTCTGGCACCTGCCCTACGACCGTGACGTTTGTCTTCGCGTCGGCGAGCGCCTCAACCGCCGCGGTTGGACTCGAGCCGATCACCTCGAACCGCGCGTCTGGGCGCCTCGCAATGACGAGCGGCCAGACCTCCCGCGCAAACCAGATCGCAGCCTCCTCGTTTGGCGCGTAATTCATCACGCCGCAGAAGACCACGACCGGCGCCCCCGCCGGCGGAGCCGTTGGACGCAGGCGCGTGGCATCCACGCCGTTGGGAACAACCTCGACGCGGGCGTCTGGCGCGATCGTGGTCATCGTTTGACGCTCCCTGTCAGTGACGACCATCGTCGTTACGGCATGGGCGGCCGCGGCAGCCTCGAACGCGCGCAGCACGCGCGCTTCGCGAGCGTACACCCACGAGCGCGGCGGCAGATGCCTGCTCGCCATCGCCGCCCACTTCGCCGAGTCGACGTCCACCATATCGAGGACCAGCGGGCGACTGCGCAGCGCGGGCTCGAGCGCACACCGCGCCATGCCGGAGCAGTACGCGAGCACGACGTCCGGGGATCGGCGCGCCAGCGACGCCACGGCTGCCGCAAGTTCAGGCGCGTCGAGCATGGTGTGAGTCGTCGGCCGCGATGACGGCAGGAACGCCGCGCTTCGCAGCATGTTCACGAATCGAGGAACCGCGATCGCCGTCACCGACGCCGC
>Ga0134127_10003062_pt1 | contig 11987 bp, 12 predicted proteins | sample KB31753_FD_96459 | JGI IMG/M metagenome (GOLD analysis project Ga0134127, IMG submission 96459) | Terrestrial soil microbial communities with excess Nitrogen fertilizer from Kellogg Biological Station, Michigan, USA - KB3-175-3 | ecosystem: Environmental > Terrestrial > Soil > Unclassified ...
CATATTCCGAGTGGCTCCGGCTCAGCAGCCCTTCCGGGGACAGATTCGGCTCTCCCCCAAGTTGGACAATGCGATCGGCCAATTGATCGGCATGGACTTGCTCCTCAGTGGCATGCTGGAGAAACTCGCCCTTCACGCTGAGGGAACTGATCCCAGTGGCCATGAAGTAATGGCGCTTGTAGCGAAGGACGCACACGATTTCTGTGGCGAGGGCTTCATTGAGCAGCTTGATCACCGTCTCCACTTTGGCCTTGTACCCCGCTGTCATGGCGCCATCCTCAACCCCTTGTCGTGCCCTGGCCCTGAGCGTCTTCACATCGGTCAGACCGATGGCTTCTTTGATGATGCCTTCCTGTCGAGGCGTGCGAGGCGCTGTTGTTTTCGACGGCACTGATATCGATGTGGCTGCTTTCACGATGTCCTCCAGTCGGGGAGTGCCCCAGTTCTATTGTGTTGATCACGAGTCGCCCAGGCGTTCCTCTATTCCTCAGGCTGCTTTCACCAAAGCCGACACGCCGAGCTGTAGCCGCTTCTCCACGGCCTTCCACGCGATGTTGGCGAAAAATGCCTCGATATAGGAGGCTCGCTCTGCAGGTTTGTAATCAAGCAGATACGCGTGTTCCCAGACATCCATAACGAGGAGCGGAATGAATCCCGCGACATGCCCATGTTCATGGAGACTGATCCAGTGATTGGAAAGACGGCGGCTCGCTGGGTTCAGGGAGCACACAGCCCAACCCACGCCTCGCATCTTCCCCATGCTGGAAAAATCCAATTTCCACATGTCATAGCTGCCGAGACTGTCTTCGGCCGCTTTCACAAACGCCGAGCCTCGACCGGGCTTCGTGACTCCGCCACTCTGTAGATTCTCAAAGTAATATTCGTGCAAGACCATCCCGTTGTATTCAAACCCTAAACGGCGTGTCAGCTCCGAATAGGCCGGCATTTCTTCATGGTCAATCCGTCCATCTTTGAGCATCTCGCAAATCTGAGCCGTGAGCTGGTTCGTGGCCTGCACATATCCTTCATAGAGCTTGAGATGCATCTCGAACGTGCGGTCCGAGATGCCGACCAGCCCGTGTAGGTCGAATGGCCTGACGTTGTAGGACTCTCTCAGTTTCATGTGCCATCTCCTGTGTTTGTTTGATTGTTCGAAGGTCTCCTGCCATTTTCTTCTGTGCTTTCCGCTGTAGCCAGAAAGTGCAAACGACTTCTTCCTTATGACAGTTAGAGCACCCGTAGAAATGCCACTAGGTCCTGTTTCTCTTCCGTCGTCAACTGGGTCCCTAAGACGAGGTTGAAGAACTCCACGGTATCCTCTAACGTCAGCAGCCTCCCATCGTGCAGGTAGGGAGGCGAATCCTTGATGCCTCGCAAGGGAAACGTCTTGATGGGGCCATCGGCGTTCGCCATGCGGCCATTGATCATCCGCGGCTTGTAAAAGCGCTCCACCCTCAGGTTGTGCATGGAATTGTCCGTGTAATACGGCGCTTGATGGCACCCCGCGCAGGTTGCTTTGCCGAAGAACAGGTCCTGCCCTCGCTTCTCAGACGCGGTGGATTTTTTGGGATTGAACTTGCCGTCAATGCCCAGCTTGGGTGCTGGCGGGAAGTCCAGGATCTCTTGGAACTCTGCCATGAAGTGCACCTGGCTACCCCGTTCGAGAATATTGGCCCCTTTTTTTGCCGAGATCACATGATCGCCGTCGAAGTAGGCGCCGCGCTGCTCAAACTCAGTAAAATCCTCCACGCTCTTCAGTGCCCTCTGCGAGCCAAACAACCGCTGGATGTTCAAGCCGCGCAACGTGGGGGTATCAATGCGATGACGGAACTCTTGCGGGCGGACATCTCCGGCCAAGTGGGTACTGGCGTTCGTGTGGCCGTTCGCATGACAGTCGAAACAGGTGACGCCACGGCTTGGACGCACGGTGCGACGGTCTTCCGTCTGGTTGAATTGCTGCTGCGGGAACGTCGTGACGAGCAACCGCAGGCCCTCGAGCTGCTTCGGATTCAGAATCCCATTGAACAATTCATAATAGTTGTCGAGGGTCACGAGTTTGCCATGGGACACGTCACCGAGGTCAGGACGTGTCGTCAGGTAGAGGGGAGGCGGAAACTCCGGTAAGAAATGAGAGGGCAGATCGAACTCCAGGTCGAAGCGCGTGAGATCACGGCCCTCCTGTTTCTGAATTTCCTCGATCTGGAACGTGGGGAACACCATCCCGCCTTCAGGATGGTTGGGATGCGGAAGCGGAAAGAATCCAGCTGGGAACGAATCCTTCTCCCGGATCTCTTCGGGGCTCATGGCCTGAAGTTTTTCCCAGGTCATCCCCTGCGGAAGTGTGATTCGTATCCCTTCCTGGACAGGCTTACCGCGGGACATCGTGACATCTTTGGCCGGGCGGTTGGCGAGGTCGTACCGATCATCGAGTAACTCCATCTGCCGCTTCATGACCTCGGGCTTGGCGGCTTTCATGTGAACGACGACATCGGCCACATCCTCCTTGAGATCAACGGGCGCATAGCTCGTCCCCCTCTGGGGTGCGGCTTGTGCGTTCGGTGTCTTTTCCGTGGACTTGCCGGCACTGGTCGCTGGGGCCGCGGTGAGTGTGGCTCCGACAACCAATGCGGTGCAGAGCGTGATGAGATAGTGAGCCTTCATGATTCCCCTTCTCGGCCGGTTCCGGCCTGACCATGTGAAGCTACGCCAGAGCTAACGACTCCATCGTGTGTAGTCAGGTCACAATCGCTCAGATACTCAGAATCTTTTCCCCAAATCCCAGCTGTCTGGTCGATTTGAGATAGGCTGGCGTCTCCTCATGATCCACTTTGCCATCAGGTCTCCCTTTATGTGCCTTTTAGCTATTCCTGCACTTGTTGGACCCGATCGTCTGTCGCGGGATGTGTCGCGAAGAAGCCTCCGGCCCCCGCACCTTCGGCCTGCATCAGCCACGTCAGTGTGGCCGCCATGACCCGTTTGCCATCGCGCCCGGTACGTTGGAGGATGTCGGCACCATGGCGATCGGCCGCGTATTCCGCATCGCGCCCATAAGGCCGCGCGATCAGCAGATCTCCGGCCATCGGCACCAGCCCTGCGCCTGGCACACCGAATGCGTTGAGCAGGACGGCGGCAATATTCGTCCCCGTCCCGATAGTCTGCATCTTGGTCACGTGTCCGAGATCCGCATGCGCGACCTCATGCGCGAGCACGCCCGCGAGTTGCTCATCATTCGCCTTCTTAAGAAGTCCGGTCGTGACGTAAAATTCGCCGCCGCCTGCATTGGCGGCATTGATGTGAGAATCATCCATCAGCCCGATGCGGACCTGATCCAGCGGGATCGGGTGGTTCATCTTTTGCAGTAACGGTGTCATCACGGTTTTGAGCCGCTCGGCTTGTTGTGGATCTAATTGTCGGGCCTCGGGCGCCTCCGACTGCCGGCCAGCGGCTGCCGCCTGCGAGGTATCCATCGCCCATCCCGCCAGCGCAAGGGCCAGACAAAGTGCAGGGGCACCAGGACGCCATGAGATACAGGGTTGGTTCAGAGGCATGGTCGTATTTTTCCAGATGTCTTAGGTCTTCTCCTTCACGGTGAGATCATTCTTCACGGATTTCACGCCGGGGACTTGCCGGGTCGTCCAGGACGCTTGGGCACTGGTTGCAATATCTGGAACCTCACCGGTCAGCGAGACGACCCCTGCATTGGTATGAACATTGATATCGGCATCCTTGAGACGCGAGTCCTTCATCTGAGTCGAATCCTTCGCGATGTGCTCTTTGACACGTGCCGTAATGGCCTCATCCTTTTCCTCCTCCGCCTCGCGTGTAGACGGGGTAATGACCTGAAGGTCGTTTTTCACCGTCTTGACGCCATCGAGCCCTGCGGTGATCCCTTCCGCCGCACGCTTCGCCTCGTCGGAATCGACCTTCCCGCGAAGTGCCACCTGGCCCTCTGTGGTCTCGACCTCGATCTGTCTCCCCTTGACCCGGGAATCGGCAGCGAGGGCGATCTTGGTTTTCGCCGTCAGCCACGAATCGTTCACCAGTGTCTTTTCCTTGGATATGTCAACGGCTGTGGCCGGCACTGCGATGAGTACCGCCCCGACAACCAGAGCGGTGCAGAGCGTGACCAAATAATGTGTCTTCATGATCTTCTCCTTACGTGAAATATGACCTTACCCGGCGATTCCTATCCTCTTGATGACTTCCCCTCTGCGCATCCTTTCCTTCGTGGCGACTGGCTGGGACCGCTGTTGCCACCGGTCCGCCCATTCCATGAGTTCGTCCTTGTTCTCGCCATATCGCTTCCGGACCAAGCTGACACAGTTACCACCGTAGCGTTCCTTAAGCATGCCGATAATCTTGTCGTAGCGCCCTTCTAGTTGTTGCAAGTCATTATCGAAAAACTTGCCCCATTGCTGTTTCAGTTCGCCTTTGAACTGCATCCATTTCCCTTTGAGTCGACCAGCGTTCATGGATTTCCTTCCCAGGGTGAGATCGTGTTGTGTCAGTGTTCGTATCGATCTGGCCCTGTCTTCGCCAACCTCCTGGGGCTGACGATTATGGCTCGAGGACCGGTCGTGCTCTCGGCAACATTGCATCGGGGTCTTTTTGTAGCACGCGCGGAAATGGTCCACGTTGACTGTTATTGTCCGCCTGATCCCATGGATAGTGTTCCGTAAAAAACCACAGCGTCGCGGTTCTGAGGGAGCGCCAGTCAGCGCTTAGCAATCGAATCCACATGGACGGCAGACGATGGGCCCGTGTCGGCGATGATTCTGTCCCCTACACGTATGTTATCGTTCTGAACGGTCGAAGAATTTCTTTGGAGGCGCACGTCCCTTCCTGTGAAATCCCTGACGCCGTACCCGTTCTCGTCAGCCCATATGACTTCTCCTTGGACGACGTGAGGACTGTCGAGTCTGTACATGGTTGTCACGTACGGGGCATCGGAAGGCATCGGATTCGTAATGGCTAAGACCTTGTCCGCTACCGTGATATTCCGGTCGAATCTGGTCGTGTTGTCCACCCGGAGCTGCATGTCCCTGCCGCCTGACTCTCTGATGAGGTACCTATCCCCGTCAATCCGCATCACTTCTCCTTGAAGGACGTTAGGATTGCCGAGTTTGTAAATGCTGTACATTGAGGCATCGGAAGGCATCGTACTCGTAATTACCACTACCCTGTCTCCTGCTCGGATGTCCCGATCGAGTCTGGTCGCGTTGTCCGCATGGAGACGCACGTCCCTGCCTGAATTCTCTTTGATCACGTAATCGTTCCCGTCCTGTTGCTGGACAATACCCTCTATAGTTTGGAAGCGAGGTGAGGTATTGGCCGAGGACGGAGTCTGCTTCCCTGTGCCGCGTGTGATCGAGCTAGCATAAGCACTTGAAGCCGGGCCATCGAATCGTGCCACTACGGTATCCCCAACCACGATAGTGTCTCTCACGGTTTTTCTGTCGAACGCGACGCGTGTTTGTCGTCCGGATAGTTCCCTGATGACGTAGGCGTTGCCTTCGTTCCGTACGACCTGGCCCTCGATCACCGGCGATTGGGACTGAAATGCTGGCCTGCTAGGCTCTGTTGTGGAGGAGGGGTTATCTGTCGCGCACCCTGTTAGCCCAACAATCAATAGGGTGGCCAGTGCAAATTGTGTCAGAGGTTGGTTCATGACATTGCTCCTTGTCTTCTTAGAGTCGGTTTTTTCTATTGCCGGTGTCTAAACTAGCAGCTATCTTTTTGGTGATCTGCTCACAATTGCACACAACCTTTAAATATATTGAACGGTGAGGCGGGTTACGTAGCCACCGGAAGGTCCGCTACTCACTTTTCCCATCTCAGCGGTGACCGCCTTGCGCGGTACTTCGGCAGCCTGTCCGTCGTCGTCTCCCCATCCGGCCTATCACGTGGGACTTGCATTGGAGCAACAGAGCCTAGAACAAGATGCGTTACAAGTATGGGAGGATTTTCTTGAGCAAGCCCACAGTGCCTCGGTCAATGAGCGACCTATGCTCAATAAGATTCTGCAGCCCATCGCCCAACTTCGTGCTCAAATCACGCCGCAGGGCCGAGGGGTCAATGTGGCGCCGGTTTCCTCAAGTGCACAATCCTCCGAGCCCAACGACGCCAACTAAATTCCCACTCACCCTCTTGTCTCGTGAAAACTTCCTCGGTCTGGTCAAAATTGCTCAGACTGCAAGACTCCGATGAGCGTACGGTTTAGAGGTACACAAGTGTTACATCTAACCGAGGAGGCTCCCATGGTATCTATTCCAAAAGTTGTCGGTGTCCTGTCGTGTGGTTTCTTGCTGTGCCTCGGGCTGTCCAACGCAGCACAGGCAGAGCATACGCCTGGCCCCTCAGATGTTATGAAAACGGACTCCGTCACTGATCGGCAAGGTTTTCAATCTGATGATGACAAGCAAAAGAACGTAGACAATGAGAAGGGAAGTACTAGCGCAAAAGACGCCAAGACGATCAAGGGCGAACTGTCCCGTGTCGAAGACGGGAACTATTTCGTCAAGGTGAAGGACGGCAAGGAAGTCCGTTTGCATACAGATAAAACGACTCAAATGACGGGAGAAATCAAGAAGGGTGATCGTATTGAGGCGCAGGTGAACAAAGAGAATCACGCGCTGTCAATTCGCTCGACCCAATGATCTGATATCGGTTACGGAAATGAAGCCGGTCGCGATTCGCTCAGCCAAGGGCAGATCCCGCACTAGTCATTACCTCAGTGGACGTCCGCAGGTCGCTATGCCATAGGATGGCGGCCTGCAGAATTCTCGAGCCATGGATCACACAAAAAGTTTCTCTGCTCCCATTACAATTCAAGGAGAGGGGAGTACCCATGATCGGTCATACGACTATGCCTGACCGTGTATGGTCGATCGTCTTTGCGGGGAGTAAGGGATATGTTCCTCTCCTTCTCATCTGTGTGATGCTTGCTGCAGCGTGCGCCAAGCCGGCGGTGTATCGAGCGACTCCCACGGATTCCGTTCTCCCATCGACGGCGTGTCGGGCCGGAGATTGCCATGTCCTCGCCGGTGAGTGGGAATATGTTGACGGCGCTGCCGTTCGGCTGATACTCGACGAGCAAGGCAATGGTCATTACGATTGGAAGGATGGGCGATTCGAGACACGCTCGCTCATCGGTCATACCTGGCAGGGCATGTGGTTTCAGAAGGAGAATGACCGAGAGGGTGGATTTACAGTAGAGCTCTCGCCAGACTTTTCAGAAGGGGAGGGACGATGGTGGGTGAGCCGTATCGGAGCCGACCAGACAGCCGCGCAAAAGGGCGGGACGTTTCATCTCTCCAGGAAGATCGCTCTGATGAACCAGAGCGATACTCCGCCGGCCCCGTGAAAAGCTTCTCATGCGGCAGTCAGACAGGAGTGCAGGCTCGCTCCTGAGGTTGAAAGTGGTCTCCACGATCTTTCCGCAGAGACCGACGGAGCGAATCCGCAGAACAGTATGTCCACATGTCCGTCTCAGTCGTCTGCTTGTTCGACACCATGGCCGCGCGGGTGGTTCGATCGGAATATGCCTAATCGGCCTGGGCTGTTTCTGGCCCGAGAGTTTATCGACCCGCTGGGTCGCTTGCGGAAGAAGGTCCTGGCCTGTAGGAAAGGACTCGACGGGTTGCAGAAACTGTCTCCCTCGCGCTGACAATCACAGGCACACCCAGAAGCCATAGCGTTTTTTGCTCCAAGCTCTGCCGCCGCTCGATCACTTGTTTCGTCAGTTGGTCCCAATCCAAGTCCGCTTTCTCCGCTTGACGAAACATCTTCCCCTCCTCCTCTTCGATATGGTGCGTGACGTGTTCGCTCAGGGTCGTAAACTTGGCAAGGTAGCTCTCGTCCTCGGGATTAGTGTTCTTGAGCTCTTTGATCAGTAAGTGAGCGACATGGTGTTCCGCGAAAGCCTCGTCCGTCAGACTCTGCTCGTCCACGTGTTCCTTCCAGGCGGGGTAAATCAGCTCCTCTTCGAGTGTTGCGTGGACCTCCAAGGCCGTGATCGCCGCCGTCACGATGTCCAGCTTCTCATTTGTATTCGTCGATTCTTTAAATTGATTAAATAGCTGTTTGACCTTCTGATGGTCTTCGCGGAGCATCAACGTGATGAGGGTTGCCCTGGCATCGATCGTGTTTCCGTGAGTCGCCATACATCCTCCTCATGTGTGGTTCTGTTACGCTTGTCGTGCTGAAACGTCCGACCAATGTGTTGACCTAGAGTAGGGGAGGAACGTCAATTCGTAGCGCCGGCCAATTTGACCAGGGCTTCGTTCGACGCTCCCTTCGATCTGCTGCAAGTCATTATTGATAAATTTGCCCCACTGTCGTTTGAGGCCGTCTCTGAACTACATCCATTTTCCCTTGAGTTGATCCCCATTCATCATGGCTCTCTTCTGTGTGAGATCGTCAGGGCTTTTTTATATCGATCTGGCCTGTCATCCCAGAAATTTCCCCGTTACTTCCATGCGAGTCACAGTTATGACTAGCTGACCAGCAGCGGTCTAGTCAGAATTGCTCAGATAGCAAGAATTAACTCGGCAACAGCGCGTTGGCGCCTCCATTCTTCTACGATTGGAATTGGTTTCTGGGCCGAACTCTTTCAACAGGTTGGCGAGATCTTCACTCTCCTCTTAAATCGTCCAGGCGGGCGTTCTCAAATAGCTGAAAACACTGGACACTTTTATTTTGCTCTGATAGCGTGCGGCATTCATGGCGCTCTTGATTCAGTCAGCGCACGGCGCGGACCCTCATTCTCTTACGTGTCAGTCGCTCTCTCGCGTAGCCATTGCTTCCCGAGCCGTATTGCTGTTTTTCATTGCACTGCTTCTGCTGGTCTCCACTCCCAACATGAGTTTGGCGTCTACCCAGGGCGATCTCTATCGCCAGGCCAAAGCATCGACCGTGTTGATCGTGGGTATTAACGATGAATCCAATGCCCTCTCGTTCGGTAGCGGTGTGGTCATCTCGGAGCAGGGCGTGGTCCTGACCAATGCCCACGTGGTGGAAGATTCTACCCGACTCTTTGTCTATATCCGCAATCAAGCCATCGATACCGCTGCAACTGTGCTCGCGATCGACTCCGATCTCGATCTCGCCGCACTCCACATCCAAACGGATCTTCCAGTTCCGTTCCTTCCGTTGGCGGCGGAGATTCCGGACGAAGGCACGCAGACGATCGCGGTCGGATATCCGCGTGTATCAGATGTCTTACACATGGGATTGACCCTGCATGCGTCGGTCATTCCGATGACGATTACCGGTGCGGCCATGGGACGGTCCAGAACGGCAGGGTTGCCTGTTCCCTTCTTGCAAACTGTAGGGATGCTGAACGCCGGGAGTAGCGGAGGGCCGCTGGTGGACAGCAAGACCGGTGAGCTCGCAGGGCTGGTCGTACATACCGTGCCGTATTTGGAGCCGGTCAAGAATGATCGAGGCGAGCGGATGGGCACGGCCATGATGCGAGCCGGCCTCAGTTATTCCATCCCTGTGTCCCGGCTACGCGATTGGTTACAGAAGAACAACATCCCTTTTCCGGCTATGCAGGCAGGGGAGGGACCGCTCTTTCCACGAGAGCAGGAACGCCCAATTCGTGCCTTTCTCACGACCGCGCACCTCCTTCATCTAATGGCGGCGGTTCTGCACCAGGATCGAGATCTTCTGGATCTTGCCATTAAACAGTATGAGTCGGCCTTGCAACTCGAACCGGAACGGCCTGACGTGTTACGGAATCTCGGGCTCGCGTTAGCGGCGACGGGGGAGAAGGACCGGGCGCGAGTGACGTACGAGCGGGCTTTCGCCCACACACCGAGCGATCCCGTGCTCTTAAAGAATATGGGTGAACTCAAGTATCATATGCGAGACACCCAGGGCGCGGAGGAATTGTATCGGGCGGCCGTTCGGCAAGACGCCTGTTTGGTGAGCGCGGCCCTAGGGCTCGGCACAGTTCTACAGGCACAAGGTCAGGTGGAGGAGGCGAAGCAGGTCCTCAGGCGTGCAGCGGCCTGTCCGTCGTTTTCGTTCGATGCGGCCTATCAGATAGGCCTTGCGTTGGAGCAACAGGGCCTAGGGCCAGATGCATTACAAATATGGGAGAAGTTTTTTGAGCAAGCCCGCAGTGCCTCTATCAATGAGCGGCCTATTCTCGACAAGATTCGGCAGCGAATGACTCAACTTCGTGCCCAACTCACGCCGCAGGACCGAGGGGTCAATGTGGGGCCGGTATCCTCACGCGCTCAATCTTCCCTGCCCAAAGACACCAACTAAATTCCCACTCGCTCGTCTCGTTCCCAGCCCAGGGACTCGTCACCAAAAGAAATAGAAAATTTGTGTGGTGTGGTCAAATTTGCTCAGAGGGCAACCCCGGGAGAGGGTATCATTATGTGATGCGTGTTTCACATCTAACCGAGGAGGTCCCCCATGGTATCTATTCCCAAAGTCATCGGTCTCATGTCTTGTGGTTTCCTGCTGTGCCTTGGTCTGTCCAGCACAGCTTCCGCTACAGACAGCATGAAACCTGGCCAACCTGACAGGCAAGGCGGTCAAGCTGGTCTGAAGGGCGAGCAAGATAAGCTGAAGGGCGGCCACATGGTCACGGGCGAAGTGATGCGCATTGAAGGCGAGAACTATTTCGTCAAGGGGCAGGACGGGAAAGAAGTGCGGTTGCATACCGATGGCACCACGGAGAAGATCGGAAACTTTCGCCAAGGAGATCGTATCGAAGCGGACGTGAACGAACAGAATCATGCGCTGTCGATTCGCTCGGCCCGAGGAATTGAGAAGTAATTGTCTCAACGAACGCCGGCAGGTCGTTACACCATAGGGTGTCGGCCTGCCGATGTTTCGAGCAACGGATTACTCAAGAAGTCTCTATGCTCCCATTACAAGATTGGGAGAGGGAGGCGCCCATGAGACTATTCCAGATATCTCCGACGAAAGGCGCCTCCGGCCCTAATTATGACCTCATTCATCTATCGAACCGGAAGATATCGGCGTCCGGATTCGGTCGTCCCAAATGAAGGTCGGTGATGATCTTTGCCGCAATGATGCTGAACGTAATGCCATTGCCGCCGTAGCCGAGCGCAAAGTAGGCATGAGGAAACTCTGGGGTTTGGCCGATGTACGCCAGGCCGTCTTCGGTTTCGCCGAATGTGCCCGCCCAGGTGTACGATACCTCCAGATCGAGTCGTGGAAACATGTCGGCAAAGCGGCGCTGTAGTTTTCGAGTCTTTCTGGCAATCAGCTGATCATTCTTGTGAGCCGTGGCATAGGGTACATCTTCGCCGCCTACGATCGCGCTGTCATCTGACGTGGTGCGGAGATAAAAATAGGGCCGCGCCGATTCCCATATGAGTGAGCGGTCCGGCCATCCCTCGAAGCTGTCAAACGGCTCACTAATCAATGCGAACGTGCTCTTGAGGGCGCCGACACTCTGCTTCAGATACTGATGGGACTCGTAGCCGGTCGCAAATACGACCCGCCGTCCGTTAATTCGAAAACCAGATCCAGTGTTCAGGACGACACCGTTTTCCGCAGGCTCCACCTTGCACACCTCGCAGCGATCGTACACGCGAAGCCCTTGTGTCTGTGCGGCTTGAATCAGCCGATGCGTCAACTGTGAGGTAGGTTTGTACAGGCCTCGACCTCCTCGATCATGATCGGCAGCTAATTTTCATGGATTCGATGTCGTTCGCCATGTCGAGCTTGCCAAGATTCGGTACACGCTGGCCTGACGCGAATGTGATCTCTGTGCCTTTGAAATCCTTGTCTTCATAGGCATGGACGATGGCGCTGGAACCGACGATGACGCTTTCGATATCATTGGCCCAATCCTTGCCCTCAAGATTCTTCATGGTCGCAAACTCCTTCGGCCCTTGGATTTTGACATGAGGATCATCCGCATCATAGTTATCGTCTTCAAAAATCTCGATCCAACAATTCTTATCGACCATCTTCATCTCCATGTCCGCGGCCTTGAC
>Ga0134127_10003064_pt1 | contig 11985 bp, 16 predicted proteins | sample KB31753_FD_96459 | JGI IMG/M metagenome (GOLD analysis project Ga0134127, IMG submission 96459) | Terrestrial soil microbial communities with excess Nitrogen fertilizer from Kellogg Biological Station, Michigan, USA - KB3-175-3 | ecosystem: Environmental > Terrestrial > Soil > Unclassified ...
CGGCCAGCGACGCCGCATCCGCCACGTTCTGGTAGCTCCGCCGGGCAACGAGCCAGCCGCCGTAGTCGACCGCCAGGGCAGAGACGAGCAGCAGGACGACGAGGACCAGGGCGAACAGCACCAGGACCTGGCCCTTCGGGCCTCCGTCGAATGGACGGGTCACGCCAGTTCGGGGCATCGGGTGGGCACTCCTAGACATCACAGCTCACCTGGGCATAGGTGCTGGTCAGGGCGAGGTTCTCGATGCGCATCGTCTCGGTGGCATCGAGCTTGAACTTGTTGTCGGTGGAGTTGTCGAAGCGATCGAGGACGGCGCTGATCAGCGGCACGTGGAGCGGGAAGTGGTAGACGATGTGGATCTGCATCTGCACGTAGTGGGTCCCGTCGGCGTTGTTGCCCCAGGTGTACGTGACCGTTCGCTCGTGCTGGGCGGCGCTCCAGTTCGACGCGCTGTAGCCCGGGATGGCGTGGCTCATGAACCCGTTGAGCTGCTGCGTGAACCCGTGATCCGCGTTGCCGGCGTTGTTGCAGACCGCGGTCGCGTCCGCCTGCGTTGCCACCCGGAACGGCGCCGCGTACCGAGCCAGCTCCCGCGCCGACGACACGAGGCCGTTCTGGCCGCCCATCAGGAGCGCGAGCTCGATGATCCCGAAGAGCATGAGGAAGAAGATCGGCGCGACGAGCGCGAACTCGGCCATCGCCTGGCCACCGGCGCGGCGCGACGCTCGGCGGGATTGCGCTCGGCTCACGGATCGCACACCGGAATCGGCCCGACGTCGTTACTCCCGGCCTGCTCGACGCGGAACGTGCTCGAGGAGTCGGCGCGGAGTGCGCCGTCCGGGACGCCGTCGATCATGTCGAGGATGTTCGAGATGAGCGGCAGGAAGACGGGATGCAAATAGCCCGCGTGGACGGTCACGAGCACCTGCATGTTGTTCGAGACGTCGGGGGCCGCCGGCGTCGAATAGCAGACCTGGAGGCCGACATCCTGGGCGGCGTCATGGGTCTGCGTGTTGCCCAGCAGCGTGTTCAGCTGGCCCAGCGTCCAGACCGCGTTGGCCGCCGCCACCGTCCCGTCCGGAGTGGCCTGTGTCGCGCCGCGGCGCGCCGCCTCGCGGACCGCGTTCTCGATGCCGATCTGCCGCTCGAAGATGATCGCGAGCTGGACGATGCTCACGACGATGAGGAGCAGGATCGGAACGACGAGCGCCAGCTCCACCAGCGCCTGGCCGAGCGCGCGATCACGGGGCCTGCCCGCGAACCCACGCGTTGCACGACCAGACAACGGCTCGTGTTCCTTCCTGCGTCCCCTCCGGCGCAGGCAGGCTGCGGGCCGGTTCCTCTTGGGTCGGCACAGTATCGGCGGTAGGCCTTTCGATCAACCTTTCGGGCTATGCGCGCGCGCAACAGCGGCGCGGGCGCGCAACATCACGCGCCGCGCGGCCCCAGTGGCGGGGCAAATGAAAGAGCCGCGCCCCCTGACGCGGCTCTCCCTGGAGGGCGCGGGCCTTGCGCCCCGAGTGGTGTTACTTGATCAGCTGGATCGAGATCGAGTCCGCGTTGCCGATCGTCCCGGCGCCGACCGGGCCCGTGGAGATGAAGCGGACGAACCAGCCGGCCATGCAGCTGCTGCTGCCGTTGCCGCTGATCGTGATCAGCTGCTGCGGCGGGTTGTCACTGTTGTCGTGCGTCTCGCACAGCGTGTTGCCGCCGTTCCCGGGGCCGTCGCTGAAGTAGTCGATGTAGAACGAGACGACGCCACTGATGTGGTACGTCGCGTGACTGCCGCCGGACGTGTTGCACTCGTTGTTGTCGCAGAGCGGGATGAGGACCGTCTGGCCGTGCAGTGAGTTGACGGCATCCTCCATCTGGTGGGCGCAGTTGTTGCCGTTGTCGGAGGCAACGTCGACCGGGAAGGAGTCCCACTGGATCGGCTTCGGGTGCAGGACCTCTTCCTCGCAGTTGTTGCTGATGCCATCCAGGTCGAGGACCATGAACGAGCCCTCGCCGGTCTTGCACAGCGGGACGATGTACTCGGTCCCCACCGGATGCCCGGGCGGTGTCGCGGTCGAGGGCTGGCTGACGTCCCACTGGTCCTTCGGCGTGCCGAGGTTGCCGTTGCCCGAGCAGTCGGTGACGTTGACCGGGAAGACAACGGGCAGGAACAGGCCGCCGTTCGTCTTGCCGGCGACCGCGATCGCGTCGCCCGTGGCCGTGAAGTTGTTGAACCCGATCACGCGCCCAAAGGTGGTCCCGAACGTTCGCGTGCCGCTGGCGTGGACGCCCTGGCCATTCGGCGGGATGGCGCCGCTCGGGCTGGCACCGACGACGACCGCGGCGCTCGGAGCGACGATGGCACCGGCCGAGTTGATCGGGTTGCCCTGCCAGTCGGTGTAGTACGCCGTCGAGGTGATGTTGTTGGAGAAGGCAGTGGCCGCCACCGCAGCGGCGACCTGGGCGTCCGTCTTGGTGATGCCCGCCAGGCCCCTGGCGATCATCGCGGCGCCCGCCTCGGCGGTCGCGTCGGCACCGTTCTGCACGCTGCGCTGGTTCTGGTAGGCGTTGCCACCCTCGAGGACCAGAGCGACGCCGCCGAGCAGCGTGATGATGCCCAGCGCGAAGAGCACGAGGATCTGACCCTCGGCGCGCTTCCCGGTTCGGTGGGCGTTGGGGTGCACGGAACGCTCCTTTACGGGCGTGGACGGCCGCGTCATGGTTGCTTCGGACACTGGGCTGCCGTGTGCGTGGCATTCGGGCAGCTGTACTCGACGGGGAGGACGGACGTGGCCGTGAAGGTCACGCCGTTCTTGAACAGGATGTTGCCGATGATCGGCGTGAACGGCCGGTAGGTGCTCTCGAACTTGACCACCGCATAGCACCCGACCGCGGCTGGCGAGCAGTGCGACGACGTGTCCGGGGTGCCGTCGCCGGCGGGGTCGTAGAAGTCGATGCTGACGTTCGGCGCGTTGATCTCGGCCACGGAGACCTGCGTCTCGGCGCGGGCGATGATGCTCGCGTTGTCCTGGTTGACGACGGCGAGACGAGCGCCCTCTCGAGCGGCGTTCGTCAGCGAGTTGAACGTGAACACGGCGCTACCCAGGTCAAAGATCGCGAAGAAGAGCACGAGGAAGATCGGCAGCACGAGTGCGAACTCGGCGAGCGACTGCCCGGCTCCGCGGCGACGCCTGAGCGCGGTCACGGGTTGTTCACGCTGATCGTGCTGTTGCAGGGCACGGTGGTGCTCGCCACGATCGACTGGGATCGGATGATGAAGTTGCCGTTGGGCGCTCCCGGCCCCTTCTGAACAGTGGTCGTGAACCCCGCGCCTGGCGGCTTCGGGGTGCCCCACATGCCCTGCGCGCTGTTGAAGCGCACGTTGTTGAAGTCTGGTACGACGCAGCCCGTCGGCGGCGTGGTCGGCGTGACCGTGATGGTCAACGGGGGATTGGTGAAGGTGCTGCCGCAGGCGTTCGACGCGGTCAGCTTGACCGAGTAGTTCCCCGGTACCGTGAACGTGATCGGACCCGGATCCTGGGCGGTCGAGTCATTGATCGCAGGCGCGCCCGCCGGCACCGTGAACTCCCAGAGCCAGCCGGTGGGCGAGCCGCCGCCCGACGAATCGCGGAACGTGACCGTGAGGGGCGCCGATCCCGTGGTGCCCGGCGTGGCATTGATGCCGGCCGTGGGCGGAAGGCAACCGCCGCCGCCACCGCCACCGGAGCTCGTCTGGACGATCGACTTCTTCACCGGGAAGCTGGCGCTCGCGCTGACGTTGACCGTGCTGCCGACGACGAACGAGATAAGCGGGGTCACGACCTTGAACCGGCAGGTCAGGTTGACCGTCACTCGATCACCAATGCCGGTCGACCCATCGACGCCGTCGACATCGAAGAAGGTGGGCTTGGCGGGCTGACCGGGAGCGAGCGGGCAGTTCGACGCCGAGGCGTCGTTGGCAATCTGGTTCCGGTACGTCGCCAGGAACGTTGCGTCGTTCCAGTCGGCCTTCGGGTTGTTCGCACCGAAGTCGGCCGCGATGCGAGCCATGTTCTGGAGGTTGATCCAGCCCAGGTAGACGCGCCCGAAGTCGACCGCGATCAGGGTGAGCAGGAGGAGGATCGGCAGGATCAGGGCGAACTCGACGAGGCTCTGGCCGCGCGTACGCGAGCGCTGCAGCACGCGACGCGGGGCGCGCTGGCGCGCCCACTCAGCCACTCGTTGCATGGACCCCCGGACCGCCCTCAATCGAGACCCCCGGTCTCTCGTGGCCGAAGCGACCGCGTCGGCCCGCGGACCCCTTTCGAGGTGGCCGGATTATCCGGGATGAGACCTTCCATTTCACCTTGCACTAGGCGGTCGGCTGGTGGCCTGGCGATGCCTGGGAGCACCACGCCTGGGCGTAGCGCGCCCTGCCTCCCCCCGACCGCCGTGAACGTAAACCGTGGCCGGGAACGGGGTACCAGCCGTTCGTCCGCACGGACGACGGCATTGGTAACGGTTGCGGGTCAGCCTGTTGCGCCCACCTGCGCGGGTGTGGGACGTCGGACGAGGCGAACCAGGATCGAGGAGGCGCCGATCGAGACGGCGACCGCGGCGAGCAGCGCCGCATACACCTCGCCCGGCAGCACGCCGCGGGCCACGGCAACCGTCGCCAGCACGAACCCGAACTCCCCGATCTGGCTCAGCCCGATCGCGAGCTGGCCGTGGTTCGCCGGGAGTCGCGCGAAGCGGCCGAGGACGTAGATCACGAGCGACTTCCCGACGACGACCAGGGCAAGCGCCACCGCCAGCCAGCCGAGTCCGCGGCCGAGCGCGCCGGGATCGATGAGCGTGCCGATGGCGACGAAGAAGAAGATGGCGAAGAGGTCGCGGAACGGCAGCAGACGCCGCCGCGCCTCCTTCGCCACGGGCCCCTCGCTGATGGTCACGCCGGCGATGAAGGCGGCGAGCGCGAGCGGCATCCCCGCCAGGAGCGCGCCCGCACCCGCGACGGCGAGCCCGGTCGCCACCGAGACGGCCAGGAACAGGTCCGGTTCGCTGCGCATGCCCGCGAGGATGCGCGGCAGCAGCCACGAGGCGGCCACGGCGATCGCGCCGAACACGACGAGGCCCAGGATCGTGAGGTACAGGGGCTGGCCCGCGCCGAGCGCGGCGAGGAGGAGGATCGCACCGCCGACGCCGACCACGTCCTGGAGCACCGACCAGCCGATGAGGAGATGGTCGGTCTCCGGGTCCGTCGTGCGGCGACGGCTGCGGGTGATGTTCACGACCACGACGCTGGACGACATGGCGATGGCCAGCCCGATCAGGGCCGCGGCCGAGAGCTCCAGCCCGAGCGCGGCGAACACCGCCGTCGAGAGCCCGAACGTGATCGCCATCTGGATCGGGACCGCCCACAGCATCGCCGGGTGCTCGCGCCGCAGCTCGCCCAGGTCGACCTCGATGCCGACCTCGAAGAGCAGCAGGATGGCACCGACCTCGGCGAACAGGCTGACCTGTGTCCGGTCGGCGACGTAGCCCGGGGTGAACGGCGAGACGACGAGCCCGACCGCGAGGTAGCCGACGATCGCCGGGAGCGTCAGGCGGCGGGCGACCCAACCGGCGGCGGCCGCGGCGAGGAGGATCGTCCCGACCTCGAGGACGGTGACCGCGGTGTGCTCCACGCTTGAAGGGTAGCGGGGGTTGCCGCGCGGTCGGCAGCTGCCACGCCGCTGTGGCGCGCAATGGAGCCGACGGACCGCCGCGGCAACGTGCCGGCTGTCAGGTTTGGGGCATGCTCAAGGCAATCACCAACCTGATCCTGTACCGGTTCGTTGGCGGTCGGATCATGCTCGGCCTCGCGCTGCTCGGGCTCGCCCGGCGGATCATCGGCGCCCGTCGATCGTCCACGAGCGAGCCGGCCTCGACCTACCAGCCCTCCCAGGGCGAGTCGCAGATCGTGCACCGCGAGCCGCGGTAGCGGCTCCAGCCCCGCTCGAGATCGGTCTCGTAGCCCTCGCGCCAGCGATGCGCACCAAGGGTATGGAGGACGGACCAGAGGGTGTCCGCCACGCGGCTCATGAGGGTGAGCTGCCCGGTCTCGAGGTGCGCCGCGACGGCGCGTTCGAGGCCGACTGCGGGTGGTGGCGTCGCGCGCTCAGGACCATGCATCGACTGCCTCGGGCTTTGGCCTGGGATGGGATCCTGCAACGGAGTCTTGCAAGATCGTGACAGATGGCCAGCCTAGGCGCACGCCCGTTGCGCTTCTGTCAACCGCGGAACAGATCGGATAACCCGCATGTAATCCCCGGCCGCTGATCCTTTGGTCATGGGCAGCATCGTCCATGCCGTCGAAGGGCTGCATGGATCGCACCTGCTGGCCTCGCTTCCGTCGCGGGATGCCGAGACCATTCGTCGCGACCTCGACCGCGTGCGGCTCGATGCCGAGCGCTCCCTCGTGCACGCCCATGCACCTGTACGCCGAGTCTTCTTCCCGGAGTCCGCCCTGGTCGCGCTGTCGGTGACCATGGCCGACGGTCGCACCGCGGGCGTGACGATCGTGGGGCCGGAGGGCATCGTGGGGCTCTCGGCGACGGCCGGGGACATCGGCCTGATGGACGCCACCGTTCTGGTCCCCGGCGTCGCGCAGTCGATGTCCGCCGAGCGCTTCCGGGCAGCCCTCAAGGCCAGCGAGGCGCTCCACCGCACGATCGACAGGTACGCGGTTTCGCTCCTTCGCCACCTGTCCCAGACGGTGGCCTGCAATCGGCTTCACACGCTCGACCAGCGGGCGGCCCGCTGGCTGCTCCTCACCGGTGACAAGGTCGGCCGCTCGACGTTCCCGCTGACGCAGGAGGCGTTCGCGGACCTGCTCGGCGTCTCGCGCCCCGCGGTGTCGACGGTGGGAGCTCGGTTTGCCCGCGAGGGCGCCGCCGAGTTCCGGCGCGGCACCGTTCACATCCTGGACGAGCGGCGCCTCGAGAAGGCCAGCTGCGAATGCCTCGCCGCGGACCGGGAGGCCCTCGAGCCCATCGCCGCGCCGGCGGAGGCCTCGCTGCATCGAATCCCCCGCCACCTGCCACGGACCGCCCTGGGGATGATCCGCCCGGAGATCCGCCGCGCCCGCTGAGGCTAGCTGTCGGTCGCGCCGTCCCTCGGCTCGGCGAGCAGGTCGCGGTCCTCGGGGTGCCGCCGGAAGTGGCTCGCAAACAGCGGGCAGCGTGGCGTGACCTTTTGGCCGGCGGCGCGGGCGTCGTCGAGAACCCGCCGAACGAGCGCCGTGGCGATTCCCCGCCCGCCGAACTCGGGCGGAACCTCCGTATGGAGTGCCACCAGTCGAGTCCGGACGCGGCCGTAGTCCACCCAGCCGGCGAGCTCCCCGTCGAGGCGGGCTTCGTAGCGTCGCTCCTCGGCGTTGTCGCTGATCACGAGGTTCCCATCCGGCCGTCCCTGCGATCCGCGCGCCGTCACGCCGGCGGCTCCGGTTCCTGGATCTCGGGCACGAGCGGCTCGCCGGTGATGAGGCGCGAGCCGCGGCCGTGGGTGACGAAGCTCCACGCCCAGCGGATCAGCACGATGAGCCGATTGTGGAAGCCGGCGAGGTTCACGATGTGGATCCCCAGCCACATGAGCCAGGCGACGAACCCGCCGGTGCGTCCGAGGGGCCCCAGCCAGGGGATGTTGGTGACGCCCGACAGCCGCCCGATGACGGCGACGTCGCCGAGGTTTCGGAACCGGAACGGCCCGATGGCCTTGCTGCCGTCGAGGCGGGAGATGATCGCCCGGGCGGCATAGCGGCCGGCCTGGATGCCCCCCTGGGCGACGCCGGGCACCGGCTTGTCGTTCTTCCACGGCTGCACCGCCGCATCGCCGATGACGAAGATCTCGGGGTGGCCCGGGATCGTCAGGTCCGGGGCGACGTTTATCCGGCCGGCGCGATCCACCTCCGCGCCGGTCGCCGTGGCGACCACGTGCGTGAACGACGACGCCTGCACGCCGGCGGCCCACAGGACCGTGCGAGTCGGGATTCGCTCGGGCTCGCCGCCCGCGGCGGGCTCGACCGTCACCTCGTGCTCGGAGATGTCGGTGACCTTCGTCCTCGTCCGCACGACGACGCCGAGCCGCTCGAGCTGGCGCTGGGCGGATCGCGATCGATCGGGCGGGTAGCCCGGCAGCACCCGATCCATCATCTCGACGAGGACGATCCGGGCGTCCGGAGGGTTGATCGAGCGGAAATCACGGCGCAGCGTGTCGTGGGCGATCTCGCCGAGCGCACCCGCGAGCTCGGCGCCCGTCGGGCCGCCGCCGACGATCACGAACGTCATCCACTCGAGCCGCCGCTCCGGAACATGCTCGCGCTCGGCCGCCTCGAACGCGATCAGGATCTCGCGGCGGATGCGGGTCGCGTCGTCGATCGACTTGAGGCCCGCGGCGTGTCTCGCCCACTCGTCGTGGCCGAAGAACGAGTGGCGCGCTCCGGTCGCGACGATCAACGTGTCGTAGGCGATCGGGCCGCCGTCGGACAGGTCGACCTCGCGCTGTACGGGATCGAGCCCGATCGCCTCGCCCAACAGCACCGTCGTGTTCCGGCTGCCGCGGAGGATGCTGCGCAGCGGCTGGGCGATGTCGCCCGGCGCGACCGCGCCCGTCGCGACCTGGTACAGCAACGGCTGGAAGACGTGGTGGTTGCGCCGATCGACGAGGGTGAGGTCGATGCGCTCGTCGCCGCCGAGGCGCCGGGCCGCGTACAGGCCGCCGAAGCCGCCGCCGACGATCAGGACCCGGTGTCGCTGCACCCCGCCATCTTGGCCGAGGGGCGACGAGCCCGCAGGCTCAACCGATGAGGACGCCGGCCTCGCGCATGCGCTGGGCGGTGTTCGCGCCCTGCTGACCGAACCGGGCGCCGCCGAGGGGTCCGCGGACGTCCTTCAGGATGGCGTCGATCTCGGGTCGGAGGTAGCGGCCGCCGGGCACGGAGCGCAACCACTCGAGGAACTCGGGATCCGACGTCGCGATCTGCCCCAGTGACCAACCTTCGTAACGGCCGTAGGTGAGCACCGTCCCGAACGGCCGACCGCGCGGCGGGCCGGCATGATCCGCCGATGCGGGGCGGGCCACCGGCTCGCTCGTGACGATGGTCGATTGCGTCCTGTCGCCGCCCGTCGTGCGGGTCCGGTCGTAGTCGGCGCGGCGAGTCTTGTCGCCGAGGACCTCCCAGGCGGCGTTCAGCCGCTTCATGACGCCGTCGTCGCCGGCGAGATCCGGGTGGAAGCGACGTGCCAGCACGCGGTACGCGGCCTGGATCACCTCGACATCCGCGCTCGGGTCGACCTGCAGGGTCCGATAGTGGTCGACGGGCGACTCCATGGCCGTGACGATGCCGCGCCCGAGTCGCGGACGCGAGGGACCCAGTGGTACTAAGTGGTGGGGTTCGCGAGCGCCGGCGGGCTGAACGCCCTCCGTTTGCGCCTCGTCTCCCTCGCGACGAACCACATCACGAGGAGCGCGACCGCGAGGGCGCCGGCGGCCGCCGGCTGATGCGCGATGACGACGAACCGACCGAGGCCGGGCACGAGCAGCCAGACCGTGCCCGCCACGTCGCCGGTCCGCGGCTGCCACGGGTCCGGCGCCGGGTTGTTGTCGCCCTCGACCGTGTAGCCCGCGACCCCGTCACCGGCGACGATGCGGTGGACCACGACGTGCCCCGCGCCGATCTCGCCGTCCGGCACGCGGTAGCCGACCACGTCGCCGGGGCCGTACCCGCTGCGGGCCCGGAGCACGACGAGGTCACCCGAGTGGAAATCCGGCAGCATCGAGTCGCCACGAACGACCACGTACGTCGCGGGGCCGCCCAGCGACACCGGCCGCAGCGTGACCGCCCAGGCGACGGCGAGCGCGACGCCGACGAGGAGCTCCAGGATCTGCGCGGAGCGGCGGGCCATGGAGCGGCGGGGCACTCGACGACGAGTCATGGGACGGTCACGTACGTCACGACGAGCTGCGGCGCCTGGCTCGCCGTGCCCAGGTTCTTGGCCGCATAGGTCTGCGTCCGTAAGGTCGCCGATCCTTCGACGTCGTCGCGCAGCATCCAGCCGAAGTTCGTCGCCGTGCCGGCTACGAATGCGGCGACGTCGGCGGTGACCACCGCGCCCGTGACGTAGCTGTTGACGGTCAGGTTCTCGCAGCCGGCCGGCGTCCCGGCGGCATACGTGTCGGTCGCGGTTCCACTGGCGGGATTGTTGATCGCGGTCCCGAACGGCTGGTTGTTCCAGGTGATCGCCGCCTCGGTCCAGGTCGCCGTGACCCGGAAGATGTCGGTGGTCCTGCACACGGCCGGCAGGACGGTCACGTACATCCGCAGTGTCGCCAGCCGGACGACCGCCGAGGTCGGAATCGCCGGGTTGCACTGCGTCAGGTCGAAGCGGATGTAGAGGCGCCGGTTCGCGGCGCTCCCCGAGGCGACGTCGTTCGTCGTCACGGTGCCGAAGTTGGTCGTCGCCGATGCCTGGCGCACCGAAGCGTCGATCGCCGCGGTGGTCGTGGAGGGCGTGCCGTTGAGGACACACGTGCGATACGGCGTGTACGCCTGTGAAGCGATGTTGAGGCTCGCCGCGAACCCGCCCTCCATGACGAGAACGGCAAGGCCAAGTGCTCCGAGGGCGAGGAGCGCCAGGCGCCCTGTCATGGTCCGGTCAGCACGAGGTCGACCTGTTCGACCGCCGCGATCGCGACGGCGGCCGCAAGGGTGACCGTCACCGAGCCGCCTCCGGCGGGAACCGCGGCGCTGCCGCCGCTCGAGGTCACCAGGTTGTTGACGGTGACCTGCAGGGTCGCGCCGCCGCAGCCGGAGGGCAGGCCGCTGACGGCCACGCTCACGACGGTGGTCCCCGAGAGGTTCGGCACGACACCGAGCCCCGCCGTGGTGCAGCGCGGGACGGTGTCGTTGTCCATTCCGAGCGAGCGGCCGTCGAACGTCAGCGACGCGGCAAAGGCGACCGCCGCCAAGGCGATGCACGCACCGGCAAGGGCGACGGCGAGGAGGGCGGCGGGTCGGTGGAGCGCCATGGAATGCTCAAGCAGAAGCCGGCGGCGACCGTCTGCCAGGGTCGCCGCCGGCGTGGGAATCTCGGGTCGGGCAGCGGCTCAGCCGCTGATCACGACGCCGATGCCCGTGATCGACGCGGCGTTCAGGGCAGGCGAGAACGTCGCCGAGAAGCTGGTGCCCGACGCGGGCGTCGTGCCCGTGGCCTCACCGAGCGACGCGTTGCCGGCGCCGCTGAGCGTGATCTTGTAGGCCTTCGAGTAGCAGGTCGAGGCGAGACCGGTCACGGTCACGGTGCCGACCGCGTAGCCCGGAACCGTCGCCGAGTAGCTGCTCGTGTAGGTCGCGGTCAGCTGACCCGCCTGGCACGCGGCCACGGCCGTGTCGGCCGCGCCGAGGCTGTCCGTGGTGAGGTTCAGGCTTGCTGCAAAACCGTAGACGGCACCGAAGGTGAGCACGCCTGCGAGGGCGATGACGAGCGCGCGCTTCAAGGTTGACCCCCACTCTTGCAACGTCGTTGAAATGGTCTGGTGAACGCGTGGTGCGTGTGGCACCATCGCATCAGCCGAGGCGACGCCGGTATCCCCCGCGTGGCGCGCCACCATCGGCAAGGGTCCGTGACGTACGTCACAACCCACCTGCGCTCCGGTCCGGTGCTGTTTCTGAGGGCATGCGCGAGAGCACGATCGTCGCGGGCGTCGATGCCCGGATCCTGGCGGACACGCGTTGGAGCGACCTTCCCGACCCGATCCTCGAGCGGGTGCTCGATGGGTCCCGGGTCAGGACGATCCGCGCCCGTGGCGCGATCTTCGGGCTGAGCGATCCCGCGCCGAGGGCGGGCATCCTGCTCTCGGGCACGGCGCGCGCCTTCCTCGCCGCGGCGGATGGCCGGCAGCTGACCGTTCGCTACGCCCGTCGAGGATCACTCCTCGCGCGCCGCTCGTACCTGCTCGGCGGCCACTCCCCGA
>Ga0134127_10003070_pt1 | contig 11974 bp, 9 predicted proteins | sample KB31753_FD_96459 | JGI IMG/M metagenome (GOLD analysis project Ga0134127, IMG submission 96459) | Terrestrial soil microbial communities with excess Nitrogen fertilizer from Kellogg Biological Station, Michigan, USA - KB3-175-3 | ecosystem: Environmental > Terrestrial > Soil > Unclassified ...
CCTTCGACAAGAAACCGCCGAAGATGACGATGACGACCGACCGCGTCGCCGAGCTGGCGCGCGAGGGCGGCGGCCGCCTCGTAGCGGCGCCGCCGCTCAACCGCATCGCCTCGGGTCACCGCTTCGCGCTGATCGTGAAGGACGGCGCGGCCTGATGGCGCATTGGCAGGCTCACGCGGACCAGACCCTCCTCAAGGCCGAAGACAAGACGCTGATCTGGACCGAGCCGCTGCCGGACGGCGGCCGCGCCGTCGTCAAGATGTACCGGCGTCGCGGCTTCCTCGACCCGGTACGCCGCTGGTTCGTGCCCTACCGCGTCGAGCGCGAATACCGGCTGCTCGCGCGCCTGTTCGAAGCCGGCGTGCCCTGTGCCGAGCCCTTGCGCTGGGCGCACGGTACCAACCGGCGCCATGGGCGGCACGAGCTGCTGGTCACGCGCGAGATTCCCTCGACCGCGCCGCTCCGCGATCTCCTGCGCGGCAACGCCGCGTCGGCCCCCGACCTCGCACCGCTCTTTGCGATCGCGCGCCGCATGCACGACGCCGGCGTCGCGCATGGCGCGTTCTATGCGCCGAACATCCTCGTCACGGTGCCGGCCGGCGATCCCGCGAGCTTCCACGTCATCGACCTCGCGCACGGTTGCCGCTTCTCGCGCCCCATCACGGGCACGCCGCCGGCGGACTACGACGTGCTCGACATGCTGCGCTCAATCGAGCGCATCATGCCGATCGACGACCGTGAGCGCTGGGTGACGGCCTACGGGCTGACGGCGCTCGGCACGGCACGTCTCCTCGGGCAGCTGGAGGGCTACCGGCTCGAGCGGCCCTGGCGCCACTTCCGGCGGGCGGCGACGGACGCGCGCGAGGCCCTCGACCGGCTCACCCATCTGCGCGCCGCCGCGTCCGGCTAAGCTCCCGGATTCCAGCCAAGCGCCGCGACGAGCGCGGCGAATCCAGCGACGTAGGCGAGCGCGACGGGCCAGCCTTCGCCGAGCCAGCGCGCCGTCGAGCGCGCCTCGGGATACATGTTGCAGATCGCGACGCCTGCCGAGGAACCGAACCAGAGCATCGAGCCGCCGAATCCCACTGCGTAGGCGAGGACGCCCCAGTCGTAGCCGCCCTGCCGGAGCGCTAGCGCGGTCAGCGGAATGTTGTCGAAGAATGCCGACACGAAACCGAGTGCGAGCGCGCTGCCCGGGGTCGCGACCGGCAGTGCAGCGACCGGCATCAGCGACGCCGAGGCGACGAGACACAGCAGGAACAGCGAACCCTTGAGCGCGCCCGGGAGGACGCCGAGGTCCGGCCGGCGCCAGGTCGACGTGAGCAAAGTCGCGAGGGCGACCGTCACGCCGATGAACGGGAACCGCTCCGACAGCGACGGCGCAGACGCATTGATCCCAACGTTGACCGCGACACCGCTAGCCAGGATGAAACCCACGATCGCGACGCGGGGCCAGTCCACTGCGAGATCCGGCCCCGCCTCCTTCAGGATCGGCGCGAACCGCTGCTGGGAGCGCGCCGCCGGGACTCCGAAGAGCAGGAACGCGACGCCTGACGCGATGTACGCATGCAGCACCTCGGCGGGCGCGACGCCGCTGATCCACATCATGGTGGTCGTGGTGTCGCCGATGACGCTGCCCGCGCCGCCGGCGTTCGCCGCCGCGACGATCGCGGCGAGGTAGCCGACACGCACCCGCCCGCGAAACAGCGTGTGCGCCATGGCGCCGCCAATCAGCGCGGCGGCGATGTTGTCGAGGAAGCCGGAGATGACGAACACGATTGCGAGGAGCGCGAGCGCGCCCACCCATCCGTCCGGCAACAACTCCGGCATCGCCCGCGGCAGCCCGCTCGCCTCGAATTGGGCGGCAAGGACCGCGAAACCGACGAGCAGCAGCAGCAGATTCGCGAGCACGACCCATTCGCGCGCGAAGTGCACGGTGATACCGGCGAGTCCCGCTCCCGCGGGAAATTCCGCGAAGGCCCATTCCCAGGCGACGATGGCCGCGAGTCCGGCCGCGGCGATGGGAAGGGATTGGCGATGGAAGAGCGCGACGCCCGCGAGCGTCGCACCGAAGAGGAGGAACTCGGCCTGCAAGGCCTAGTCGACCTTGGGCCAGTCCCAGTCCGTCGCGGCCGCGCGGCAGCCGCCGTCCTTCCAGCCGGTCCAGGCGCGGCCGCGCACGAAGCGCCCCGGGCGCACAGCGGTCGGCTCGCCGTTCTCGAGCGCGAGCTGGCCGTTCACGACCACTTGCGAGACGCCGGTCGAGTACTGGTGCGGCTCGGCGAAGGTCGCGTGGTCCTGGATCTTCGCCGGGTCGAAGACGACGATGTCGGCGAAGTAGCCTTCCTTGAGGCTGCCGCGCTCGCGCAGGCCCAGGACCGAGGCCGGGTGCGATGTCAGGCGCCGGATCGCGTCCTCGAGAGTCGTCAGCTTCTCGTCGCGCACGTAGCGGCCGAGCACGCGCGCGAAGTTTCCGTAAGCGCGCGGATGGGCGCCGCTCTTCAGGAATACGCCCTCGGCGGACAGCGCCGCGCCGTCCGAGCCGAAGTCCATGTAGGGCAGCGCGATCTTGCGCCGCACCTCGTCCTCGGACATCAGGAAGTAGACGGTCCCGACGCGGGTCTCGTCCTCCGCGACGAGGTCCATGGCCGTGTCCTCGGCGCTCGTGCCGCGCTCCTTCGCAATCTCGGCGAGCGTTTTGCCGATGTATTTCTTGAGCTCGGGCTTGCGCAGCTCGACGATCAGGAGGTTCTCCGCGCCACCCGCGGCCTGCAGCAGGTTTTCCCAGTCCGTGTGGTCGGAGCGCATCTCGGCGGCCACGCGCTTCCTGATCGCGGGATCGCGCAGCCGCGCGAACCAGGCCTCGTTCCCCCCGGCCTGCACCCAGGGCGGCATGGAGGCGTCGAGTCCCGTCGCGCCCGCGTTGTAGGCGTACATGTCCGTCGTGATGCGGATTCCTTCGCGGCGCGCTGCCTCGATGTGGGCGAGCGCCTCGTCCATCTTCGGCCAGTACGGCTTGCCGCCCGCCTTCAGGTGATAGATCTGGGCCGGCGCGCCGGAGCGCCGCGAGATGTCGATCGTCTCGTCGACGGCCTCGACGAGTCCGCGGCCCTCGCTTCGCATGTGCGTCATGTAGATGCCGCCGCAGCGCGCCGACGTGGATGCGAGCGCGACCAGTTCGCCGGTCTCGGCAAAGGTACCCGGCACGTAGATGAGGGCGGAGCCGACGCCCATCGCGCCTTCCTCCATCGATTTCCGCACGATGTCCTGCATCGCGGCCAGCTGTTCCGGCGTCGGGTCGACGTCTTCTGGGCCGAGCAGGTTCTTGCGGGCCGTGGCCGCGCCGACGAGCGACGCGACGTTCATCGACACGCCTTTCTTCTCGAGGTGTTGCAGGTATTCGCCGAGAGTCGTCCACTCGACGGGATACTTGAGGTCCACCTGCTGCGCGACGAGCTCTTTCTTCATCTCCGCCGTCAGCGGGCCCATCGACTCGCCCTCGCCCATGAGCTCGAGCGTGACGCCCTGGCGCAGCTCGCCCTGGCCGCGGCCGTCGATCAAGAGCGACTCGGTCGACCACGACAACATGTTGATGAACCCGGGTGCGACCGCCTGGCCGCTTGCGTCGATCTCGCGGCGCGCCTTGCCCTGCGCCTTCGGGCCGACATAGACGATGCGGTCGCCCTGGATGCCGACTTCCCCTGCGAAGCCCGGCTTGCCGGAACCGTCGTAGATCGTGCCGCCGCGGATCAGGAGGTCGTAATCCGGCTCGCGCTCGCAGGACGCGAGCGGAACGGCGGCGGCGAGCGCAACGAGCAGCGCGAGATGTTTCGATTTCATGGGCGGCGATTATGCACCAAGGTGCAGCACGGCCGGCACTTTGCTAGGGTCGCGTTGTGGGGGGACCGCGCATCGAAACTGCCGAATTTTCCGGCCGCGTGCTGATGGTCGGCTGCGGCAGCATTGGCCAGGCGATGCTGCCGCTCGTGCGCCGGCACCTCGCACTGCCCGACGACGGGCTCACGGTGCTCGAGGCGAGCGAGCAGGGCCGCGCGCTCGCCGCCGCGAACCACGCGAAGTTCGTGCACTGCCACCTGAAGCCGTCCACCTACCAGCGCGAGCTGCGACGGCGCCTGAAGTCCGGCGACCTCCTCCTCAACCTGTCCGTCGACGTCTCGAGCCTCGACCTCGTCGAGTGGTGCTCGTCGCACGGCGTGCTTTACGTCGACACGTCGATTGAGCCCTGGCCCGGCGTCTTCGACAACCCGATGCTGACGATGCGCGAGCGTACGAATTACCGCACGCGCGAGGACATGCTGAAGCTCGGCCGCCGCCTGAAACCCGGCGCGCCGACTGCGGTCGTGGACCATGGCGCGAACCCCGGCCTCGTCTCGCATTTCGTGAAGCAGGCGCTGCTCGACCTTGCGGTCGGCCTCGGCAAGCCCGCTGATGCGCCGGCCGATCAGGCGGGCTGGGCGGCGCTCGCGCAGGGACTGGGCGTCTCGCTGATCCAGGTCTCCGAGCGCGACACGCAGGCGACCGACCGCCCGAAGCGGCCGAACGAGTTCGTGAACACCTGGTCGATCGACGGGTTCGTGGACGAGCTGATGCAGCCGTCGGAGCTCTCGCTCGGCACGGCGGAGCCGAAGAAGCCTGCGGGCTCGCACTGGCACCGGCCGCGCTGCGGATCCGTCTACCTGCACCGTCCCGGCGGCGCGACATACGCGCGCAGCTGGTTGCCCTCCTCGGGTGGATTCCAGGGACTGCTGATGACGCATGACGAGGTGTTCTCGATCGCCGACTTCCTGTCGCTGCGCCACGGCGCCAAATTCGACTACCGGCCCACCGTGATGTTCGTCTACCACCCCTGCGACGACGCCATGCTGTCGACGCTCGAGCTCGAGGGCCGCGGATGGACGCCGCAGCCGACGCGCCGGATCATCCGCGCCGAAATCGTGACAGGCATGGACGAACTCGGCGTTCTGCTCGCCGGCCATTCGAAGAACGCCTACTGGTTCGGCTCCCAGCTCTCGATCGCAGAGGCGCGCCGTCACGTGCCCTACACCAACGCGACCTGCCTGCAGGTCGCCGCCGGCGCGCTCGGCGCTGCGATCTGGGCGATCCGCAATCCGCGCGAGGGGCTGCGCGAGGCCGACCAGCTCGACTTCCGCGAGGTGCTCGAGACCGCGCGCCCCTACCTCGGCTCGCTGGTCGGCGCGTACACCGACTGGACGCCGCTGCAGGGCCGCGGCGAGCTGTTCAGCGAGAACCTGATCCCCGACCAGCCCTGGCTGCTGCAGAACGTCGTGGCACGCCAGTGGCATTCCTGAGGAAAGCCATGAAGCAGCTCGTGATGCTCGCCGCGCTCAGCGCCGGCACCGCCGCGATTGCCGCGGAAGACGCCCCGGCGAAACATACGATCACGCACGAGGACGTCTGGCTCATGAAGCGCGTCGGCGCCCCCGTGCTCTCGCCCGATGGCCGGCTGGTTGTCGTGTCCGTCGCGGAGCCCGCCTACGACGACACGGCCAAGGCGAGCGACCTGTGGCTCATCCCTGCGGACGGCAGCGCGCAGCCGCGCCGCCTCACCTTCACGACCGGCACGGAGTCGAACCCCGCCTTTAGCGCTGACTCGCAGCGCATCGCATTCACGGCGAAGCGCGAGGGCCAGGACGAGACGCAGGTCTACGTGCTCGACCTCGCGGGTGGGGGAGAGGCGGAGCGCGTCACGAACATCGCAACCGGTGCGTCGCGTCCGCTCTGGCGCCCCGATGGACAGGCGATCCTCTTCCTGAGCATGACCTACCCCGGTGCGGCAACCGACGCGGACAACAAGAGGCGGATCGACGAGAAGAAGGCGCGCAAGTACAACGCGCGCACGTACACGCAGTTCCCGGTACGCCACTGGGACCGCTGGCTCGACGAGCGGCGCCCGACGCTGATGCTCCAGCCGCTCGGCAATAAGGAGCCCGCGCAGGACCTCCTCGGCGGCACGACGCTCCGCAACACGCCGGGCTACGGCGGCGACCTCGACAATGACGGCGACGAGATCGATGCGGCCTGGTCGCCGGACGGCAGCACCATCGTCTTCACCGCGACGACCGGCCGCGATGCGTCCGCGCGCGCCGACGTGATTCAATCGCTCTACGTCATGCCCGCGAGCGGCGGCGAGCCGCGCCGGCTGACCGGCGACGAGGCGAGCTACGCCGCGCCGCAGTTCGCGCCCGATGGCTCCGCGCTCTACGCCCGCTCCAACCCGCAGACGAAGCGCGTTTACAACGACGACCGGCTGGTGCGCTTCGACTGGGCCGATCCTTCGCCGCGCCCCGTCGCGTTCGGCTTCAAGCGCTCCGTCGGCGCCTTCCAGGTGAGCCCGGACGGAGAATTGGTTTACCTCGTCGCCGAGGACGAGGGCCACGACCGGATCTTCACGGTGCCGGCGGCGGGCGGCGAAGTCCGGGAGCTCGGCCGCCTCAAGTCAGGCAGCTACGCCGGGCTGCAGGTCGAGGGCTCGGAGGATTCGCCGCCCGTCATCGTCGCGAACTGGGGCAGCGCCATCAGCCCGCCGGACGTCATGCGCATCGATGCCTCGAGCGGGACGCGCCGGGCGATCTCGGCGTTCAACGCCGAGCGCGTGGCCGGGATCGACTGGCAGCCGGTGCAGGAATTCTGGTTCGAATCGAAGCGCGGCGTGCGCCTGCACAACATGATCGCGCTGCCGCCCGCCTTCGACCCCGCGAGGAAATACCCGCTGTTCGTGCTGATCCATGGCGGGCCGCACACGATGTACAAGGACGAGTTCTTCATCCGCTGGAACTACCACCTGCTCGCGGCGCCCGGCTACGTCGTGCTGATGACGAACTACTCCGGCTCAACCGGCTTCGGCGAAGAGTTCGCGCAGCGCATCGAGGGCGACCCGCTGAAGGGCCCGGCCGAAGAGATCAACCAGGCGGCCGACGAGGCGATCCGGCGCTATTCGTTCATCGACGCGGGCCGGCAGGCGGCGGGCGGCGCGAGCTACGGCGGTCACCTCACGAACTGGCTCGCGGTCTCGACCGACCGCTACCGCGCGCTCGTGAGCCACGCGGGACTGTACGACCTAAAGACGCAGTGGACTACGAGCGACATCGCGTACTCGCGCGAGCGAAACCTCGGCGGCCCCGCCTGGGAGGGCAAGTCCGTCTGGAAGGAGCAGAGCCCGTTCTGGCTGTCGAAAAAGCTGAAGACGCCGATCCTGCTCAGCTTCGGCGAAAAGGACTACCGCGTCCCCTACAACAACGGGCTCGAGTTCTGGATGGCGCTACAGCGTCAGAAAGTGGAGAGCCGCCTCGTGATCTGGCCCGACGAGAACCACTGGGTCCTCAAGGGCGAGGACAGCCGCTACTTCTACAAGGAAGTGCAGGATTGGCTCGCAGCCCATTACCGCTGAAGCGCTATGGAATCTGAATCCCGCCTTTTCCGCCCATCCCCTTGAGCGAGGCGGCGCCCGCCTCGGGGATGACGATGGAGGAAGCGGCCTGGCGGCGCAGCTCCTGCAGCTCGCGTGCGGCGTCGTCGATGGCGTGTTGCGCTGCCGGCCCGAACTGCGCCACGGCCTCCGCGAGCGTCTTCGCGGGCAGCTCGAATGAGAGCGGCAGCGAGCCCATCGGAGTCATCACGGTCGCCTGGCCAATGAAGATCACCGGGCGGCTCGGGTCGTCGCTCCCGTCGGACTTCACCGGCATCATGCGCCGGACGGTGCCGATGCGCTGGTCGGTGAAGATGTCCTCACGGTAGAGCGCGTCCGCGCTCATCTGCGCGTCGATCGGTTTTTCGGTGCTCATGCGTGAATTTTATCCGATTCAGCGCACCACGGCGAAATCGCGGCTGTCGGCGCCCCAGGACGGCGATGAAGAGATGGCGGGCAGCACGTCCTCCGGCGTCGCGACGACGGTCCACATCGCCGCGTGGCGGGCGTCCATGAAGCGCCGCTCGATCGCGACGGCGAGCTGGTCGAGCAATGGGTCGTAGTAGCCGCGCGTGTTCACGATCACGATGGGGCCGAGGAAGAGCCCGAGGCGCTTCAGCGTGATCGCTTCGAAGAGCTCCTCGAGCGTCCCGGTCCCGCCCGGCAGGGCGACCACCGCCGAAGCGCGCGTCAGCATCTCGTGCTTGCGCGTGCGCATGTCCTCGACGACGTGCAGCTCCGTGAGGTCGTCGTGGCCCCATTCGAGGTCCACCATGAAGCGCGGGATCACCCCGACAATGTGCCCGCCGGCGGCGAGCGCGCCGTCCGCGAGCGCCCCCATCGAGCCGGCGCGGCCGCCGCCATACACCACCGTGCAGCCGGCCCGCGCGAGCAGGCCGCCGAGCGTGCGCGCGACCTCGTGATACTCGGCGTCGCAGGCCTGGCTGGACGCGCAGTAGACGCAGACGCTCCGAGGCCGGGCCTCCATCAGCCGGTCGCCTGCAGCGCGAGCGCGATGCCCGAGACGCTCGCGAGAAGCGCATCGAAGAGTGCGGCGTCCCTGCGCCCGCCGGCGCGCCAGCGGCGCAGGAGGTCCACCTGCATCAGGTGCATCGGGTCGCCGTAAGGCGAGCGGAGCACCGCCGCGCGCTGCATCGCCGGCCGCCCGTCGAGCAGCTCCGCCACGCCCTTGATAGCCGTGATCCAGCGCTTCGCGAGCGCGTGCTCGCGCCGAATCTCCGCGGTGATCGCGGACACGTCGCCGGTTGCGAGCCCTTCGTACTGGGCGGCGATATCGAGATCCGCGCGCACGAGGTCCAGCTCCACGTCGTCCAGGAGGTTCGCGAGGAACTTCCAGTCGCCGAGCGCGCGCTCGATCGCGGCCGCGCCATGCTCGCGCGCCGCAGCGTCGAGCCCGCTGCCGACTCCGAACCAGCCGGGAAGCACGTGGCGGCTCTGCATCCAGGCGTAGACCCAGGGCACCGGCCGCATCGCCGCGATGCCCTCGCCGCCGCGGCCCGCAACCCGGCCGCCGATCTGCATGCGCTCGATCACGTCGATCGGCGTCACCTCGCGGAAGAACCGCGCGAACTCCGGGCGGTCGTGCACGAGCGCGCGATAGCAGTCCTGGCTCGCGACCGAGATGCTGCCCATGAGCGCCATCAGCTCGCGCTCGCGCTCCGCCGCGCGCGGCTTCTCGAGGCGGTCCAGCGCGACCGCGTGCACGGCCTTTTCGAAGCTGCGGAGCGCAATGCGCCGCAGCCCGTAGCTGTTGCTGATGCCCTCGCCCTGCTCGGTCGCGCGCAGGCGCCCACGCGTCGCGCCGTCGGGCGCGTTCTCGACGAGACGCTCGATCGGCCCGCCGCCGCGGCTCGAGGGGCCCCCGCGCCCGTAGAAGAAGGAAAGGTCAATCCCGGTGCCCGAGCAGGCGACGAGGAGCTCGGCCTGCGCCCGGTAGATGGCGTCGCGCGAGGCCGCGATCCCGATTGATTGGTTCGACTCGGAATAGCCGATGAGCACGGTCTGCCGCCCGCCGCGAGCGGCGAGGTGTCGGCGGTAGCTTGGCTCGTCGAGCAGCGACTTGAGGAGCGGGCCCGCGCCTTTGAGCGCAGGGACGGACTCGAGGACCGGCACGATGTCGAGCGGAACCTCGCCGGTCGAGCGGTCGATGGTGTTCGCCCAGCGCGCGAGCAGCAGAACCGAGACCACGTCGTCGGCCGATTCGGTGCCACTCACGATGTAGTCGCCGATGGCCTGCTCGCCGTACTTGTAGCGCGCCTGCATCATCGCCTCGAATACGGCGAGCGTGCGCCGTCCCGCGGCGTCGAACCCGGCCGCCGGGCCGCGGTCGTGCGAGATCGCCTCGCATATGGCGCCGCTGCGCGCCGCGGCGTCGATGCCTGCCCAGTCCGCGCGGTCGAGGCCCTGGGCAACGACCTCGCGGTGCACCGCGGCGTGCTGGCGCACGTCGAGCGTCGCGAGATGGAAGCCGAAGGTGAGCGCGCGGCACAGGAGCCGCTCGACCGGGAAGAGGCCGGCATGCCGCCCATGGTTCGCCTTGAGGCTCGAGGCCACGAGCTGGATGTCGCGCACGAACTGGTCGGCGCTCTCGTAGTGGTTCGGGCTGCCGTCGTAGGTGGTGCGGAGGCGCTCGGCCACCTGCGCGAGGAAGATGCGGTAAGGCATCCGGTCGTGCCGGGTCGAGGCGGCCTGGCGCGCCTTCGGCAGCAGGATGTCGTATTCGGCGATGCGCGCCTCGAGCTCCGGGCTCGCGCTGACGCGGCCTGCGCTCTGCGACAGCTTGTCGGCGAGCGCGCGGCATTCCTGGTAATACGCGGAGATCACGCGCTGCTGCTGCCGGTGCAGCGTCTCGCGGATCGCCTTCGCGTGCACCTCGGTGTTGCCGTCCATGTCGCCGCCGACCCAGCTCCCGAAGCGCAGGATCAGCGGCATGCGCGCAAGCTCCGGTGGCAGGCCGAACACGGTCTGCATCCAGAGGGCGATCTCCTCGTACAGCGCAGGCACGACGCGATAGACGACTTCGGCGAGGTAGAAGAGCGCGTGCTCGCGCTCGTCCGCCACCGTGAGCCGCTCGCGCGGATGAGCCTCGGTCTGCCACCCCGAGGTGACCTCCATGCGGATGCGCTCCCAAACCGAGCGCCGCTCGAAGGGCGTCAGCGTCGGATCGATGCGCTCGATCATCATGTCGGCGATCTGCTGGTGCTTGCGCAGGATCGTGCGTCGCATCGACTCGGTCGGGTGCGCTGTCAGGACCGGGTAGATCGTGACGCCTGCGAGCAGCTCGAGTACCTTCTGCGCGTCGTAGCCCGCCGCCTTCAGCCGGTACATGCAGTCGCCGATGCCGCCGGGCTGCGGCCGGTCGCTGTGCACCAGGTACTCGCGCCGGCGGCGCACGCGGTGAACCCGCTCGGCGAGGTTCACGACCTCGAACCAGGTGCTGAAGGCGCGGATGAGGTCGCGCGACTCCGCGGCATCACGGTCCGCGGTTCGCGCGACGAGCTCGAGCGCGCTGCCGGGCTCGCCCTCGCGCCGCGCGATCGCGGCGACGCGGTCGCCCTCGACCAGCGCAAGCAGCCGGTCGCCGCCCTGGTCGCGCAGCACCTCGCCGACGAGCCCGCCGAGCGCGTGCACGTCCTCGCGGAGTGCCGTGTCTTTCTCGGGGAACTGCAGGTTCTGGCGGTGGATCACGCGGTGGGCGCGCCCGCGGGCGCGCGTGTCAGTGGTGGTGGCCGCCCGGCCCGTGCACATGGCCGTGCGAAACTTCCTCGTGCGTCGCCTTGCGCACTTCCTCGACATCGACCGAGAAGTGGAGCGTGCGGCCCGCCAGCGGATGATTGCCGTCCACCGTCACGAAGTCGCGCTCGACCTTTACGACCGTCACGAGGCGCGGACCCTGCGGACCGCTGGCGCGCACCTGCATGCCGGCCGCGAGGCCCTCGCCCCCGGCGAAGCGGCTGCGCGGCACCACCTGCACCAGGCGCTCGTCGCGCGACCCGTATCCCTGCTCGGGCGCGACGGTCACGTCGACCTTGTCGCCGGCGGCCTTGCCCGCGAGTGCCCGCTCCAGCCCCGGGATGATGTTGCCTTTGCCGTGCAGGTAGCTGAGCGGCGAGCGGCCGCTCGAGGACTCGATGACGTTCCCTTGCTCGTCGCGCAAGGTGTAATGCAACGTTACGACGCGATTCTTCTCGATGTGCACGGCCGGCCCCAGCAGGTGGCGGGAGCCGAATGGTAGCGGTTTGGCGCTAGGCCGGGAAGAATTCGATCGGCTTGGTCGTGGTCATCGCTTCGACGTCTTTGTCCTCGAAGCGGAACATGCGGATGCGCGCGACCAGCTTGCGCTCGAGCTCCGGGTCGTTGAGCTCGGTCGAGACGATGCGGCAGTCGGTGACCTCGCCCGAGGGCGCGATCGTCAGCTGCACGACGACTTTGCCCTCCAGCTCCGGCTGCTCGCGCAGCGCCCGGCTGTAGAGAGCGTAGATCGCCGACTTGTTGCGGTCGAAGACG
>Ga0134127_10003072_pt1 | contig 11966 bp, 17 predicted proteins | sample KB31753_FD_96459 | JGI IMG/M metagenome (GOLD analysis project Ga0134127, IMG submission 96459) | Terrestrial soil microbial communities with excess Nitrogen fertilizer from Kellogg Biological Station, Michigan, USA - KB3-175-3 | ecosystem: Environmental > Terrestrial > Soil > Unclassified ...
AGCGCCCACGCTCAAAATCGAGCACTTCTCATAATCCACCCCGCTGGCTTCAACATCCAAGACAATCATCGCTTTCCAATTATACGCTCGATAAACGCCTGCAGGTCGAGCACGGCGCGATGGAGCAGAGGATATTTTTTTGTCTGCTCGTGGAGCCAATAGTCAAAGCGCGGGTTATAGGCCGAGATGAGGAGGAGCCCCACGACGATGAACAAGATGCCCGGCAAAAGCGGCAGTACGAGCCCCGCCACCCCCACGATGATGAGGATGAGGGCGATCACTATGGCTGCAATATGGCGGATGTGGCCTCTCATGGGGTCGTGGCGGCCGGCTCCCCCGGCTCATGGATGATAAGGCTTCCCCGGACGCTGCCGGTTGCCGAAAGGCGGCCCAAACCGAAGGCCGCCAGGGCCACCAATACGATTAAAATGGCCAGGAGAAAGGGGCTATTGCTTTTTGCGAGCTTTCCTGATATCATTTCGCAACACACTCAATATAGCATATGGCACATAAAAAGGCGGGCGGTTCAGCTAAAAACCTCACAGATTCCAAGGCTAAATACCTCGGCGTAAAACTCTTTGCCGGCGAAATCGCCAAGGAGGGGGCAATTATCGTGCGCCAGCGCGGGACCAAGATGGTCGCGGGCCAAAACGTAGGCCTCGGCAAGGACCATACGCTCTTTGCGCTTAAGCGCGGCGTCGTGGCATTCCGCCCGGTGCGCCACACCAACTTCGACGGCCGCAAGAAGATCAAGTCGGCAGTCGACGTGATCGTTAAATAATTCTCAAATCAAAAAATCCCCTGCGTGGGGGATTTTTTGTTTGCTAGGCTGCTTTGATTTCGAGCGCGAGTTCGGCTTTGGCCGATTTGCTGCGGAGGGTTACCATGTGCTCGCCGACCGTTTTGAGATGCTCGGGCAAAGAGACTGCCGTTTCGGGGACCGCCACCTTGAGCTGCACGACGATCTGGTGCGCGATGTCTTTTGGCGTGATCGATTTGAAGAGGCCGCCCTTCTCGGTCGCGCGCGCTTCGATCGTGACCTTCTTGCCGCGCAGGCTGTGCACCTTTTGCGTCAGTTCGTCTTCCTGTTTCTGAAGCTCGGCTTCATGCGCCTTCTTTTTCGCTTCGAGCTCGGCCACCTTTTCGGGTGTCGCCGGCACCGCCATCTTGTTTTTGAACAAAAAGTTCACCGCGTAGCCGTCTGCCACGTTTTTTGCCTCATTGGCCCGCCCTACCCCGCGCACATCTTTGAGAAATATCACTTGCATGCCACCACTCTACGCTACTTTTCTGCCTTTATCTAATGGGAGAGGAGATAGCTGACTGCGGCAGCGGTCTGCGGATCGCGGCCGGCCGAAATGTCGTCCGGGGTCGTAGTCGCGTTGATGTCGGGTTTGAGGCCGCCGTCGGAGATCGAGGAGCCGTTTGGCGTGAGCCAGCGCGCCACGGTGATCTTGAGCTGCGCGCCGTCGCCCAAATCCATCAATTCCTGCACCGAGCCTTTGCCGAAGGTGCGGGTGCCCACGAGCTTCGCGACGCCGTTCTGCTGGAGCGCGCCGGAGAGGATCTCTGCGGCTGACGCCGAGCCTTGGTCGACGAGTACCGCCATCTCCAGGTTCTTGCCCGCAAAGACATTGTAGCCGAGCGAGCGGTGGACGATATTGTCCTGCTTGCCCTTGTAGTCCTCGGTCACGACCACGTCGCCTGCCGGGAGGAAGTAGCTCGCCATGTCGACCGCAGCGTCGAGGTAGCCGCCGGGGTTGCCGCGCAGGTCGAGGATCAGCTTGTTGGAGCCCGACTGCACGAACTGCCGCAGCGCGTCGCGGAAGAGGTCGGCCGAGTTCGCCGAGAAGCTGTAAAGCTCGATCTCGTAGATGCCGTTTGAGCGCATGTAGTTTTTGATGATAGGGATCTCAATCGTGTCGCGCACGATCGAAACGGTGATCGGCTCTTTGGCGCCCGCGCGGATGAGCGTGAGCTTCACCGCGGTGCCCTTCTCTCCACGGATGGCCGAAACCGCGTCGTCGACGCTCATGCCGTCGGTCGTTTTGCCGTCGATAGCTGCCACGATGTCGCCCGAGAGCACGCCCGCCTTGTCGGCCGGAGAGTCCTTGATAGGCGAGACGACGACGAGCGCGCCGTCCTTATTGACGTCAAGCTCCATGCCCACGCCGCCGAACTCGCCCTGGATGTTTTGGTTGAAGGTGGTCGCTTCCTGCGGCGGGAAGAATACGGTGTAAGGGTCGCCAAAGGAGTTGGTGAGGCCGTCGATGGCGCCCCATACGCGCTCCTGGTCGGTCGGGATGGTGCCTGAGGCGTGCGTCTCGACGAAGTTCTGGTCGAGCAGGCTCCAGGCGCGCCACAGCGGCGTGAAGTCGACGCCCGAGGGCTGCGCGTCGGGGTTGAGGTTGACGGTGATCGTCGGCACCGCGGTGTTTGCGGCGCTGGCGATCCTTTCATCGATACCGGTATAGAGGCCGATAGCGAACGCGCCTGCGACCACGAGCGCGAGCACGGCGAGCTTGGATTTCTTGTTTCGTTGCATGGAGATAGTATCGCACATCGGCGCTCCGCGAGGAAGCGCGATAATTGCTGCTATAATTGAGCGCAACGCGCATGCTCACCAGGTACACGCAAAACGATTTGACGTGGATAGACCTCGTTGCCCCGAGCCCCGAGGAGGTGCGGCTCGTCATGCACGAGTTCGGCTTCAACCCGACGATCGGTCAGGAGCTTTTGTCGGTCTCGATAAAGTCCAAAGCCGAGCGTTATGACGACTCGCTCTACCTCGTGCTCCACTTCCCGATGCTCCACGGGTCGCGGATGCGCCGCGTGATGAAGGAAGTCGACATCGTGATAGGCAAGGAGTACCTCATCACCGCGCGCTACGAAGACGTAGCGGCGCTTTCCAACTTCGCGAAGGCGTTCGAGGTCGAGTCGGTGCTTGCCCCCGACGGCCGCGTGCACGGCGGCCACCTCTTTGCCGTCATCATGCGCAATCTCTACGATGCGCTCCTCTCCGAGAGCGACGAGATCCATGCCGAGCTTCTTAACATCGAAGAGCGGCTCTTCGACGGCGACGAAAAGCACCTGGTGATGGAAATTTCGGAGGTCGGCCGCGTGATCTACGACTTCAGGCAGGGGCTCCTTCCCCACCGCGAGGTGTTCAAATCGATCGAGGCGCCGCTCACCCACCTCTTCGGCCACGAATACGCCTCCTATCTGCGCGAAGTGAGCGCCGAATACGAGCGCGTCCTCGACGAAGCGGAGGGCCTGCGCGACTCGATGATAGAGCTCAGGCAGACCAACAACTCGATGCTCTCCGCCAAGCAAAACGAGGTCATGAAGCTCTTTTCCATCCTGGCGTTTGTGTTTGTCCCCGCTTCGCTTATCATGACCCTGTACCAGATGGGCCTTCCTGGCACCCCGTTTGAGGGCCACGTCAATTTCTGGGCCGTGTTCGGGTCTCTGGGAGCCCTTACGCTCATATTTATAGTGTATTGCGAACGCAAAGGCTGGCTCTAAACCACATGATCGCATTTTTGAAGAAGATCCTTCCTGCCAGAGGCGGGAGCAAAAAAGCCGGCGAAGCGCGGTTCGCGCCGCTGCGCTTTTTCAACACGATGTCGGGGGCGGTCGAGGTGTTCGAACCCATGAAGCCGCCCCGCGTCCTGATGTACAACTGCGGGCCCACCGTCTATGACGAGCAGCACATCGGCAACATGTTCTCGCAGGTGTTCACAAACACCCTGCGCCGCGTGCTCTCTGCCTGGGGCTACGAGGTCAGGCAGGTCGTCAACATCACCGACGTGGGCCACTTGGTGAGCGATGCCGACGAAGGCGAGGACAAGATGGAGGCCTCTGCCCGCAAGAAGGGCCTCACGGCGCAGCAGATAGCGCAGCAGATCACCGAGATTTACTTCAAAGACCTCGACGCGCTGGGCATTGACCGCTCCGCCATCCAATTTCCCCGCGCGACGGAATACATAGGAGAGCAGATCGCGCTCGTGAAGGCGCTCGAGGAAAAAGGCTACGCCTACCGCATCACCGACGGCGTCTATTTCGACACTAAAAAATTCCCCGGCTACGGGAGGCTCGGCAACATCAATCTCGCCGGCCTCGAAGCCGGCGCGCGCGTCGAAGACACCGGCGAGAAGAAAAACATCACCGATTTCGCGCTCTGGAAGCTTTCGAAACCGGGAGAAAAGCGCCAGCAGGAATGGGATTCTCCGTGGGGCGTGGGCTTCCCCGGCTGGCACATCGAATGCACCGCGATGATCTTCAAGCTCTTGGGGCGGCAGATAGACATCCACACCGGCGGCATCGAGCATATCCCTGTGCACCATAACAACGAGATAGCGCAGGCGGAGTCTATAACCGGCAAGCGGTATGCCAAGTATTGGATGCATCACGCGCACATCACGATCGAGGGCAAGAAGATTTCCAAATCGCTCGGCAACACCGTCTACCTCCACAACATCGCCGACCGCGGCTATAGCCCTCGCGCCTTCAGGCTTTGGGCGCTCGGCGGCCACTACCGCACGCCGATGAACTTCACCTGGGATGCGATAGAGGGCGCCAACACCGCGCTTCTCAAACTCACGCGCTTCTTCTTTGAAGAGCTCGGCAAGGTCTCAGATACCGCGGCGCTCCCCGACCCCGTGTTCATCAGGCACTTTACCGACGCCCTGGCCGACGACCTCAACACCTCGCAAGCCATAGCTCGCATGTGGGAGCTGGTAAAGGACGAAACCACAGCCGCTCCCGCTAAGCGCGCGTCGCTCATCTTCGCCGACAAAATCTTGGGGCTCGGCTTTACCGAAGCAGGCGCGGCGAAGAAGATCGCGGTCATCGAAACGAGTGATTTGCCTGAAGCAGTGCAGGCGCTTATCCGCGAACGCGCCGAAGCGCGCGAATCAAAAGACTACGCGAAGTCCGACGAGCTGCGCGCCAAAATCGAAGCGCTTGGCTTTACCGTCAAAGATTCCGCCGAGGGCCAGCAAATAACTAAAAAATAGCCACTCTTATCCCCTTTTTGTGCACAGAGAGTAAGCAAAATAAGGCGATTTTGGCGGATTTTATAGAACCCCTCAAAAGGAGTATGCTAGAGGGACATGGCACCTGCTCCTCGATCATCTGCGTCATATTCAAACTCGCGCAAGAAGTCGGCTGACCCGTTGCGCGTGCCGCCGCAGTCGCTCGAATCCGAAAAAGCGCTCTTAGGCGCGCTCATGCTGCGCCCCGAAGGCATGATAGAGAGCGTCGACGTGCTTTCTCCCGACGCGTTCTATGCCGAGAAGCACCGCCTCATCTACCGCGCGATGCTCAACCTCTGGCAGAAGAGCGAGCCCATCGACGTCGAGTCGGTGCGCGTGTGCCTCTCCGACCAGAAACAGCTCGAGCAAATAGGCGGCGTCTCCTATATCGCCGAATTGGTTTCTGGCACGCCTGCCGCCACCAACGCCAAGCATTACGCAACGCAAGTGCAGAAGAAGTACATGCTTCGCAGCCTCATAGACGCCGGCGAATACGTCGCCGAGCTCGGCTATGACGAAAGCGAGGAGCTCGAGGAGACGCTCGACCGCGCCGAGAAGAAGGTCTACGAGATCACCTCTTCGCCTTCCCTCTCGAAATTCGTTTCGCTCAAAGAGTCGCTCACCGAAGCGTGGGCGCGCCTCGAATACCTGCAAGAGCACAAAGACGAGATCCGCGGCGTGCGCACGGGCTTTAGGGACCTCGACAACATGCTCGCCGGCCTTCAAAACTCCGACCTCATCATCCTCGCGGCGCGTCCCTCGATGGGAAAGACGGCACTGGCGCTCGATATCGCGCGGCAGGCGGCGACCCAGCACAACGTCACCGTCGGCATGTTCTCGCTTGAAATGTCGGCGCAGCAGCTCGTCGACCGCATGGTCGCCGCCGAAGCGAAGGTCAATTCATGGAACCTGCGCACCGGGCGCATCAGCGAGGGCGACGACTTCACCAAGATCCGCGACGCCTATGATAGGCTCTCCCGGGCACCCATCTACATCGACGACAAGCCGGGCAACAACATCCTCGCGATGCGCTCGGTGTGCCGCCGCCTCAAGCGCGAGCACGGCCTCGGGCTTATTATCGTCGACTATCTCCAGCTCATGGTGCCGACCCAGAGCCGAAACTCCGACAACATCGTGCAGCAGGTGACCGAGATTTCCCGCTCGCTCAAAAACCTCGCCCGCGAGCTCGACGTGCCCGTCATGGCGCTCTCCCAGCTTTCCCGCGCGGTCGAGCAGCGCGGCGGCAAGCCCCGCCTCTCAGACCTGCGCGACTCCGGCTCGATCGAGCAGGACGCCGACGTCGTGATGTTCATCCATCGCGACGACAAGATCAACAAGGAAGCGAGCGACCGCCCCAACATCGCCGAGATCCTCATCGAGAAGCACCGCAACGGGCCCGTAGGAAAGATCGACCTCTTCTACGACGACAAGCGCACCACCTTCGTCTCGCTTGAAAAGAGCGACTTCGGCGTGTTCGAGGCCGCCGCGCAGGACTTCTAATGGATTCGATCGAGCGCTTAACGCAATTATTCGAAAAGTTCCCCGGCATAGGGCCGCGCCAGGCGCGCCGCTTCGTGCATTATCTGCTTTCCGAACGCCAGGCCGCGCGGCTTGATCTTTCGCAGGCGATCCGCGACCTGGGGCAGCACACGGCACAGTGCCGCGAATGCTACCGCTGGTTCGTCAAAACCGACCCCGCGAAGGAAGTCCTCTGCGGCATCTGCGGCAACCCGGCGCGCGACCGCGCCACGCTTTTCATAGTCGAGAAGGATGCCGATATAGAAAATATCGAGCGCTCGGGCTTCAAGGGCCTTTACTTCTGCCTGGGCGGCACGATCCCGCTCGCTTCCGAAGAGATCCCCAGATACGTGCGCGTCCACGAGCTCGTTTCCCGCGTCGACCGCGACGGCTCTGCCGCAGCGCTCAAGGAAATCATCTTGGGCCTCTCGGCCACGACCGAAGGCGACCACACGCGCCTTTTGCTTCAAGAAAAGCTCCTTCCCATGAGCGAGGGTTTCAATTTCAAAATCACCTCGCTCGGGCGCGGCCTCTCGACCGGCTCAGAGCTCGAGTATGCCGACCCCGACACTATCCAGAACGCGCTCAAAACACGCGCTTGACGATTTTCCAGCGCTTTGCAATAGTAAGGATATGTTCGCACAGACAATCAATTTTAAGCGCGCCCTCAATCTCGTCACCCCGCGAGGTGGAGGATTTGCCTGTCTCTAGAAGAAAAGAAGTTCGAGATACAAGCAAGGCCTTCACGAAAGTGAGGGCCTTGATTCGTTAGTTCTTTGAAGCGCACAGCAAAAGGAGAAAGGTGCGATGGAAAGTCTGTTCGAGGGTATTTCTTCCGGCGCGGTAGGAGGCGTATCAGGCGCGTATGTTCGGACTCCCAGCGGCCTGTACGCCGGCTTCCACATAGAAGACGGCAGTTGCGGCGACAGCAGGTCGTATGCCCTGTTTGAAATCGACCCAAAAGACGGCCGAGCGATCTTTCAGCGTTTCTGCAAAAAAGCCGAGAAGAAACTGCTCGCCAAGGCGCACTACCACTACCACGCGCTCAAAAGCGTGGAAATAGAGACCAGCACCAACAGCGTCTGCATCCTGTTTGCCCATATCTAGCCTCCGCCCGCTGCATCCTGCAGCGGGCTTGATTTTGAGCCTAAAGGCGCGCAAAATAGCCGCCATACGCTCTTTTGAGGGAGGAAGAGATGCAGCCTGAAGAAGTCTTTCTGAACGCGTATTTCGCGTCATTGGCGCAGCACGCGCCGCTCTTGCTGATCACCTTCGTATTCTGCGGCGGCCTGGCGACCTATCTTACCTATGAAGCGACGCATTCCGCTCGCTTCGACAGGTGGACACCCGCCTGGTATGTCCGCCTATGGCCGGGGATTGTGATCGCCTTGTGCATCCTGGTGTGTGTCACGCCTATCGCCTTCCTGCTCGGCTTTGCAGCCGCAGACGCAGCCGACGCGCTTTATGCATGGACATTCTTCATGCGCTAAGCAAAAGCCGCTCCCAAGGGAGCGGCTGTTTTATTTCTCTTATTTGAGGCCGACGATCTTGACCTCGAAGTAGGGCTGCCTGTGGCCCCTCTTCTTGAAGTAGTTGGACTTTGCCTTGTATTTGATGACCGTCACCTTGGGAGCCTTGGCGATCTTGGTGATCTCGGCGGAGACTTGGGCGCCCTTGATGTAGGGCTCGCCGATCGTGGTAGCGTCTGAACCGTTGTCGACGAGGAGGACTTTGTCGAATACGACCGTATCCCCGGGCTTGAAATCCCCTTTGATTTTCTCGATTTTTACGGTCTGGCCGGCAGATACCATGTACTGCTTGCCCCCGGTCTCAATTACGGCAAATTCCTCCATAGGAGCCTCAAATATAGCCTATTTTGGCCAAAACACAAGCCCCGGGCCGGCCTATTCCTTGCCCTCCAAAGCCGGGCGCTCCACGGTCTCAAGCTCAAACCCCACCTCGCTTTCGGTGATCTTGAGCACGTCTTTGTCGATCTTGCCGAGCTCTTTGTAAGAAGCGTTGTAGTGATTGACGGTCGTCGAGAGCGCGGTACCGAGGCGCTTGTGGTAATCCTCATACGCCTTGAGGTGCCGCGAGAGCGCCTCGACGTTTTTGGCGATGTCTTTCGCCTGCTCTTCGATCTTGAACGCCTTGAAGCCGTAGAGGACCGACTGCAGGTATGCGGCGAAGGTCGTCGGAGAGACGATGATCACCTTCTTCTCGTTTTGCGCGTAGTCGAGCAGGTTGCGCGTATTCACGGCGCCGATGCCGTCATTGAGCAGGTCGTAGTAGATGCCTTCGGCCGGGATGTACATGAACGCGAACGGGAGCGTGCCGTCTTTGGGCCGCACATATTTGGAGGTTTCGTCGATTCGTTTCTTGAGGTCGCGCTTGAATGCTTCTTCGAACTCGGCGCGGCGCTCGTCGTCCTTCTCGCTGTCTATGCGGGTGTAGTTTTCAAGCGGGAACTTCGCGTCAACCGGGATGATCCCCTCTTTGGTTCGGATGATCGCGTCGACGGTTTCTCCGCCGGGGAATTCGTATTGCATGGCGTATGCGCCCGGAGGCAGAATGTTGCTCATCACAAGCTCGAGGGAGGCCTCGCCCAAGTTGCCGCGCTGCTTCTGGTTCTTGAGCACCTTCTCGAGATTATTGAGCTGCTCCGCGATCGTGAAGACCTGCTTTGTGGACTCCTGCGTCTGCGTCACGCCCTTGACTACCTCAACGAGCTGCTGGCTCATGCGGTTGGTGATCGCGTCCATCTGCGCCTGGATGTTGGCTATCGTCTGTTGCGACTGGTCGCCCTGCATGCGCATCGACTCCGCCATCGAGCGCGTGCCTTCGCCGAGCCGCGAGTCCATCGCGCGCGAAAGTTCGGCGAGCTGGTTTTGAAGCAGGAGCATGCCCTGGGTGTCAGCCACCACTTCCGGCTCAACTTTGCTTCTGCGCCATAAAAGGAAAACAACTCCAAAATTGGCCAAAAGGATAACGCACAGGCCTATCAACAGGTAGTCGGTCATGGGTTCAATTTTAGCATTTTCCTGCTATACTCGCCCATATATGAAACAAGCGGATATCAAAGCGGAAATTATCGCGGCCATGAAGGCCAAAGACCAGGTTAAGCTCGCGGTCATGCGCGCGCTTTCGGCGGCAGCGACCAATGAGTCGGTCAACCTCGGCCGCGGGCCCACGGGCGAGCTCACCGAAGACGAGATAATGACGCTCGTCTCGCGCTCGGCAAAGCAGCATAAAGATTCGATCGAGCAATTCAAGGCCGGCGGCCGCGAAGATTTGGTAGCAAGCGAGCAGGCCGAGCTCGATATCCTCACCTCGCTCCTCCCGGCGCAGATGTCTCGCGAAGAGATCGAAGCTGCCGCAAAGGCGAAAATTGCCGAGCAAAACATCGACGCTTCAAAGAAAAACCAGCTCATGGGGCTCCTCATGAAAGACCTCAAGGGCAAAGCCGACGGCAACGTCGTCAAAGAGGTGGTTGAGGCTATCTTCGCCTAAATCCTGCTTTACAGAGCCATTTGACAGCACCTTGAAAAAGGTGCTGTTTTGTGCTATAATAGTACCAGTTGAACCTTAGCAATGGAGGCCCACATGGGCAAAACCACAGATCCAGAACTGCGCGCTTATGCAAGCTCGCTCCCCTTTCCGCCGCGACCGCCTCTACCACTCAAAAGCGAGCTCACTAAGCTCGGCATACGGCTAAAAGAGAAGCGTCATTACAGGCGCAGCCAGAAAGAGATGCGCGATGCGAAAGCCGTCAGCGACCGGATCGGCCAGAATGACTAGGGCGCTGGGCAAGGCGGTGCAGCGAGAGCTTCAAGCAATCGTTGACCAAAAGGCTGAAGCGCTCACTCCCGAGCGCCAAACGCTCCTGGAGATTATTGGCAGCGACGACCAGCTTGCCTATTGGCAGAGAGAGTCGGCCAAGCACTACCTCATTCGGCTCGGGCCCGTGTACCGCGACCGGGCAACGGTGAGGTTCAAGGCTTACCACGAGCTTGCATATAGCGAGATCTACTACAGCCTCACGACCGACGAGCGCGGGCATTGCGAGCTCGTCATCAAGCCGATGTTCGATTCGACTCGGCTCGAAGTTAAGTTCCCTTGGGTCTGGGCATTCTGCCGGCACAAGGCTGCCGAAGCCATGCTCGGGGTGCGAGACCTTCACGCAGCTTATCGAGAGAAGTTGGCCCGCAAAAGAGCCCGAGACGAACTACAAAAGGCGGACGCTATCTAGCGCCCGCCTTTAACTTTTCATAATACTTGACAAATATTTAGTATTATGATAATCTTAATTTTGAACGCACCTTTCAATCTCACCTCTTGGAGCAGATAAATGATCAGATTTTTCTGTGGCTTCTTCGCGTGCCTCGTCGTCGTTTGCGGCATCACATTTCAGAAGCCGCTACTTATGACGGTCGCCGAATCTACTTATACGCCGTCATTCGTACTGACCGTCTTGGCTGACAGTCAGGCAGACGAGATACGCGCACGCGTCCTCGCCAACCCCAATCTCGACCCGTCGGTCATGTATACCCACGAGCCCGAGCCCTTCGCACATCTTCTGGTGATGGGATTGGCCAGCAACCCCAATGCGCCCAGCATTCTTCTCGAGGATCTCTTGGGAAGCGCGAATTGGTGGAAGCCGACAGGATCTCAACCTGAAGTGACGCTTGAGATCGAGACGATCGAGGCCAATCTTCTGCGACGCGGCATCCAGACCTGATCAACATGATCATGTCATGCCAAACAAACCGTCAGACATCTTGTCTGACGGTTTTCCTATTTCAAATATTTTTTGCCCTTCAGCTTTTCGGGCAGGTAGCTTTCGGCGTCGTATTTCTTATAGCCTTTGCCGTAGCCAATATCCTTCATGAGCTTCGTGGGCGCGTTGCGTATATGCAGAGGGATAGGCAGGTTGCCGAATTTGTTTACATCCCCAAGCGCCTCGAAGTAGGCGTCATGGGACTCGCGGCTCTTTTTAGACTCTGCCAGATATGCCACGCCGTGCGCCAAATTGATCTGGCACTCGGGGTAGCCTATTTTTTGGCACGCCTCAAACACCGCGTTCGCTACCACAAGCGCCGTAGGTTGCGCCAAGCCAATGTCTTCGGAAGCAAAGATCACCATGCGCCGCGCGATGAAGAGCGGGTCTTCGCCTGCGGCGACCATGCGCGCCAAATAGTAGAGCGCGGCGTCGGGCTGGCTCGCGCGCATAGATTTTATGAACGCCGAGATGGTGTTGTAGTGCTCGTCGCCCTTTTTATCAAACCGCAGGTGCTTGCTTTGCACCGCTTCAGCAAGGGTTTCGGCGCTTATCTTGCCGTAGAGGTTTTGCGTATTTTCTAAAATAGAAATCGCCTGCCGCGCGTCGCCTGCGGCATAGTTGATGAGCCACTC
>Ga0134127_10003073_pt1 | contig 11961 bp, 9 predicted proteins | sample KB31753_FD_96459 | JGI IMG/M metagenome (GOLD analysis project Ga0134127, IMG submission 96459) | Terrestrial soil microbial communities with excess Nitrogen fertilizer from Kellogg Biological Station, Michigan, USA - KB3-175-3 | ecosystem: Environmental > Terrestrial > Soil > Unclassified ...
ATAATCCGACAGCGGCGACGCGAAGAATAAAATCGCGCCCGCCGCTTCTTGCGGCGTGCCCGCGCGGCCCATCGGGATGAGTGGCGTCGTGCGATCCAATCGTTCACCGGGTATGCCGATCGCAATGTGAGCTTCGCCGCGTTGAATCGTCTCACCCTTTTCTTTCGCCTGCGTGAGTCGGGTGTCGATTCGGCCAAACGCGACGCAATTGACCTGGATGTTGAACTGCCCCCACTCCTTCGCAAGCATCTTGGTCAACCCGATTACTCCGGCTTTACCCGAAGAGTAGTTGGCCTGGCCCGGGTTGCCTCGAGTGCCCGAAGTTGAGCTGATGTTGACGATCTTCCGCGGGCGAGCAGAGCCCTGTTCCGCCTTCTCGCGCTTGGCTGTTTCGCGCAGAAAGGTAGAAGCGGCGCGGATGATTCTAAAGGGCGCCGTCAGGTGTACGGCGAGGATCGCCTCCCATTGCTCGTCGGTCATCTTGTGAATAACCGCGTCCCAGGTGTAACCGGCGTTGTTCACTATGATGTCGATACCGCCGAACTTTTCGATCGCCGCGTTGACGAGGACATCCGGAAAAGCACGATCGGTCACATCACCGGGGACGCTCAGGGCCCGGCCCCCTGCTGCGATGATTGCATCGACAGCCTGGTCCGCGGGTATCGGGTCGATATCGCTCAGAACCACGCTGGCCCCGCTCTGCGCGAAGATTTCCGCGGCCGCGCGTCCAATTCCGCGCCCGGCGCCGGTTATGATTGCTGTTCTACCCTGAAGAAGCCCTTCCATGATTACCTCCCTGAAGAGTGATGCGTAAAACGTGATGCGTGATGCGTGAAGAGTGAAACGTGATGCGTGAAGAGTGAAACGTGATGCGTGACATCAGGCTTGATTCTTTCACGCATCACGTTTCACTTCTTAAATATCGCCTTCGGGATCATTGCATGCACGCCCTTATTTCCGTCAACGAGCTGAGTGATCTCCAGATCCGCAGCGACGCTTGCCAGCATGTACGCATCGTCGCGGCTAAGGCGCTTTTCCTTCACCAGAAAATCTATCATCTCGCGCAGTGCTCCTTTAGTCGCTTCGGTCAGGTCTTCGTGAATCCCCATCGTGACGTAGTGCGAAGCGGTTTCGGCCCGCGGCCACTTCAGATGCATGTCTTTCCGCACGATCAACTGAAGTTCGCCAATAAGCGATGTCTCGAGGGCGGTAATACTCACCTCGCCGTTTCCCTGACCGGCATGCCCATCGCCGGCAAGAAACAGCGCGCCGCGCACGTGAATCGGTATAAAGAGCGTCGTCCCGGCGACCAGTTCTTTGTTGTCCAGATTCCCCGCGTGTATCCACGGAGGCGCGCTGCTTATCCGCCCCGAGACTTCCGGCGGAGCCACACCCATGCTTCCGAAGAATGGTTTTAGAGGTATCTCTACTCCGTCCGAGAATCGCGCGATCATTCGCTTCTCGTCGAGCGGGATGATCTTCATCCTGGCGTAAGGAAAGTCCTCCGGGAGAAATCCGCGACCCGGGCTGAAGGCGTTGTAAGCATATGGTATTGCGAGCTTCATCGTCTTGATGCGCACCTCAAGAACATCCCCGGGTTCCGCGCCTTCGACAAAGATCGGCCCGGTCAGTATGTGGCCCCCCGGCCCTTTGTTAGTAACCTCCTTGGTGATGTCGCGAAGTGATTGCTCGACCTGTTCGGGAGGAACTCCGGCGGCTTCCAAACGCGCGGGGCTTGAGGTGATCAGCGTTTGAATTTCGACTGTGTCGCCTGATTTGATTCGAAGCACTGGCGCAGTGCTCGCGTCGTAGTAACCCCAGGCGACGGTCTTGGGAGTCGGCTTGAGCTGATGCTGACTATCCGCATCGAGGGCAGCCAAGAGGATGATAACTATGAGTATTCCGGTTTGCTTCATTTATCCTTCTCCGTACAATCGACGACGGCCGGTTCAGAACCTGGCAAAGCACCGCGAGTCTAGCATAAGGGCGCGGACGCGCAGAAGCCGCGACAATTGAGATTCTATTGCCGTCAAGTCACGGCTCGAATATGATTCCGCAGTGTTGGAGCTTAGCCGAAAGAGGTAATGTATGAAAGGAATTGTCCTGGCGGGTGGGCTGGGAACGAGGTTGTCGCCGCTCACCCGGGTTACGAACAAACATCTGCTGCCGGTGTTCGATCAGCCGATGGTCCACTATCCAATCCGAACGTTGATCGATGCTGGCATCAACGACATCCTGATAGTGACAGGCGGGAACAGCGCCGGCGATTTTCTGAAGCTGCTGCGCAACGGCGCGGAGTTCGGGCTCAATCGGCTCAACTACGCCTATCAAGAAGGCGAGGGCGGAATCGCGGCGGCGCTCTCATTAGCTGAGCACTTTGCTGACGGCGGGCCCGTTTGCGTAGTGCTAGGCGATAATATCCTGCAGAAGAGCATTGCGGCGTTCGCAAGGAAGTTTCGGCATCAAGGCTCGGGCGCGAAGATCCTGCTCAGCAAGGTGTCCGATCCGCAGCGGTTCGGCGTCCCGGTTTTTGAAGGCGACCGAGTAGTGCGAATCGAAGAGAAGCCCGCCGATCCGAAATCGAATTACGCGGTCATCGGCGTGTATATGTACGACAACCGGGTTTTCGACATAATCAAGACATTAAAACCCAGCGGGCGAGGTGAGCTCGAGATCACCGATGTGAACAACGCCTATATCGAGTCGGGCGATCTGAGTTGGGACGTGATCGAAGGATGGTGGACGGATGCCGGTACATTTGACAGCCTGCTGAAGGCGTCGAATCTGATTGCCGAGCTGCGGGCTATGGAAATCGGGAGCACTATGGGAAGCGAGAGAACTTAGCATGCTAGAGGTAGGGAAGGGTGGCTTGCCCTCGCTCCTTCGAAGGCGCGCTTTTGAAGTTGCGGGGGCAAGCCACCCTTCCCTACCACTGATCGTCATCGAGATCAGCCCCATACTAAGGCTGGGGAATCAGAGCTAGCTAGACGCGGCGAACCGCGCTATTATTGGGCTAATCGAGCTCGTTAGCCCCAATTGAAAATCCGAACAAATCGGAGGTCGTTATGCCAAAGACCGTTCGTGACATCATCAGAGACCGCAAAGAGGTCTACTGCATCTCGAACCAGACGACCGCTGCTGAGGCTGCGCGATTCCTGAAAGATCGTGGGATACGCGCAACCGGCGTTTGCAACCTGTCCGGTAAGATCGTTGGCGTGGTCTCGCAAAGCGACATATCCGATAAGGTTGTCGCCGAGAATTTTCGCCCGTCTGAGGTGAGCGTGCAGTCGATCGCCAGCTCTAACCTGATAAAGGTTACGTCTGACACTGAGATCGAAACGGCACTTTCGGTGCTGCAGCGCAACGGTGTTTATCATCTGATCGTCGAAGATGACGACGGAAGGTTCCTGGGCATGGTTTCTATGCGCGACTGCGTTTCGATGAAGGGTGAGGAAGAGAAGGAACGCGCGGAAATGCTGAAGGACTATGCGTTTCCGAGCTATTGATGGGGTGGTTTCTGGTTTGTAGTTTCTGGTATCTGGTCCCGGCGTCAGGTTCTCGGGACACCTTCAGCTCAGAAACCTAAACAAGAAACCACAAACCCAAAACTAGAAACCTCTCATTCATGCCTTAGCGCCGCGATTGGATCGAGGTTTGCCGCCTTTATCGCCGGCCACAGGCCGAACACTATTCCCACCGTCACCGATCCGAAGAACCCAAATAGCGCTGCCCACAACGGAATCTTCATCATCAGCGCCGGAATCAACGTCGATACCGTCCACGCCAGCAGCCAACCAAACGCCAGGCCCGCCAGTCCGCCCGCGCCAGTGAGCGTTACCGCTTCAGTTAAGAACTGCAGAACGATGTCCGCCTTTTTGGCGCCGACGGCTTTGCGTATTCCAATCTCGCGCGTGCGTTCGGTGACCGCGACCAGCATGATGTTCATCACACCAACACCACCGACCATGAACGCAATTGAAGAGATGATCAGCATCACCCCGAACACCGCCCCTACGATGTCGTCGAATGTCGAGATGAACGATTCAGGCGTACCTATCTCGAAATCATTGTCTTTGTCGATCGACACATTGCGTGTACGGCGAAGCACCTGCTCCAGACCGGCGATGCCCTCTTTCATCTGACCTTCGCGCATCCGAACGATGATGAAGTGATCATCCTTTGACGGGAACATTTTGTGGAAGGTCCAGTAGGGTATAAATACGTCGTTGTCTTCCTGGTTCTCAGAGCCGAATGGTCCGGCTTTCTGCTTCTTGACTGTGCCGACGATCGTAAAGTCCTGGCCGGCAACGTTGATCGTTTTGCCAATAGGGTCTTCGGCAGGGAAGAGCGCCTCCACGACATTGAATGCAAGTACGGCCACGTAAGCCCGGTGATAGTTTTCCGCTTCGTTGAAGAATCGCCCTTCATTGATCGGCACGTTCATCACAAGCTCAGCGACCGGAAAAGTCCCGATCAACTGAGTTCGATTCATGGCTCGGTCGCGATAGCGAACTTCGGGCGGCGGCTGCGGTACCTCTCCAGGCATCGGAATATCATAGGGAATGCCCGCGTAAACGTATTCGACCGCCGCCACTTCTCTTTCGATCGCCTGCGCGTCTGCGAGACTCAGCGGCTTTCGGTTTAGTATCTCGGCCGAGGGCTTACTGGTCATGATGAACGGATATCGCCAGACGTAGACGTTGCGGGTCCCGAAGCTTTCGGCATTGTCCAGGACCGATTGACGGAATCCATTCAACACCGCAGCCATTGCTACGATGACCAACACTCCGATGAACACACCCATTATGGTCAGCCCCGCTCGGAACTTATGAGCCACGAGCGTCTGCATCGCGAGTGCGGTGTTTTCTCGAATGCCTGATAGATTCATTCGGCCCTCAAGGCCTCAATCGGATCCAACTTTCCCGCGCGCCGCGCGGGATAAATACCAAAGAAGACTCCGATGATGGTCGAAAGCGTCAACGCCACCACTGGCGCCCACAACGGAAACGACGACGGCAGCGGCGTGAACCGCGCCAGGAGCCACGAGATGCACCACGCGAAGATAATCCCCCCAACTCCCCCTGCGCAGCACAACACTACCGACTCAACCAAAAACTGGTTCACAACATCCTGCTGGCGCGCGCCGACCGCTTTTCGAATGCCTATTTCTTTGGTCCGTTCCACAACCGACACCAGCATGATGTTCATAATAACAATCCCGCCAACCACCAGTGAGATCCCAACGACAAAAAGCGAAACCGAAAAGATCACATTCGTCAGGTCGTTGAACAACTCATTGACCCCCTCAGATGTGATCAACCCGAAATCATCCTCTTCGTGATAATCCAGATGGTGCAGCGTGCGCATCACCATTCGCGCCTGGTCCTGCGCCTGTTGCATTTGTCCCTCGCGGCCCCTGATCGAGATGTTCACCGTACGCCGCGCGCCGTAGATTTTCTGAAAGGTCGAAAGTGGCACCTTGGCAAAGTTGTCGCGGGAGAACCCCAACACCGACCCTTTTTTCTCAGCAACGCCGATGACCGTGTAAGCGTGATCGTCTATCTGAACCGTCTTTCCCAGGGGATCGACACCAGGAAACAGCTTCTCTGCCACTTCCGAGCCGATAAATGCCACGAACCGCGAACGCTCTTCATCCCACTCCTGGAGCGAGCGCCCGGTTTCGACGCTGGAGCCTTCGATATCCACGATGTTGGGCGTAATTCCCGACATCTGGATGTCCTTGAGCGACTGCCGGCTGTGACGGACGTTCACCTGTCTGATCGTCTCCACCCCCACTAATTCACAGGCACTGCAACCTTTTCTGATTGCCTCCGCCGCGTCGGCGGTAACGTCCGGGTTGCGGCGAAGCATGTCGTAGAACTTGTCCAGGTTAGTGGTGATCGGGAACTGGGTGATCACGAAGGTATTCGGCCCAAAGTTCGACACCTTCTGCTTCCAGTATTTATCAAGCCCCTGAATGATAGAGATCACCGATATGATCGAGGTGATTCCGATGATTATGCCAAGGAGCGTCAAAAAGGACCGCAGCTTGTTGGCGCGCAAAGAGTCTAACGCCACCCCGGCGTAGTCCAGAAAACCGGCGTGCCCGCCCAGCTCGTGACTTGCCGCGCGTTCGGCTTCTATTATTTCTGGGGCCGTGCTCGTCGCCATAAGACCTGATTTTGTTATAGCTGCCGGTATTGTCCCGGTCAATGCTGCGACCCGCAAACCGTTGCCTTTACAATCTCCTTCGCGGTGTGCGATTGTACCGAACACCCAAAAACCGGCTGCGTCGGACAAACTTCAGTTTGTCGCTGCCCGGTGTAAGTCGACAAACAGAGGTTTTGCCTGACCGAAACAAAGTGAGCAGCTATGAGCATAGTCGACGGGCTGAAAAAAAGCGTCCGAGACCGCCCCCAAAAGATAGCCTCAATTTGTGGCGGCTCCCGTCTCACCTTTCAGCAAATGGATGAGCGCGTCAACCGCCTCTCCAGCGCACTTTCCCGGCTTGGAATCGCGCGAGGCGATCGCGTCGCCGTGCTCTCGCTGAACTGCCATCGCTTCTTCGAGCTCTATTACGGCGTAGCCCAGTTGGGCGCCATTGTTGTACCAATAAACTTTCGACTGCAACCAACAGAAATCAAGTATATCGTCGATCATTCAGGATCCAGGGCATTTGCCGTCGATCCCGCCCTCGCATCGCTTGTCGAAGCCGTCCGTCCGCAGCTTGAATCGGTCGAGCATTTCATCTCGATGAGCGATGACCCGCTGGAAGGCTATGTTACTTACGATGACTTGCTTGCAAGCGGTTCCGCCGACTTCGATGCGCCACAGGTAACTGACGATGAGTTGCTTGGATTGTTCTATACCTCGGGGACGACCGCCGAGCCAAAAGGCGTGATGCTGACGCACAAGAACATGCTCGCGAATATCGCGCACTCGGAAGGCGTCTACAACTATTTGCCCGAAGACATTTACCTGCACGCGGCGCCGATGTTTCACTTGGCCGATGGCGCAGCCGTCTTTTCGCATACTTCCCGCGGAGCTACACAGGTCTTCATCCCGCGGTTCGAGCCTAAGCAGCTGTTGGAAACTATTGCCAGCGAACGAGTATCGCTGCTGCTGCTCGTGCCGACGATGGTCAACTTCGTGCTTCAGCAGGCGGACCTTGATTCATATGATCTGTCGTCGCTCCGGCACCTGACCTACGGGGCGTCTCCGATTGCGCCGGATCTTCTTCGCCGGGCGATGAAGGCTTTGAATTGTCAGTTTGCCCAGGGTTACGGACTGACCGAAGCATCTCCGCTTCTTACTGTGCTCACTCACGAGGACCATCTGGTCACCGATGAGAAGAGCGAGCGTCGTTTGGCCTCGTGCGGAAAGCCCGTAAAAGGCGTCGATGTCCGAGTCGTAAACGAAGACGGCGCCGATGTGAAACCCGGTTCGGTCGGAGAAATAATCGCTCGCGGCCCGAACATCATGAAAGGCTACTGGATGCGGCCCGAGGACACCGAAGACACGGTGCGAAACGGCTGGCTTCATACGGGCGATCTGGCTACTGTCGACGAAGAAGGCTACATCTATCTGGTCGATCGCAAAAAAGACATGATCGTCACCGGCGGCGAGAACGTTTACTCCACCGAAGTCGAAGCCGTGTTGTACGCGCACCCGGCGGTCAAAGAAGCCGCGGTGATTCCAATCCCCGATCCCGATTGGGGAGAAGCGGTACACGCATGCATCGCTGTGCGCGACGGTAAGCGCGTAACCGCGGAAGAGCTCGAAGAGTTTTGTCGAGAGCGGATGGCAAACTACAAGGTGCCGCGTTCGATCGAGTTTATTGAAAACGAATTGCCAAAGGGCGGCACCGGAAAGATATTGAAGAAGCAGCTGCGCGAGCGATATTGGAAGGATCGAACACGGCGAATTAGTTGATGTATCGTAGACTATCCTGCGAGCGCAGGCATCCTGCCTGCTCATTCGAGTAGCGCTAATCGAGGAGAGCAGGCAGGATGCCTGCGCTCCCAGGAAATAACGGAGAATCGCTCCCAGGAAATAACGGAGAATAAGGAATGAACCTAACGTTAACACCGATCCGATTCAAACAGCGCGCCGAAACATACTTTGCAAATAAAGTCGGCATCGTAGACGGCGACGTCCGTATGACCTATCGCGAGTTCGGCCAGCGCGCCAATCAACTGTCAAATGCGCTGACCGATATGGGAATCAAGCGCGGTGAGCGAGTCGCCTGGCTGGGCTACAACAGCCACGAATTGCTCGAAGCTTATTACGGCGTCGTTCAAATGGGAGCGGTGCTGCTGCCGCTCAACATAAGGCTCACTCCAGCCGAGATAGCTTTCATTCTCGGTGATTCGGACTCGGTCGCTGTGTTCTATAACCGCGACATGCAGCCCATTGTCGACGGCGTGCGCAACCAGGTGCCCGGAGTCAAAAGGTATATTCCCCTCGAATCAAACGGCGACGGCAACGACTACGAAACCCTGATCACCGCCGCCAGCGCCGACTACACGCCTCCCTCGGACATCAAGGACGACGAGCTCGCCGAGCTATTTTATACGTCTGGAACGACGGCGAATCCCAAAGGCGTTATGATGACCCATCGCAATCTTTACATGCACGCGTTGCAGGTTATCGCCGGGCTCGGGGTCGACGACACCGTCGTTCAGCTTCATACCATCCCGCTGTTTCACGTTAATGGCTGGGGGACGCCGCACACACTTGCATGCATGGGAGCGCGACACGTGCTGGTCAAGAAATTCGATCCGACCGAAGTGCTCGAGTTGATTCAGAAGGAGCGAGTGACGAATTTTGCGATGGTGCCAACCATGGCCAACGCAATCATCAATCATCCGTCCCTTGGAGAGTACGATTTGTCGAGTCTCGACTACATTGCTATCGGCGGCGCCGCGTCGCCAGTCGATCTGATCCGGCTGGTCGAGCAAAAGCTTGGATGTCGTGCTTACGGAGGATACGGGTTGACCGAGACTGTGCCGGTATTGACTCAATCGTTCATCAAGGACCACCTCAAAGACGAGCCCGACGATGAACGTTGGAGACGTCAGGCGATGGCCGGCTTCCCGATGCCTGGAGTCGAGATCGACATCTTCGACCCGGATGACAAGCCAGTTCCCCACGATGGCACCAGCGTTGGCGAAGTGGTTGTTCGAGCCGACAACGTGATGGCCGGCTACTGGAAGCTTCCAGAAGAAACGGCGACGGTTATGCGCAGCGGGTGGTTTCACACCGGAGACATGGCGACTGTGGACGAACATGGCTACTTCCTGATCGTCGACCGCAAGAAAGACATCATCATCTCCGGCGGCGAAAACATCGCTTCGATCGAAGTCGAGAAGGCCGTTTACTCGCACGCCGCCGTGTTCGAGTGTGCGGTGGTTGCGGTACCGGACGACCGCTGGGGCGAAGTGCCGAAGGCTCTTGTTGTGGTAAAACCCGGAGAGTCGCTCAGCGAACAGGAAGTGATCGATCACTGCCGGACCAAGTTGCCGGGCTTTAAGGTCCCCAAATCGGTGGAGTTCTTCGATGCGCTGCCCAAGGGCGGCACCGGCAAGATCCTGAAGAAAGAGCTTCGCGAGAAGTACTGGGCCGGCTACGAAAAGAGGGTGCACTGAAATGAGGTATAGGACCTATACGACCTAGAGGTATAGGACCTATACGACCTATAGGACCTATTACCACGAATCGAGGAGGAACCATGGCTGAAATAAAAGTTATCGTGATGTATCCGCGTCCCACGGACATTGATGCGTTTGAAAAGGTGTATCGCGAAGAGCATGTGCCACTGGCTGTGGAAAAGATCAAGGGCATCACAAAGTTTGCCGCGACCAAGGTAGTTGGGACACCTGACGGCAGCCCGCCGCCCTTCCACAGAATCGCAGAGCTTTATTTCCCATCAATGCAGGCTCTGCAGGAGTCCGTAGCCTCGCCTGGAACCCAGGAAGCAGTGGCGCACGCGTTTAAGATCTCGACCGGCGGGCCGCCAACAGTTCTGGTAGCCGAACAGGAAACGACAACGTTCTAGATCGCGCTAAGTATTGCGGCCTCTGTGTAGTTAATCGTCGCGGCGACAAGACCCCAGCCGATAGGAGATCCTATGCTCGTTCGTTCACCTTCGCTCACAACGCACAACCTGATCCTTGCTGCTCTCCTTATCGCGGCGCTGGCCCTACCCGTGTTCGCGACACAGACTGCAAGACAAACCGTCGTAAGCGGCAGACGTTACCCTCGCCTGGTCATCCGCAACGCGATGGTCGTGGACGGCAACGGCACGCCCGCGTCCGGGCCTAAAGACATCGTCGTGGAGAACAACACGATCGCCGAGATTGTTCCGCTCGATCCGGTTGCGCTTCGCGAAGGCCGAGCCAGGCGGCCGGCCGGCGACGTCGAGATCGATGCGACAGGAAAGTATGTATTGCCGGGACTGATTAATGCTCACGGCCATGTTCAATACGAGCGAGGAGGCATTCCGCAGCCGGTCGATTATTGCCTAAAGCTGTGGCTCGCCTGCGGCATCACCACTGTGCGCGACGTCGGGAGCGACACCAAACAGACGCTGCCGTTGCGCGACAAGAGCGCGAAAGGCGAAGTCACCGCACCGCGCCTGTTCATCTACGCGATGTTCGGGTACCCGCCCGCGCCGCGCAATGCGGACGCGGCTCGAGCACGAGTGCGCGAGATCAAACAGATGGGTGCGGATGGCATAAAGATTCTGGGAGTCGATCGAGACGTCCTGGCGGCGCTCCTTGATGAAGCTCGCAAGCTCGGGCTGCGAGTCGCGCATCATGTCGGCGTCGAAGAGACCAACGTACTGGACGATATCAAATATGGGACGACATCGATCGAGCACTGGTACGGCATCCCTGACGCGGCGATCGAAGGCGGACGGCAGAACTTTCCGTCGAGCTACAACTACAACAACGAAGTAGATCGCTTTCGCTATGCCGGCCGTCTATGGCGCGAAGCGAATCCCGAACGGTTGACCAAAGTGCTCGAAGCAATGGTTGCGGCTAACGTAGCGTGGGACCCGACGCTCGACATCTATGAAGCGAGCCGCGACCTTCAGCGCGCTCAGACTCAGCCATGGTTTGCCGATTATTTGCATCCGACTCTCGAAGAGTACTTCAAACCGAATCCCGCCAATCATGGCTCTTACTTCATCGGCTGGTCATCGACGGATGAGACTTTCTGGAAAGAGAACTATCGAATCTGGATGGCGGCGCTGCGTGAGTTCGATCGGTTGGGCGGAACGATCGCAGCCGGTGAAGACTCCGGATTTATCTATCAGATGTACGGGTTCGGCTTGATTCGAACTCTCGAGCTTCACCAGGAAGCGGGCTTTCATCCGTTGAAAATCATTCAGCACGCAACTGGCAACAATGCCAAAATACTCGGTCGTGAAGACCAGCTCGGGCGCGTGCGCGCCGGTTACACAGCCGACTTGATCGTGGTGAATGGAAACCCGCTTGAGAATCTAAAAGTGCTTTACCCGACAGGCGTGGATGAGATCAAGGACGGCAAAACAGTGCACACCGGCGGTGTCGAATGGACCATAAAAGACGGAATTCCTTATCACGGCCCGACGCTGATGAAGGAGATTAAGGAGATGGTCGCAAAGGCCCGGGCGGAACGATCGGCTAAGGCATCACGACAGTAGGCGATTGTGGGCGAATAGACCACCGATTAAACGGATCAGACCGATTAGAACGGACCTGATCTGTGCGAGTCTATCCGATCCGTTCAACCGTGATGTTTATTAACGCGTCGACTGCTCGTTAATCACACCTGACAATGTGAACAGAAATGCGCCGTGCGGCCGCCGATAGTTTTCTTCTCAATCGGGTGACCGCAGACGCTGCACAGCGCGCCTCGCCCCTCGCGTGACACCAGGAAGTCGGACGGAAACTCCTCATCGCCTGCCGTTCGTAG
>Ga0134127_10003075_pt1 | contig 11958 bp, 9 predicted proteins | sample KB31753_FD_96459 | JGI IMG/M metagenome (GOLD analysis project Ga0134127, IMG submission 96459) | Terrestrial soil microbial communities with excess Nitrogen fertilizer from Kellogg Biological Station, Michigan, USA - KB3-175-3 | ecosystem: Environmental > Terrestrial > Soil > Unclassified ...
GGTGAATTCGGCGGAAGGGGGAAAACGTCGTTCCTCGACGAGAACGGATTCGATGTTTTTTTGATTCACGGCGCGCGAGTGTAAACCGAAACGCCCTTTCGGCAGTCTCAATCCCGGTTGCAGCACATTTCACAGCCGCGGAGACAACTTATGCGTTCCAGATACTGGCTAGCCCTGTTTGCACTGGGCCCGGTGGCGGCCCTCGCCGGCGGCGAATGCGAATTCCGCGCGGACCGTGCCGCTGGGGTCGATGCGAAGGGCGTGGAAAAAGTCGTCATCAAGGCCGGTGCGGGCGAGATGAAGGTCATCGGCCGGACCAACGCGATACGCATCGAGGCCCGCGGCACGGCCTGTACCGGCAGCCAGGAACAGCTCGAGGGCACGCTGATCAACGCGCGGCGCGAGGGCAACGTGGTGTACGTCGAGACCACGCAACCCGACGAGAGCGGCATTCACTGGGGCAAGGACGACTACGCCTACATCAACCTCGGCATCGCCCTGCCGGCGAGCCTGCCGGTGGAGGCCGAGGACTCCAGCGGCGATGCGGTGTTCGAAGATCTGAATGCCCTGAAGCTCGCGGACAGCTCGGGCGAGCTCGAGATCCGCCGGATCGCCGGCGCCGTGGAAGTGAACGACAGCTCGGGGGACCTGACCATCAAGGGCGCCGGCAGCGTCCGCGCGAATGACAGTTCGGGCGATATCGTGATCGAAGAAGTCCGCGGCAATGTCGAGGTGCCGAACGACAGCTCGGGCGACATCCACATTACCCACGTGGGCGGCAGCGTGAACATCGAATCGGACAGTTCCGGTGGAATTCGCGTCGAAGAGGTGAAAGGCAGCGTACGCGTCGGATCCGACAGTTCCGGCGATATCTACGCGGGGCGCGTCGGCGGCGACTTCACCGTGGAATCCGACAGCTCGGGCAGCATCGAGCACGAGTCGATTGGCGGGCGGGTCAAGATACCGTCCGACGTCGCCGGCAACTGAGTGCGGGCTGCCTAGGCTGCGCTCATCAGCGGCAGCAGCGCCAGGCGTTCGGCCTGACGGCGCAGCATCGGACCGAAATTGTGGCGGTCGAAGAAATCGGTGAGTGCGACCACGTCGGGTGAGCGGCGCACGAGCTCGGTGTGGGTGATCTCGAGCGGCATGTCGCAGGCGATTTCCGTGAGCCGCCGCGCCAGGAACGCAGCCTCGCGATGCTCGACGAGTCTGGCGGCCAGTTTGCCCGCGCCGCGTACCGGGATTTCGGCGACACGATCGAGGTTGTCGTAGATCTCCTCGAGCGAAGCGAATTCCTTCATGAGCGCCGCAGCCGTCTTGGCACCGACCCCGGGCACTCCCTTGATGTTGTCGACGCTGTCGCCCATGAGCGCGAGGAAATCCGCGAAACGTTCCGGCGCGACGCCGAAGCGCTCTTCGATCTGGTGATAGCGATAGTGCGCGTTGTCGGTGTAATCCCAGTACACATCCGGCTCGCGGATCAGCTGCGCGAAGTCCTTGTCGCGGGTGACCAGCGTCGAGGGGATTCCCGCGCGCCGGCAATGCGTCATCAACGAGCCGACGATGTCGTCCGCTTCGTAATGTGCGTGACTGAAGGCCGGAATACCGGCGTGACGGCAGAACTCGCGGCAGCTCGCAAACTGCACCTTGAGGTCGGCGGGCGGCGGGTCGCGGTTGGCCTTGTACGCCGGGTAGATCTGGTTGCGAAACGAGGTCGTGAGGCTTTCGTCGAAGGCCACGGCGATGTAGCGCGGCTTGGCGCGTTCGATGAGGTCCCCGAGGAATCGCGCGAATCCGAAGGTGGCGTGGGCGGGATTGCCGTCTCGGTCCGTCATGTCCGGCGGCATGGAATAGTAGGCGCGGAAAACGTAGACCGACGCGTCGATGAGATAAATCACGCGCGGATCGTAAATGGGGTCAGACCCCATTTGCCAGGAAAAGGGGTCTGACCCCATTTCGCCATCAAGCGACGGCGCCGATGCCCCCGGCAGTGACCACGTCCGCAACGGCGGTCTGGCGGCGCTCGGCGCGCTGCAGCGCCGCGTCCACCATCATCGCGAACAGCTCCGCGGTGTCGTGCAGGCTTTGCGTGGCGAGCCCCAGGTCGCGCGGACGGCGCACGATCTGGCGGCAGCAGACGGCGACCTGGCTATCGCGAGCCAGGTCGACCTCCGCCCCCCTCACCAGTGCGCGCAGCGACTTTTCGGTCACGCCACTGCGCCGGCACGACTCGGCCCACAATGGGTACACCAGCCGCGGCATGCTTTCGAAGAACCACAGGTAGCCCACCAGGCCGACCGTCGCCCGCTCGACCAGCTGGTAGTGCGCGTACGCCGCCATGGCGATGGTCTGCGGCAGCGGCGTCAGTGAAACGCTGTCGAGTGAATTGAGCCCGAGCGCGCGCAGGTCCTCGAGAAACGAGCGGCCTTGCTCGAAATCCAGCGCGGGAACGGCGAGCAGTTCCTGCCAGGCGCTCCAGTCCTCCGCCGGGACGATCTCGGCGGCAACCTCGCGCAGCCGGGTGTGCACGTTGATGACGTGGTTCACCTCGAGCAGGAGCTGTCGATGTGTTGCGGCCGTGAGACCGCTACCACGAAACCAGTCCAGTGTTTTCGCGAGCGCCGAGGTTCGCGTCAGCATGTCGAACTCGAGCGAAAAAACGTCAGCGCTGTTCATCCGGGGCCTGTGGTCATGGCGCAGCAAAAAACGGCTCGTCTATGTAGTGTCACGACTTCAGGGTTTCTCTCACCTTGAGCTGTCATAACTGCAAACTATTTTCGATCAAGGAGTTGCTACAAACCCCGCCGGCAGCCGAATGCGGGACGGGAACGGCGTGTAGGACGGCGCCGACAACCTGCGTTCCCGGATCCCGCGCGTATCCGCGAAGCGGGCCACGCCGTGCGGCTGCACTGCGAGCCGGAAGTAGTTAGACTACGCGGCCCGGGTCGGCGCCACCGGATCAGGTTGCCGGTTGACGTTCGTCATGAAGCCGGGAGGAGTCGCGGGCTAACTAACTACCATTGCCGACCAGGTGCGATCCCCGGCCATGCGCCCGGCTGAAGCGCCGGCGCGCCGAAACGTTTTGCCCATTCGATATAAGTGTCACGACTCCGCGATTTCTCTCACCTGCGGACGCGATATTCGAAAATTCTTTTTCGCAAGTGCTTACTACAAACCCTGCCTACTAATTAGGCGGATCGTTGCGCACAATGGCCGCCGCTGTAAACAATTCCCCACCGAGTGGGGGTCGCAGGCATGTCAGTGCTCGTTCGCGTCGTCACTCATATAGAAAGCACCAAGCGAACGCACGCCCTGATGGCATCGTGCGTCGCAATCCTGTCGTTGCTCGCCGGTTGCAGCTCATCACATGACGATCCACGCGAGGTTTTTGCTTCGGAAATCACGGTAGACAAGCCGGAAATTTTCGTGACGCGGCAACTCGAAGCGGGTGCCTATCTTGTCGAAGCGCGGGAAAAAGAGATCGACCTTCGGCTGATCGTTGTCGCGCCCGGCACGCACTCCGAGGCGGAGGATGAAGTCCCGCGTCATGGTGTGCTCCACAAGCTGGTCAGACTGCCGGCGCCAGGCGAGTTACGCGTGACGCTGCGCAGCGTCGATCACCGCTCGAAGAAGGGCGCCGCCCAGCTGCACATCGCGCGCTTCAATCGTGCTCTCGAGGCGCAACCGGGTGAGACCGAACTCGGATTCGCGGCGCTCGCGACCGCCGGCGAGATCGCCGCCGAACACTCGCGGGCCACGTCGCAGCAGGCGGCCGACAAGTTGTACGAGGCCGCCAGTCACTTCGACGAAGCGGGCGCAGTTGCCGAACGCGCACAGGCCCAGTACACGCTGGCAAATTTTCTCTATCTCGCGCGCGACGACTATGCCGGCGCGGTTCGCGCGGCCAACGAGGCCGCGAGCGGTTTCGATTCGATCGACGATGACGTGGGTGAACACAACAGCACTACGCTGCGCGCGGCCGCAGAACTCGAACTCGCTGCCGGAATGACAGCCAGCCGTCAGGGCGCAGAACAGCGCGCGATGTACGAGGGCGCGGATCGTCGGCTGCGCGAGGCCGCGGATTTTTTCGCCGCACACTCGCTGCCGGTGCGGGCGGCGTATGCCGTCAACATGCGCGGTATCCGCGCCATCAACGTGGGCGACCTCGAGGCGGCGGGAAAGTATTTCAGCCAGGCCGTGGACATGGCGCGCACCAACCAGGACGTCGGTGAAGAGGCGCGTTCCCTGGCAAATCTTGCGTGGGTTCACAACCAGCAAGGGCACATCGCGCAGGCGGCAGCCGAGTACGAAGCCCTGTTGCCCATGGTCGAGAAAGATCGCCAGCCATATCAGTACGCGGCAGCGATCGGTAACTACGGCTTCTGCCTGACCGCGCTCGGACAATTCGACCGCGCCCTGTTGCTGCACAACGAAGCGCTGGCCCTGTTCACTGCACAGGGGCGGGATCTCGAGCGTGCCGCCGAGCTCGTAGCGCTCGGGACTTTGTACATTCAGCTCGGTGACTTCACGCGGGCGCTCGAGATCCTGCGCGTCGCGGCGGTGACACACGAGCGTGTCGGCAATCGCGCTGGCCAGGCGACCGCGCTGCGTCTCTCGGGCAACGCCGCCGCTGCCTTGCGCCGCCACGACGAAGCACTCGCATTCCTGCGCAAGTCGATCGAAATCGAAGTGAAACCGGTGAGCATCGCGCAGACACGCGTGATGATCGCGGCGGAACTGCGAGCCCTTGGCGACCTGCGCGGTGCGGAGGCAGAACTCGCGCAGGCGCTGCAGTCGGACAATGCAGTGGCGCGGGGCGACTCACTCGCGGAACGAGCGCGGATTCGCATCGCGCAACAGAATCCAAAGGCGGCCGTGGCGGATCTGCAGGAAGCCAACCGTATCTTCACGGAACTGCGCCTCGACTACACGCAGATAAGGGTCACTACCGACCTGTCCCGGGCGCTGCTGATGTCCGGTGACGCGGCCGGCGCTTCGGCGGCCGCCGACCAGGCGGTGGCTATCGCGGGAAGACTGCGCGAGTCGTCGGCAAATCCGGAATGGCGTGCCCGGTTTCTCTCCTCGCGATACGGGCCTTACGAAGCGCGTATCGCCGCGGATTTCGGCCTGGGCGGGCCCGATGCGGCATGGCGCGGATTCCGCTCGGCAGAGACCGTGCGTGCTCGATCGCTGGCAGACCAGATCGCTGTCGGCCGGAAACGTACGGCGGACGATGCCGCGCTCGAAGATCAGCGTGCCCAACTCACCACTCTGCAGTTGCGCCTGGAAGCGCGCACGCGCAGGCAAGGTGCCAACGATCCCGAGGCCATTGACCTGCGCCGTGCCGTCGAGGAGACCGGCGCAAAGATCGATGCCCGCCGCGAAGCGGTTGCGGCGCGCAATTCCGCGCTTCCGGACACGCTGCGAGACCTGCAGAAATCGCTGCCGCGGGACGCGGCGGTACTGTCCTATTTCGTGGGCGACGAGCAGTCGCACGCCTGGCTGCTGACTCGTGATTCGATTCGTCATCGGCAGCTGGCGGGGTTCAGCTCACTCGCCCGGGCCGTAGAGGCCGCCCGAAATGAACAACGGGGCGGCTCGAGTGCTGGCAATGCCATGCGCGACCTCGGCACCTTGTTGTTCGGCGATTTGCTGGATGGGATCACCACGCGGCGATTGCTGGTGATCCCCGATGGCCCGCTCAACAGTGTGCCGTTCGCCGCGCTGCCGGTCGGCCGCGGTTCTCACGACATGCTGCTGGATCGATTCGTGCTGGGATACGCGCCGTCGCTCAGCCTGGCGATGGGCGCGCCGCAGGGACGCGCTACGCGGCACAACCAGGTCGCGGTGGTCTCCGATCCCGTCTATGCACCAGACGATCGCCGGCTGCGGCTCGCGTCGACTGCCACCACCGCGCTGCGCGGCCCCGAAGATCAGCCCACCAGCAACTTTTCGCGGCTTGCCTATTCGGCCATGGAAGCGCGTGCGGTGGTCAAGGCCATGGGCGACCGGCAGCCGATGGAACTCGCCGGCTTCGACGCGACGCCGGCCCGTGTGCTGGCACTCCCCGCGAACGATCTGGCCGTATTGCACTTCGCGACGCATGCGGCCGCGCGCAGCGATTCACCGGAGCAGTCGGCGCTGTTTCTCAGCGAGTTCTCGGCCAATGGCACGCTGCTTCCCGACAGCCGGCTCACTCTCGAGGAGATCACGCGTAGCGGGCTGCACGCCGACGTCGTGGTGTTGTCCGGATGCGATACGGGTGGCGGCAGTGAGCTGCGTGGAGAAGGCGTGCTCGGGTTGACCTACGGCTTCCTGGCCAATGGGTCGCTCGCGGTGGTCGCTTCATTGTGGCCGATCGAGGACGCATCCACTGCGCGTTTCATGAACGAGTTTTACGGCGCCTACCGCGCCCACGGACGGCCTGCCGAAGCGCTGCGCACGGCGCAGCTGCGCACCCGCGACATCGCGGCCGCCGCCGTCTGGTCGAGTTTTGTAGTCCGCGCGAACGGTTTTCCGTGAGCCGGGGGGTCGATTGGAAGTTCAAACTGGAAGCTCATTGAAGGAGAAGTTAGACATGTTCAGAAACAAGGTTCGGCGCGTGGACCAACGCGGATTCGCATTAGTCGCGCTGTTGTTAGGTGGCTCGGTGGCGCTGGCAGGCGATAGTGCTGACGATGCCCTGAAGGGCTGGCTAGACAAGGAAATGAATGTCTACAGCACGTCGATGAAGGAGCAGATCCCCGTGGGCGGGAAGTTCACGCTGGTCTACGACGCGTCAAGAGGCCTGGTACACATGTGCACCAAGCAGGACCCATCCCAGCAGAAGTCCTGGACCGGCGACCTGGCGGCACCGTGCGGCGTGACTCTGACGTTTACGCGCGGCACGCATTACTGCACCGAGGCTGACGTCAAGACCGGCGACGCAGAGACCCTGGCGTCGTGCCATCGACTGCGAACCCGTGACGTGGCCTTGTCCCCACCCTCCGACAAGGGTGTGGAGCGCAACGACCTGATCATCTTCCTGGTGCAGGGAGACAAGACGGATAGTCACAAGTTCACGATGGTGGTGGATTCGCCGTCGCGCGTGACGGCCGGCGGGACTACCGTCGGCGGTGGCAATTCCGGAGGCGGCCAGGGCGGCGGCTGAGGCTTGATTGCGCACGACGTGCAATAGACGAGCGCTGCTGCCGTTCCTCGCGGCGGCAGCGCTCGGCGCGTCCGGTGCCCTGGCCGGTGCTCCCGGCATTTGCACGAATGGAAACGCCTGGCGCGGACCGCGAGCGCCCGAGGCACTGCTCGAATACCTCGAGACTTCGGCCGGCAGTGAATTCGATCTGCGCGCTGCCTGCGCGCAATGGGCGGGCGGCTTTTCGCGCAAGAACCAGGCGTTCGCGCGGCGGCCCGCGACCGGCACTGCTCCGCCACCCCGCTTTATTTTTTTCCCCGCCCACGGACTTAATCTGCGCGAGCTCGCGGTGTGGTTATCGCGCACTCCCGGTGTGCGCAGTGTGCAGCGCGCGAATGATTTCGTCGTTGCAGTACTGGAGGCGCGCATCGGCGAAACGCGACTGCGCGAAATTCTCGACGCGCCACAGATCGAATACTTCGAACCCGATTGCGACGGTCCTGATTTCCTGACCACCTCGCTCGAACTGCCGTCGATGCAGGATGCGAAACGCGACTGCTGGCGGAATGCCGCGCGCAACGAATATCCAAACGATCCCTGCATGGATGAATTGTGGGGACATCAGAAGATAGGCTGGGACTCGTCGGTCGCGGCGCGTTCCGTGCCGCGGATGGTCGCGGTGCTCGACTCCGGCATCGACGCTCACCATGCGGACCTGGCGCTCAACGTGATGCATATTTCGGCTCGCGAACCCGCGCACTCGCAGGCCAGCTACCTGAACTCACTCTGCGCGACCAGCGGCCGCTGTTACCCGCACGGCACCGAAATGGCAGGCACCATCGGCGGCCGCATGGACAACGGCATCGGCGTGGTCGGCGTGGCGCCGCACAGCCGGCTGTTGCCCATCGTCATCAGCCAGGTCGATCGGGGGCTGCTGGCACGCCTCTCCACGATTGCCGAAGGCATCGACGCGGCGGCCCAGGCCAATGTCGACGTCATCAACATCAGCGCCAGGTGGCCCGTCGACAGCCGGGCGATCTCCGGGGCCATCCGGCGGGCCGTGGATGGCGACTCGCTGGGAAAACGCCTGATCGTGACGGGGTACTCAACCAGCCTCGATTTCGACGATTCGGTGCGCGAGTACTACCCCTCGCTGTACCGCTGCCTGCCCGGCGTGGTGTCGGCCGTGCCCACCGACATGCGCGGCCATGAACTGTTCAATCCTAGGGGTGTTCCGAGTGCGACGGACGGCAGAATTCAGGCACCTGGCGTGGACATCGTGGTGACAACCACAGAGAATTCCGAGCAGGGTTATGCGCTTTCCGAATCCGCCGGCGCCTCCAGCGCGGCAGCTTATGTCTCAGGCGCGGTAGCCTTGGTCTGGGGCAGCCCACCGCTCGACCAGTGCGGTGCCCAGGAAATCAAACAGCTGCTGTTCTGCAGGAGCAAGAGCAGCGATTCTTCGCGGTATCCATGGATCAATGTCGATTTCCTTCGTGAACTTGGCCGGATCGACGCAGGGGCGGATTGCCGCACCGCCATGGAAGCGCTCGGCTGCAACTAACTACTCGCCAGCCGGGGACCCCCGGTGAGCGGCTCAACCACGGAGCAGATCGAACGCGTCGTCTCCGCGGCGCTCGGCGGCGACCGCCAGGCCGAATCGCAGATGCTGGTGGCGCTGCGGCCCGGAGTGCTGGCGGTACTGCGTTTTGGGGCATTTAGTCGCTGGGTCGACGCCGAGGACCTCACGCAGGAAACGCTGCAGGTGGTCGTCGAACGCGTGCGTGCGCGCACCATCGACGACCCGTGCAAGGTATTCGCGTTCGCCGCGGCCACCGCGCGCAACCTCGCCCTGAATGCCGCGCGCAAGATGCTGCGCCAGCAGACGGTGGTGGATTCGGAGCTGGTCGACGAGATCGCCCAGAACCTGGAGATGGAGCCGAACGATCTGTCCGACTCGGACGATCGGCATCTCGCCGAGGCCGTGATGACACTGCTCGATGAACTGCCCACGCCGCGCGATCGGCAGGTGCTGGTCCGGTTCTATCTAGACGGTGCCGACAAGCATTCCCTGTGCAGGGAACTCGGCCTTTCCCCTAAGCACTTTGACCGGGTTTTGATGCGTGCCCGTACGCGGCTGCGCACCATCGTCGAACGGCGGGCCCCTCACCTGGCCCTTTTTCCCCGGATCACGTCTATTTTGTTGCCTATCGCGCTTTCTTTCACATTTTGGGTGAGAGATTTTGGCTCCTGGTGACACAAGTCAACCATGAACTCTTTAGATCGCCATTCGCTGGAAGAACAGACGCGCCTGGTCTCGCGTTATGTCGCGGGTGACCTGTCGCGTTCGGAACGCGCCGAATTCGAAGCCTGGCTGGTGGCTTCGCCGGAGCTCGCCGCAGAGGTCGAGATGGAGCGCCGATTGCGGCGCGGCATCGCGAGCGCTGCGCGACGCGGCTGGCTGAAGCGCGGCTCGCAAGGGCCTCAACCCGCGGTCGTGGATCAACGCTGGCGTTACGCGGTTGCCGCGAGCGTGCTGGTGTCGCTGGTGACCGTGGGCGTCACCGTCGTGATGCCGTCGCATGAGGCGTCCGATTCGTCCGACACGCGCGTCGCCAGCGCCACTTCGCTCACGCGCCTGACGGCGCCGCGCACCGTGCGGTTGGGATCGGTTCGCGGCTTCGGCGCTTCGCCCGACGTGATCGTCGCGCGCACCGACATGCCCCGCGAGCTCACCATCGAACCCGACGTGATGGTGCTCACCTGCGAAGACGGCACCATCGACCTCGAGTGCACCGGCGGCACCACGCCGCGCACGCCGCAATACGCCGAATACGAAATGGACGTGGTGAGCCGCCGCGATTCGGCGCTCGCCTGGCGCTCGACGCGCCAGCTCGCAAACCCGGGCACCCTGCTCTCGTTCGTCGTACCGGATCCGCAGAAACTCTCGACCGGCGATTACGACCTGCTGGTGCGGGGGCACTCATCGGATCACGAGGAAGTCGTCGCGCGCTTCTGGCTGCGGGTCACCGAACAGTAGACGGGGATATTCCCCGTTACTTCGGGCGCACGCGCCCGACCCCTGAGCCCTGTCCCGATTTGCTAGCAAATCAGGAATGTCCCCATTCAGCTCAGGTACTTCTTGATCCGCGCGTGCAGCGGCGAGTGGCGCGGGAAATGCGCGCGCAGGTATTCCATCTGGTCGGCGAGCACGCGCCGGCCCTTCAGGAAGATGTACTCCGCGTAGGTCGGGGTGAACGGCACCGCGATCAGCTGCATCTTCGCCTGCTCGGGAGTACGCGAGGCCTTGAGGTTGTTGCAGCGGCGGCAGGCCGCAACCACGTTGGTCCACACGTCACGACCGCCCTGCGAGAACGGGCGGATGTGATCGCGTGACAACTCCTTCACCGGAAAACGCTGCGCGCAATACAGGCAGAAGTGCGCATCGCGCCGGAACAGGGTCTGGTTGTTCAGCGGCGGCACGTAATCGTGGCGCGTGTTGCCGGGATTGCCGGTGTGCCCGACGGTGGCAACGATCGAATTCACCTCGAGCACGGTGCGAAACCCGGTGAGCGCGCTCACGCCGCCGTAGAGCTTGAACAGCGGGCTGCCGCAGGTGTACGCCACCTGCTCCTGGTGATAGAGCCGCGCCGCTTCCTTGTAGTCGATCCACTCGAGCGGCATGCCCGACACGTCGGTGCGGAGCACGAGTTGGGAGAGCGCGCGACCGACGTCGCTCGCGATGAGGTGCAGATCATTGCCGAGGCCGTGATCCGCCTTTTCCAGATCGATGCCCAACATTGGCATGTAAGATAAGCCAGTCCTGTGCGAGAATTCAACGCCGCAAGATATTCATTTAACACGGGAAAAGCAGGCGTTTGGCGGCACTGCCACGCCCTGACCACACGGGGGAGCCAGAACCCATGCCATTAACGATCGGCGCACTGCGTGAGAGTGCGCCCGGTGAGACGCGTGTCAGCCTCGTTCCCGAGGTCGTGGACAAGTTCACAGCGGCCGGCGCGCGGGTCGTGCTGGAGTCGGGAGCTGGCGCCCGCGCGCAGTTTCCCGACGCGCTCTACAAGAAAGGGGAATGGGCCGGTAGTTCGGCGGTTTTGTCACAGGCCGACGTGTTGCTGACGGTGTCGCCGCTCAATCTGGAGCAAATCGGGCAGCTGAAACCCGGCGCGATCGTGGTGGGGTTCATGCAGGCCCATGCCCGGCATGCCGAAGTGAAGGCGCTGCGCGACCGGAAGGTCACCAGCTTTGCGGTGGAACTGATTCCGCGTATTTCACGTGCTCAGTCCATGGACGCTCTTTCCTCGCAGGCAGCCCTGGCCGGCTACAAGGCGGTCCTGATCGCCGCGAACAATCTCGAGAAATTCATGCCCATGCTGACCACCGCCGCGGGCACCATCCGCCCGTCCCAGGCGTTGATCATCGGGGCCGGCGTGGCCGGACTGCAGGCCATCGCCACCGCCCGCCGCCTGGGCGCCGTGGTCGAGGCGTATGACGTCCGTAGCGCGACCCGCGAACAGGTGAAATCGCTGGGCGCCAAGTTCGTCGAGACCGGCGTCAGCGCCGATGGCGCCGGCGGTTACGCCCGCGAGCTCACGCCCGAGGAAAAGGCGAAGCAGCAGGAGGCGCTGGACCTGCGCATCGCGGCTGCCGACGCCGTCATATCCACCGCCTCGGTGCCGGGCCGCAAGGCGCCGGTGATCATTTCGAAGGCCGCGGTCGAGCGCATGCGCGCGGGCTCGGTGATCGTCGACATCGCGGCGGAACAGGGCGGCAATTGCGAGCTCACCCAGGCCGGCGAAACCGTCATCACC
>Ga0134127_10003076_pt1 | contig 11957 bp, 25 predicted proteins | sample KB31753_FD_96459 | JGI IMG/M metagenome (GOLD analysis project Ga0134127, IMG submission 96459) | Terrestrial soil microbial communities with excess Nitrogen fertilizer from Kellogg Biological Station, Michigan, USA - KB3-175-3 | ecosystem: Environmental > Terrestrial > Soil > Unclassified ...
CCTCTGTTGCCCGCGGTGGCGGTGCCGGCGTCGCCCGCGGTGGCGGTGCCGGCGTAGCCCGCGGTGGCGGTGCCTCTGTCGCCCGCGGTGGCGGTGCCGGCGTAGCCCGCGGTGGCGGTGCCGTCGTCGCCCGCGGTGGCGGTGCCGTAGATCGGCGCTTTGGCTCCCAGGCGCGTGATCTCGACCACGGCAGCATCGCGCGCGCCGCAGAACGTCACCCACGCGCGCGGTACCTTCACCTTGGCGCCGAGCTCGACCACGTCCGCGGCCCACACCGCACAGACAAGCCACACGCCCTGTCTGTCCTGGTGCGTGAGACCTGCGTCGCCCTCACCCCAGAGCAAACCGTGCAGGCCGTTGCCGCACTCCTGCACCGGGCTCCAGTCCGGGCACTCGGCCGCGCCGAGCTCGGGCCACACGTAGCCGTTGTGCGAGCTGCGATCCGGCTCGCACGAGCGCAGCATGTACACGATCGAGCCCTGCTCGACGGCGCGTCCCTGCGACAGGAAGCTCTCCATGCTCGGAGACGCGGGAGCTTCGACGACTGCTTGCTTTGCCTGCTTGCTCTTCTTGGGAGATTTCATCGTTGCCCTCGGTCTCATCAGCACGCGCCTCACGCGTGGACGCCTACCAGTCTTGCGACCTCCGGCGTTTCGACCTGACTGCCGCGCGGCGGCTGGGCACCAGCGCCCAGGACTGTCCGCCGCGCGGCGAAAGCTCAGAAGTTGATGTCGTCGTCCGTCGGGGGCGGCGCGCTCATGTCCGGGCCGGCGGCGCGGCCGCCACTATTGCGCGGCGGCGTGCGCGTGCGCGGTGCTGCGCCGGCATAACGAGCGCGCATGCGCGACGCGAACGAGGCCTTGTCCTGCGCGCTCATCACGTTCTTCATCGCCACGCTGATGCGGTTGATGAACGTCGCGCGAAGGTAGACCTCGCCGGTGCTTGGGTTGGTCCGGGGCTTCCCGTCCGGGCCGATGTCATCCTCGAGCTGGAGCTCGAACTCGGTTTCGCCAAGGCCGGGGAGCTCGATCAGGCGCTCCCAGTCGCCGTTCCACCCGGCGGTGCGCAACGACTCGAGCGTGCGCTCCTCGGTGGTCTCGGTGAACGAGCCGTACCAGGTGAAGTACTGGCCATCGAGATCGCCGCCGATGGTCTGCACGCGAATACCGACCTGTTCGGTGCCAGTGCTGGCGACGCCCCACTCCTGCGAGCCCGGCAGCGCTCGCGCCCTCGTTCGAATCTTTCTCACGTTGCACTCTCCGTCGTTGGTTGTTGCTCTTGAGGCTGCACACGCTCGCGCAGTTTGTTGAGAACGCGCACAAGACGCGCAGCGTCCTCTCCGCTCTTGGCCACCTCGGAGGCGACCTTCTCACGCGTCGCTTCGTCGAGCTGCTGCATGAGCTCGGTGATCTCGGCGCGCAGCGCGTCCGGAGACGCGGGCTGCCCTGCTTGCACAGCCTCCCAGAACGTCACCCAGTCGAGCGACAGTGTGTCGGGTAGGTTGTACCGGTTCTTCGCGTAGTAAGCCGCGGTCTCCACCGTCTGCAGCACGCGCGCGCCGGTGCTCACGCCGCGCGTCTTCTTCTTGTCGACCTTGAGCGTCACCGAATGACGCGCGAGCAGCACGGCCGTGCACCAGCCACGCAGGAACCCGCTGCCCTTCTCGTTCATCAGAGTCTGGTAGCGGTCGTAGTCTGGACCCTCGGGGTTCTTGAACGACTTGACGGTGGAGTGGGCAACAAACCCGATGATCATCTGCTTCTCACGGCGCAGGCGCTCGAGACGCGCGACCAGGTTGCGCCACTCCGGTACGGCCGCATCGAAGCCCTTGTTGAAGCCGCCGCCGTACTCCGTGATGTTGGCGCAGTTTGCTTGCTTGCACAGGTGCGCAAACAGCATCTGCTCCACGTCGTCGACCAGGTCGATAACCAGCGTCTTGTGGGAGTGTTCGGTGACAATCAACTCGTCGACCGCGTCGAGCACATCAGTCCACGTGTGCGGCTTGGGGAAGCGCGTCACGTCTAGTTCTTCGGTGCCGCCCTGCGTGTCGATGAACACGGGGCTTGGCGCCTCGCTCAGGAACGTGGTCTTGCCAACGCCGCCCACTCCATAGACGAAGATGCGTGGCGGCCCGCGGTCCACACCGCTCGTTGCCGCAGCGAGGTTCATGCGCCGCGGCGCGCCCGCTGGCGGCGCTGGCCGCCCGTTCGTTGCTGACATGCTCATTCTGCTGCCTCCTGGCTGCTCAACTCCGGATGCACGTTGTCGACGCGCTCGAACCTCGAGCGATCGTCCAGCGACGCGACGCCCGTGCAGACGTCGAAGTAGGCGCACACGCGCCCGTAGCGCATGCAGCTGTCGGGGTTGCGCGGGTAGCGCTCGGCGAGCTCGTCCTCGCGCAGTGCGCGCGAGATCTGCCAAGTGTCCTGCGCAGCCTCGCGCTCGTCGGCCTCGAGGCGCACCACTTCGCCGCGCTGGTAGTACCTGTCCGGGTTGGCGCAGACGTCCTCGGCCAGGCGCAGCTCGTACTCGGCGGGCGTCTCCGGGCGCGTCTGCAGCTCGTAGCCGAGCGCTGTGTCGCCGGTCTCGCGCCACTTCTTGCCGTCTTTGGTGCGCACGCGCTGGCCCTGCGCGTCGAGCACGATCTTGAAGCCGTGCTCGTCCTTCAGCGGCACCTGCGACGGGCGCAGTGCGGGCTTGCGGATCACGTCGTAGATGCAGCCGTCGACCTCGTGCCCGAGCGACTTCGCGCCCGCGTAGTAGGTCGAGACCTGCGAGTCGAGCGTGAGCCGGCGCCAGTAGATCGAGCCGGGCCCGATGTCCTCGGACGTCGTCTTGTGCTCGACGAAGCGGCGCGCGAGCAGCACGTCGAGCTTGCCGGCGAGCGCGAACGTGCGAGACGCTGCGCCGGTCTCCGGGTTGATCAAGGGCGCGCGGAACTCCTGCTCGACGCCTACCACCTCGTGCAGCTCGCTGCCCCAGCGCGCATCGTAGCCGCGTAGCAGCACGCGCAGCTTCGCCGCCTCGTACGGGTCGGCGGCGCGCGCCGTGGCCACCTCTATCGCGAAGTCGACGCCTTTGCCGAGCCACCACGCTTCGAGACCGACGTGGAACGCGTCGCCGAAGCGCAGCGCGTCGCTGTCCTCGAGCGCTCGGTAACCGAGGTTGTAGCTGTAGTGGTGTTCGCGTGCGCACCGGCGTCGGCACTTCAGCTCAGAGTTCGTGATGACGCGGAGCTTCATACCAGCCCCCTGCGCATGAGCTCCGCGTTGACGTCGTCCAGATCCGCGTCGATCAGGCGGAGCTCGCGCTTCACGGCGCTCGCCTGGCGCAACAGAAGGAGCTTGCCCTTCTGGTAAAGCAGCTCAGTACGGTACGCGCGCAGCGTCTCTTTCGTGCTCAGCCGCAGCACGATGCGTCTCAGCCACCTCATGACTGCTCTCCGAGGCGCTCTTTGAGCTCGTCCACGGTGACAGTCAGCTGTCCAACGAGACGAGTCAGCCGGTCGTTCTCCCTCTGCGTTTTGACGAGCATCGCTTCGAGCCGATGACTCCGCGACGCGAGATCGGCTTCACGTTCTACGGTCTGCGCGTCTTTCACAGCCACGCTCCTTTCGGCGACAGCATCTGGACAATCGGCGCGAGGCCGCGCAGCGTCGGGCGCTTCACTGGCTGCAGCGACCAGGCGAGCACCTCGGCGCACGCGCGCGAGGGCGACATGCCGGCGCACAGGAAGTCGTAGTGCATCTTACACGCGCGGAACGCGGCTTCGCGCGTGGCCCAGTTGGCCGGGCCCGCGCCGTCGTCAGTCCTGATCTCGAGGCAGTGCTCGAGTCGGCGCGGCTGGTAGGTCGCCTCCCACGCGTCCTCGATGCGGTCCACGGTGTAGATGCCGAGATCGCTCTCCCACTCGCAACACACCGCCTCGAACGGCTCAGCCGTTGTCATGTGAACCTCCATCGCCGCCAGCGCGGCTGTGAACTCGAGCTCCCTCACGCGTGCCCCGCGACTCGTCCGCACCAGAACTCACGCTCGATCAGCGCGACATGGCGCCCGACCTCGTGGTCCGCATCGAGCGGCGCTCCTTCGATGTCGAGCACCACCAGATCCACCAGCGTCGGCTCGTGGGCGGCGCGCGGCAGGTCGACGTCCACGCGCACCGTGACGAGCGCATCCTCGTCGCCACGAGTCAGGTACAGCTCGACTCGCGTGGCATCGAGCCAGTCCGTGGACTCGAGCGTCCAGCCCTCAACCATGGCTGCGCTCCTGCGCCATCAGCGCCTGGCCTGCGCGGTGGAGCCGCTCTGGCAGCGAGAGCTCGCGCTCCCAGTGCAGCCGGCGCACGTTCATGCGCTCTTCGACGGTGGTGAGCTTCGAGAGCCGCTGCTCGAGCGACTCGACGGACCAAGCGGGAGTGGTGCGAGGCATGAGTCAATCATGCCGGCAGACCGCTTAGCGGTCAAGCGTCAAATATACGCTCTAGCGCAAATCACTAGCATGCGAGTCGCGCGTACTGCTCAGAGCGTTGGAAAGTCGCTTCTTTGCGCGCGACCGCGACGGCGAGCGCGTTCGCTGCGGCGAGCGACATTCGCACGTCCATCGCAAAACGCCCTTGTTTCACGGATCGAGCGCTGAGGACTTCGCATCCGAGTTGCTCAACCTGCCGAACGGCGGTGGCCATTCGATCCGCCTGAACGAAAACGACCCCACCCAACGCGCTCACGGCAACCCCCGCCATGTAAGTCAGCCTTGCGTCACGATAACGGCACAAGATTGCCGGCGCAACAGCATGTGGCGAGGCAGAAGTGCACGGTGTGGCGGTCAGTCGCAACGCCGGGCGGAGACACCTCCGCGAAACAAATGGGTTATGCGGGCTACTCTGCAGCCGTTTCGTACGCGTTTTGGGGCAGCTCCAAATCGTCGTGGCCGCTGCGCGTCACGAGTTCCCAGACGGTGTTTTTGGTCGTGCTGTGTCCCAGATGCTTGCGCAACTGGCGGTGGTACAGGGCCGTGCGCCCGCATCCTTCTGCCGACACTTCCACGGGGAACTTGCCTTGTCGCGAGACCAGCAGCACCTCGATCGCCGGGCAGCCCAGGTCGATGCGCGCTCGCGGGGAAACCTCAGCCTCGGTCCTGGCCCAAATCTTCGCGTGGACGGGGATCCCATTGCTTTCGACCACGTTTTTCGAGCAGCCGAGCAACGCAATAAGCGCGAGCAGAGCGCGTCTCACGGCCGCGACCGAGCGACTGCCGGACCCGCTACAGGCGTACGCGGCCGCGCCTCTCGAGCCTGCCGGTAGACAGAAAGGACGGTCAAATACACCAGGTCTGGTTGCCTAACGTGAGCGACCGGCCAGGGGATTGCGCGCAGCCACGCGCGCTCATCCTCCTCGATCTCGGGGTGCTCGGACAGCCATTGGTCTATGCCGTGCGCAGGCCGCTGCTGTGGTGGAGGCGGCTCTACGGGCGCAAGCGCCGTCGAGCTATCGTCGAAGTACTTCGGCTCAAGCCCCAGCATGATGTAGCTCGGGTAGACTTTCAGAGCCTGGCACACCGCGGTGAGCGTCTCGACGCTGGGAGCGGATTCGCCGGAGAGCAGGGTAGAGATGGTGCCTGCGCGCACGTTGATGCGGCGAGCGAGCTCGCTCTGGTTGATGCCGCGGTGCTTCAGCGCTTCGCGGATTCGGTCAGGTATTTCTTCGAGAGATCCGGGCTGGCGGGTCGGCGGCACAGGCCAAGTATTGGGCGATTATCGCCTCACGGTCAAAGGCAATTAGCGGACGTGTGTCAACTGACTACAGCAGCACCGCTTGCGCCGTTGCGCTCTACCGTCATGTATTACGCTTGACCGTCATACGCCCCGCGTGCCAGTTTGTCGTTTCATGGGCAAACGCAAGCCGGACCTGTCGGAACAGCGTAAGGTGGGCCAGCGCATTCGCGCTGCCCGGAAAGCCAAGAAACTCAACGGGTTTTCCGTTGCCGACAAGGCCAAGGTAGGGCGCTACCACTACTACGTAATCGAACGCGGCGAGACCGCGCCTACAACGGCAACGTTGGGCCGCATCGCGAAGGCGCTCGGCGTGACGGTTCACTACCTGCTCACGGGGGAAGAGCCGTGAAGCGCCCGCGCACGATCACGCCGGACGCGTATCTGCTGCCCACGCAGCTCGTGTCGGAAACGGCCGAGACCGAGCCGTACCTGAAGCCGGTGTTCTTCGGGGAGGCTGTCCCCGTGACGCCGTGGCCGGCTGATCGGCCGCTTCCTGTGCCGCCGCTCGCGTTCGGCGAGCTCGCTCCGACGCTCTCGGCGCTCACGCCGATGGTTCTCGATCCGCTTGAGCCCGAGCGGTCGCTCACTCGGAGGATTTCATGAGCTTCACGGACATGGTCCGCCGCATCGTGCGCGGCTTGCTCCGCCGCATCGTGCGCGGCTTGCTCCGCCCCGCGGCGGACGCTCCGCCAGAGCGCGACACGCGCGGCGTTGTGAACGCTCGCAAGCTCGGTCTCTCCCGACACGCACACCGCGCCGATCCCGCGAAGAAGCGTGCTCGCAGGCTTCAGCGGCTCGCGCGACGCGAGCAAAGGAGTGCATGATGTCCAGCCCTGCGCAGGGCGCAAAGGCGCAAACGAACGGTGCGCCGAGCTCGCGCGCTGGTGGTGGGCGGTTACCTCCCGGCCTCACAGCAGAAGCGCAGAAGCGGGGGCCGCGCGCTGCGGCGATTGCACGCGCGCAGAAGAGCGTAGCGAAGCGCCTGATCGACCTGGCGCACGACACGCACGGCGCCTTCTCGGCAGCCACCGCGATCCGTGTGCTGAAGGCAAAACCTGCCACCGTCGTCAAAACGCTCTCGGAGCTGAAGATCGACGGTTTTTTGGTGCGCGTCGGTGTCGAGAAGGGACTCGAGGCGCGCTTCGCGCTGAGCGAAGAGATGCGCACGCGTGAGCCGCGTGTGCCGCCGGTGTTCAGCAAGCGAAGCATCGTCCACCTCGAGGGCGCCACGCTCCCTGAACCAGCGCGCGTGCGCCGCGAGCTGCCGCACCAGCACCTCACGCCCGAGGCGTTCTTCGCGGACAAGCCGCCACTACCGGCGAACCGATTCGTGGCGCTCAACGAGCGAGGTGGCCGATGCGCGATGCAGTAGGTGTTCTGGTGTTCGCAGCGCTCATGCTGGCCGTGGCATGCGTGGCGCGGCCAGCGATCCAGCCGAATCGATGCCCGCCACTTTGCCCTGCAGGTGCGCCATGAGCTGTTCGATCGTCGCCTTCTTGTTCGTGAACGCGTTCGTGGCTGTGGTCGCGTTCATCATCGGTTTCCTGTTCGGCGGAGGGTATCCATGAGCGACCTGACCATTATTCTTGGTGCCTCGTGCGCCGCCATCGCACTGCTTGCTTGGGCGTTCAGCCAGGACGGCCTATGAAGCTCCCGGTCTACCTGGCGGGCGCCTCGCGCGAACTCGAGCGCGTGAAGAAGTACGCGGAGCTACTCGAGCGCAGCGGCCTCGAGCGCATCACCTATTGCTGGTGGCAGGACATCGAGGCGAACGACGTTGGTACCGATCACAGGCTCACACGCGACGAGCAGTGCGCGTATGCTACCGGTGACCTGCGCGGCGTGTACGAAGCGCAGCTTGTGTGGTTCCTTTGGCCGGAGGCGCCGAGTATGGGCGCTCCGGTCGAGTACGGATTCGCGCTCGCGGTGTCGCGCCAGAACCCGATGCGGCTGGTGGTGACGGGCGGCAAGGCGTCGAGCTGCATCTTCACGGCACTCGCGCACTACCGGGACACGAGCGACATGCTCGGCTTGGCCGAGGTGGTGCGCGTCGCGCGTGAGTTCGTGCACGCGCTCGATCCGCGAGGTCAGGTGACGTGAGCCGTACGACCGCCAGGCCGAAGCCCGACCAGCGCGCGTGTCGCGTCTGCGGTGCTCCGCGTCCGGAGTATTCGATGCGGCCGTTCGGCTGGGACTCGCACTACGACGCTGACACAGGCGTGTGGTCTGCGACGTGTTCATCTGCGTGCCGAGCTCAGATCGGGCTCCAGGAGCGCTACGCGTGACTCACCCCGTGCGCACCGACATTGCAGCCAAGCAGGCGCTCGACCGCCTCTCCCGGGCCTCGCGCGAGCGTGACGGCGCGCTCGCGCTCGAGGCCGCTGACATGGTGAGCGAGCTCGTGCGCAGCGGTTACGTGCTCATGGAGCTCGACGCCACGGGCACCGTAGCAGCGCGCCCGGTGAAGCTGCGTTGCCGCAGCGAGGGCTACTGCGCTGCGTGCGGGGATCCGGTCGCTGTCGGTGACGAGATCTGGTGGACGCGCGGGGTGAGCGGGATCGAGTGCATGGACTGCGGCGGGAGGCGATCGTGATGGTCCAGCCGCTATACCCGCCGGGCGAGGGTCCGGAGCACAACCTCGAGGCCGAGCGTCAGACGCTGGCCGCGTGCATCCTGAACCCGGAGCAGCTGCGCGACGTCGAGCTCACCACGGCGGACTTCTTCGGCGAAAAGAATCGCATCATCTGGCGCGAGCTGCAGTACCTCGCGGCCGAGGGGATCCCCGTCGACTCGCTCCACCTCCGAGATCGGCTGGTGCAGGTGGGCAAGCTCGCGTTCGTCACGGACGACTACCTGCTCGACGTAATGGACACGATCCCGGTGCAGCCGCCCGTGGACATCCTCAAGCGCTGCACGCGGCAGCGCACCTTGCGCCAGCTCGGCCAGCGCCTCTCCGCGGCGGCAGCGAGCGGAGACGATGCAGCGGCCGAGACAGCTGTGAGGGAGGCTGCGGCGGCGCTCGAGGCGCGCGCCAAGCGCATCCCGACGTGGGAGCTGCGCAGCACCGCGGACATTTTCGCGCCGCTGCCGCCGGTCTCCTGGCGCGTCCGTGGCTTACAGATCTGCCCTGGCCGTCCCTGCATCCTCGGCGGCTACGGCGCCAGCGCCAAGACGCTCAGTTCCCAGCAGCTGGCGCTCGCTGTGGCGAGCGGCACGGCGGTGTGGGGCTTCTTCGACGTGCCCGAGCCCATGAATGTCGTGCACCTCGACTACGAGCAGGGGTACCACGCAACCGCCTTGCGGTACCAGCGGTTAGCCCACGGTCACCGCATCGAGCCGCACTCGCTCTCCGACCGGCTGCGGCTCGGCGTCTTCCCCCGCGTGTACCTCGACCAGCTGCACGCCTACGACGCGTACGCGAAGCTCGTCGACGGCGTGCAGCTGGTCATCCTCGACGCCCTGCGCGGCGCGGCGCCGAGTTCGGATGAGAACGACAGCTCGATCCGCGCCTGCATCGACAACCTCACGCGCGTGTCCGAGGCGACGGGCTGTGCGTTCGTGATGCTGCACCACGCGCGCAAGCAGCAGAAGGACGTAGCGGCGGACGACAAAGAGATGCTCCGCGGCTCCGCTGGCATCTTCGACGGCGCGGGCGCTGTGTACGTTCTGCGGGCGCAGAAAGACCCCAACGAACCGCGTCAGGTGAAGCAGACGAAACCCGCTGCGGAGGCCGCTGGTCGCCCCGTAGAGCCCTTCCAGCTCGACGTGATGGACGTGCCTGCTCCTGGCGATCCCACTGCCGGCGTGCGCGTTCTGTACAAACCCATGCCGCTTCCCGATCACGTCGGCGCGGCCATCGAGAAGAGCAGGCTCAAGCTCGAGCGACTTCACGAGCTCATCCAGCGCCAACCCGGAGAAACCAAGAGCAGCTTGCACCGCCTGTTCGGCGGCAGCCGCAACGAGCTCTTCGACATGCTCATCGAGCTGCACCGCAGAGGCGTCGTTCGGACCGAGACAGACGGCCAGGCCGATCGCATTCACCCAACCAGTACCAACCAAAAGAGGCTAGATGGTACGTAGTACCGGTAAACCAGTACCAACCAGTACCAACCAGTACCAACCCGTATCGGGAACCGGTTCCAGGCCCCCTATGGGCCCTTTAGGGCCCAGGGAGGGGGTACGGGTTAGTACTGGTACTGGTAGTACTGGTGACCTGGCCAGGCCAGAGCTAGCCATCTTCGTTCCGGTCAGAACGTACAACGAGCTGAACGCGACGCGCTTCCACTGGCGCAAGCGCAGCCAGCAACGCAACGCGGTGAAGGAAGCCGTCACGTACGCGCTGATCGGGCACCGCTGGCTCGACGTGCCGAAGCCGACCGTGCTCGCGCCGTGGCTGGTGCGCCTTGTGCGCCTGGGGCCGCGAGAGATGGACGACGACGGCGTGGTGAGCGCGCTCAAGAGCGTGCGCGATGCCTTCGCGAAGTTCGTCAACGTGAACGACAAGCACAAGCACATCGTCCGGTACTCGTACGACCAAGAGCGCTCCCGCGAGTTCGGCGTGCGCATCGAAGTGAGGCCATATGCGATCTAAGTGTAAGTACTCATTGCTGGTACTGACGGTACTGGTGGCGTGCGGCGATCCTAGCGACGAGCCTGAGGAAGCGTGCCGGGGGCCAGGCGCGGAGTGGGTGGCTGTGGACGGTGGCGTCCTCGCTGCTGGCGACGTCGCCGAGCCGCAGAGCCAGGAGACGCGGCTGTGCGTCGAGGTGGAGTGGTGACGAGCGACCAGCGCCGCTACGTGACCTTGCGCCTCGTCGGTCGCGTCGAGGTGGGCCCGATGCGCGCGAGCGAGCGCAACCTGGTGCTTTCGAGCTGGACGCAGGGGCTCGCCGATGCCGCAGGGCACGGGCGCAACAGCGGCTCGCGGCACCGGGACGTGTACCTGGCGCGCTTTGGGCGCCTCGTGGAGGACACGCTCTCCCTCCCGGCTCTGACCGTGCTGGTGGCGCGCGATGCGGAGGACCAGGCGCTTGCGTACGGCTGGGGCGCCTTCTCGGGCGACACGGTGCACTGGCTGAGCGTGAAGCGTGCGTTCAGGAAGCTCGGCGTTGCGCACGCCTTGCTCCCAAGCGGAATGCGCTACCACGCGTGGAGCACGCGCTTCGACGATGTTGCGAAGCGCTACGGACTTTCGTTGCGTCCCATGGAGACGAGAAGGAGAACAGCATGAACAAGCTAATGGCAAAGAGTCAGTGCGACCGCTGCGGTGAGTCCGTAGCGACAGACCTCGGCACCGAGGTGCTCGCGAAGCAGGACCTCGACTCGCTGCCGCAGGGGTGGGCGGTGGTGACTGTGAAGGGCGGAAACAAGGTTACGCACCTCTGCCAGGCGTGTGCGAAGCGTGCGGTCGCGCAGGTGAGTGCGTGATCGTCGAGCTGCACCTGAACCGCGCTGCGGAGTTCTATCCAGGCTGGACGCCCGGCCACGGAGGCACGCGCGCGCAGTACGCCTTCAAGACGAAGGACGGGTACCAGATCGAGCGCGATGAGCATGTCTACGTGGTGACGCACACGCGCAAAGATGGAGACGTGACCGTGATTGAGTGCACCGAGATTCCGCTCGCGAACGTGCGCAATGCGGTCCACCAGCCACTCAGGCACGAGCCAAATCCACCAAGACCGGACGAAGCGAAGCCGGTGCAGCCACAAGGGAGGCGGCGATGAAGTGGCCCTCGTGGCTCCGCGGCAAGCTCTCGGCAACGCCTGGCACGGCGGTCACCGGCTACGACAAGGGCGCCGTCATCCGCTCCGTGGCCAGGCAGATGCTCGACAAGGCCGAGGCTGGGCGCAAGAAGCTCGAGGAAGAAGGCCGCAAGTGGAAGTACGAGGAGCGTGAGTCGCTCGTCGTCATCGCCAGCCGGCACGAAGGCGACCCGCGTGTGCGCGGGCGGGCCTACTACACGCTCACCAGCGCCACGCCCATCACGGGCGACATCCACGCGACCGCGCGGGCGTTCACCATCCCGGACGCGGAGTGCGATCTGCTCTTCCACCTGGCGCAGATCTACGCGGAGCAAGGGCTCGTGAAGGATTTCGACGAGGCACGGGAGCGCGCGAGCAAGGTGCAGTTGTTCGTGGAGACGAGCATGGCGCTCGGCAGCAAGGGGTTTGCGTCGTGAAGAAGCGCAA
>Ga0134127_10003078_pt1 | contig 11956 bp, 14 predicted proteins | sample KB31753_FD_96459 | JGI IMG/M metagenome (GOLD analysis project Ga0134127, IMG submission 96459) | Terrestrial soil microbial communities with excess Nitrogen fertilizer from Kellogg Biological Station, Michigan, USA - KB3-175-3 | ecosystem: Environmental > Terrestrial > Soil > Unclassified ...
GATCGCGTGTGAAGTGCTGGCGGGCGAGACTGCTGCAAGCGCATGTCGCGTCTGTGAAGGAGACCCGGCAGCGGACGTTGGACGACAGAGGCGTAAGGATGACCAGGACAAGAGTAGGGAGGAGACGACGATGCAATGCGGAAAATGCAACGCAGCCATGGAAGAGGGGTTCGTGGTCGATTACGCCGCCGGAGGAAATCGGAGGGTCGCCGAGTGGGTCCAGGGCGAACCGAAAGGATCATTCTGGCACGGCGTTGACCTTTCGAGCGCGAGCCAGATTCCGATTGTTACATACCGATGCGCCGCTTGTGGGTATCTCGAGTTCTATGCTCGAGGCAAAGAGCTTGGACAGATTCCTTCAGCAATCAGATTACTTGAGGAGCCCGAAAATTCCCGTTATGAGCTTCCCTTGAGGTCATTTCGACCAAACTAAAGTATTTTTCCCCGCCTGAACCAGCGAAATCATTCGAAAGTATGACGACACAACTGATATCCGCGAGGTACTTTGCCGAGTTAGACGGCTGAACAATTACTCTGGGGTACATGGAGCATCAACAAGGAACAAGGAGGAAATTGCTATGTCTAAATCTCAAATAACTTTCTCCTTGATTTACTTCCTCGCAGTTGTTGCTTGTATACAACTGGCCTTTGACTACAAAGGAGCTATTGACACAACTTGGACATTCGTACTGGTCCTTTTGACACTGCCCTGCAGTTTGATTTCAATCATATTTGCTTGGTCATTGATTCATGGCGCAGGGTTAGAATTCTTCACCTATATGTACTTGCTATTCGCAGGTATAAATGTGGTTTGGGTGAACACGATAATAAACTACTCTCGGAAGAGTAAAAAGGCTGACGCCGATAGGAACGACCTATCAGATGCGTGAATTTGGGATAAAGGACCCAAACGGTTACGCGCTGATTCCTGGTGAAGATATTTCAAAGAAATAAATAGGAGAAATCTATGGTACGAATCGTTTTGGGCGTTATTGCCGGATTTCTTGCTTGGGCGATAGTGTGGTTCGGAAGCGAGAAGATTCTTTCGGCCATTTGGCCGGAGGGGTTCGGCGCTCATCAACGTGCGTTTGAAGCGGCCATTGCCAATGGGGGTCAGTTCACAGCGGACACGACGCTTCTTCTCACGCATATTGTCCTCGCTTCAATAGTCTCGGTGATGTCCGGATTTCTGGCCACGCTGATCGCCGGTGAAAACATACGCGCGCCGCTCGTCCTCGGCTTTCTGCTGTTGGCCTTTGGCGTACTGAAGGCGGTTATGTCCTGGCCGTATGTTCCCATTTGGTATCACGTTATCTTTACGGCGCTTCTCGTTCCAATGACGATTTTGGGCGGTAAACTGTAATCAGCCACTCAGGAAAAAAGAATTGGCTCGATTCGGAGGATCAGAAGAAGGAGGATCAGATGAAGAGAGTAACTGGAATTGGTGGCATATTCTTCAGCGCGAGGGATCCGAAGGCACTCTGTGCCTGGTACAAGACTCACCTGGGCATTGACGTACAAGACTGGGGTGGAGCAGCCTTTGACTGGACTGACTCCGAAGGCAACCCGACCAAGGGGACTACGGCCTGGTTGATCGGTCCAGCGGACGGCAAGCACTTCGCTCCAAGCAAGTCGACCTTCATGGTCAACTATCGCGTGGAAGACCTGGCTGCGCTTCTTCAAGCACTCCGCGATGAAGGCTGCGACGTGCTTGAGAAGACCGATGACTCAGAGTACGGGAAGTTCGGGTGGGTCATGGATCCGGAAGGCAACAAGGTTGAACTTTGGCAACCACCGGCCGGGCAATAACCGCACGTCGCAGCAAAGCCGGCGCCTAACCCCTCGCTCAAGCGGAGCGCCAACGTCAGGCCACCAGGCCGGTCTGGCGCTACGCGGTACAATTTCGCCAGCCCGGGCCTTGCGCCCTGCCGTCGTCGCCCGCTTAGCCTGAACAATCCCCGCGATGACGTTTTGTGCCTTTTTGTGTCTGATGTTTTCCATCTGTACGATCTGCGTAATCTGTGGGTAACTCTGAGGAGGCGCAGAAAATGAAACGATTTCCATTGGTAATCCTTATCCTCTGTTCTACTCTCCCTTTTGGAGAGGTTGGGTGAGGGTGTGTAGCTTTAGCGGGCGCGGAAATCGCAACGAGGGAAGCTTGACCAAGCGTTACAATATCCACAGCATCCTGCTTGAGCGCTACGACGCGGTCTACATCGAGACGCCGAAGGTCGCGTGCACGAGCGTTAAGACCGTTATTGCGCGGATACTGGGCATCAGCCTGGCCGAGACGCACGGTGATCCTCATCAAGTCCACTGGCCGATGCCCAATCAGGCGCACAGCCGTTCTGGTTCGCTCTTTCCCGGCCTGTTCGCGTTCGCTTTTGTTCGCAATCCGTGGGATCGTCTCGTCTCGTGCTACCGAGACAAGATTCGCGGCGAAGTCGATGGGTATACGTCCTTCACTTCCCGGCCCGGCGTGGCGAACTGCCTCGCTCGTTTCGATGCTTTCTACGCCGGGATGTCCTTCGACGAGTTCGTTCTCGCAGTGGAATCCATCCCGGACGAGGAGGCAGACGAGCACTTCCGGTCGCAATACACGTTCGTGACGAATGAGGAGGGCAGGATCGCCATCGACTTCGTGGGTCGCTATGAGCGACTGGGGGCTGACGACTTTCGGCTTGTCGCGAATAGGATAGGGCTGCCGACAACTGAGCTGCTCTGGCTGCAGAAGGCGCGTGTCCCGGTAAGGTACGCTACTTTCTATACGCCGGAGTCCCAGCGGATCGTCGCCGAGAGGTTTAGACGCGACGTGGAGATGTTCGGCTACAACTTCAGTGCGGAATGATCGGGCTGCCGAGGACTTGTGCCGAGCCAGGTGGTCCGTAGAACAGGCGGTTTGAGCGGACCGCTCAAACGCGCGGCCGCTCAACCGCAGACCGTTAGCGGAGCCCAGTCCCAGAGCGGTGACAGGGAGATCCTTGTATGAGACGTACCGCAATACTCACAATCGTCGCGCTGCTTCCATTCATCGCAATCGGGTGGGTATCGGGCCAGTCGATTGGTGGCGAAGCCTTCACCCGGGATAGATGGCTCGATGACTACGCCTATCTCAAGCGCGAGCTCGAGCGCAGCTACTCTCATCTGGCGTGGTTCGGATCACAGCAGGGTGGTGTAGACCTCCCCTTGCTTGACCGTACGACGAGGAGCGCTCTGGAACGAGCGGGCGACAACGCGCAGGCGTCGGCAGCTATTACAGCGTTCGTCTCCGCTTTCCACGATGGACACTTCGCTCCCGCAGCTCCTTCGGGGCCCTCGCCTCGCTCATCCGCGGAGCCTCCGATTGTCGAACGGGCTCAAGATGCGCGTACTGCGTGCGCCGCCTTTGGCTACGCACCGCTCACGCGGATTACTTTTTCGCTCCCCTTCGAGTCGCTATCGGGTTTTCGGCTCGTGTCTGATGGCTTGACCAGTTCTTTTCGAGCGGGCGTCATCGAGTGGGATGGTCGCCGGCTCGGCGTCTTGCGTATCCCGCGCTTTCGGCCAGCTGAGTTTCCCGGGGTGTGCGAAAGTGCGTGGGCGTCCTTGCGCGCGCGTGACATAGAACCAACGCGCAGCGCCGTACTCGGAATCGTGAATGCCGAATGGTTGCGCACGCTTGCAGCTCGACTGCGCGAGTTACGCGACCAGAGAATTATCGCGTTGGTCGTCGACGTCGGCGGCAATGGGGGCGGCAACGACCTCGGCGATTGGGCCGTTCGTCTGTTTACCAGCGAGCCCGTTGCGTCCGCGCCCCTGCTGCTATCCGCAAGTCCAGTCGCCATTCCGTACTTCGACGAACAGCTTGCGGACCTTCAGCGCGCGCGGAACTCCGCTGTTCAGTTTCCCACCCTCACCCGCACTTCCCTCGATAAAGCCATCGCCGACTTCAGCCAGCGCAAACTGGCTGCAGAGTCGATTCCGTGCGACATGAGTTGGGTGTGGCGAGAGCAACGCGCGTGGGGAACATCGCCATGCACTCGCCTCATTTCGTCCGGGTTCATGAGCGGCGCGCTGGATTACGTGAAGCCCGGCACCATCGATGCGTCAGCAGTGCGGGCGCTGTACTGGCCGGCCATCGCCGACTCCCTGCGCGGTGCTTGGATTGGGTCAACCTATGTCCTGACTGACGCGAACACCGGTTCCGCAGCCGAGATGTTCACCGCGCTGATGAGAGATCGCGGCATCGCGAAGATAGTCGGCACGCGTACCTTAGGATCGGGCTGCGGCTTCATGGTTAATGACATTCCAATTGTTCTTCCACACTCGCGGCGAGCGTTCAGAATACCCAACTGCGTCCGCCTGCGCGCCGACGGGACCGATGAAGTTGCCGGCGTCGCCCCGGATCTACCGACAGCCGCCCAGCCAGGCGAGAGTGCCCGGAGCGTCGCGGCCCGCACGCTCCGCACGATTCTTAGCGACCTTGCCGCCGGCGCCCCGCGATGACCACCAGCCCGAGGGCTGCCTAACCAATGGCGTTAATCGGAGCAACCAAACCGGCAACGGGAGGGAGTATGAAAGCTTCAGTGTTTATCGGAACCAGCGTGGACGGGTTTATTGCGCGGACTAACGGGGAACTCGATTTTCTTCCGCCTGGCGGCGGTGAGCCTCACGGCTATGCAGAGTTTATGGAAACGGTGGATGCGCTGGTCATTGGCCGCAAGACCTACGAAACGGTATTGGCTTTCGACACTTGGCCCTACGGCGAAAAACCTGTCTTCGTTCTCAGTACCCGTACTCTCGCGCTTTCTCCCGTTGGCGCGGTAGTGGAGCACATGTCCGGCGAACCCGCCGAAATCGCATCGCGGCTTGACGCTCGCGGCGTCAATCATGTCTACGTGGACGGCGGCATAACGATTCAGCGATTTCTACGAGCGGGCCTTATTCAACGGCTCATCATCACGCGTGTCCCAGTTCTCATTGGTGACGGCATTCCGCTTTTTGGTTCACTGCCGCGCGATGTCCGGCTTGAACACATCGCCACCCGACATTACCCGAGCGGTCTGGTGCAGACCGAATACCGGGTTGCCGCATAACACATCGTTGGACGCGAGTGGCGGGAGCGTGTTTCGCAACTAACTTGGTGCAGCGAACGGTGATTTGATTCGCGCCGCCGCCTCAACTCAACCGTTGGGTTGCTTCGTTGCTTGGATAATTGAGTATGTTGATGGTGTCGAAGTCGCGAACGATCGTAGCTAGGTTGATCCTATGCAGCGGCGTGACTCGCGGAACTGCTCTTGTCTAGGTCGGCGCTCAGTGCTAGTTTGAGGCTGGCGTGCAGGGCGCCTCCCGTCCGCGGGCAGGACTGAGTCCACCTGATCAGATTTTTCAGAAGTTCGGACGTGATCGCCGAACCTCCTTTGCCCGACGCCAGCGGACCACGGGCTCATGCCAGGAGGCTCGTCATGCGCGTACGCCGCTTGCCCGTCCGCCCCGACCTGGAACAGCTTCATCGTCAGGCCAAGGAACTGCTCCGCGCCATCCACGCCGGCCATGCAGACACGATCGCCGAGTTGCGAGAACACCATCCCGAAGCGATCGACCCCTCTGCGGCGAAGTTGGCCGACGCGCAGCTCGTGCTCGCACGAAGCTACAGCGCTTCAAGCTGGACGCGACTCGTTCACGCGGTGCAGCTCGCCGAAGCGATCTGGCGCGATGACTCCGACGAGGTCCTGGCGCTCATCACCCGCAATTCGGACCTGATTCATGACCATGTCCTGATCCGTGCTGACAGCAACTGGGGCCCGCCGATGACTTACGCGGCGAATCTTGGCCGCGACCGCCTGATCCGTCTCCTGCACGGCCACGGCGCCAGAGACCTCGAGTCCGCGGCGGGACGCGCCGCGCTCCAGGGCAAGCCCGACACGGTGCGTATGATCTACGACCTCGCGGGGCGACCGTCGCTCAAGGAGTGGACGCTCGCGGGTCCCGCGTACACGCTGAGCGTCGAAGGCACAGCTGTCCTGCTCGCGCTCGGCGCACGCGTCGTCGGGCCAGAGGGTGTGGACTCGAACACCATGGAGCACCTCCTCGGGACCGACAGTCGGAACCCGCCCGCCAAGCATCGCATCCTGGAGATGTACGTCGAGCACGACTTTGAGCCTCCCGACACGCCGGTCATGGCGCTCCATCGCGGGCGCATTGACCTGCTCGAGGCGCACCTCGCACGCGACCCGGACCTCCTCGCGCGCACGTTCGACATCGCCGACGTCTTCCCGCTCGCCCCTGCGTGCGCCCGAGAGCCGTACACGGCTCAGGGGACGCCGGTGCATGGAACGACGCTCCTCCACATCGCCGCTTACTTCGACGAGCTGGAAATCGCGGAGTGGTTGCTCGACCGGGGCATGGATCCCGACGCACGGGCGGCGATCGATGCCGAGGGCTTCGGCGGGTACACCGCGCTCTTCTCGACAGTCGTCTCGCAGCGCAACTTCTGGGTCAACTACGGCAAGGGTCAGCCGGACGAAGCGCGCTTCACATGCCTCCTGCTGGACCGAGGCGCCGATCCGAACGTCAGGGCGTCCCTCCGCGCGCGCCTCGAAGAGGGACACGGGGGCGGACCGCTTCGAGAGTATCGGGACGTGACGCCGCTCGGTTGGGGCGAGCAGTACCATGCGAGGACCTTCGTGAGCCGGGAGTCGCTTCGGTTAATCGAGGCCAGGGGCGGCGGTCGGTGACCTATCTGGTCATTGGACCAACCGCATGAGTTGACCCGGGCTGACGGGCCACCTCGTTTCCCATGAGCGACCGCCGGCGAAGCAACGGCTGAAGCTGACCGGGGCCGTCATCCTGGTTTTCCGAGCTTCAGCCTTCTTGCAGCCGGCCCGGCAGCTTAGCCCAGGCACTAGGCGACAGCATGAAGAGCGGCGGTTGGCGTTTCGGATCATCATTGGTCCGGCGAAGGTTGAATGAAATCGCGCCGCCAGGTCAACTCAGACGTTCGGCGCTGTGTCAGTAGATAAGGAGCCCTATATCGTGAGAAAGATTAAACTGCAGAACTGCTTGTTGTGGGTGACGCTGATTGGACTGGCGCCCATCGCGATGCCGGCGCCTCGGCAGGCTAAGCCCATCGTCCGGCAGATCGACCATATTCTTTTTGTGACACCCGACGGTCACACACTTGTGTCCGTTCTCACCGAAATTCTGGGGCTACCTAAAGTGTGGCCCCAGCCAGGTGATACCTGGACTGCAAGTTCCGGGATCGGGTTTGGCAACGTAACGCTCGAAGTATTTCACAGACCTCGCACACCGGCCGGGGAAGTACCGAAAGCGAGGGCCATCACGTCGCTCGCGCTCCAACCTGTCAACCTTGAGGCGGCACTCAAGGAACTACAATCGCGCGACATCGCTCACAATCCGGCGCCACAGAAGGTTCGCGCACCGGGAGAATCTGGTCCGCGATGGACAACAGTGGGCTTGGAGGGGTTCGGCCATGGACTATTCCTTATTCAGTATAACTTCGATATGGACGAGCGCCGCGCCCGCTTTGAGCGCATCTTGCGGGAACAAAAGGGCGGACCGCTTGGGATCACCCGGGTGATTGAAGTGGTAATCGCCACCGAACAGCCTGATCAGGTGAGACCGCAATGGAAAGCCCTGTTTGGGCCGGCTATTTCCCCTAAGGAGGATGTGTGGGTCGCAGGAGATGGGCCCAGGATTCGTTTGGTCAAAACGGGCGACCCGCGCGCGGGCGAATTTGTTGTTGAGATTAAGAGTTTGAGCCAAGCGACCGAGGCTCTACGCCGACTTCGCATTCCTTCCGTTACAACAAAGCAAATAATCCGAATTGATCCCGAAGCCCTCTTAGGACTTCGTGTGGTTTTGAAGGAGCATCGGTGAGGATCGTATTCGGCATTAGTTCTCGGCGGTCTAACAATGGCGTCAACCGGCGGCGGCGCAGCGAGTCTCGTATGGTTCGTCAGTCCGCGGCGGCCCGCTTACGCCTGACGTTATGGGTGCGACACGAGGTCGTGTGAAGGCTGTTGTGAATGATATTGTCTCTCACGACACAACCCGATGTACTGCCATCGGTATCCTACCCGGGTTAATAAACCTCCGGGGACAATGTAGCGTCATCCTTCTGGATGGCAACTCAATCGTAAAGAGGCGGCTGTTAAACGTCGTGACAAGGCTGATGGTTTCCGGATTCGAACTCAAGGACGCGGACGGCTACGTCTATGCGATCTTCGATACGTTTCACCAGCGATAAATCATCTTGGAACTGGATTATTAGGCTCAACGATACGGATCCAGTGATCCGTGAATTTGAAATGCAGGTCAGGCACTTCTACCTTAGGCATGTGACAGGTTACGCACTGCCGTTCGCTCACCGGACAGGCAGATGCCATGCGCGCCTTTGTCTTGAGTTCTTTAGGGCTCGCAACGTGGCATGCGAGGCATTTAGAGTCATAATAAGTTGCCTCCTGCTGCAACTTGTCATGCGGGTCATGACATGCGACGCAACTCATCCGACGGTCATTTATTAGATGCCCTCGACTCTTAAATATTCGATAAGGCTGAAAACGGAGATTATTGATCCCACCTCGATCGGGCAACAGCATCACTGCATCGAAGCTTTGATGGCAAGCGCCACAGAATTCTTGCGTCTGATCGAATGCGTCTAACTTCCTGGGATTAAAAATTTGCAGGTCTTTAAAGCTCTTCGCCTTGACCGCCGCAACATGTCTCTCGCCGGGGCCGTGACATGCCTCGCAGCCCACACCGGGCATAAGGCTGTCCAACTCTAACCGGTCCCCTCTGACCGCCGCTGTAGAGTGGCACGCGAAACAACCACGCGCGGCCTCAAAGCTCATCGGCCGGCCTATCGCCTCTTTCAACGATGCTGGAACCGAACGCGGATGCTCAGTTGTTATATCAAGGCCCTGAAGCGCTTGATAGAAACTGACTCGACTTTCGTAAAATAGTCCATTGTGCTGGAAGAGATATGTCTGACCGGCCACGCCCTGTCCAAAACAATAGAGTATGTTCTCGGAAATCGTGTTGACGCCGTCATTAACGGTGTAAATACTGCGGTTTCCCTGGCGGCTGATCTTATAGGTATAAGGCCCATTGCGAAATGATAATTCGGGGCGCGTAGTTAAGATCTGACAGTCGGAGCTCGTTGTTAGAGCGTGCGCCATCGGGGTTTCTGACTGGGTTGCCACCTTGGTAGCGTGACATTGCGCGCATACGTTGCTACCCAAATAACGGAGTCCAGAAAAATCACTAGCAGGTTTCCATTTAGATAAAGGACTGCTCTTTTGCATCTGGCCTTGAGTACTCGGTAAATGAAGTGCTGCGAGAATGAAAACACCACAGATAATAAGGAAAGATGTAATCAACGTTCTCTTTCTACTGTCGGCCATCCTTCACCAGGAATTAACTGAATAATGGGTAATTGAGCTGGCTAAATGGTAATCTACAGCGCTGGGATTAGACAATTGATAACCTCCGACATCCCTCAATCGAGTTTAACCCGCTCAAGCGGTACGTGCAGGAAGCGCATGGACTGGGAGCAGGATGATTTTGGGTGTCATTTCAGGCTTAAATAACAGTGATATTTTAGTAGGCTCACCGAGTGCCGATGAGGGACTCTCTGACGATATGCCCCAGCGTTAAAGGTCGCTGACTGCTGTCTAACAAATTCGTTGCAAGTGGGCCACGATTGAGTAGGGACTCCCGCAGCCACCTGAACTCAGACTTTAGGCCGCCTGCCATGCGGTAGCTACGAACAATGACACAAAGCTCTAGAGGCTTGAAGCTAATGTGGAAGTTCCTGACTTTCAGGCTTTTGGTCGGGAGTTTCGTTGCTGCATACCTGCCTTATTCCATTCTCGCATCGCATCCAGGGCCGGCTCCCATCCTTCTCAATGCGCTGACTGTGACCGGAGTGTTCCTGATGTCAGTCGGCGCCTATGTCTTCCTGCGGTGCGTGTGGGATTTTGCCGCTGGCAGTCAGGGTAACGATCCGACGATTCTCGTCGCGCACGGAACATACAAATTCGTGCGGAATCCCATGTACGCCGGCCTGGTGCTCGCTCTGGTAGGCGAAAGCCTTCTCTTTGAATCCTGGAGGCTGCTTGGCTTCGCCGCCGGAGTCTGGTTCGCTAGCCACCTTTTGGTGATTCTCTATGAAGAGCGGGCTTTGGCGAAGAAGTTTGGGACGGCGTATGAGCAGTATTGTAAAGAAGTGCCTCGATGGATTCCACGAGTCCATCGTCTCGCTTCTTGAGTCGAAGGTTTCTTTCAAATCGAGTCGTAACACGGGACATGTTGTGACAACCGGTGTTTGAGCCAATCTGGGCGGGGTTTTTGCACCTGATCGCTTATTTCTAGCGGTTGAGAGCTTAAAGTGGCGGCAACCGCGCTGACCGGACGTCTCAAGAACCTTCACTGACAAACTTCATCTTCTCCTTGACCCAAAGTTCCTCGAACGATATTCTTTAATCAAACGTTTGATTAATTGAAGATGGCGAGACCAAAGGCAGACGATCCGGAAGCGAGAGCAAAAATAGCGGCGGCGGCTGAAGAACTGTTCGCCGCGCGAGGATTTGACGGCACCGCGATCCGCGATATCGCCAGAAAAGCCGGCGTCAACAGCGCGATGATCCATTATTACTTTGGCAACAAAGAGGGTCTCTACCGCGCGATGCTTGAAGGCGCGGCGACAAGCGTTCGAGGCCTCTTGATCGAGACAACGAGCGGGTCAGGCTCCAGCAAAGTCCGCCTGGCCCGCTTCGTCGATGCTTACGCTTCTTATATGCTCAGCCAGCCTAACCTTGCCCGCATTCTCTACCGAGAGATGCTTACCGGCGCGAAGCACATCAGACGGATAGCTCAGCGATACGCCGCAACCAACTACACAATGCTAAAAACTGTGATGTCGGAAGGCGTCAAGCGCGGCGAACTGCGAGCCATCGATGCCGAACTCGCCCCAATCACCCTGATGGGCATGGTCGTCATCTTTCAGTTTCTTAGACCGATCATTTCGGTCGCCCTGGGCAAGACTGAATACGACGACGCGTTCGTCGCCCGGGTCGCCGCTCACACCATCGATCTCTTTCTCTACGGCGCGGTTGCCGACGAGCATGCGAAGAAGAAGACTGTCCGATCCTCAAACAAGCCCGGCCGGCCAAAACGTCAGAGACGGGGGCACCTATGAAAACTGGAAGTTTTCGAAGAACAATCTTGTTCGGAGTCGTGTTCCTGCTCCTTCTCGGCGCGGCAGCAGCCTGGAAATACTTCAACGGCCGCGCCTCCGCCGACAAGCTGGTGTTGTCAGGCACAATAGAGGCCGACGAAATACACGTCGGCTCCAAAGTCGGCGGTCGGATTATCGAGGTCCTGGTCAACGAAGGCCAGGAGGTCCACCAGGGTCAACCCTTGATTCGGTTTGATCGCTACGATTTCGACGCAAAGCACTCAGATGCTGTCGCTGCGGTTGCGCAGGCCGAGGCAACACTGGAGAAAGCCGTGAATGGGTCCAGACCCGAAGAAGTGGCGGCAGCGCGCGCCCAGGCAGAAGCTGCCTGGATGAGCTATCAAGAAGCGCTGAATGGGCCACGCAAACCGGAGATCGACGCTGCCCGCGCGGATGTCGCCGCGGCCGACGCCGACTACGAAGTCGCAAAAGCCACGTTGTCGAGAACGGGAAAACTCGTGGAAAACGGCGTTCAGTCCCAGCAAGAGTATGACAACGCAAAATCAGCTTACGATCGCGCGGTCGCGAGACGCGAAGCCGCTCGTCATAAGCTCGAGCTTCTCCAAGCCGGCACCAGAGAGGAAGAGATAGAGCGAGCCAAGCGCTTGTTCAAGCAAGCAGACGCCAATCGCGCGCTAGTGGAGCGAGGCACCAGAAAGGAAGACATCGATAACGCCAGGGCACAGCTTGAGCGGGCGCGTGCCGCGCTAAAGCAGA
>Ga0134127_10003079_pt1 | contig 11953 bp, 9 predicted proteins | sample KB31753_FD_96459 | JGI IMG/M metagenome (GOLD analysis project Ga0134127, IMG submission 96459) | Terrestrial soil microbial communities with excess Nitrogen fertilizer from Kellogg Biological Station, Michigan, USA - KB3-175-3 | ecosystem: Environmental > Terrestrial > Soil > Unclassified ...
CTCGCGGAGGCCCGCGTCACCCCGGCCGGGCTCATCCCGCGCACCAAGCAGTTCACCGTGGCCGGCGTGTTCTCGGCGGGCATGTTCGAGTACGACCGCGGCCTCGTGTTCGTGAGCTTCGACGACGCCGCGCGGCTGTTCCACACGGACGGCCGAGCTTCGGGTCTTCGGCTCGGCGTCGTCGACGTCTTCAACGCGCGAACGGTGGCGTTGCAGACGGCGCGCGCGATCGCGAACGAAGGAGAAGGCCCGTTTTCGGTCTCGGACTGGACGATGCGGCACGACACGTACTTCCGCTCGATCCAGCTGCAGAAGTCGATCATGTTCGTGATCCTGTCGCTCGTGATCGCCGTGGCGGCGTTCAACATCGTCTCGACGCTGATGATGGTCGTGCGCGACAAGCGCGGCGACATCGCGATCTTGCGCAGCTTCGGCGCGACGCCGCGCAGCATCATGATGTTGTTCGCGAGCCAGGGTACGTTCATCGGCGTCACGGGCACCGCGCTCGGCGTGGCGCTCGCGCTGCTGATCGCGTGGCAGCTGGGCAATCTCGTGAACGTGCTGCAAGGCTGGCTCGGCGTCGATCTGCTGTCGGCGGAGGTTTACTACTTGAACGACTTGCCAACGCAGGTGCGGCCGCTCGAGGTCCTCGAGATCGGCGCGCTCGCGCTCGGGCTCGCGATCGCCGCCACTTTCTATCCCGCGTTGTCCGCCGCGCGCCAACCGCCGGCCGAGGCGCTGCGTTATGAGTGACGCGGGCATGGATTCCCGCGGTAGAGCAACGCAGGGAGCAGTTGCCGACGCGAGCCCCGTGCTCGAAGCCGTCGGGCTCGTCAAGACGTTCGCCGACGTCGGGCGCAACGTCGAGGTGCTGCGCGGCGTGGAGCTGCGCGTCGTGAAGGGCGACCGCATCGCGATCATCGGCTCGTCGGGCTCGGGCAAGACGACATTGCTGCAGCTCTTGGGCGGCCTCGACGAGCCCACTTCGGGCGACGTGCGCGTGGTGGGCGAGTCGATGAGCAAGCTCGGTGACGCCGCGCGTGGCCGGCTGCGCAATCGTGCGCTCGGCTTCGTCTACCAATTCCATCACCTGCTGCCCGAGTTCACGGCGCTCGAGAACGTCGCGATGCCGTTGCTCGTGCGCGGCGCGACGCCGTCGCAGGCAGCCGCCGAAGCGCGCGGCCTGCTCGAGCGCGTGGGTCTCGCGGAGCGGCTCGAGCATCGGCCCGGTCAGTTGTCCGGCGGCGAGCGGCAGCGTACGGCCGTCGCGCGCGCTCTCGTCACGCGACCCGCAGCCGTGCTCGCCGACGAGCCCACGGGGAATCTCGATCGGCCCACGGGCTTGCGCGTCTTCGAGCTCCTGCTCGAGCTCAACGCGGCACTCGGCACGAGCATCGTCGTCGTGACGCACGATCCCGATCTGGCTGCGCGCATGGATCGCGTGCTCGAGCTCAAGGACGGCCTATTGAGGCCCGCCTAGCCACCGTCGCCGGCGACGGGCCGCCGTCGTGGACGAAGCCGGCGCCGATCGTCACGGCCGCCGGTGGCTGGCTCGTGGGCACGCTCGCCGTGCACGAGCTGCCGACGCTGCCGGGCGCGCTTTGGCTCGGGCCGTTGCTGCTCGCGGCGCTCGCGCTATGGCGCTACCCGCGTGCGCGGCCGCTACTCTGGCTGCTCGCGGGTGCGGCCTGGACCTGCCTGCTCGCGAATGCGCGACTCGCCGATCGATTGCCGGATGGCGCGCTCGGCGCCGATGTCGCGCTGACGGGTATGGTTGCGAGCTTCCCAACCCTGGCGCCGGGGCAAACCACGTTCGCGCTCGCTGTCGCCGCACCCCGGCCTCCGGGCGTACCCGCACGCGTACGGCTCACGTGGTACAACCCGCCGGCCGGTTTGGCGCCGGGGCAGGCGCTCACGGTCACGGCGCGGCTGCGGCCGCCGCGCGGCGTGCGCAATCCCGGCGGCTTCGACTACGAGCGCTGGTTGCTGGCCGAGCGGTATGGTGCGACGGGCTACGTGCGCGCGGGCGCCGTGACGGGCGCGGCGCGCGGTCTCGCGGCGCGTTGGCTGCGCTTTCGCGCCACGCTGGCCGAGCGCATCGCCGCGGCCGTGCCGGACGCCGACGGCGCGGCGCTGCTCACGGCGCTCGCGCTCGGCGAGCGCTTTCGGTTCAGCGAGCAACACTGGGCGGACTTTCGGCGCACGGGCACGAGTCACCTCGTGGCCGTGTCGGGTATGCACGTGGCGCTGCTCGGGCTCGTCGTGTTCGTGGCCGTTCGCTTGGCGTGGCTGCGGCTGCCGGCGCCGCTCGCGGGCTACGACCTCGAGGCTGCCGCCGTCGCCGGCGCGCTCGCGACTGCGTACTACGCGGCGCTGACGGGCTTCGCGATCCCGGCGCAACGCTCGTTCGTGATGATCGCGATCGCGCTGACGGCGCTCGCGTCGCGCCGCAGCGTGGGTCCCGTGCAACTGCTCTCGGCGACGTTGCTCGCCGTGCTCGTGTTCGATCCGTTCGCGCCGCTCGCGGCCTCGTTCTGGCTGTCGTTCGCGGCCGTGGCCATCCTGCTCGCGCTCGCGGCGCCGCGGCCACTTGCGCGGGCCGCGCCGGCGCTCGTGACGCGCGTCTGCGACGCGGCGCGTGCGTTCGCCGCGCTGCAATCGTGGATCGGCCTGGCATTGCTGCCGCTGACGGTCGCGTATTTCGGCGAGATCTCGCTCGTCGGGCCGCTCGTGAATCTCGTGGCGATTCCGCTGTTCAATCTCGCGCTCGTGCCGCTGACCGTGCTCGCGACGCTCGGCCTGTCGTTCGACACGCTCGCGGCGTACGCGCCGCCGCTCGGTGCTGCGGTGGGATCGCTCGCGAGCGTCACGGTCGCCGGCTTGCACCTCGCCGCGAGCGCGCCGGGGGCCGCCACCGCCGTGCCGTTGCCGCCGTGGCCCGCGCTCGCCGTCGCCGCGCTCGGTGTTGCGTTCGCCGTCTGCGGCGGCGCACTGCCGGGCCGGCGACTCGCGTGGCTCGCGTTGCTGCCGCTGTTCGTGCCGGCGCTGTCGTTGCCGGCGCGCGGCACCGCGCGCGCCGTCGTGCTCGACGTGGGGCACGGTCTCGCCGTGCTGATCGAGACGCGCAGCCACCGGCTGCTATTCGACGCGGGCCCGACCTCGGCGTCGGGCTTCGATTCCGGTAGCGAGATCGTCGTGCCGGCGCTGCGCGCCGCGGGTCGCCGGGGGCTCGACGTTCTGATCGTGAGCCACGCCGACAACGATCATGCCGGTGGAGCGAGCGCCGTCATCGCGGCGTTCCCCGGCGTTGCCGTGCTCCGCGGTCCCGACGTCGTGGGACTCGGCGGCCGCGTCTGCGAGCGTGGCCAACAATGGCAGTGGGACGGCGTGCGGTTCGCGATCCTGCACCCGCAGCTCGGTTTCGGCGCGCGCGGCAACGAGAGCTCGTGCGTCCTCAAAGTCACCGCAGGTGGAAGCTCGCTGCTCGTGACGGGCGACGTCGAGCGGCGTGGCGAGAGCGCGCTGCTCGCGGAGCCGCTCGCGGCCGAGGTCGTCGTCGTGCCGCATCATGGCAGCGCGACGTCGTCGTCGCCGGCATTCGTGGCGGCCGTGCGGCCGCGCTTCGCGATCGTCTCTGCCGGCTTCGCGAACCGCTGGGGCTTCCCTCGGCGCGAGGTTCGCGATCGCTGGCAGGCCGGCGGCGCGGCCGTCGTCGTGACGGGGGAGGCGGGCGCCGTGACCGTGCTCCTCGACCCCTCGGGAGTGGCCCTCGCGCGCGAACGTGACGGACGTCACCGTTATTGGCAGGCGGCCAAATTTCCATGGTGAATCAGGTGTCAGCGCGTTATAGTTCGCGGCAACTTCAATAGGAGCGTTGGAGTCGCATGCTCGAGATCGTCCAGGCCGGCGGCTTGTTGATGTGGCCGCTCATCGGTTGCTCGATCGTCGCCGTCGCGATCATTCTGGAACGCCTGTGGACGCTCCAAGAACGGCACGTGCTGCCGCCCGGCGTGTCGACGCAGGTCGCCGAGTGGATCCAACACAACCAGCTCGACGTGCAGCACTTGCAACAGCTGCACAAGAGCTCGGCGCTCGGCCAGGTGCTGGCCACCGGGCTCGCGTATCGGCACGCGCCGCGCGACGTGCTGAAAGAGGTCATCGAGGATACGGGCCGGCACGTCGTGCACGACCTCGAGCGCTACCTGAACCCGCTCGGCACGATCGCCGCGATCTCGCCGCTGCTCGGCCTGCTCGGCACGGTGTCGGGCATGATCCGTTCGTTCACGGCCATCACGACCGAGGGCGTCGGCAATCCCGCGGTGCTCGCGGGCGGTATTTCCGAAGCGCTGCTGACGACGGCCGCCGGCCTCACGGTGGCGATACCGTCGCTGATCGCCTATCGCTACCTGCGCGGCCGCGTCGACTCGCTCGTCATCAAGATCGAGAAGGAGTCGATTCGTTTCATCGAGATGGCCCAACATCACCAGCGCTCGGGCGTTTTCGGGGTCAGCGATGAAGCTGCAAAGCCGCTCAAGAGACGAGCCTGAGATCAATGTGATCTCGCTCGTGGACGTGCTGCTCGTGCTCGTCCTGTTCTTCATGGTATCGACGAGCTTCTTGCGCCCCACCAAGATCAGCCTCCAGTTGCCCGAAGCGTCGTCGCAAGAGCAGATTGCGGCGGCCGGCGACACACTCGACATCACGGTCACGAAGGCGGGCGCCTACGTCGTCAACGGCCGCGAGCTCGTCAACAGCGAGCGGCGCACGCTGCGCGCCGCGATCGAACGGCTCGTCGGCGAAAAACGCGACTTGCCTGTGTTCATACGCGCCGACGCATCCGCCACGCATCAGGCCGTCGTTACGGCCATGGATGTTGCGGGGCAGCTCGGCTTCGTCCGCCTCAACATCGCCACGGTCACGCCGCCGGAAACCCAAGCCCAGTGAATCGCGAATGGCGGCGGCCGACGGCCGCGCACGGATCCTAGATCGAGTCATGTCGCAGAGCGCGCAGAACGCCGCCTCGGTCTATCGACGGCTGCTCGGCTACTTACGCCCGCACTGGGTCCTCGTAGCGGCCGCGATCGTGCCGGCCACGATCTACGCGCTGCTCGGCACGGCCGTGCCGATATTGATGAGCCAGTGGGTCGACGCGCTCAAAGACGTCGTCGCGAACTCCCGGAGTGCGTGGCAGATCCCGCTGGCGATCGCGGTGCTGTTTCCGATCCGCAGCGCCATGGACTTTCTGCTCGTGTACGGCTTGGCCTGGATCGGCCGAGGCGTGATCCGCGATCTGCGCGGCCAAGTATTTGCGCATTACCTGGCGCTGCCGGCACGGTATTTCGATCAGGGTTCCTCGGGCTTGCTGATCTCCAAGCTCACGTACAACACGGAGCAGGTGGCCGAGGCGATCTCGACCGCGATCGTAATCGTGATGCGCGACTCGATCGCGATCGTGGCGCTGCTGATCGTGATGTTCCGCATGAACGCCCAGCTCACGTTGCTGATGGGCGTAGTCGGGCCGGTCATCGCGCTCGTCGTCAGTGCCATGAGCCGCGCGTTGCGACGCTACAGCACGCGCATTCAGCATTCGATGGGTGACGTTACGAGACTTACCGAGCAGTCGCTGCACGGCCAGCGCATAGTCAAAGTGTTCGAAGGCCAGGAGCAGGAACGTCGCCAGTTCCACGACGTCAACGCACGCAACTTCCGCTTGCACACGCGGCTCGTGGCCGTGCACGCGCTCGGCGACGGGCTGACGCAATACGCAGTCGCGCTTGGCGTTGCCGCCGTCATGTATGTGTCGTTCGCGGATCTCGACGCTGCAGCGTTCTTCGGTTTCATCACGGCGATGGGGATACTGTTTGCGCCACTGAAACGCCTCATCAACATCAATACGGTCGTGCAGCGCGGCATCGCGGCAGCCGCGAGCTTGTTCGAGGTCCTCGATCAGCCTGGCGAGACCGATACGGGAACGAAGACGATCGTCCGTGCGCGGGGCGACGTGGCGTATCGCGGTGTGTCGTTTCGCTATGACTCGGGCAACGAGCGGGCCCTTGCCGACGTCAGCCTCGAGATACCGGCGGGCACCACGGTCGCGCTCGTGGGCCAGTCCGGCAGCGGCAAGTCGACGCTCGTGAGCTTGCTGCCGCGGTTCTACGATGCGCAGCAGGGCGCCGTGCTGCTCGACGGCGAGGATGTGCGCGGTTACACGCTGCGCGATTTGCGGCGCCAGATCAGTCTCGTTAGCCAAGACGTCGTGCTGTTCGACGACACGATCGCGAATAACATCGCGTACGGCGGGCTCGCGCAAAGTCCGCGCGCCGCAATCGAACGAGCCGCGGAAGCAGCCTACGTGGCCGAGTTCGCGGCCGCGTTGCCGCAAGGTCTCGACACGCGGATCGGCGAGCGCGGCGCGCTGCTTTCGGGCGGCCAGCGCCAGCGCATCGCGATCGCGCGGGCGCTGCTCAAGGACGCGCCCGTGTTGATTCTCGACGAAGCTACGTCGGCGCTCGACACGGAATCGGAACGCCGCATCCAAGCCGCGCTCACGCAGCTCATGCGCGGCCGCACGACTCTCGTGATTGCGCATCGGCTGTCCACGATCGAGAGCGCCGACCGCATCGTCGCCATGCGCGGCGGCCATATCGTCGAAACGGGAACGCATGCGGAGCTGCTGGCGCGCGGCGGCTACTATTCGTCGCTGTACCGCATGCAGTTCGCCGGGTGAGAGCCATGCCGCGTCCGTCCGCCGCGCAATTCTTCAACAGCGTTTGGTATGGCAACAGCCCGCTGCGCTGGGCGTTCTGGCCCGCCTCGTTGTTGTACCTCGCGCTTGCCAAGTTGCGTCGAGACGCGTATGCGCGCGGCTGGTGCAAAGCCGTCGACGCCGCGGTTCCCGTGATCGTCGTCGGCAATGTCAGCGTTGGCGGCACGGGCAAGACGCCGTTCGTGATTTGGCTCGCCGCGCAACTGAAGCAACGCGGCCGGCGCGTCGGCATCGTCACGCGCGGCTACCGCGGCAAAGGCAAGGAGTGGCCGCGCGCCGTAACGGCCGATAGCGATCCCGACGAAGTCGGCGACGAACCCGTGCTGCTCGCGCGGCGCACGGGTTGCCCCGTCGTCGCAGGACCCGACCGCGTCGCTTGCGTCGAGGCGCTGCTCGAGGACGCTCGCGTCGACGTCGTGCTTTCGGATGACGGCTTGCAGCACTATCGGCTCGGGCGCCGGATCGAGATCGCCGTCGTCGACGGCGTGCGCGGCATGGGTAACGGGTTGTGCTTGCCAGCCGGGCCGTTGCGCGAGCCGCCGGCGCGTCTCGCCGAAGTCGATGCGATCGTCGTCAACGGCGGCACGTGGGGTCACGCCGGCGTGTTTCGCGCGCAGGCCGTCGTCACGAAGGTCTACAACCTGAACGACGGCGCGGTGCGCACGCTCGATTCGTTTCGCTCCGAGCAGGTCCACGCCGTCGCGGGAATCGGCAACCCGCAACGCTTCTTCGACTTGCTGGAGGCCGCGGATCTCGACGTCGTCGCGCACCCGCTCGAGGACCACGCGGACATCGGCCCCGGCGAGCTCACGTTCGACGAGCCCGGCGCTGTGCTGATCACGGAAAAAGACGCCGTAAAATGCGAGCGGCTCAAGCTCGCAGGGGTCTGGTGCGTGGTCGTGGACTTGGAGTTCGACGCCGATCGCACGGCACGTCTCATGAGGCTCGTGCTGCGAGATCTCGGGGCACGCGCGTCGTGACCGCGGGCTTCATCGTCGTGATCCCGGCGCGTTACGCGTCGACACGCCTGCCTGGCAAGCCGCTCGCGCAAATCGCCGGCAAGCCCATGATCGAATGGGTGTACCGGCAAGCCGCGCAGAGCGGCGCCAGCGAAGTCATCGTCGCGACCGACGATGAGCGCATCGTCGCCGCGTGCAAGAAATTCGGCGCGCCGGCCGAGCTCACGTCGGGCGAGCACGCGAGCGGAACGGATCGCGTCGCCGAGCTCGCGCGGCGGTTCGCGTGGGCGGACGAGCAGATCGTCGTCAACGTGCAGGGCGACGAGCCCTTGATCTCGCCGCTGTGCATCGCGCAGACGGCGCGGCTGCTCGGCTGGCACCCGCAGGCCGCGATCGCGACGTTGACGGCGCCGCTCGAGGGCGAGAACGAGTTTCGCGACCCGAATTTCGTTAAGGTTGTCGCGGACAAGGATGGCTGGGCGCTCTATTTCAGCCGCGCGCCGATTCCCTGGCCGCGCGACGGTGGTATGCCGGCCGTGCGTCGCCACATCGGTCTGTACGCATATCGCGCGGCCGGCCTCAAGGCCATCAGCGCCGCGCCGCCGTGCGCGCTCGAGGAGACCGAGCGGCTCGAGCAACTGCGCGCGCTGTGGCTCGGGCTCAAGATCATCGTCGCGAACGCCGTGGAGCCCCCGTCGCCGCACGTCGACACGCCCGAGGATCTCGATAAGATACGTCGCTATCTCGAGCGCTCGCCGCGCGTCTCGGGGTAGCCCAAGTGAAAGAGTTTCTCGCCGCGATCAAGAAAACTGCTGCGCGCGCCGTGGGCGTGAAGGCGCCCGCGCGTATTGCCGAGCGGCGAATTCTGTTCGTCTGCATGGGCAACATCTGCCGCTCGCCGACCGCGGAAGGTGTGCTGCGCAAAGTGCTGGCCGAGCGCGCGCCCAACCTCGACGTGCAGGTGGATTCAGCCGGCACGCACGGCTACCACACGGGCGAGCCACCCGATCCACGCGCGTGCCGCGCCGCCGAACGGCGCGGGATCGATCTAAAGACCTTGCGCGCGCGGCAAGTCACACCGCGCGACTTCGAGCACTTCGAGCTCGTGCTCGCGATGGACGAGCACAACCGCGACTTCTTGCTCGGGGCATGTCCGGTGGAGTATCAGAGCCGGATCAAGCTGTTCCTCGACTTCGCGCCGCACCTCGCGCGCCGCGACGTGCCCGATCCGTACTACGGCGGCAGCACGGGGTTCGAGCAGGTGCTCGACCTCGTCGAGGAAGCCACGGCCGGGCTCATCGAGCATCTGCAGCGGACCGCGCCGCCACGGCAGCGCGAGTCCGCGCCGAGCGGATCGGCCGACTAGCTCGGCTGCCGCTCGTCGTCGTTCGGTGCAGAAGGCTCCGGGCTCGCGGCCGGCGGCGCGTCGTCGCGCGGCGCGTCGCGATAGCTCGGCGGCTCTTCGTGGTAGCGCGGTGGCTCTTCGCGGTAGCTGGGCGGCTCGGGCGGCGGCGACCAGACTTCGGCCGGCGGCGCCGGACGCTCGAAATGCTCCTCGGCCGCGGGCCGCTCCGGCTCCGTGTACGGCGGTGGCTCCGGCGCTCGCTCCGGCGCTCGCATCGGCTCGACGTAGTCGGCCGCCGACTCCACGTGCGTCGGACGGGTGTCCGCTCCGCCCTGGGTCGGCTCCACGAATGGCGGCGGCGTCTCGAATCCCTGTGCCGCCTCGGCGGACGGCGCCTGGCCGCCGTTGGCTCCGGCCGCGCCGCGATTCCCGCCGTGCTCGTGGCGGTGCCCGCGGCGATTGCGCGAGCGGCGGCCGCCGCGGCCGCCACCCTGATGGCCTTGCCCTTGCCCTTGCCCCTGCTGGCCCTGACCTTGGCCCGGGCCCTGTTGGTTCTGGGGCTGGCCTTGGTTTTGCGGCGCCTGCCCTTGGTTGGCGGTTTGCTCCGGCCGCGGCGGGCGTGGCGCTCCGCCCTCAACCGGGGGGCGTTGCTCGCGATGGCGGTCGCGGTCGCCGCGGTCGCCGCGCGGATGTTCTCTGTCGCGCTCGCGGTCCCGATCCGGACGATCGCGATCCCGGTCGCGACCGCGCGCCGCGTTGCGCTCGCGGTCTCGATCCCCTCGATCGCGGTCCCGGTCGCGGCGATGCTCGCGGCCGCGGTGATCGCGGTCACGGTCGCGCTCGCGGTCTCGATCGCGATGTTGCTCGCGGCCCGCGTGCCGTTGACGATCGCCCTGAGCGACATCCTTGGCCGGCGCTTCGGGGCTCACGCCCGTGCCGAACAGGAAACGCCAGAGCCGCGTGAAGATGCCGATTTGCGGTCGTGCGACTGCTGGTGCTGCCACCGCCGCCGTGGGCGCGGGTTCCTCGCGCGGAGGCGGTGTCGGTGGCGTCGGCGCCGGCGTGGCCGGCAACACGTTCGAGACGGCCGCTTCCTCGGTCTTCGGCTGGCGCTTGATCTCCTCGTAGGCGACGGACGGGTCCGGCTTCGGGGCCACGAGCTTGTAGCTCGTGCCCGCGTTCTCCGGCAACGCGACTTCGTCGTCGCGCACGCGGCGCAGCGTGTAGTTCGGCGTCTCGAGGTCGGGATTGCCGATCAAGACGACCGTGACGCCGTTCGCTTCTTGCAGTGTCTGGACCCAGTCGCGCTTCTCGTTGAGCACGTAATTCGCGACGTCCATCGGTAGCTGCGCGATGACCTTGGCCGTGCGCTCCTTGCGCGCTTCCTCGCCGACGAGCCGCAAGATCGCAAGCGCCAACGATTCGACGCTGCGGATGTTGCCGGCGCCGCTGCAACGCGGGCAGATCGACTGCGTGGACTCTTCGAGCGACGGTCGCAGCCGTTGCCGCGACAGCTCGAGGAGGCCGAAGCGCGAAATCTTGCCGATTTGAATGCGCGCGCGGTCGTGCCGCACGGCGGCCCGCAAGCGTTCCTCGACCTCGCGTTGATTGCGCTGCGGGCCCATGTCGATGAAGTCGACGACGACGAGACCGCCCAAGTCGCGAATCCGAAGTTGGCGCCCAATCTCGTCGGCCGCCTCGACATTCGTGTTGAGCGCCGTCTCCTCGATGTCCTCGCCTTTCGTCGAGCGCGCCGAGTTGATATCGATGGCCGTCAACGCTTCCGTGCGATCGATGACGATGCTGCCGCCCGAGGGGAGCTGCACCTTGTGGTTGTATGCCGACTCGATCTGGCTCTCGATCTGATACCGTGTGAACAACGGCACCGTGGGATCTTCGTAGAGCTTGAGCTTCTTCAAGCTCTGCGGCAGCACGCGCTCCATGAACTCGAGCGCGTCCTGATGGACCGCCGGGCTGTCGATCAAGATCTCGCCGATGTCGTTCGAGAAGTAGTCGCGCAGCGCGCGGACGATCGCGTTGCCTTCCTGATAGATGAGGAAGGGGGCGGGACGCGTGACGACAACCTGCTTGATGGCTTCCCACACGCGCAGTAGGTACTCGAGGTCCCAGCGCAGCTCCTCGGTGCTGCGGCCGATGCCGGCCGTGCGCACGATGCAGCCCATGTCCTGCGGAACTTCGAGGTCCTCGAGCGACTGGCGGATCGTGTCGCGCTCTTCACCCTGGATGCGGCGCGAGACGCCGCCACCGCCGGGGTTGTTCGGCATCAACACGATGAAACGGCCCGCCAGGCTGATGAAGGTCGTCAGCGCGGCGCCCTTGGTGCCGCGCTCCTCTTTGTCGACCTGCACCACGATCTCCTGGCCTTCGCGCAGGACATCGCGGATCTGGACGCGGTCGCCAGACTCGGGCTGTTTGACGAAATACTCGCTCGAGATTTCCTTGAGGGGCAGGAACCCGTGGCGCTGGACGCCGAAGTCTACGAAACAGGCCTCGAGGCTCGGCTCTATCCGAGTGATGCGGCCCTTGTAGATGTTCGACTTGCGCTGTTCTCTGGAGGCTGTCTCGATGTCGAGGTCATAGAGCTTTTGGCCGTCCACCATGGCCACTCGCAACTCTTCCTTCTGAGTTGCGTTCACCAGCATTCGCTTCATAAATCCTCAGTGCAATCGCGGGGTGCACGGAGTTTCTGCCGGTCTGCGAATGGGTGCCGCCGGCGTCGCAGCCGGCCCAGCACGAAGTGATGAGAACAGGCGTTGCTCGATCCATCACTCGATCTAGGGAGTCGTGTTTGATACGGAGAGCCATCGCCTTACGCAGACGCGGTGCCAGAAAATCGCGGCCCGCTTTAGTGTGATTTCCTAA
>Ga0134127_10003081_pt1 | contig 11948 bp, 10 predicted proteins | sample KB31753_FD_96459 | JGI IMG/M metagenome (GOLD analysis project Ga0134127, IMG submission 96459) | Terrestrial soil microbial communities with excess Nitrogen fertilizer from Kellogg Biological Station, Michigan, USA - KB3-175-3 | ecosystem: Environmental > Terrestrial > Soil > Unclassified ...
ATTCAACGAATTCCGGGAGCCGGCTTTGATCGAGCAGCCGTACTGCGCCATCTTTCCATTCAACGGTGGGAACCATGGAGGAATCTTGTAGCGGGAACTTGGATGGAGTTGCAAGGGGTGGCCCACATCCCCAATCATGCTGTGTATCCACGCCAGGGGGATATGGCACGGACACCCTGGTTTTGATCTCCTTTTTCCCCTCTCCGACGGCCTTAACACCCAACCAGCGGCGCTTTCAACTGGCCATTCCGCCAGTAGCCACCCGTCTCCGTTCAGCTACAATAGAGCAACAGGATGTAAGCATCGTAGTCTTCAGGCAACAGAGGAAGGGAGGCGAAGATCAATGGCGACGATCCTGCTCATTGATGATGACGCTTCAATACGGATGATCTTCCAGGTCACACTCGAACGGGCGGGGCACCATGTCCTGACCGCCGAACATGGAAAACACGGCCTGCGTCTCTTGGAGCATCAGGCGGTCGATCTGATTATCGTGGATATCTTCATGCCAGAGCTGGACGGGTTTGAACTGATCCCCCTGCTTCGCGAATCGTACCCCGCGAGTAAGATTATTGCGATCTCTGGCGTATCAGGTGAAGGGAACTATCTCGATGCCGCGAAGTACTTGGGAGCTCACGACACGTTGAAGAAGCCATTCAGTCCCCAAGCGTTGCTGGATACGGTCGCCGCTCAACTGCCATGAACACACTCGTGCTGGCTCGCCCATCCTACCATCACCCCGAACGCCGTTGATGCACGCGAGACGTGCCGCCCTTGTGCAACGGAGAGGTCGATCGCGTCGAGTCCATGAGCAAGGAGAGGAGTCCCATGGAGAAACGAAAGTGCCCGCGGATTTCCGTCATGCTGCCGGCCGTGTTCCTCGGCGAACGAGCAGGCGGTGGACTGGTGGTCGATGTGTCCTTGGAAGGATGCCGCATCCGGAGCGCGGTGTCCATGCACAAAGGAGACTATGTACGGATACGGATCGATCTCATTGGAGAAACGCTGACCGGGGACCTTGCTGTCGTCCGCTGGTCGAGGAAGGACGAATTCGGTGTGGAATTGATTCGAATGGCGCCGGATCAGCAGGCTCGACTGCGTGAGTTCCTCAATCTGTTCAACCCCGTCCCTGTAGGTGCCTCCACCCCCCTCAGCCCCTGATGTTTCGTGAGCGCTCTGGACCATATGGTCGGGCCGCACTCACTGCGCAGCCCGACGGGCATAAGCCACAATAACTGCCAGCAGATCAGCCTTCTGAATCGGTTTTGGAAGATGGGCCACACAGCCAGCCGCGAGACTTTTCTCTGCATCTTCGGAGAGTGCATACGCAGTCAGCGCCACAATCGGGATCGGGTCATGGTGCTGCTCCTGCTCCCACTGTCGAATCGCTTTCGTGGCGGCATAGCCATCTAGAACCGGCATCTGAATGTCCATCAGCACGAGGTCGTACGGTTTGGTCTTCACCTTCTCCAGCGCGAGGAGGCCATTGCCTACTATCTCAAGCTGGTAGGGGGTGCGTTTCAGATACGCCTGTATCAGCAGGCGATTGTCGGATGAGTCTTCGGCCAGGAGGATGTTGAGCGGGACTTGATTCTGGATGTCCTTGGACTTTGCCGAAATCCCACCTACCGCGACTGCCGTGGTGCGGTCAATGGCGATCCTAATTCCCTTCTGGAGGTCAACCCGCCTGATCGGCTTGACGAGGTATCCCCCTAAGCCCAGCCGATACGACTGAGCGATGTCGGAACCACGACTGTCCGACGTGAGGACCATGACTGTGACTCCCGTCAGGTTCGACGTTTCCTTGAATCGTTCGATAACCTCGAACCCCTCTAGCTCGGGCATGAGACAATCCAATAGGATCAATTGGTACCTATTGCCAGCCGCTTCGGCACGTCGAAGTTCGTTAAGCGCAGCTTGACCATCCATCACCTCCGTGACCACAGCCCCCCAGGTAGACAACGCTTCTCGTAAGATTAGGCAGTTCGTAGCATTATCGTCCGCGATGAGCGTGCGGATTCCCTGAAGGTTCAACACCGAGCTCATGGCTGGCTGTGCCAATGGCAGCTGCCTCGGCAGTTGTGCCGTAAATGAAAAGGTACTGCCGCGTCCCAGCTGGCTATCGACCCAGATTCGACCGCCCATCAGCTCGACGAATTGCTTGCAAATGGATAACCCTAGCCCTGTCCCTCCGTACTTGCGCGTCACCGAAGAATCAGCCTGAGTAAACTGTTCAAAGATCAGTGCCTGCTTTTGCGGCGGAATGCCGATGCCTGTATCCGAGACAGTGAAGCGCAGGACACCCGGTTCGTTCGCATCAGGATCATTTGTCACCCTCAAGTCAACTCGCCCCTGACTTGTGAATTTAATGGCGTTGCTGAGTAAGTTCAGGAAGATTTGGAGCAGCCGGTGAGGATCCCCGATCACCGACGGCACCACGTCGGACGCTACCGAGCACGCCAACTCCAATCCTTTTTCCTGTGCCTGGAGAGCCATCATCTCAGTGGTCTTGTCGATGACCTCCCGGAGATCGAATTCGGTCTCTTCGAGCACAAGGTGACCTGCTTCCATTTTTGAGAGATCTAACAGATCGCTGATCAGAGTGAGGAGCGTCATGCCCGCCCGTCGGAAAATCCCCACGTACTCCAGCTGCTCACGGGTCAAAGGAGTCTCGCGCAGAAGATCGGCCATCCCAATGATGGCGTTCATCGGCGTCCGAATCTCGTGACTCATCGTGGCCAGAAATTGGCTCTTGGCGTGATTGGCCATTTCGGCCGCTTTCTTGGCTCTCCTGAGTTCTGCCTCCGCTTCCCGGCGTGCCGTGATATCCATGACCGTGCCGAGCATCCGGAAAGGCTTCCCGTGCTCATCGCGAAGCACATCACCTCTGCACGCAAGCCAGTGAATCGTGCCATTAGGCCAGACAATCCGGTGCTCAATGGCGTATTCGGCCCCGGTCTTCAGACAGTTAGTAATGGACCCCACTAAATTGGCCCGGTCCTCCGGGTGAGCAAGTGTGAGATAAGCCTCATACGTACTGGTAAAAGGTTCATGCCCTAGGCCGAAGATCTCTTGGACATTCTCCGACCACGTCACCTGGTTGGCATTAATGTCCCAGTCCCAGATACCCGTACGTGCAGCCGAGAGAGCCAATCGGAGTTGTCGTTCGCTATTCGTCAATGCGTGGTTCGCTCTATGGTTTTCAGTAATCAATAACTGGTGCAGTTTTAAATCACTGCAATACTAGCATTTTAAAACTCGGCGCCTCCGCCGTCGCTCGTATCCTTCCTAGTTACGGCTCCCTGTGTGGCTCCCATGACCTTTGCCACCCATCCCTACTACCGTTTTCCTGTGCATTGCGCTGTCACATACAATGCAGTGCCATTCCAATGCCAGGGCACGGTGTGGAATCTCTCGTGTACGTGCGGCGGTACTCAGGAAGACCTGCCCATGCATCCGGGGGAAGGCCGCTCGCTTGTGATCAGGCAGTGGTGCGGGGACTGTCTTCCGCACTTGAAAGTCCACTGCCTACTCGGCCACTATCTGCTTCAATTGCCAATTGTCTTCTTCCTGCCTGAACAACATTTATACGACCATAATCTATTCTTCAGTATGACATTTCCTGGTCATAGGCCGCCTTCTTTGGACCATGACAGCGCGGTCGACCTCTTAACCCATGTTTTAGTTTTCAGGATGAAGGTCAAAGGAGGGTGCGAGCATGACATTCATCTGTTGGTGAGGCTTTCTTGGACCCTGGTTGATCCATTTCTGTATTGTATTCAGGAGAGTATCCTTTCTGATTGGTTTCGTCAGATGGTCCGAGCAGCCGGCTGCTAAACTCTTTTGTATTTCTTCCTGGAAGGCATGAGCCGTCAAAGCGATAATGGGAATGGGGGTTACGTTGGACTGCTTTTCCCAATCTCTGATCAGTCTGGTGGAAGTATGTCCATCCATAACGGGCATCTGTACGTCCATCAGCACCAGATCGTATTTCCTAGTTCGGCACATCTCAAATGCCTCCCTTCCAGTTTCGGCAATGTCTTGCTGATAGCCGGAATGTTTGAGGTAGGATTGGATGAGGGTCCGGTTGTCAGATGAATCGTCTGCTAGAAGTATCGCTACATCTTGATCCGGTCCAGTTAGAATGTTTGGTGAGTCGTGATCGGTCACGCTCTCGCTTCTTTTAATCGCCATACCAATGACATGCTCCAGCTTCCTTTTCGTCAGGGGCTTGGTCACATAGCCGCCCAGCCCTAGGCTATACGCGTACCTGATATTAGAGCTTCGAACATCGGGAACGAAAATAATTACTGAAATTCCACAGTCCTTTGCAGTCTCAATTAACTTCATACGATTCGGAGAGCGACCCAGGTCTAAGTCTCCCAGATCGAGAAACAGTAGCCTGTGGGGGTTCCCGCCGCCTTCTACCCTGGTAAGTACGGTCAAAGCCGACTCTTCATCTCTTGCCTCAGAGATAGTTGCTCCCCAAGATTGCAGTGCTTCTTCCACGAGCCCGCGACTCCCATCATTGCTACTGACCAACAGGGTTCGCATTCCCGTCAACTCAATACCAGGCGACGCCTCAGCGGCACCCTCGCTTTGTGGAATGCCGAAATGAACCGTAAAATAGAACATGCTTCCTTTGCCCAAGAAGCTCTCCACCCATATTCTTCCTTCCATTCGCTCGACGATCTGTTTCGAAATGGCCAAGCCCAAGCCTGTACCGCCATACAGCCTCGTCGTAGACTCATCAGCTTGGGTGAACCGTTCAAAGACATTGGCGAGCTTCTCGGACGGAATGCCAATCCCCGTATCCGAAACAGCGAAACGTAACGTGCCCGGTTGACTCGCTCCGTTGTCATTCGTCACTCGGACAACGACTTCCCCTTGCTTTGTAAATTTGATGGCATTTCCGACTAGATTCACAATGACCTGTTGAAGGCGATGGGGATCGCCGATCAGGTTGATGGGCACATCGGATGCAGTCGAAACAAGTAGTTCAAGCCCCTTTTCTTGTGCCCTGTGCGCCATGATCTCTGTCGCCTTGTCAAGCACCTCATGCAAATCAAATCTGATCTGCTCTAGATCAATATGTCCTGACTCGACTTTCGCGAGGTCCAGAATGTCATTGAGTAAGTCAAGAAGAGCAGTACTTGATCTACGCAAAATTCCTACCTGCGCTTGCTGCTCAGAAGATAATGAACTCTCCGACAGTAGATCAGCCATTCCCATAATGGCATTCATTGGAGTTCGAATCTCGTGACTCATGGTTGCTAAGAAATCACTCTTGGCCCGGTTCGCAGCTTCAGCTCGCTCCTTAGCTTGTTGAAGGCTGGCTTCTGCCTTCTTTTGCTCTAATTCATGCCCGATCCATTGCGCCGTGAGCTTCAAGAAAGTTTTCTCATACCCAGCGAACGCCCTTGCCCTTGGTGCTCTGCTTGAAAAAATTAATGTCCCGTATACTGCCCCACTCACGTGAATCGCGATGCCCGCAAAGGCTTGTGGGATACCTAGAAGATCCTCGGATGGGGGACTCCAGTCTGACTGATCTGGGGATGTGAAGGTGACAGCTTCTCGTGATTGTGCCGTCCATTCACAATAACTTCCACGTAACTGATACCACCCCTGTGATGGGTGTTTAGATTCATGGCTCACGATCCGTTGAATTTCATAACGATCACCATCCATTCGTGTCACCATGCCTGTGGAAAACTCCAAAGTGTTGCAACCCAAAGTTAAGATCCGCTGGAGTCGTTGCTCCCAGTTGGCGCTATCCACAGTGATTTCATGTAGTGCTCGCAGGAGGGTTTCACTCGCCTTGAGCGCATCCTCGGCTCGGCGACGCTCCTTCATTTCTTCCATGAGAGTCACATTGCCTTTGCGTTCTTGATCTAAACTCTCACTCATTACGCTATATACCACGCCCATGATGAGGAGAATGGAGATCCGAATGATATTGCCTTCAACAAACAGCGCATTTCCCATCCATAGGTAGAGCAAGGCCCCGTAGAGAATCGAAATGCCCGCAGAAAAGACGATCTTCAACTGGAGAGTTCTCATCGATGCGGAGATGAGAATGATTAAGAAATAGGCAAGATAGAGATCCGAAGCTAGTTGTGCCGTCGTATAAATAATGCTGGAAGTAATCGCGGTATCGATGAGAAGCAGTATGATCGTGAAGGCACGGCTCTCGACCAAGCGGGACGGAAGGATAAACGCGGCTCCGAGTAGAGACAAGAGCCCCACAACAAGAATTTCTTTGACTGGGCGGGCAAGGACAGTTTCCGGTGTATAAAGAACTTGGTAGGAGAGCACGATGGAAACGAGACTCTGCAGTATGAGGACTTGCGCGCGGTAGCGGTCCATGCGCAAATGGGTTTGAAATAGTACGAGCCCTTGATGTTTGCTATCAGACAACAATTATGTAGCCTCGTGTTGTAGAGGCGGTATCAGTAAGGAGCTTACGATGGCGGAGGGGCATACCCTATCGGCAAGTGCAACGGCATGATCATAATTTGGATTAGAACTATCGTTTGCATTGTGCGCGCGAATTTGTCGCGAGAGATGCGTCATGTGTTTGCTCTCCATCGTTAGTAAGGCCGCGCGCGGTGGTGAATTATTTATATGTTCAGGATCTGGCCAAAAAGGACCATGCCTAAGGATAGTCCAATAATTTAAAGCCGCAATTATTTTTCGTTTTCCTACATCTTGTCCAACGTCTCCCTGAAAACTACGGAGGTCATAACTAGAGTGTGATGGCGGCTTCGGCGGTCTCGCACGAAAGGAGCGGACCCATGAAGCGATCAAAGTTCTTAGAGGAAGAGATCATCTAGGCAATACGCAGACCGTAGCTGCCCCCCGTCGGCGACCTATGCGTGCAACTTGGGGTGAGTGACACCATGTTCAACGTCTGGAAGAGAACGTGTATGCACCTGGGCGCGAGTGAACTGCGCTGGCTTCGGCAAGCAGAAGAAAAAACCAGTCGACTGAAACAGCTTGCTGCCGACCTCTCACGCGACTAGAACATGCTATCGGAGGCCCTGCGAAAAAAAAGTCTAGGGCTCACACGCCGTCAACATCTAGCCACCTAGTTTCACGGTACCATTCGGGTCAGTTGCATACGGGCCTGTCGGCTAGCCCAGTTCAGTCGCGTCGCCTGTTATCGACAAAGCCGAGCAAAGAATCAGTCCGCTTTGCGGATGCGCATTCGAGATCTGGCCCTTGCGCGCACGCAATTTGAGTATCTGTGCATTTGGGTGCTCCTGCGTTGCGAAGGCGGGCGAGTGAATCAGAAAAGAGGTTGAAATCTCTGTAGACTGGAGAGCTTGCGGTTGCGTATGTGAGCCCGGCGTCAAAAGCATATCGCGTTGCATCGTGGCTCGGTCCCGATTCCGACCAGCCTTACTGAACCCTGAGCATGGGTTTCGTGCATGCTACCCTGGCTGATAGACGACCGTATCGGATACTCACGGTTGCGGCCACAAGAATCGGTACGGTCTCATGCGAGAAGTCGGAGTTCGGATGTCGAGAGAGACAGACAGTAAGGCGTTAAATCCAACGTGGATGAGGGCTCAGGCCATGATCCAGCACGGTGGATCACGGAACAGAATTCCAATCGCGGCCGCTCGAAGCTGGGGCCTATCAACCGAGCGTGCAGCTTGTCTTCATTCTACCGGGAGACTTGTTGAAAATGCCTTCATCGAGTTGTTTATTCGCCGTCGTCGAGACGGGTGTTTGAATGTGCACCAGTTCGTCTCACTCGCCGAGGCGCAGGCCATCATCAACGCGTGACGGCTCGACTACATCGCTCACTCGGCCACCTGACGCCGGATGAATTTGTCGCACAGCGTCGGATGATTCAGGCCATCGAAGAAACCGTCTGTTCTCGTTAAGAACCGTCTCGGAACGGGGCCAAAGTCTTAAGCCAAAAATTCTCCTTTGAAACTGTCTCCTTGATGGAGAAGCTTACGTTTGGGACATGGGTCTTCAGAGTCCTCGAAGTCACAAGCTTAGCGAGTTTGCCAGGACGCTTTTCGAGACATCTCGCCCCACTGGGCTTTCCGCCCGCTTAACCACTTGACCAGGCCAATGAGTCTCCAAACACCATTCAATTGCCTGTAGCCGAAGTTTTCGGTAATGGCGGCGAGGATGAGCAACAAAACATGTCGTGGTTTGGGATAGATATGGAATGAAATCTCTTCGAGGAAGATGGCACTGACCGAGAGCAGAATACCGAGGCTGATAGCTACCAAAAGAAACGAGAGCCACACCTCAAGTGACACGAACCCCATCACAAACCCCACGGCCACAAGAACGTATCCCACTACTTCGATCACCGGTCCGAACCATTCAAAGATTGCCATGAAGGGGAAGGCGAGCCACCCCACGACCCCGCCTTTCCGATGGAACAACAGATCCATGTTTTTCGTCAAGCTCTCACAGAGCCCTCGCTGCCAGCGAATCCGTTGATTCTTAAGCGTGCGTAAGTCTTCGGGAGCCTCAGTCCAACAGACCGGATCAGGGACAAATGTGATCCGATAAGGCCTGCCCTGAAGTCGTAGGTGGCGATGGAGCCTGACAACCAGCTCCATATCTTCTCCGATCGTGCCGGAATGGTATCCGCCCACTGTGACCACCGTGTCCTTATGAAACACGCCGAACGCGCCTGAGATGATCAGCAGTGCGTTCATAGGAGACCAGCCCAGTCGTCCGAACAGGAATGCACGAAGATATTCCACGATTTGAAGCAACGCGAGGAAATTGGTAGGCAACCCAACGGCGGTGAGGAAGCCGTCCCTGACTTCACAACCATTGGCAATCCGCACGGTTCCACCACACGCGACCGTGAGAGGATCGTCAAGAAATGGTTGGACGACCAGGCGCAGGCTGTCGCGCTGGAGGAGCGAGTCGGCATCTATGCAGCAGAATAATGGGTAGCGGGAAATGTTGATACCGGCATTGAGCGAGTCGGCTTTCCCGCCATTAATTTTGTCGATCACCCGAAGCTTGGGATGCATTGTGGAATGGTAAATATTGCGAATCATCTTGGTCACAAGCTGTCGGTCATAAGCTTCAGGGAAGGGTACCAAGGCGAACTCCTTGATTAACACCTCCAAGGTCTTGTCATTCGAGCCGTCGTTGATGGCAATGATCTCGTATTCTGAATAACTGAGCTGAAGCAGAGACCGGATCGAGGAGGCAATGGTCGCCTCTTCGTTGTAGGCCGGAACAAGCAGACTGATCTGTGGCTCAAAGGTCGTATACCCGTGCGGGAGACTTTCAAGAGATCGCTCCTCCATGTATCGCCGCAGATGGAGGATCGCAATGATGTCCAACATCAAGTATCCTGCGGTCAGACCGAGAAGATACAACAGAAAGAACCACTGAGAGATTATATATAAATCAATGGTGTTCACCCACATACCCAGGATCCTATCCGATAGCGAGAGCACAACATTGCGCAGTCCGTTTCATTGCCAATTGACCCATTTCTTGACTTCTTCGAGGGCTGGACTTACATGAGCAGCATCTACGGCCAAACCAAATGAAAACATATCACAAACATGGAGCCAGTCCAGCATTGGGAGAGTTTTTTCAAGAGTCGCCCAATTAGAAGCAATAAATCCTCATGTCGGTAGTTGAGGAACTCCATCTAATTCAGGTGGGGCTCAGGGTGGTTCCGTCGGATGCCGACATGGCACCACGGTTTTGCCTCGGACAAGCTCCAAACATTCACTATCCCTTTATGTGGCGGCGGTGACTGTGTGCGAACATCTGTACGTGTAGAATCAAGCAGTGACGATACCTGTTATTGAGCAGCCTGGCATAGCTCCGGGATTCAACCAAATAAATCGTGCTGCCACGCGGAGCCTTTGCCTGACAATTGCCGCAACACCAGCCACATCCTTTGAGCAATGTTCAGACGTACACACAACCGCCGCCGATTCAGAAGCCCTAACCGTACGAATTTACTTCTCGCAGCTCAGCCCCACAGATAGTTACGAACGCTCCTAAGCAGCTTTCATCAAGCTCGACTTTGCTTTCTAGTCAGACATCTGCTTTACACGACTGGGCCATCGCTCGGCGAATCACGTTCTAAAATCGCCCGGCCGTGTAGCGATTAACAATGACAGTCTACGGTCACCCGGTTGGGGAATCCCTCCAAAACAGACAAACGAATCAAGATCAGGGGTTGCCGAGTCGACTAGTGGGTATTGGGGAGTACCATAAATGTCATGTACTAGAATACGAACGGTCTCCAAATCTGGACAAACTTCCACAATATTGCGTTCTACATAAAATAACTAATCTTTGCATGTATGACATGCTTGTGGCACTTATACTTGAGCGAGTGCCGATAACATCATTTGGAGGCAATCGTATCATTCACTTTTGCGGGGCTTCGTCAAGGAAGTCCATGCATATTCGTAAACCAGAATGTAGCCTAGCTATTTTTTGGTCTTGTTGAAGGCTGTTCTGCCAATTTAATTTCCTGCGCGATGAGGCGGAAATCTCGCACTCTTCAGGAGGCACGGGAGTATAGACTCTCAAAGGAGACGTGAATGACAGAAAATATTGGCACTGAGCATCAAATGACTACGGAGCACCTCCCGGCCCGTGTGGATGTTGACCCAAAACCCGAAAACTAGGCCAGCAGGCGCTTGAGGAAACAGCCTGCGACGTGGTCTTCTTTACCCGGAAGGAGGGCCCGACGATGGCACGACGACGTGGACATACCGAGGAACAGATGCTCGCCGCCTTGCGTCAAGCGGAAAGCGGCACGACCGTGGCGGAGGTCTGTCGGCAGGTAGGGATTGCCGAACAGACGTTTTATACGTGGAAGCGCAAATACGCGGGGCTCGGGCTGAGCGAGCTGCGGGAGTTGCGGCAAGTGCGGGAAGAAAACACCAAGCTGAAACGGCTGGTCGCCGATCTCTCGCTTGATCGACACCTGCTGCAGGAGATCGTCCGAAAAAAGCTGTACGGCCTCGGGACCGGCGGGCCCTGGCCCGCTGGGCGCAGACGACCTATCAGGTCAGTGAGCGCCGGGTCGCGAGGCTGTTGCCGATGGCGCGGGCCTCGTTGCGGTATCAGGGGCATCGTGATCCGCAGGAGGCGTTGCGGATATGTTTGCGAGAGGTGGCCGCGAGCCGGGTGCGTTTCGGCTATCGACGACTCACGGTGTTGTTGCGACGGGATGGGTGGCGGGTGAACGCGAAGCGGATCTATCGGCTGTACACGGAAGAGGGTTTGATGGTGAGGACCAAAGTCCGTGTGCGAGCGGCACGAAGAAACCGCGTGCCTCAGGCCGTGGCCACGGCGCCGAACCAGCGGTGGAGCATGGACTTCATGCACGAGCGTGTGGCGGATGGGCGAGGGTTTCGGATCCTGACCGTCGTGGACCAGTTCACGCGGGAATGCCTGTGTTTGGTCGCCGACCAATCGCTCACAGGGGAGAAGGTGGCGCAGGCGTTGGAGCCGGTGGTCGCTCAGCGGGGAGCGCCGCGAGCCATCACCGTGGACAACGGGAGCGAATTTGCTAGTCGCGTCATGGATGCCTGGGCCTACCGCCACGGTATTCAGTTGGACTTTATTCGGCCCGGCAAGCCCGTCGAGAATGGCTTCATCGAGAGTTTCAATGGGCGTCTCCGTGATGCGTGTCTGAATGTGGAAGTGTTCTTCACGCTCGAGGATGTGCGGGAGAAGTTGGCTCGCTGGCAGGAGGACTACAACCTCTTGCGACCGCACAGCGCGTTGCAGGATCAATCGCCGGCATCCTTTGCGGCTCAGTGGGCAGCGACCGCTCAACCCGTCCACGCTCCCCAGGTATTGTTGGAGACACTCACGTGAGGTATGGTAGGTTCGCATCGCCGCTGAGGCGGCTCAACCCGATCACGCGCAGGCCAATTCCTCAGGTCTCGCTCGGTCTAGATTTGCGGGGCGGGTCA
>Ga0134127_10003083_pt1 | contig 11946 bp, 9 predicted proteins | sample KB31753_FD_96459 | JGI IMG/M metagenome (GOLD analysis project Ga0134127, IMG submission 96459) | Terrestrial soil microbial communities with excess Nitrogen fertilizer from Kellogg Biological Station, Michigan, USA - KB3-175-3 | ecosystem: Environmental > Terrestrial > Soil > Unclassified ...
TCGCGCATGGCACGGATGGCGCGGCCGGCGGGGCTTGCAATCAGATTGCGCGCCAGCCAGAGCAGCAGCGCCAGGATTCCCAGAGTGACGAAGTACCACCATTGATCCTGGTCCATGGGCAGCCGCAGCGGCGCGCTCGGTCGATCCACGTACAGGCCTTGTACGCCGCCCGTCCACGGGCTCAAGTGGCTCGACTTGAGCGTCTGCGGCATTGCGAGGGCCAGGGCAAGCGTGGCCAGGGCGAGGTAGAAGCGGGCGAGCGGGGCCACCAGGCGCCCGAAGAGATACCCGGCGGCCAGGCACACGAGCGCGGCGGCGGGGATTCCCGCGTAGGCGGATACACCCCCGTGGCGCATCAGCACCGCCATGGTGTAGGCGCCCAGCCCGTAGAAGGCGCCGTGCCCGAGCGAGATCACGCCCGCCTGGCCCGTGATCAGGTTGAGGCCGAGGATGGCGATCGCGTGCGTCGCGGCGAAGGCCAGCTGATAGGTCCGGAACCCCCACAGCATGAAGGGGAGCGCGACCACGCACGCGACGAGCAACGCGACGGCGAGGCGGCGCATATCGTCTCGGCGCGAGAATAGCACACGGCCCGCGGACGGCGAGACGGGCGTGCCCCACCAGCCGTGTTGACGCGCTCCGGCGGGGCTGCTACGTTGCCCCGTCTGGAGACGCCCCGGATCGCCTCCAGCAGGGCCGCGTCAACGACAACGTGAACGCCGTTCCCGGGAGGTCAGACCATGTCCCACGATACCCGCGATCGAGACGACCAGCACACGATGTCCCGCCGGCACTTGCTCACCGCGCTGGGCGCGGCGGCCGGCGCGGCCGCCCTCGCCCCTCGCGCGGCGTCGGCGCAGGCTCCGCCGGCTCCGGCCGCCCCGCCGAGCACGATCACGAATCCGCCCCGCGACTTCGGGCCCCACGGCGCGCCGAACGTCTACTTCACGGATCCCGACGTCCTCACCGTGGAGCCCGCGTTCAACGGGCTTCGCCAGCCGAATGCGCCGATCCAGCGGCTGTGGACCGGCGCCCTGTGGTCGGAGGGGCCGGCGTGGTCCGGCCAGGGCCGCTACCTCGTGTGGAGCGATATCCCCAATAACCGGCAGCTCCGCTGGCTCGAGGACAACGGGAAGGTCAGCGTGTTCCGCAGCCCGTCGAACAACAGCAATGGCAATACCTTCGACTTCCAGGGTCGCCAGCTCTCCTGCGAGCATCTCACCCGGCGCGTGGTCCGCTACGAGCTGGACGGCTCGGTGACCGTGCTTGCCGCCGCCTACAATGGCAAGCGGCTCAACTCGCCCAATGACGTGGTGCCTCATCCGGACGGCAGCTACTGGTTCACCGACCCGCCCTATGGCGGTCAGCTCTACGAGGGCACGCCGGATGCCGCGGGCGGCCCGAGCAATCGGTCGGGCCGTATCAACCCGCGCCTGGGCCAGCCGCCCGAGATGGGCCGCGTGAGCCGCGAGCTTCCCACCTCCACCTATCGCATCGATCCGAGCGGCCGCGTGGATCTCGTGGTGGGCGAGGATCAGGTGCCGGATCCCAACGGGCTCTGCTTCTCGCCCGACTACAAGAAGCTCTACGTGGTGAGCACCGGCAAGGGTCCGGGCGACACCGGGGCCGGCGGCAAGGGCGACATGCACGTCTTCGACGTGGGCTCGGATGGCAAGGCCACCAATGGCAAGCTCTTCAGCAACTTCATGGTGGACGGCGTCAAGTGCGGGCCGGACGGAGTGCGCGCCGACGTGGAGGGCAACCTCTGGTGCTCGAGCAATGCCGGCCGCAATGTCGGCTATAGCGGCGTCACCGTGTGGACCCCGCAGGGCCAGCTCATCGGGCGCATCCGCCTCCCCGAGATCTGCGGCAATGTCTGCTTCGGCGGCCCCAAGCGCAATCGTCTCTTCATGGCGGCCAGCCAGTCGCTCTACGCGGTGTACACGGGGACGCAGGGCGCGGCGCCGGGATAGCCGACCGACGAGGCGCGGGCCGGTGGCGAACGTCCTGGTGACCATGCCCTTCAACGAGGGCCTGCTCGACCGGCTCCGGGCGGTGTCGCCGGCCCTCGCGGTGACGCGGGCCGATCCCGCCACCGCCGACTACTCGCGCGCGGAGGTGCTCTACGCCGGCAACCCGCCGCGAGATCTCGCCCGCGCCCCCCGGCTCCGCTGGGCGCAGCTGCACATGGCGGGGGTGAACACGCTCCACGACCATCCGATCTTCGGGGCGCGGCAGGTCTCGCTGACCACCACCAGCGGAGTGCACGCCGCTGCCATCGCGGAGTACGCGATCACCATGCTCCTGGCGCTCGCGCATCGCGTGCCCCGCATGGTGGAATGGCAGGGACGGGGCGGCTGGCCCCCCGACGCGCAGCGCTGGTCTCTCTTCGTGCCCACCGAGGTGCGCGGCGCCACCCTGGGGATCATCGGGTACGGGAGCATCGGACGCGAGCTCGCGCGCATCGCCAAGACCGCCCTGGGCATGACCGTGCTCGCGTGCAAGCGGGACCCCGCGCGGCGCACGGACGACGGCTACTGTCTGCCCGGCACCGGCGATCCGGACGGCCGGATGCCCGACGAGTGGCTGGCGCCCTCGGGGCTGGCGGCCCTCCTCGAGCGCTCGGACGCCGTGGTCATGTGCGCCCCGCTCACGCGCGAGACTCGCGGCATGATCGGCGCCCGGGAGCTCGCCGCCATGAAGCGGGACGCCTACTTCATCAATGTCGGGCGCGGGGAGACGGTGGACGAGGCGGCGCTGGCCGCCGCGCTCGCAGCCGGACGCCTGGCGGGTGCCGCGGTGGACGTGTTCGCGCAGGAGCCGCCCGCCGCGGGCCACCCGCTCTATGCCCTGAACAATGTCATTCTCTCGCCTCACGTGTCCGGGTTCCTGCCGAGCTACGACGACAAGTGCGTGGAGCTCTTCGCGGAGAACCTGCGCCGTTACCTGGCCGGCGACACGCTCCTCAACCTGGTGGACCGCGCCCGCGGCTACTAGGCCGGCGGGAGCGCCGCGTCCCGGGGGCGCCGCGTGGTGCCGAGGGTGAAGAGCACCGCGCTCGCGATGACGCCGAGAGGCGCCGCCCCGAACGAGATCGCGTAGGACCCGGTGAGGTCGTGAAGGAAGCCGGCCGCCGCCGGACCCACCGCGGCCCCGCAGCGCCAGCCCAGGGTGAGGATGCCCATGATGGCGCCGAGCGCGCGCATCCCGAAGAGATCGGGCACCACCTTCACCACCATGGTATCGGTGGCGGCGAAGCCCGCCCCGAACAGGGCGACGGCGATGAGCAGCGCCTCGCGGGAAGGCACCCAGCGCAAGACCAGGAGGGAGAGCGCGGTGAGGCCGTAGGCGACGTAGATCGTGGCGCGCGGCCCCAGACGATCGGAGAGAGCCCCGGAGCTGAGCCGGCCCAGCGCGGCCCCGATTCCATAAGTGGTGAGCGCGAGGGAGGCCCCCGCGAGCCCGATGCCCTGATCCCGCGCGAAGGGGACGATGTGAACGGACACCATGAGGGCGAGGGCGCCCTGGAGGAGCCAGGATCCGTTCAGGTACCACTGGCGCGGATCGGCCAGCGCCTCGTGCAAGGTCGCGCCGCGGCCGGTGCGTGGCGCCGAGCCGGGGGAGCCGCCCGGGGCGCGCCCACCGGCCACATCGCGGAGCGCGGCGACTTCCCTCGCACGCGGGAGCCGCACCGACAACGCGGCCCCCAGCGTGACGAGGCCGCAGCCGCCGGAGAGCCACGCATAGGCGTGGCGCCAGCCCACGGTGTCGATGAGCCACGCCGCGAGCGGGCCCCCCGTGATGTACCCGAGGTTGAAGCCCACGAGGACGATGGCCAGAGCGAGGCCGCGGCTCGCCACGAACCAGTGAGCGACCGTGGACGCGCCCAGCAGATAGAAGCCCGACATCCCGACCCCGGCCAGCACGCCGACGAAGAGGTAGAGGTGCCAGAGCCGCTCCACCAGGGCGACCAGCGCGAAGCCGGCCGCGGCCAGGATCACGGTGACCACGAGCAGGAGCCGCGGCCCGTGGCGGTCCGCGAGCGCGCCCACCGCGAACCCGGCCACTCCCCCCAGGATCAGGTTCAGCGAGAGCGCGGCGGAGATGGCGCCGCGGCTCCAGCCGAAGGCGTCGGCGAGCACGGGAAGGAAGACGCCATAGGCGGCGAGGGGCGTCGAGATTCCGTAGGTGACCGCGAAGAGCGCGGCCACCACGAGCCAGCGGCGAGCGTGGGGTCGCAGGGGCGCTAGGCGCTTCCGGGCACCGGCGGCGCCGGCGCCCGCTTCGTGAGGCGCAGGCAGTTCTCGCCGCCCTCCCGCGCATACTCGACGGTGTCCGTGACCGAGCGAGCGAGGTGGATGCCGAGCCCGCCGATGGCCCGCTGGGAGAACGGAATGCTCAGATCCGGCGGCGCGGCCCCGAGCGGATCGAAGGCGGGGGCGCGATCCCGGATCTCGAGCTCCATCACCTCGGCGCCGCCGCGGACCCGGAGGCGGATGACGCCGGCGGCGTCGCCCCGGTATCCGTGCTCGATGATATTGGCGAGGATCTCGTCGAGAGCCAGGATGAGGTCGTCGGTGGCGGGCGCGGGCAGCGCGCACGCCACGCAGAACTCGCGGACGGCCGCGTGGGCCTGCCCCACGTCCCGCGCGGTGGCGTGCAGATCGAGCGCGAGCTCGGCGGGATCCCGAGCCGGCCGGGGGGCGACGCGGTAGCCCACCGCGAGCATGGCGATGTCGTCGGCCTGCTCCGTATCGCCCGCGAAGGCGCGGACGCCGGCGAGGACGGCGTCCACGGCGTCGCGTCCGGTGCGGGGGCCGGCGTCGGCGAGGAGGGCCTGCAGGCGGTCGTCGCCGAAGAGCGCGCCGCCGGGCGACAGGGCCTCGGTGACTCCGTCGGTATAGGCGAGCACGAGATCGCCGGGCTCGAGCTGGATCTCCGCGCTCGAGAACGTGCGGCCGGCGAGCGCTCCCATCAGCGGGCCCCCTTGCGCGAAGAGCGGCCGCGGGGCCTGGCCCGGACGCAGGAGCAGCGGCGGCAGATGGCCGCCGCTGGCATAGCTGAGGCGGCCGGTGGGGCAATCCAGCACCGCGAAGAACAGCGTGACGAACATGCTGGAGGGGTTGTCGGCGGACAAGGCCTCGTTGACGCGCGTCAGCACCTCGTCGGGCCGGGACGTCAACCGCGCGATGCTGCGGACGAGGGTGAGCGTCATCACCATGAACAGCGCGGCCGGGATGCCCTTGCCCGACACGTCGCCCAGCACGAGCGCGAGCCGCCGGTCGTCGAGACGGAACACGTCGTAGAGGTCGCCGCCCACCGCGCGCGCGGGCTCCAGACAGGCGAAGAGGTCGGGGCCGTCTCCGGCGGTGAGGCGGGAGAAGTCATGGGGCACCAGGCCCATCTGGATCTCGCGGGCCACGCGCAGCTCGCTGTCGAGGAGCTCGCGCACGGTCTCCTGATAGGCCCGGGCGCGAAGCAGGGCGCGGACGCGCGCCTGGACCTCCAGCAACACGAAGGGCTTGGTGACGTAGTCGGCCGCTCCCAGCTCGAAGGCCTTTGCCTTGTGCTCGGTGTCCTTGAGCGAGGTGAGGAAGACCACCGGGATGTCGCGGGTGGCGGGGGAGCCCTTGAGCCGGCGGCACACCTCGTAGCCGTCCATGGTGGGCATCATGATGTCGAGGAGAATCAGGTCGGGCAGCCGGGTCTCCGCCACCCGCAGCGCCGTCTCGCCGTCGAGCGCCACCGAGATCTTGTACTCGCCCCGGAGCGCCGTCACGAGGACATCCACATTGGCCCGAACATCGTCCACGATGAGGACGCGACGCTCCGAGAGGTCCTTCACGCCGATGGGCAGCTCAGCGTGGCCCGGGGAGCGCGACGGGAAGACGCCGAGGTCGGTGACCGGGGCCAGCACCGTCCAGCCCTCGCGGGCCACGTCCTCCGCCAGCGCGCTCAGATCGCCTTCGCCGGTCTTCGCGGCTTGCTCGAGCGCGCGAGCGGCGCGCTGGAGCCGCGCCGCGCCCAGATTCGCCGAGGCGCCCCCGAGCGCGTGGGCGAGGCGACCGGTGGCGTCGATATCGCGGACGGCCACCGCGGCATCGAGCGCCTGGAGGTCCCGCTTCGCCTGCGGACCGAACCGCCGCAGCAGATCGACGTAGGACGCGGGATCGAGGCCGAGGCGCGCGAGCGTCTCGGGGACATCGAGACCGGCCGCCTCCGGCCGCGCCCTGGTCTCCGCGTCCTCGCCATCCAGCATCACGGGCCATGTTACCCCAAGGCCGTGTACAATGCCGGGGCGCGGTAGCGAAGTCACTTCCCAGGAGAGTCGACATGCCCGATGCACGGACGATCGAGAATCTGTGGACGCACAAGACGCAGGATCACCCCTGGCTGCCGGACGAGGACCTCGTCATCGATCGCGCCGAGGGCGTGTGGGTGTGGACGGAGAAGGGCAAGAAGCTGATGGACGGCTTCGCCGGCCTCGCGGTGGTCAACGTGGGCCATGGCCGCCGGGAGATCGCGGAGGCCATCGCGGAGCAGACGGTGCGTCTGGCCTACTACCCCACCACGCGGCAGTTCTCCAACCGGCCGGCGGCGGAGCTCGCTTCCAAGCTCGCCACCTTGACGCCGGGTGACCTCCGCTACTCCTTCTTCGCGGTGAGCGGCTCGGAGGCCAACGAGCGATCCATGCAGATCGCGCGGCAGTACTGGCTGGCCAAGGGCAAGACCGCCAAGCACAAGGTGATCTCCTTCGAGGGCGGCTATCACGGCGCCACCATGGGCACCTTCGCGATCTGCGGGCTGCCGCAGCTGGCGGCGGCGTATGCCCCGCTGCAGGTACCGGGCTTTGCCAAGGTGAAGCCGCCGCATCCCTTCCGCGACCTCGGCACCGGCACCGAGGCGGAGCTGATCGCGCGCCGCGCCGCCGAGCTGCGGGAGGCCATCGTCCGCGAGGGTCCGGATACGGTGTCGGCGGTGATCCTGGAGCCCGTGCTCTCGTCGGGCGGGTTCATCATGCCGCCCATCGGCTGGCTGCGCGCGGTGCGCGCGATCTGCGACGAGCTGGACGTGCTCATGATCGCGGACGAGGTCATCACCGGCTTCGGCCGCACGGGCCGCTGGTTCGCCTGCGAGCACGACGGAGTGGTGCCCGATCTCATGTCGGTGGCCAAGGGCATCACCTCGGGCTACATTCCGCTGTCCGCCAGCATCGCTCGCCCGAAGCTGGCCGACGCCTTCGCCTCCGACAGCACCCAGGAGAACGTGCATCCCAATACCTATGCCGCGCATCCCGTGGCGTGCGCGGCGGCGCTGGCCACCATCCGGATCATGGAGCAGGACAGGCTGGTGGAGAACGCGGAGGTCATGGGCCGGCGCCTGCTCGCCGGCCTTCAGGGAGCGCTCGGCCGCTCCCCCATCGTGGGCGAGGTGAGAGGCCGCGGCCTCCTGGTCTGCGTGGACCTGGTGGAGCCGGACGGCTCCGGGAAGGCCCTGGACCCGAAGACGGTGGCCCACCTGGACCGGAAGGCCTGGGACCGCGGCGCCATCGTCTACGCGCGGGGCAATGTCTTGCGGCTGGCGCCGCCCCTCTGCATCACGGGCGCCGAGGTGGACGAGCTGGTGGGGATGGTGGTGGACAGCGTGAACGATCTGGCCCGCGACCTCAGCAGCGGAGGGGGTCGGTAACGGTCAGCGACACCGCGCCCGACGCGGGGTCGTAGTCGAAGTCTCCGCCCGCGCACTGGAATCGTGGCGGCCCGGCCATGAGCGCAGCCACCGCGCTCTTGTCGGTCGGCCACTTTCCATCGTGCTCGGCCTGATAGGTCCGGAGCGCGCCGACCATGGCGGCCAGAGTCGCCCGGTCGGCGGCCAGCCGCGCATGTCCCAGCGGGCGCTCCTCCTGGAACTTCTCCATCGTCTTGGCGGTGGAGCCCATGTACTTGTAGAGCAAGACGCCCGCCACCGACACCACCACCAGCACCACTACGATCTCGATGAGGCCGAATCCGCGCTGCCCCCCCATGAGCCTGCGGCGCCACATGAGATGTCCTCCTCTGTCCGCGCTCAGCGCGGGGAACCGGTCAGGGCGAAGGCGGCCCAGCCGAAGGGATGGGGATGGCTCCGCATGGTCTCGAGCTGGGCTTCGCGGAGCGCGCCGCCGGCGCCTGCCCGCTCGAGGCGGTCGTAGAAGGCGCGAACCAGCTCGTAACTGACGCGGTCGTCGATCTTCCACAGGGTCGTGATCAGGGCCGTCGTGCCCGCATAGAGAAACGCGCGCAGGAGTCCCACCAGCTCGTCTCCGCGCGACCTGCGGCCCAGCCCCGTCTCGCAGGCGGACAGCACGATGAGGCGCGCGTGGAGATCGAGGCGAAGGAGCTCGCGCACCTCGAGGCGGCCGTCCTCGCCGCCACCCGGCACCAGGAGGAGCGCCGAGGCGAGGGGATCGGCTTCGTCGAGCTCCGCGTGGGTGGCAAAGTGTATGAGCCCCACCGTCTCGAGGCGGCGCTTCACCTCGGCCTCCGTGGCCTGGTCGCGGAGCAGGAGCGTGACGGCGTGGCCTCGGTCGCGGACCACGCGGGCCTCGCGCTCGGCCCAGCGGAGGTCCAGCCCGGTGCCCGCGTCCGGATTACCCACCGCGAGGGCTCCGTCCAGGACGCCTGCGTCCTTGTCGGGAAGATAGCGGAGGACGCTGGCGCTGGGGAGGGTGGCAAGGGTGAAGTCCTCGATCACCCAGCGTCCGGCGGGACTGCGCAGGGCGCCCCAGGGCAGATAGTGGAGCACGCCGTGAGGAATGATGACGAGCCGGTCGCCCCGAATGGCCGCGCGCGCGGGCTCGAGGAGACGGCGGTAGAGCGCCGTCGCGGCGATCTCGACGGCGGGGAGATCCTCCTGCTTCGCGATGGCGCTGCGGAAGCGCTGGACCTGCGCGAGGAGGGAGCCCCGGTCGCCGGGCAGGCGAACGACCGTGACTCGCTCACGATCCACCACCCACACGACGGCCCCGTCCTCGGCGATGAGATATTCGAGGAGGGTCGTCCCCGCGGGCAGGAGCTGCTGGATCTCGGGAATGGTCACCGGCTCCACCACCATGAGCGAGGCCTGCTCGCCGCTCTCCCGCCGGATCCGCTCCAGGAAGGCTCGGTACTCTTCCTGCGCGGCGTCGGGGAGCGAGCCGGGCCGCTCCCCGGCGTCCTCATCGTCCCCGTCCTGGGCGCGGGCTTCGATCAGGGCGAGCCGGGCACGAAGGCGCGACTCTTCTTCGGCCAGCGCGCGCGTGCGGCCCTTGGACAGCGCAGTATGGCTGCCGAGGAGATCGAGGAAAGCGCGCGCGCGGCCACGCTCGGCGAAGGCGAAGGCCTCCTCGGCGCGGCCGGCGGCGAGCGCCAGGCGGACCGCGTGCTGATAGATGCGCTGCCGTCCCTCGGCAAAGCCGCTGCGGAGATCGGACTCGTCCAGCCCTCCGCGCAGCCCCTCCACATGGCGCATGGCCTCCCGCGCGGCGTCCAGCGCCTCGCCCATGCGGCCCATGGCCTCGAGAGCTCGCGCGCGTCCGTGCTCGATCCACACCAGGGCGCCCGTCCGCCGGATCCGCATGCCGAGGATGCGGCCTTGATCGAAGAAGGCCAGCGCCGCCGGCGCATTGCCGCGCGTCAGCGCGAGCTGGCCCTGACTCTGGAGGATCTCGAGCTCGATCTCTCCGAGACCGACCTCGCGGGCGTGGCGAAGCGCCCGGTCGAAGGCGGCCTCTGCCTCACGGGGATGGCCGAGATCGATCTCCGCCTGGCCCATCACGCGGAGCGCGATGGCGGCCTGACGCCGGAGGGCGCTCCGCCGACGGGCGGGCGCGCCGGACGGCAATCTGGCGATCACCGCCTCGAGCCGATGCACGCTCTGCGTCGATAAAGCAAGCGCTGTCGGATGGTCACGCTGGGCCAGCGCGATCTGGGCGATGCCGCGGGTGAGCGCCTCGATCTTGAGGGCCTCGCGAGGTCCAGTCAGCCGGCTCTCCACGAGCGCGAGCCCCTCCTCGAGCACGGCGCGTGCACGGTCGAGCTGGCCCACCTGGCGCCAGACCCCGCCGACGGTGGAATAGGCGGAGGCGAGCGTGCCGACATCGTCCGCTCCGACGGGGGCGCCGGCGGCGAGCTCGCCCCGGAATAGCTCGATGGCACGCGTGCCGGCCCGGATCGCCTTCTGGTAGAGGCCGAGCCGGACCGCGGTGCTGCTCGTGGCGGCCCAGGCTCGCGCAGCCAGGAGACGATTGCCGCTGGCCTCGGCGGCCGCCGCCGTCCGCTCGTACGAGGCGAGCGCAGCGTGGCCCTCTCCCCGATCGATCGCCGCGAGGACCTGGGGGAATTCGAGCGGGTACTCGCCCGGGGCCGCGTCGGATTTCGCGGCCGGCGCCGCGGGTGCCGCGGGAGCGTTCGTCGGTGGCGCCGGGGAACGGCCGCCCCGGCCACGTCCTCCGTGTCCGCCCTGCGCCGCGACCATTCCCACGAGCATCACGAGGAGCGCGGCGGCCGCGGCAAGGGCAACGAAGCCCGGCCGCCCGCGCCGCGCGGAGAACCCTGCGCCTTGACTCCCCGGATCGTGCTCGGCCATGGCCCCCGCTCGCGCGGGTCCCTTCGAGCCTAACACCGCACGCCGGCGCGGCGGTATGATCGGGGCGTGAAGGACTCCCTGACGCGCGCCCTCGACTTCCTCGCCGCCGGCGCCTGGCAGGATGCCCATGGCATCGTGCAGGCCGAGGACTCTCCGCTCGCGGCCTGGCTCCACGGCATCGTGCACACGCTGGAGGGCGACCTCGAGAACGCGCGCTACTGGTACCGGAAGGCGAACCGCGCCTTTCCGGGGCCCGAGGCCGTCCAGGGGGAGATCACGGCCGCGCGCGTCGAGGTGCGGGGTGGGGGCGCCGGCCGCGCCCCGGAATGAAGCTGACGAGCCGGCTCTCCGCGTGGGTGCTCTACCACGTTCAGAGCGGCATGATCTACGGGATCGGCTGGTTTCTTCGGCCGCGCTTCATCATCGCCGGCTTCATCGCGCTCGCCGTGCTGTACGCGGCCGGAATCTTGTTGACGCGCCTGATCGGATACTTTCAGGACGCCGGCTAGATTGACGGAGGCCGGCCAACGGTGCCATTCTGCGCGGGTGCGCGGGATGCCGCGCCTTTCCGGTATGGGAACCCGTAGTGGAGGTCGCCCCCCATGGCCACCATGACCGCGCAGCCGCTCGAAAGCCCCGCCGCCTGGCGGGGAGACGACCTCGCCCGCAGCACGGACTGGATCTGGCCCGTCCCCGCGGCGGCGGTGGAGGAGCTGGACGCGGCGCTGCGGGGAGTGAAGCGGCGCGGTCTCGCCTGGCGCGACATTCGGCGTGACGATTTTCCGCTGCCCGGCTTTGCCCGGACTCTGGCCGACGTCCAGCGCGAGCTGGAAGACGGCCGCGGCGTCGTCCTCTTGCGCGGATTGCCCGTCGAGCGGTATGGCGAGGACGACCTCCGCGCGCTGTACTTCGGCATCGGCGTCCATCTGGGAAGCCCGCGCTTCCAGAACTCGCGCGGCGAGATGATCGGCGAGGTGCGCGACGAGCTGCGCGTCTACGGCGCGGTGGAGCAGCCGGCCATGCCGGGCCGGAGCGCGGAAGCGCCGCCGACCTCGCGCTACAAGGCGCGCTCGAGCGGGCCGCTGCGCTTCCATACTGACCGCACCGACGTGGTGGCGCTGCTCTGCGTGCGCCAGGCCCAGGCGGGCGGGCAGAGCAAGGTGGTCAGCTCGGTGGCCATCCACAACGCCATCCTCGAGCGCCGCCCGGACCTGCACGCCCTCCTCTTCCAGGACTATCACCGGAGCCGCGAGGGTGAGGAGGCCGGGGGCGAACGGCGCACCTTCGCGCTCCCCGTCTGGGGAATTCGCGACGGCCGGTTCACCAGCCAGTACTCGCGCA
>Ga0134127_10003085_pt1 | contig 11944 bp, 9 predicted proteins | sample KB31753_FD_96459 | JGI IMG/M metagenome (GOLD analysis project Ga0134127, IMG submission 96459) | Terrestrial soil microbial communities with excess Nitrogen fertilizer from Kellogg Biological Station, Michigan, USA - KB3-175-3 | ecosystem: Environmental > Terrestrial > Soil > Unclassified ...
AAGAAGGCCCCGGGCGGCGACAAGGTGCCGGAGCCGCCGGCGATGGGCCGCGGCATGTCGATCCCGTCGCCGGGGACGTTCCACCAGTACGAGGTGATCTGCCTCGACCGGATGTCGGGCAAGACGATCTGGAGGAAGACCGCCGTCGAGGCGATGCCCCACGAAGGAGTCCACAACACGCACGGGTACGCTTCGGGCTCGCCCGCGACCGACGGCAAGATCCTGATCGCCTCCTTCGGGTCGCGCGGGATCTTCTGCTACGACCTCGACGGCAACCTGAAGTGGCAGAAGGACCTGGGTCTCATGAAGATCAAGGTCGGGTTCGGCGAGGGCATCTCGCCGGTGCTGCACGGGAATTCGGTCGTGGTGAACCGGGACCACGAGGCCGGGTCGTTCATCGTCTGCCTCGACGCGGCGACCGGCGAGCAGAAGTGGAAGGAGACGCGCGACGAGGGGACCACGTGGGCCACGCCGCTGGTGGTCGCGCACGAGGGCGTGACGCAGGTGGTCGTCAACGGCACCAGGAGGGTCCGCAGCTACGACCTCGCGACGGGCAAGCTGATCTGGGAATGCGGCGGCCAGACGATGAACACGATCCCGACGCCGTTCGCGCTGGAGGGAAAGGTCTACTGCATGTCGGGATATCGAGGCAACGCGGTCTACGCGATCAAGCTGAGCTCGAAGGGCGACGTCACCTCGAGCGCCGAGCAGGTGGCGTGGAAGCGGACCGACGCCGCGCCGTACGTCGCGTCGCCGCTGCTGCACGACGGGCTGATCTATCTCACGAAGGAGCGGCAGGGGATCCTGCTCTGCATCGACGCGCGGACCGGCGACGTGAAGTTCGGTCCGGAGCGGCTGCCCGAGATGGACACGGTGTACGCGTCGCTGCTCGGGGCCGGGGGGAAGGTCTACATCTCGAGCCGCGAAGGGACGACGGTCGTGCTGAAAGCCGGTCCGAAGTACGAGGTGATGGCGACCAACAAGCTCCCGGAGCCGATCGATGCGTCGCCGGTGGCGGTGGGGAAGCAGCTTTATCTCCGCGGGTCGAAGCATCTCTACTGTCTGGAGTCGCGTTGATGCGACAGCGGTAATCGGCTGGTTTTCAGCAATTTCGGCAGTCAGCGAGCGTTGAGTATACGGTATACCAAAGAGGCTCGCATGGCTGACCTTGCCCTTTCCCCCATCCGTCGCAGCACCTCCCTGACCGCCGGCGTCATCGACCGCGTGCGTCAGGCCATCCTCACCGGCGAGCTGAAAGAAGGCACTGCGCTGCCCGAGGCCCAGACCGCGTCGAAGCTGGGCGTCAGCCGCGTTCCCGTCCGCGAGGCGCTGGTCGAGCTCGAACGTCAGGGACTCGTCGAATTCGACCGCAACGGCCGCGCCTGCGTCCGGGCCTTCACGCGCGACGACGTGGCCGAGATCATCAGCCTCCGCGCCAATCTTCAGCGGATGGCCGCCCGTCTCGCGGCGACGCAGCTCACCGACGGCGACGTGCTGTGCCTGGAGGACATCCTCACCCGCGCGTCGGCCGAGACCGACCTCACGGCCTTCAGCGCGCTCGACACCGCCTTCCATGACGAGATCGTTCGCATCGCCCGCCACAAGCGGCTGTCGCGGCTCTGGGACGACGTCCGCTCCCAGATGGAGCTCTGGCTCGCCCGCATCCACCGCCGGCGCGAGAGCGTGAAGCACGACGTCCGCCAGGCGACCCTGGCCTCCCATCGAGAGATGATCGACGTCCTCAAGACGCGCAACCCCGAGGTCGCGGGCGACCTCATGGAGCGCCATTGCACCTGGACGGAGTTCACGGCCTGATGAAACGCTTCGCCCTGATCCTCGCTCTCGTTCCGCTCTCCTTCGGATCGCGCCTGCCGGCGCTCGCTCAGGACAGGGGCGCCGACGAGGAGGGCATCGAATTCTTCGAGAAGAAGATCCGTCCCGTCCTCGTCGACCGCTGCTACTCGTGCCACAGCGCCGAGGCGAAGAAGCTCAAGGGCGGCTTGTACGCCGACACGCGCGACGGCCTCCTCAAGGGCGGCGACCTCGGCCCCTCGGTCGTGCCGGGCGACCCCGACAAGAGCCTCCTCATCAAGGCGATCCGGTACGTCGACCAGGATCTCAAGATGCCTCCGAAAGGACGGCTGTCCGACGACGTCGTCGCCGACTTCGTCGCCTGGGTCAAGCGGGGAGCGCCGGATCCCCGCGTCAAGTCCGTCGCGGCGAAATCGGCGATCGACCTCGAGGCGGGCCGCAAATGGTGGTCGTTCCAGAAGCCCGTCGATCCTCCGCTGCCCCAGGTCCAGGGCGCCGCGACGTCGCCGATCGACCGCTTCATCCTCGCGAAGCTGGAGGAGAAAGGGCTCCGGCCGGCGCCGCCCGCCGACAAGCGCACCCTGATCCGGCGCGCGACGCTCGACCTCACCGGCCTGCCGCCCCGTCCCGAGGAGATCGAGGCCTTCCTCTCCGACGCCTCGCCCGATGCGTTCGCGAAGGTAATCGACCGCCTCCTCGCCACGCCGCAGTACGGCGAGAAATGGGGCCGGCACTGGCTGGACGTCGTCCGCTACGCCGACTCCGGCGACGCGCGGGGCATGGGCAGCCCCGGCGACATCGCCGAAGCCTGGCGCTACCGGGACTGGGTCGTCGACGCCTTCAACCGCGACCTGCCCTACGACCAGTTCGTGCGGATGCAGATCGCGGGGGACATCGGAGAGTTCGACCAGGAGGGCCTGATCGCGACCGGCATCTTCGCGATCGGCGCCTGGGGCAACGGCGACGCCGACAAGGAGAAGATGCTGACCGACATCGTCGACGACCAGATCGACGTCGTCGGCCGCACGTTCCTCGGGCTCACGTTCGCCTGCGCCCGCTGCCACGACCACAAGTTCGACCCGATCACGACCGAGGACTATTACGGCCTCGCCGGCATCTTCTTCTCGAGCCACATCCTGCCGAATCCGGGGGCGAAGACGGCCGGCGCGGAAATGCTCCACATCCCGCTCGCGCCGCCGGCCGAAGTCCAAGCGCGCCGGAAGCAGGCGGACGCGATCTCTGCGCTGGAGAAGAAGATCGAGAAGGACACAGACGCCGCGTGGTCGGCGGTGGGGAAGATGCTCCTCTCCCGGACGGCGCCGCTCCTCCGCGCCGCCGCCGAGCACAAGACGATCTCCCCCCGGCCGCCGATCGCGGAGTTCGCGGCGCAGAAGGGGCTTCCCGCGTGGGCGCTCTCGGCCTGGATCTCCTACCTGGGCAGCGGGGACCTCGGGCTCCTGACCAAGGCCTCGCGAAACGTCCACGGCAAGAAAGGTCTCCACGCCTGGAGCGGGGCGAACGGCGCCGACAACCCGTCCGTGGCCGTCAATACGACCGACCAGGAGCTCGCGTTCGTTACGATCAAGATGCCCGCCCATGCCGTCGCGGTGCACCCGTCTCCGAATGCCGGCGTCGCCGCGGCGTGGAAGAGCCCGATCACCGGAAAAATCCGGGTCTCGGGCCGGGTCCAGGACGCCGACGCGATCTGCGGCGACGGCATCGAGTGGACGCTGGACCATCTGGCCGGGGGCACGCGCGAACTGGCCCGCGGCTCGATCGCCAACGGCGCGGCGGCGCCGGTGCCCGAGCGGACGATCGACGTGAAGGAAGGCGACCTCGTCCAGCTGGTGATCCTGCCGAAGAAGGAATACACCTGCGACACGACGGTCCTCGAGATCGCCGTGGCGGAGGTCGAGGGGCAGAAGCGCGCGTGGAGCCTGACGCACGACGTCCTCGAGGGCGTCCGCGCCGGCAGCGAGGCCAACCCGATGGGCGTCTGGTGCTTTTACGACCTGGGGAAGAAGTCCGGCTCGACGGCGCTGGCGCCCGACTCCGCGCTCGCGAAGTGGCTGGCTGGCGGCCAGGCGGACGACGTCCAGCAGGCGCTCCTGGCGCCGGACGCCCCGGAGAGCCCCAATGCCAGGCTCCTGAAGGATCTGACCGATCCCAAGGGCCCGTTCCTCGGCGCGGCGCGCAAGGAGGAGACCGCGCTGACCGACGAGACGCGGGAAGCGCTCTCGAAGATGCGCGCCGGGCTGGCGGAGCTGAAGAAGTCGCTCCCGCCCGCGATCCCGACCTGCCACGGCGTCCAGGAAGGCGGCTGTCCCCAGACCGCGTGGGCCGGCTTCCGCGACGCGCCGGTCCACGTCCGCGGCCGCTACGACCGCCTGGGAGCGGTCGTGCCGCGCCGCTTCCCGAAGGTGCTGGCCGGCGACGCCCAGCAGCCCATCGCGAAGGGCAGCGGCCGGCTGGAGCTCGCCCGCTGGGTCGCGTCGGCCGATCATCCCCTGACGGCGAAGGTCATGGTGAACCGGATCTGGCAGGGCCACTTCGGCGAAGGGATCGTCCGGACCGCCAACAACTACGGCAAGCTGGGCACGCCCCCGTCCCATCCCGAGCTGCTGGACTGGCTGGCCCGCGAGTTCGTCCGCGTCGGCTGGTCGATGAAGGCGATGCACCGGCAGATCCTGCTGTCGTCGACCTACCGCCAGTCGTCGGTCGCCGATCCGGCGACCGCGAAGGCGGATCCGGCGAACCAGCTCTTCGGCCGGATGAACCGCCGGCGCCTGACCGCGGAGGAGCTGCGCGACGGGCTCCTGTGGGCCGCCGACGCGCTCGATCGCACGATGAAGGGTCCGTCGATCCTGGACATCGCGAACGCCCGCCGCACGCTCTATCTCCGGACGGTCCGCTCCGACCGGTCGACCTACCGGATGCTCTTCGACGCCGCCGACCCGAACGCGATCGTCGAGCGGCGCATCGATTCGACGGTCGCGCCCCAGGCGCTCTTCCTGCTGAACCATCCGTTCGCGATGGCGCAGGCGAAGGCGCTCGCGGCGCGGGTCGCGAAGCAGCCGCCCGCCGAGGACGGGGCGCGCATCCAGGGGCTCTACGCGCTGCTGTACGGCCGCCCGGCGACGGACCGCGAGGCGAAGATCGGCCTGGCGGTGCTCAGCCGGGCGCGGGAGGCGGGGAACCAGGCCGGAGCGGGACCGGCGGCGGAGCAGCTCTGGGAGCCGTACTGCCAGATCCTGCTCTGCTCGAACGAGTTCATGTACGTGGACTGACGCTATGACCGGATTCATGACGCGGCGGCAGATGCTGGGGACGTTCGCCAACGGCTTCGGCATGCTCGGGCTCTCGTCGCTGATGGCCCAGGACGAGTCGTCGAACCCCCTCTCGCTGAAGCAGCCCCACTACGCGCCGAAGGCGAAGCGGGTGATCTTCCTCTTCATGTCGGGCGGGCCGTCGCACGTCGACACGTTCGATCCCAAGCCGCGGCTCGCGGCGGACAACGGCAAGCCGCTGCCGTTCGAGCAGCCGAAGCTGGTGCGGACGAAGACGGGCAACCTGCTGCGGTCCCCGTTCGGCTTCAAGAAGTACGGCCAGGCGGGGATCGAGGTGTCCGACCTGCTGCCCAACCTCGCCGGCTGCGTCGACGACCTCTGCGTCGTCCGGTCGATGGTCGCGGACAACATCAACCACAACGGCGCCTGCCTGCAAATGAACACCGGCGAGCAGGCGTTCTCGAGGCCGAGCCTGGGCTCGTGGCTCCTCTACGGCCTGGGGAGCGAGAACCAGAACCTGCCGGGCTACGTGGTGATCTCGCCCGCCCAGCCGGCGCAGGGCGCGCCGCTCTGGAGCTCCAGCTTCCTCCCGGCCGCCTACCAGGGGACCCTCGTCAACGACCTCAAGAATCCGGTCGCGAACCTCGACAACCCGCGCTTCACGAAGGCGCGGCAGCGGGACCAGCTCGACGCGCTCAAGGAGCTGAACGCAATCCACCGCGAGGGGCGGGAGGAGGACAGCCGCCTCAGCGCGCGGATCGAGTCGTTCGAGCTCGCGTACCGGATGCAGATGGAGGCGCCCGAGGCGTTCGACATCACCAACGAGTCGCCCGAGACGAAGAAGCTCTACGGGATCGGGACCGACGCGACGGACATCTTCGGCAAGCAGTGCCTGATGGCGCGGCGGCTGGTGGAGCGGGGCGTCCGGATGGTGCAGGTCTATCACACGGTGACGTCGAAGCGGTCGAGCTGCCAGCTCTGGGACCAGCACGGCGGCCTCAAGACGGAGCTGCCCGCGAACTGCGCGGCGACGGACCGTCCGATGGCCGGGCTGCTGCGCGATCTCAAGGCCCGCGGCCTCCTGCAGGACACGCTCGTGGTCTGGGGCGGCGAGTTCGGGCGCACCCCGACCGCCGAGAACCAGGACGGCCGCGAGCACCACCCCTTCGGGTTCACGATGTGGCTGGCCGGCGGCGGCGTGAAGGGCGGCCTCGCCTACGGCGCGACCGACGAGTTCGGCTGGCACGCGGTCGAGAACAAGGTCCACGTCCACGACCTCCACGCGACGATCCTCCATCTCATGGGGATCAACCACGAGAAGATGACCTACCGGTACAGCGGCCGCGACTACCGTCTGACCGACGTGCACGGCCGCGTCGTGAAGGAGATCCTGGCCTGAGACGGGCCGCCGGGGCGGACGGGCAGGCCCTCCGGCGCCCCTCCGCCCCAGCAGCAAGCCGGGATCAATCGAGTTTCTGGATGTACACCGACGCGTAGCGCTCCACTTCGACGGAGCCGGGCAGCGGATACCCGAGCCCGGTGGGGAGCGCGTCGGGCGTCTCGCAGAAGTACTGGAGCTCGAAGGTCTTCTGCGCCGTCAGGGTCACGAGCGACTTCGGGATCGGGCAGACGATCGTCGCGCTCTCGTTGGTCTCCTCGTGCAGTCGGACGCTCAGGCTCACGGCCGCCGTCAGCCCGTCGGTGACGTTGCGGATCCGGCCCTTGAACCCCTTGGGATTACCCACGTCGCCGAAGATGGTCTGGTCCGCCTCGATCAGGTAGTTGCCCGGCTTGAGCGTGAACTGGTTGCCGGCCAGCATGACGACGTTGCCGCCGTCGTACAGCTTCGTGTTGAGCGCGCGGGTCGTCCAGACGCCGCCCGTGTTGGATCCGCCGCCGGTGCCCGCGGGGACGTCGTAGGTGAGGAGGGCGATGGGCGCCGAGACGAAGGCGGGACTCGCCGCGCGGGCGGGCGACGGGACGAGCGCCCATCCCAGCCCGAGGAGCGCGGCGACCAGGAGAGCGGCCGTGACGCGAAGACGTGAAACCATGACATCCTCCCTCTGAAGAAAACCCCCGGACGCAGACCATCTAACGCGCGGGCCGGGGAAATGTGTCGAAAAAGTCCTGAACCGGCAAAAAGCGGGACGCTGCGCCATGGCCTTGCGCGCGGATGCTCGGGGGCTTTAAAATGGCTCTATGCTCGCCACCCGCATCCGGCAGAAAGAGGGGACGTTCTATTTCGTCAGCTACAAGGCGCCGGATCTGCTCCGCAAGGTCCGGTTCATCAGCCGGTTCCACCTCGAAGGGGAGACGATCGCCGCCCAGCCGGCCGGCGACGACGAGGTCGCCCAGTTCATCGCCGCGATCGAGCAGAGCGACCGCGCGTTTCAGCGATCGCTGAACCGGCGCAAGGTGAGGGCCATCGTCAACTTCTTCGAGACCGCCGCGTCGCAGCCCCTCGTCCCCGGCGCCGTCCTGCTCTTCACCGACGAGACGCTCAAGTTCGAGCCGCTCGGCGACTACAAGTCGATGGGCAACCTCCGCGAACCCGGCGGCCAGTTCCTCGTCATCGACGGCCAGCACCGCGTCGCCGGACTTTACTTCTTCCAGAAGAAGCATCCGAAGGAAGCGGACCAGATCGAAGTCCCGTGCATGGTTTTCGACGGGAAGAGCGCCGACTTCGCGACCGAGATGTTCGTGATCATCAACTCGACCCACACCCGCATCAACAAGTCGCATCTGGTGGACCTGTACGAGAAGGTCTCCTGGGAGAGTCCCGAGAAGAAGTACGCGGCGAAGGTCGTCAACCTGCTCTACGGCTCCGACGACTCGCCGTTCCAGTACAAGATCAACCGCCTCGGCGGCCGGTCGCGCCAGGAGAAGTGGATCCTCCAGTCGGAGCTCTTCAACGAGATCCACAAGCTCGTGGAGGCGCGGCCGAAGTTCTTCAGGAAGCCCGAGAAGACCTACGACCTGTTCCGCGACTACTTCAAGGGCGTGGCGGCCGTCCTGCAGGAAGGGTGGGGCCGCAACGACAAGTTCATGATCACGAAGGACGTGACGATCAAGGCGCTCGTCCGCGTTCTCGGCGACCTCATCCGCCAGAAGAAGCTCATCGATCACTGGAAGGCGGGCGAGGGTCCGAAGGCGTTCGAATCGTTCCTGGGCTCGTGGCGCGAGGAAGTCCCGAAGTTCCGGTCCGAGGGCTTCTACGAGCGGTTCCCCGCGAAGGGGCAGGTCGAGCGCGTCCGCCGGATCCACCAGGACCTGCTCCGCCCGCTCGGCCTCGAGGCGCCCGAAGAGCCCGAGGAAGAGTGAGGTCCTCAGGGACGAACGACGATTTCGAGCTCGTCGTCCGGCCCTTTGAAATCCCCCGGGTAGAACGTTTCCGAGAGCAGCAGGATTCCGTCCCCTTTGCGGCGCACTTCCACGTAGAGGGAGACCATGCTCGTGAGCTCCCGTCTCAGGGACTTGCCGGACGGGAGATCGGTCGTGCTCCAGGCCGATTCGGTGGCGCTTTCCTCTTCGATCTCGTCATAGACGCCGTACGTGTGGCGCAAGGTGACTTCGGCTTCCCAGAATCCCTGATTCCGGACGACGAGCGTCCGGGTCTTGCCCAGGTCGCATCCGCCCGTGAAGGCAAGGGCCGCCAGCAGCGCCGGAACGGCGATTCTTAATTTCATTGGGGTCCTACGCCTTCCGTCGCAATTTGTTCCCCGGTTCTTTCAGGCGCACGTAAGATTCGAGGATGCGGGCACGATATCACGGCTACGCCGGCCTGGGCCTGATCCTCGTCTCCGTCGCCCTGTTCATCTCGGCGGCCAAGGAAACGCAGTACGAGTCGGCCGTCGTGCGCCTGAAGGGCGTCGTGATCGCGAAAGGAATCCGGCCGCTGCGCCTGGGCCGGGTGTACGGCGTCACCTACCGGGTGATGGTGCAGGGACGGACCCTCGAGCGCGAAGGCGACGTCGGCTCGCAGAAGGCGTGGGACGCGGTCCGGGTCGGCGACGAGGTGGACGTGCAGACCATCGGCGTGACGGCCCACGAGACGCGGCTCCCGGCGGAGCGGGTCGCGGTCGGCTCCGTCTACCGGTGGATCGCGGCGGCGCTCGTCGTCGCCGGCCTCGTCCTCCTGGGGCTCAGGATCCGGCAGGGACGGCTCGGACAAGGAGACCGGACATGGTGAGCAGCAAGGCGTCGACGGTGCAGGACTATCTCGCGGGCCTGCCGGCCGACCGGCGCGCGGTCCTCGAGGCCGTGCGCGCGGTCATCCTGAAGAACAAGGACGAGGAGATCGAGGAGGGCATGCAGTACGGCATGATCGGTTACTACGTGCCGCACCGCATCTACCCCCCCGGGTATCACGTCAATCCCGCGCAGCCGCTCGGGTACGCGGGGCTCGCGGCGCAGAAGAACTACTACTCGCTCTACCTGGGCGGGCTGTACTGCGGATGCGGCCTGGACGGCAAGGGCAAGACCCCCGATACCCAGTGGTTCCAGAAGGAATGGGCGAAGACCGGGAAGAAGCTCGACATGGGGAAGTCGTGCGTGCGGTTCAAGAAGCTCGACGACCTGCCCCTCGACGTCATCGGCAAGGCGATCGCCCGCATCAGCGTGAAGAAGTACATCACCCAGTACGAGGCGGCGCTCCGGAGCCTGGGCAAGCTGAAAGAGAAATAGCGGCTCATAACACCCGCAGCCCCTGCGAGATCACCCCCTCATGGAGGGCCGCAACCTGGAACTGGCCGCCGCGCTCGACCGGCTGGCGCTGTTCCTCGAGCTCGACGGCGCCGACAAATTCCGCACGCGCGCCTATCGCCGAGCGGCACGGTCCGTCGCCGCGGCGACCTTCGACGTCCTGGAAAACGCCCGATGCCAGGAAGGGCCCGCCCGCCTGGCCGGCGTCGGGCCCCGGCTGGGCGCCCTGGTGTGCGAATACGCCGCCACGGGTCAGATCCGGCGCCTGCAACAGCTGGAGGAGAAGTATCCGGCGGGCCTGCTCGAACTTCTGCGGCTCCCGCGCCTCGGCCCCCGCCGCATCCGGCTCCTGCACGACCGCCTGGGCATCCGCACGCTGGACGATCTCCGGCGCGCCGCGGAGGCCGGCACGCTCTCGACGGTGAAGGGGATCGGTCCCCGGGTGCAGGACGAGGTCCGCCACGGCCTCGAGCTGTACGGCTCCGACCTTCCCTATCGCCGCGCGGACGTCGCCCGAATATTGCCGGAAGTGCTCGACCACGTCCGATCCCTTCCCACGGTGCGCGAGGTCCACGTCGCCGGGAGCCTCCGCCGCCGCCGGGAAGTCGTGTCCGAAGTCGACCTCGTCGTCGTGGTCGACGATCCGGCATCCTTTCCGGAGCGGGTGCAGGATCCCGCGGTCACGGCGCGCGACCCCGAACGCGTCGCCTTGCGCCTGGCGTCGGGCCTGCGGGTCCACTTGTTCCCGGCGGACGCCTCGACGCTCGGCTCGGTGCTCGTGCGTCGCACCGGCTCCGCGCGTCACGCGGAGCAGCTGGAGTCGATCCCGCCGACGGCCGACGAGCGGCTCGTCTACGAGCGACGGGGTCTCCCGTGGATCGAGCCCGAACTGAGGGAAGGGGCGGGGGAGATCGAGGCCGCCGCGCGGGGCGCGCTGCCGGACCTCATCCGGCTCGAGGATCTGAAAGGCGACCTCCACAGCCATACCGACGCGACCGACGGCCGCGACACGCTGGAGCGGATGGCGGACGCGGCCGCCGAGCGGGGGCTGCGGTACCTCGCCGTGACCGACCACACGAGAAGCCTGAAGATCGCGAACGGCCAGGACGTGCGCCGGCTCGAGGCTCAGATGGCCGCGATCGACCGGCTGAACGGCCGGCTCCGGGGGATCACGCTCCTGAAATCGGCGGAGGTCGACATCCTCGAGGACGGGCGGCTCGACCTGCCCGACGATCTCCTCCGCGAGCTGGACCTCACGGTCTGCTCCGTCCATTCTCGCTTCACGCTGCCGTCCCCGGCGCAGACGGAGCGGGTGCTCCGCGCCATGGAGCATCCGTCCTTCCGCATCCTGGGCCATCCGACCGGCCGGCTCCTGCTGCGCCGCAAGGGCCACCCGCTCGACGTCGACCGCCTGATCCGCGCGGCCAGGGAACTGGGCCGCGTTCTCGAGCTGAACTCGCAGCCGGACCGGCTCGATCTCGACGATCAGGCGTGCCGGAGGGCGCGGGAGGCGGGAGTCCTGATCTCGATCTCGAGCGACGCCCACGGGGTGCGCGAGCTCGACAACCTGCGGTGGGGGATCGACCAGGCGCGCCGCGGCTGGCTGGAGCCGAAGGACGTGGTCAACACGCTGGAGCTTCCGGAGCTCCGGCGCCGGCTGGGGTAGGATCTACTTCGCGAGGCGGTTGGGCGAGGCCCAGCGGATCTTCGACACCCAGACGCTTCCGTCGGCGCCGTGCTTCTCCACGCCCCTGGGCTGCATCCACTCGGCGTCGGTGACCCACGTCTCGCCGGGGCCGACCTCGGTCACCGCGAAGTTGCCGAGCCGCGCGCCCCGGTTGGGCATCAGCTCGCGCTCCGAGGCTCGCAGGACGTGGAGCTTCGCGGGATCGACCTGCGCGATGAAGAGCGGGGCCCGGTGGCGGAAGACGTGGTCGTTGTTCGCCCCGCGGCGCGTGTAGACGAGGAAGAGCCCGTCGCTGTGGGCGACCCAGTGCTGCTGCGTGTTGTAGGTGCCCAGGTCCGTGCCGTCTTCCCACATCCAGGGCTTCGGCTCTCCGTAGGTCAGCCCGTCCTCCGAGACCGCGACGTAGCCGCGGGCGTCGTTGCGCATCGTCAGGTAGAACCGGCCGCCGAAGGCCGCG
>Ga0134127_10003087_pt1 | contig 11941 bp, 8 predicted proteins | sample KB31753_FD_96459 | JGI IMG/M metagenome (GOLD analysis project Ga0134127, IMG submission 96459) | Terrestrial soil microbial communities with excess Nitrogen fertilizer from Kellogg Biological Station, Michigan, USA - KB3-175-3 | ecosystem: Environmental > Terrestrial > Soil > Unclassified ...
AGCGTGTAGACGCGCTTGCGCGCTTTGAGCAGATAGCCGCCCGCGAACAGCGGCCACACGCGCTGGCCGGCGCGCTCGAAGAAACTCCGCGACGCGGGCGCGCTCGATCCCCACGGCAGCGTGAACAGATAACGGCGCGCGTCGACGATCTCGAAGCCGAGGAGCTTGAGCCAGTCGCGCAGCCGGCCTTCGCCGATCATCCGCTCGAGCCCCGGCGGAAAGCCGTCCTTCGCGAACAGATGGCGCAGACCCCAGCTCGACAGCGGCCGGAAGCCGAGCACGATGAGGTGACCCTCGGCGGACATGATGCGGCCGACCTCGCGCAGGATCTCGTGCGGCTCCGGCTCGTATTCGAGCGTGTGCGGCAGGACCACGGCGTCGACCGAGTCCGAAGCGATCGCCAGCGCGTCGGTGCGCGAGCGGATCGCGGCGGGCCGGTCGCCAGGCCGCGAGCCGTGCCACGCGAGCACGGCCTTGCGTTGCGTCCGGCCCTCGGCAAGCAGGCCGTCGTCATCGCCCCATAGTCCGATCTGCAGCAGCTGCCAGCCGAACACCTGGGCGAGCGCCTCGGCCGCGATTTTCCGCTCCAGCGTGTACACACGCTGGCCGAGCGCGCCGCGCAGCCACGATTGCAGGTCCGGGCCGTGATCGTCGGTCATTGCCGAAGGATACCGCCGAGTGACACTCATTGCCGACAACTTGGACGCTTGCTGCTGTGGACCCGCCGCATGTTTAATACGGCCTCGTTACGCTCACGGCGGCTCGAAAAAAAGATGTTGCAGGTCACGCCAGTTCGGGCATTTGCCGACAACTACATCTGGCTGATCCACGCCCCACGTGACGCCCGGCAGGTGGTCGCGGTCGACCCAGGTGACGCCGCCCCAGTCGAGCGCGCCCTGGCCGAGAAAAATCTCACCCTCGCCGGCATCCTGCTCACGCATCACCACGCGGATCACGTCGGCGGCGTCGCCAGCCTGCTGCAGAACAGACGCGTCCCGCTGTTCGGGCCGGGCAGCGAGCGCTTGCCGGGCGAGCCGCAGCGCCTGCGCCAAGGCGACCACGTGGTGCTCGAAGCATTGGGCCTGGAATTCACGGTGCTCGACATCCCGGGCCACACGGCCGGCCACATTGCTTATGTCGGACATGGCGCCGTGTTCAGCAGCGACACGCTGTTCAGCGCCGGCTGCGGCCGCCTGTTCGAGGGGACAGCGGAACAAATGGCCGGCTCGCTGGCCAAACTCGCCCAGTTGCCGGCCGAGACACTGGTCTACTGCGGCCACGAGTACACGGTCAGCAACCTGAAGTTCGAGCTCGCGGTCGAGCCGGGAAATGCGGAAGCCGTGCGCTACCTGGAAGAATGCAGCACGAAACGCGCGCGGGATGAGGCGACGCTGCCATCCAGCATAAGGCGTGAGAGGAATGTGAATCCGTTCCTGCGGTGCGAGCAGCAGACTGTGAAACAGGCCGCGGAAGCGAAGGCGGGCCGCGGGTTACAGAACAGCACAGAAGTTTTCGCAGTCATCCGCCAATGGAAGGATGGCTTCCGGGCCTGAGCCGGTCGGCGGGAACCGCGGCATTGCGTAGGAAATTTCAGTGAGTCGGGAGACCCGACTCGCATTGGGTTGGAGGGGTCAATGGTCGAAACGTGGAGCACCCGGGCAGGGCTGTATGCAATTTTTGCAGCCATTGCCGTCATCGCTGCTGGTTGCAGCCACGTCGCGACAGTCCCCGAAGCCGACGACCCGGAACAGCTGAGCCAGCAACAGCTCGACCAGGAGCAACTGGACGAAGACAGTCTGGAGGCAGTCGAGCTCGACCCCGCAGTCACTAAACTGGACGAAGCCGACATCGGCGTCTCCGGCCCCGAGCAGATCGAAGAGGCAATCGAGACCCTCGATGCGCAGACCGAGTCGAGCCCACCGCTGGTCAGCGGCATCGGCGGCACGGTCGCGGCGCCCTCCGCGGGCGACTTGTTCGAGCGCATGCGCGCCGGGTTCGTGCTCGAGGACGTCGACCACGCAGCCGTCGAGCGCGAAGTGCGCTGGTTCGCAAGTCACCCTACGTATCTCGACCGCACCTTCAAGCGCGGCGAGCGCTACCTGTACCACATCGTCAACGAGATCGAGGCGCGCAAGATGCCGCTCGAGCTCGCGCTGCTGCCGGTCGTCGAGAGCGCGTTCAATCCCGTCGCGTACTCGCGGGCGCGCGCGTCCGGCCTCTGGCAATTCATCCCGGGCACGGGCCGCCGCTACGATCTGAAGCAGAACTGGTACTACGACGGTCGACGCGACGTGGTCGCCGCGACGACTGCCGCGCTGGATTATCTGGAGTTCCTGTCGGAAGAGTTCGAAGGCGATTGGCTGCTCGCGGTCGCGGCGTACAACTGCGGCGAAGCGAACATCGCGCGCGCCGTGAAGCGCAATCGCAAAGCCGGCAAGCCGACGGACTTCTTCAGCTTGAAGCTGCCGCGCGAGACGCGTGCGTATGTGCCGAAGCTGCTGGCGATGCGCCGCATCGTCAACGATCCAGCCACGCACGGCCTGGAATTCGCGCCGATCCCGGATGAGCCGTACTTCGCGCCGATCGACGTCGGCGGGCAGATCGACCTGCACGTCGCCGCCGAGCTGGCGGAGCTGGCGCCGGAAGAGCTGCTCGCGCTGAATCCCGCCTTCAACCACTGGGTCACGGATCCGGATGGTCCGCATCAGCTGCTGGTGCCGGTGGATCGTCAGACGCGCTTCGCCGAAGCAGTCGCCGCGCTGCCGCCCGATAAGCGCGTGCGCGTCGTCTATCACCACGTCAGAAAGGGCGACACTCTCGGCGGCATCGCCGACAAGTACGGCGTGTCGATCGCAGCGATCAAGACCTCGAACAAGATTCGCGGCACGCTGATTCGTCCCGGGCAGGATCTGCTGATCACCGCGGCGCCGACGGGCATGGGCGCCGCCACGAGCACGACGTTGATCGCAGCTCGCGAGCCGCGCAACACTTCCGACAAGCACATCGTGCGTCGCGGCGACACGCTGTGGAGCATCGCACGCTCGCACGGCGTGACCATGGAGAGCATCGCCAGCAGCAACAGCCTCTCGAGTGGCGACACGCTCGCGGTCGGCCAGGTGCTGCAGATTCCCGGCACGACGACGCTCGCCTCGACCGACACGAGTGCAGTGGAGACTCGCTCGACCACCTACGTCGTGCGGCGCGGCGACACGCTGTCGCGGATCGCTACCAAGTTCCGCATTCGCCTGTCCGACCTGCTCGGCTGGAACGACCTCAACTCGCGCAGCGTGATCAAGCCGGGCCAGCGCCTGGTCATGTACGTCGCCGACGATCAGCGCGCCGGAATCTGATCGCAAGTGCGCTTGCGATACACTTGCGGCTGGTCCACCTGCGGAGCAGCCCATGGGATTTCTCGCCGGCAAACGCGTCCTGATCGTCGGCCTCGCGACCGAGCGCTCGATCGCGTACGGCATCGCTCAGGCGATGCACCGCGAAGGCGCCGAGCTCGCCTTCAGCTATCAGGAGCGCTTCAAGGATCGCGTCGAAGCGATGGCCGCGGAGTTCGGCGCGGGCGGCGTGTTCGAGATGGACGTCGCGAGCGACGAGAGCATCGCAGCGGCCTTCGCAACGCTCGGTAAGAAGTGGGACGCGCTCGACGTCGTGGTGCACGCGGTGGCGTTTGCTCCCAGCGACGCGATTCGCGGCGGCTTCGTCGAGTCCACGACGCGCGAGAACTTCCGCATTGCGCACGACATCTCCAGCTACAGCCTCACTGCGCTCGCCAAGGCAGCCGAACCGATGTTGCGCGGCCGCGCCGGCGCATTGCTGACGCTGACGTATCTGGGCGCCGTGCGCTCGGTACCGAACTACAACGTCATGGGTGTCGCCAAGGCGAGCCTCGAAGCCAGCGTGCGTTTCCTGGCTGCGGATCTCGGGCCGAAGGGCATCCGCGTCAATGCGATCTCAGCGGGCCCGATCAAGACGCTCGCAGCCGCCGGCATCGCCGGCTTCCGCAAGATGCTTGGTCACGTGGCGAGTCGCGCCTCTGCGCCGCAACGTCACTATCGAGGACGTCGGCAACGCGGCTGCATTCCTGTGCTCCGACCTCGCCGCCGGCATCACCGGCGAAGTGATCTACGTCGACGGCGGCTTCAGCAGCGTCGGCATGTCGTTCAACGAAGGCGAATAGGCCGCCGACCTACTCGAATAATTTTTCGTTCTTGACGATCTTCGTCGTGCGCTCGGCTTCGTCGAGGTACGCGGAGAATTCGCCCTGGCCGTGCTGCATTTCCGCGCGGCGCTTGCGCGCAGTTTTCTCGTTGGCCGCTTCCTTCGACGGATCCGCGTTGCGAACCTGCACCACGGCGTACACGGCATAGTTGCCGTCATCCGTCGTCACTCCGCCGAAGTACGGCTTCGCCTCGGAAATCTCGTTGTTCGGCGCATTGAACGCGGAGCGCAGGATCGCTTGAGGCGTGACGCCGTCCTGGCGTGACATGAAGCGCTTGCCTACCGCATTGAGCTTCAGAGCACTCGTTACGCCGGCCCACGTCTCGCCCTTCTGCAGGCGCGCCATCGCAAAGGCGCCCTGCGCTGCCGCTGCTTCGCGCATGCGCTGCGTCTTCAGCTGCTCGCGAATCTGCGCGCTGACGCTTTCGAACGGCCGCGGCTCGGCAGCCTTGTGATCGGTCACTCGCAACACCAGTGCGCGATCCTCGCCGACTGTCACCAGCGGGCTGTTCTGCCGACGCTCCAGCACGTCGTCGCTGAACGCTGCTTCGATCACGGCGGGCTCCTCGCCGAATTCGCCGCCACCCTCGCGCGTGAAACCGGTCACCGTCTTCACCGGCAGATTCAGCGTCTTCGCGACGGAATCGAGCTCCGTCAACGCGGCGAACGCCTGGTCCGCGAGCTTCTGCGATTCGTCGTAGAAAATGTTCTGCGCACGGTCCTTGCGGTAGTCCGCTTCGACTTCGGCGCGCGCTTCCTCGAACGTCTTGACGTGGCCCGGCTCGACTTCCTGGAGCTGCAGCACGTGATAGCCGAAGTCGCTCTTCACCGGGCCGCGGATCTCGCCCACCGACATGGCGAACAACGCGTCCTCGAACGGTCCGACGAACATCCCGCGCTGCGCCCAGCCGAGATCGCCGCCCTGCTGCGCCGAGCCCGGGTCCTTGGAATTCTCTTTCGCCAGCTGCGCGAAATCCGCGCCGCCCTTCGCCTTGGCCGTGAGCTCTTCCGCCTTCTTGCGCGCGGCTGCGTCATCCACGCCGTCGCCGACGGTGATCAGGATATGCCGGCCATGACGCCGCTCCTGCGACGTGAAGCGATCCTTGACCTGCTCGTAGTAGTCCTTCAGCCCCTGCTCGGTAACCTCGATGCTGCTCTCGGCCCGCTCGCGCGTCAGCTCGACGTATTGCAGATTCACCGTCTCCGGCAGCAGGTACTTGTCCTGGTTGTCCTCGTACCACTTCTTCACCTGCTCGTCGCTGATCGAGGTGCTCGCTTCGAACGACGAGGCCGCGATCAGCGCGTAATCGATCTCGCGCTCCTGCCGCTCCATCGCGTAGCGGCGATCGAGCTCGTACGGCGCGACGAACGCGGACTCGACCACGGCGTTGCGCAGCTGGTCGATGAGCAGGCTGTTCTGCATCTCCGCCTCGAACTGCGTCTCCGTCAGCCCGGTGTTGCGCACCAGCGCGTTGTAGCGATCCTTGGAGAATTTACCTTCGACCTGGAACTGCGGCATTTCCATCACGCGCTGCGCCAGCTCCTGGTCGCTGATGCGGTAGCCGTAGCGCTCGGCGCGTTGCTTCAGCAGCGACTCCTGCACGAACTGATTGAGCAACGTTTCCTGCTGCGACTTGACCATCTCGGGCGGCAGCTCGTTGCGCAGCATCTGTTGGAGCTGCGACTGCCGCTGCTGCCACGCACGCCGTACGAGCTCCGTGGGAATGGGCTCGCCGTCGACCTTGGCAGCGTAGGTCTTCGGGCCGACGTTGAAATCGACCAGGCCGTGGGCGCCCCAGAAGATGAACACGAGCGCGATCGCCCCGAGAAACACCGTGGCCACGAGGCCCGAGATCTTGTCGCGGATGGTCTGCAGCATGCGGTCGGAATCGAGTCCGGAAAGAGGGCGCGTAGTCTACAAATCGTCGACGGTTATGTCACTTTGCCGCAACGCCGGAACTGCTTGGACATAAACTGCCACGCGTCGGGTAAGGGACGACGGATCGAAGAACATCCAACAAGACGTCTAAGAAGGGGATCCTCATGAAGAGGGCTCAGCGACTCCTTGCACACACGGCCGTGGTCATGGCACTCGCACTCGGCGCGGGCTCCGCCCAGGCCATCCCGCTCACTTTCGCCTTCACCGGGACCGTGCGGGAAACGATCCTGTTCGACGAGTTTGGCAACGCAACCTACGATCACTCGCACGACGGCGAGGACGTTGGCGGCGCGATCGTTGTCGAGACCGAAGGGCTGCTGCGAGACACGTTCACCGTCGATTTCGGCACGTTCCTGTTTTTCTTCCAGCCCACCAATGGCGGGTTGTTCTCGAGCACGCTGACTATCGGCGGCACTGCCATCGACGTCGGTGCCTACGACAACGATTCCGGATCGCTGCAGATTCTCGATTCGAGCGGGCCGACGCCGTGCGGCGAGGGCTGCTCGTCTCTCACTCCCGACTCGGTCGGGGTAGGTCACCGCTCGACCAACTTCCCGCGGATTTTCGCTGAACCGTTGAATGGCGCGTTCGATGGGCGCTCGCTCAGCTTCAGCTGGTTCGATCCGGACAATCAGCTGGGACTCGTCGACCTCAGCAATCCCTTCGAGCCGCTCGACCTGCTGAACATTCCGCTGCGTCAGGTCTTCGGTTCGTTCCAGCAGGAAACGGAAACCTGCACGAACGACCTGTGCTTCCTCACGAGCGACGTCAACACGAACTTCACGATCAGCTCGTTCACGATCAGCGCCGCCGTGCCCGTGCCGGAGCCCGGCACGCTGTCGCTGTTCCTGCTCGGAATGTTCGGTATCGGTGAGGTGAAGAAATGGCGGAGCGGACGGGACTCGAACCCGCGACCCCCGGCGTGACAGGCCGGTATTCTAACCAGCTGAACTACCGCTCCGCGCTGGAACTGTTTCGACGTTCGGCACCGCATGTTCCACACCGAAAGGCGTGGTGGGTGCTGAGGGGATCGAACCCCCGACATTCGCCTTGTAAGGGCGACGCTCTACCGCTGAGCTAAGCACCCTATCCGAGGATTGCGACCTGCCCCCGCAGGGTGGGCGCCGTCGAAGGCGCGCTAATTTACAGCATCCTTCAAGGCCTTGCCAGCTTTGAAGCCCGGCACTTTGCTGGCCGGAATCTGGATCGTTTCGTTGGTGCGCGGATTGCGTCCGGCACGTGCGGCGCGCGCTTTGACGACGAAAGTGCCGAACCCGAGCAGCGCGACCGTGTCGCCCGACTTGAGCGCCGACGTAATCGAATCGAACACGGCATCCACGGCGCGCGTGGCGTCTGCCTTCTGCAAGCTCGTCTGCGTGCTCACCGCTTCGATCAGCTCGGCTTTGTTCATGTCGGCGTCCTTCTTGTTGGGGCGCGCGTTATAGCAGAAGCAGCGCAGAGCGGATAGCGACGTTGGTCGCCATCCGCTGCTTTTCAGTGCGCTCTGACCTGCTTGCTGGCGCGCTTCGCGACCCTGCGTGTACGCGGCTTGTCGTTGCTGCGCGACGCGTCGGAAGCGGCCGGGATCGTCGCCGGCATGTGGCGTAGCGCCACCTGCAACACCTCGTCGATCCACTTCACCGGCTTGATCTCGAGGCTCTCTTTGATGTTCTGCGGAATCTCCGCGAGATCCTTGGTGTTGTCGTCCGGGATGAGCACCATGCGGATGCCGCCGCGATGCGCAGCGAGCAGCTTTTCCTTCAGTCCGCCGATCGGCAGCACCTGCCCGCGCAGCGTGATCTCGCCGGTCATCGCCACGTCCGAACGCACCGGCACTTTGGTCAGCGCCGAGACCAGCGCCGTGCACATGCCGATGCCAGCGCTCGGGCCGTCTTTCGGCGTTGCGCCCTCCGGCACGTGAATGTGCACATCGGCCTTCTGATAGAAATCGGGATCGAGGCCGAGCACCACCGCGCGGCTGCGGACGACGGTCATCGCAGCCTGGATCGACTCCTGCATCACTTCGCCGAGCTGGCCGGTGTGCGTGAGCTTGCCCTTGCCCGCCACGACCGCGGCTTCGATCGTCAGCAGCTCGCCGCCGACTTCGGTCCACGCGAGCCCGGTGACCTGCCCGATGTGGTCCTGCTCCTCCGCGCGGCCGTAACGGAAGCGGCGCACGCCGAGATACTTGCTCAAGTTGCGCGGCGAGACGTTGATCGCTTTGGTGTCGGGCTTCGCCAGCAGCTGCTTGACCGACTTGCGGCAGATCTTGGAGATCTCGCGCTCGAGATTGCGCACGCCGGCTTCGCGGGTGTAGTAGCGGATGATGTCGAGCAGCGTGTTCTCGGAAACTTTCAGCTCGTCATCCTTCAGGCCGTTCTGCTTCATCTGCTTCGGCACGAGGTAACGCTGCGCGATCGCGCTCTTCTCGTCCTCGGTGTAGCCGGGCAGGCGGATCACTTCCATGCGGTCGAGGAGCGGCGCCGGAATGTTCAGGCTGTTCGCCGTGCACACGAACATCACTTCGGACAGATCGAAGTCCACTTCCAGGTAATGGTCGTTGAACGTCGAGTTCTGCTCCGGGTCGAGCACTTCGAGCAGCGCCGAAGACGGGTCGCCGCGGAAATCCATCGCCATCTTGTCGACTTCGTCGAGCAGGAACAGCGGATTGTGGAAGCCGGTCTTGACCATGTTCTGGATGATCTTGCCCGGCATCGAGCCGATGTAGGTGCGGCGGTGGCCGCGAATCTCAGCCTCGTCGCGCACGCCGCCGAGCGACATGCGTACGAACTTGCGGTTGGTCGCGCGCGCGATCGACTGGCCGAGTGAAGTCTTGCCGACGCCCGGCGGACCGACCAGGCACAGGATCGGGCCCTTCAGCGTCTTCACACGCTGCTGGACCGCGAGGTACTCGACGATGCGCTCTTTCACCTTTTCCAGGCCGTAGTGATCTTCGTCGAGCACCTTCTCGGCGACGACCACGTCGGTGTGCACCTTGGTCTTCTTCTTCCACGGGCACTTGACCAGCCAGTCGACGTAGTTGCGCACCACGGTAGCCTCGGCTGACATCGGCGACATCAGCTTGAGCTTGTTCAGCTCGCTCATCGCCTTGTCGCGCGCTTCCTTCGGCATGCCGGCCTTCTGGATGCGCTGCTCCAGCTCGGCGAGCTCGTTCGGCGCGTCCTCGATCTCGCCCAGCTCCTTCTGGATCGCCTTCATCTGCTCGTTGAGGTAGTACTCGCGCTGGCTCTTCTCCATCTGCTGCTTGACGCGCCCGCGGATGCGCTTTTCGATCTGCAGCACGTCCATCTCGCCTTCGATCAGGGCGAGGATGTGCTCGAGCCGCTTGCGCACGTCCTGGATCTCCAGGACCTTCTGCTTGGCGTCGAGCTTGAGAGACATGTGCGCGGCGACGTTGTCGGCGAGCCGGCCCGGCTGCTCGATACCCGCAAGCGCAGTGAGTACTTCCGGCGGCACCTTGCGGTTGAGCTTCACGTACTGCTCGAACTGCGAGGTGACAGAGCGCGCGAGCACGTCCATCTCGCGCTCGTCGTACTGCTCGACATCCTTGAAGGGCGACACTTCTGCAGAGAAGTACTGGCCGGTGTGCAGCTTCTCGATCTTGGCGCGCTCGGCGCCTTCGACCAGCACCTTGACCGTGCCGTCCGGCAGCTTCAGCAGCTGCAGGATCGTCGCGATCGTGCCGAGACGGTAGAGATCCTGCGCACCCGGGTCATCGACGTCCGCCTGTTTCTGCGCAACCAGCAGGATCTGCTTGCCGGAGCGCATCGCCTGGTCGAGCGCGAGGATCGATTTCTCGCGGCCGACGAACAGCGGGATGACCATGTGCGGATACACGACCACGTCGCGTAGCGGCAGCACCGGCAGTGCGGCAGGCACGTTGCTTTCGGTTTCGGGAGTGTCGTCGGTGCTCACGCGGAATTCCTAATGCGAGGTTGACTGGAAACATAACGGAAGCGGCGCGACGCTGCCAGCGGCGAAGGCACGGAGTTTGCTGCGGCTTTCGCCGATTCCTGCGAATTCAGGGTTGCACTCATTGCCACAAAGAAGAAGGGCGCCGCACGGGCGCCCTGCTTCATTGGAGCGGTGCAAGATTTGCTCAGTGATGATCGCTTCCTGTCGGACGGCGCTCTTCCACTGCAGCGAGCCGCGCGTCGTCGGGGGTGCCATACAGAACGTAGGGCTTGCTCTCGCCGAGAATCACCTGCTCGTCGACCACGACTTTCTGCACGTTGCGCAGCGAGGGCAGCTCGTACATCGTTTCGAGCAACACGTTCTCGAGGATCGTGCGCAGTCCGCGCGCGCCGGTCTTGCGCTGCATCGCCTTCTTCGCGACGGCCTTGAGCGCGTCCTGGCGGAACTCCAGCTCGACGCCTTCCATGTCGAACAGCTTGCGATACTGTTTGCTGAGCGCGTTCTTCGGCTCGAGAAGGATCGAAACCAGCGCCGCCTCGTCGAGCTCGTCCAGCGTCGCGACCACCGGCAGGCGGCCGACGAATTCCGGAATCAGGCCGTACTTGATCAGGTCTTCCGGCTCGACGTCGTGGAACACGTCGCTGCCGTGCGGGCGGTCGTTCACCTGGCGCACGTCCGCAGTAAAGCCGATGCCGGTCTTCTGCGTGCGATTCAGGATGATCTTCTCGAGGCCCGCGAATGCACCACCGCAGATGAACAGGATGTTGGTCGTGTCGACCTGCAGGAATTCCTGCTGCGGATGCTTGCGGCCGCCCTGCGGCGGCACCGAGGCAATCGTGCCTTCGATCAGCTTCAGCAGCGCCTGCTGCACGCCCTCGCCCGAAACGTCGCGCGTGATCGAGGGGTTGTCCGACTTGCGCGAGATCTTGTCGATCTCGTCGATGTAGACGATACCCGTCTGCGCCTTCTCGACGTCGTAGTCGCACTTCTGCAGCAGCTTCTGAATGATGTTCTCGACGTCCTCGCCGACGTAGCCCGCTTCGGTGAGCGTCGTTGCGTCGGCGATCGTGAACGGTACGTTCAACAGACGCGCCAGCGTCTCGGCGAGCAGCGTCTTGCCGCAACCGGTCGGGCCGATGAGAAGGATGTTGCTCTTCGCGAGCTCGACTTCGTCCTTCGAGCGTTGCTCGCCGGTCTTGGTCTGCAGGCGCTTGTAGTGGTTGTAGACGGCAACCGATAGCACCTTCTTCGCGCGCTGCTGCCCGATCACGTACTCATCGAGCACCTTCTTGATCTCGTGCGGCCGCGGCAACTTGTCGCGGGTGCGCTCGGCGCGCTCTTCCAGCTCTTCGCGAATGATGTCGTTGCAGAGCTCGACACACTCGTCGCAGACGAACACCGACGGACCGGCGATGAGCTTGCGCACTTCGTGCTGGCTCTTGCCGCAGAAGGAGCAGTAGAGGAGCTTGCCGTCGTCGTGTTTGCCGCGGGAATCGTCTGACATGGATCGTCCTCAACAGGTCAGCGCAAGCCAATCATTGGCGGTGCTTTGCGAAGCGCACAACTGAACGATTGGCAGCGTTGCCGGGGTATATAGCATGCGTTGCCATCAGGCTGCAAAGACGCTCGGCGGCGCTTGTAATGCAGCCCGACAGCTGCGGGAAAACCCGATATCGCTGAATTACTTAGGCGGATGGGGCACGCCCTCGCCGCGGCGCTCCATAACGCGATCGATTAGGCCGTAAGACACAGCGGCATCGCCGCCCATGAAGTTGTCGCGCTCGGTGTCGCGGGCGATCTTGTCGACCGTCTGGCCGGTATGTTTCGACAGAATCC
>Ga0134127_10003088_pt1 | contig 11941 bp, 10 predicted proteins | sample KB31753_FD_96459 | JGI IMG/M metagenome (GOLD analysis project Ga0134127, IMG submission 96459) | Terrestrial soil microbial communities with excess Nitrogen fertilizer from Kellogg Biological Station, Michigan, USA - KB3-175-3 | ecosystem: Environmental > Terrestrial > Soil > Unclassified ...
CCCGAGATCTGCTTGATCCGGCGGGTCTCGATGCCCGGCGACTTCATGGACAGGAAGAAGAAGCTGAGGCCCTTGTGCTTGGCCGTCTTGGGATCGCTGCGCGCGACCAGGATGGCCCAGTCGGCCCAGTGCGCGCCCGAGGTCCAGATCTTCTGGCCGTTGATCACCCAGTCGTCGCCGTCGCGCTGGGCGCGCGTGCGCAGGCCGGCCAGGTCGGAGCCGGCGCCCGGCTCCGAGAAGAGCTGGCACCAGACCTCGTCGCCGCGGAGCGCCGCGGGGGCGTAGCGCCGCTTCTGCTCGTCGGTGGCGTACGCGAAGAGCGTCGGCATGCACATGCCGAGGCCGATCTCGAAGTAGCCGCGCGGAACGAGGAAGCGCGCTTCCTCCTGCGAGTAGATGACCTGGTAGATCGGGGGCAGCGCGCGGCCGCCCCACTCGGCGGGCCAGTGCAGCGCCGCGAAGCCGGCCTCCGCCTTGCTGCGCTGGAAGGCCTGCGCGCGCTCGAGCCCGTCCCAGCCCTCGCGTCCCGGGTAGCGGCTCTGCCAGGTCTCGAAGGCCCCGCGCTTGGGCTCCGCGTGGGCGCCGAGCCACTGCCGCACGTCCGCGCGAAACGCCGCTTCTTCCCGCGTGTCGTCGAAGTCCACGGTGCGCTCCTAGGCCGCCCCGGCCTCAAGCCGGGTGACGAGCAGTTCCTTCCAGCGCCGGGCGCTGCCGAGCATGAGGCCGGTGAGCTTGGCCCGCCGGTAGTGGAGGTGGCAATCGAACTCCCAGGTGAAGCCCATGCCGCCGTGAACCTGGATGTTCTCCTTGGCCGCCTGGTAGTAGGCCTCGCTCGCGGCCACTCGCGCCGCCGCCGCCGCGACCCCGAGCTCGGGCGCGTCCTTCGAGAGCGCCCAGGCTCCGTAGTAGGCGTTCGACCGCGCGAGCTCGATGCCCACGTACATGTCGGCCAGCTTGTGCTTGATCGCCTGGAACGAGGCGATCTGGCGGCCGAAGGCGAAGCGGCCCATCGCGTACTCGCGCGCCATGTCGAGCGCGGCCTGCGCGCCGCCGAGCTGCTCGAAGGCCACCAGCACCGCCGCGCGGTCGAGCAGCCGCTCCACCAGCGGCCAGCCCTGGCCGGCCGCGCCGAGGGGCTCGGCCGCCGCGCCTTCGAACGCGATCCGGGCGTGCGAGCGCGTCGGATCCACGGTGGGGAGGCTCGCGCGGGTGACGCCGGGGCCGGCGAGCTCGGCGATGTAGAGGCCGGCGCGGCCGGCGCCCTGCGCCGCGAGTACGATCGCGAAGTCGGCCACGTCGCCGTCCATCACCGGGACCTTCGCGCCGGTCAGACGCGCGCCCTCGGCGCGCGTCGCCAGATTACCCGGCGTCGTCACCTGCGCGCCCTCGGACAGGGCCAGGCAGCCGATCGCCTCGCCCTGCGCGATGCGCGGCAGCCAGCGCTTCTTCTGTGCCTCGCTGCCCGCGATCCGCAGGGCCTCCGCGGCCAGGTAGATCGTGGAGGCGAACGGGGTGGGGGCCAGGCTCCGGCCCAGCTCCTCCGCGATCACGCACAGCTCGAGGTAGCCGAAGCCGGCGCCCCCGTGGGTCTCGGGGATGGCGGTGCCCAGCCAGCCCATCTCGCCCATCCCCTTCCAGAGATCCCGGTCGTAAGGCGCCGCGCCCTCCAGGATGCGGCGGACCCGGGTGGAGGAGGCGTGCTCGCCCAGGAACTTCCGCGCCTGCTCCCGCAGCGATTTCTGGTCGGCCGAGAAGTCGAAGTTCATGGCGCGAGGATCATACCAAAGGCGCTTGCCATGCGGGCGCGCGTCTTTCAGAATCGGGCCTCAGTCTCGACACCCCTCACCCTGCCCTCTCCCCAAGGGGAGAGGGAGAACACGGAGGCGGACATGCGGGCGACGGCGGCGGTGCTCTACGAGGTGAAGAAGCCGGTGGTCGTGGAGGACGTGGAGGTCATGGAGCCCGGGCCGCACGAGGTGCTGGTGCGCTGGGCGGCCAACGGGGTCTGCCACAGCGACCTGCACGTGATCACCGGCGACTATCCGCATCCGCTGCCGGTGGTGCTCGGGCACGAGGCGGCCGGGGTGGTGGAGAGGATCGGGCCGGGCGTGGAGACCGTGAAGGCGGGCGATCACGTGTGCTCGAGCTACATCCCCTCGTGCGGGCGGTGCGCGTACTGCATCGGCGGCCAGCCCACCATGTGCGCGCTCCGCGACAAGCCGCGCTGGTTCATGCTCGACGGCACCTCGCGCTTCCGGCGCAACGGGCAGCCGCTCCACCATTTCCTGCAGGTCGCGGGTTACGCGACCCACGCGGTGCTGCCCGAGCCGAGCGTGATCCCGATCCGCGCCGACGCCCCGCTCGACGTGGTGTGCCTGGTCAGCTGCGGCGTGCTCGCGGGCGCGGGGCCCGTGTTCAACCGGGCCAAGGTGCCGCCGGGAGCCAGCGTGGCGGTGTGGGGCGCGGGCGGCGTCGGGCTCAACACGATCCAGGCCGCGCGGCTGCTCGGCGCGGGCAAGATCATCGCGGTGGACGTGATGCGCCAGAAGCTCGTCTGGGCCGAGGAGTTCGGGGCGACGCACGTGGTGGACGCGTCCAAGGAGGATCCGGTGGCCGCGGTCCAGAGGATCTCGGGGGCCGGCGGCGTCGACTTCACCTTCGAGGTGGTGGGCACCCAGAAGACCATCGAGCAGGCGGTGCTGGCCACGCATCGCGGCGGCACCTGCGTGATCGTGGGCGTCTCGCCCGCGGGGACGCGGCTCTCGCTCGATCCGTCGCTGTTCCTGCAGCAGCGAGTGCTCACCGGCTCGTCCTTCGGGGGCGGGCATCAGCGCACCGACGTGCCGATGCTGATCGATCTCTACATGTCCGGCAAGTACAAGCTCGACGAGCTGATCAGCCGGCGGCTGCCGCTCGCCGAGCTGAACGAAGGCTTCGATCTCATGCTGCAGGGCGAGGTGAAGCGGAGCGTGATCGTCTACTGAAAGGAGGGGCACGATGGATACGACGGCATTCGAGGCCGCGCTGGTTCAGGACGGGTACGGGGACATCGAGACGAAGGCGCTCCTGTGCACCTACCGGGCGGGGGCGCACGCGCACCCCTTCGACGTGCGGGCGCTGGTCCTGGCGGGAGAGATCACGCTCACCGTGAACGGGGCGGCGCGCTCGTTCACGGCCGGCGAGGTGTTCACGATGGAGGCCGGGTGCTCGCACGCCGAGGCGGCGGGGCCGGACGGCGTGAGCTACCTGGTCGGGCGGCGCTCCCGCTGACTCGCGCCGCCGAGGGCTAGCGGGGATCGATCGGGGTCGCCATCGGGGCGCGGGCCTCGAGGGCGGCGGCCGCCTCGAGGCAGAGATCCTCCCGGAAGCGCCCGGCGGTGATCTGCACGCCGGTCGGCACGCCGTCCGCGACGCCCGTCGGCACCGACACCGCGGGCAGCCCCAGCACCGGGACCACGAGCTGCATGATCTGGGCGCGCATGATCCGCCGGGTCGTGTCCGCGTCCACCCGGTCGAGATTCACCGGGAACGCGGGCTCGTTGGAGGTCGGCGTGAGCACGAGCGGGCGCTCCTCCAGGAAGAGCTCCCAGAGACGCAGCAGCCGATCACGCTGGGCCAGCCCTTCGAGCACGTGGCGGACGTCGCGGGGCGGGTGCACCGCGCGCCAGAGGCCGAGCGCCTGCTTGATCCCGGCGTCGCCGTACTGCGCGGCGGCCGGCTCGAGCGCCGCGATGACGTCCTCCATCGCGATGACGGCCCAGAGATCGGCCACCGCGCCGAGCTCCGGCGGCTCCACCTCCTCGACCACGTAGCCCGCGTCTTCGAGCCAGCGGCCGGCCTGGCGCACCGCGGACGCCACCGCGGGGGCTACCCCGCCGCGGCCGGCCGGGTCCGCCACCAGTGCCACGCGCAGGGGCCGCTTCGCGGGCGGGCCCTCGAGCGGCACGTCGGCGCAGCGCGGATCGTTGGAATCGGGCACCGCCATCGCAGCGAAAGCGGCGCGCGCGTCCCGGACCCGGCGGGTCAGCGGGCCCTGCACCGCCATGAGCTGGGCCGCGATGGGCCGCGGCACGCTGGAGGTGAAGTTGTACGAGGGGATCCGGCCGTAGCTGACCCGCAGGCCGACCAGGCCACAGCAGTATGCCGGGTAGCGCACCGAGCCCGCGATGTCGTTGCCGTGGCCGATCGCGCCGATGCCGGTCGCGGTGGCCGCGGCCGCGCCGCCGCTCGAGCCGCCGGGCGTGCGCGCGGGATCCCAGGGGTTCAGGGTCGCGCCGTGGAGCGCGTTGTCCGTGAACCAACGCATCGAGAAGGCGGGCGCATTGGTGCGGCCGATGACGATGGCGCCGGCCCGGCGGAGATTGGCCACCACCGGGTTGTCGCGGGTGGCCACCAGGTCCTTGAAGGCGACTACCCCGTTGTCGGTGGGACAGCCGGCCTGGTCCACGTTGACCTTGGTGGTGATGGGCACGCCGTGGAGCGGGCCCACCGCCCCGCCGCGGGCCAGGGCCTGGTCGGCGGCCGCGGCCTCCGCGAGGGCCGGGTCGTGAAGCGGGCGCACCACCGCGTTGATCCGCGGGTTGACCGCGTCGAGGCGCGCCAGGGCGGCGGTGACGACCTCACGGCAGGAGACGGCCTTCCGGCGGATCATCTCCGCCAGCTCGACGGCGTCGAGGCGCCAGAGCTCGGCCGCTATGGCCCGGTCTCCAGCGTGTAGGTCGCGTACTCGTGCTCACAGGGCGGGCCCACCGCGATCTCCATGCGGCCCGCGTCCAGATCGGAGATGAGGGAAGCGAAGCTGTAGGAGACGCGCTCGCCCGGATGCGCGCAGATGGAATGCGGCCGGTTCGCGTGATCGCGCAGGATGGCCTTGAGCGTGTCCGTGTCGAGGCGCCCGCGCCCGGCCTCCATGAGAACCGCCATGCGCTCGTGCCGACAGGTGGAGTTGTGGAGCTCGTCCGGGGTCGCGGTCTCGTGGCCGGCCATACCGGGCAGGACGTGATGGTTGGCGTGCACGAGGCAGCCGTCGCCCCAGGTGAGCACGTGCTCCTCCGCGGCGGTCTCGATGTCCACCATGGCCCCGGCCCGGTCGGCCAGGAGCAGGTTGCGCGAGGAGGCCCGCCGCGGCGTCAGCGCCGCGTCCACCGCCGCCTTGATCGTGGGCTGCTCGATGGCCAGCCGGGTGAGCAGGTAGCGGGGGAAGCCGGTGCGCCAGCCCGCGGAGCGGAGGAAGTTGGCGTCCGCGGAGAGGCCCTCGCTGCTGATGCCGAGGTAGCTGATCTGGCCCGCGGGCACCAGCATCATCACTTTGGGCTTGCCGGTGACCGCGAAGGTGAGCACGGCGGCGAACTGCTCGATGCCGCCCGAGAGATCGGCGTTCTGGCCCGCGAAGGTCCCGCCGGTCCGGGTGTAGGGGCCGGAGACCGCGAAGCTGGTGCATTCGAGGTCCACGGTGCCGAAGCGGGCCACGTGGGCCACTTCCTGCCGCACCTGCAGCAGCAGTGCCTCCGCGGGCTCGATACCCGCGCCCTGGGCCAGCCCCTCGATCTCCTCGAGGAAGTGCGGCGCGGCCGCGCCGATGACCGGCCCGAAGGTCTGGGCCCAGCGGCGCGCGATCTCCGGCGCGAGCTGCGACTTCTCCGCGCCCTGGGTGTAGATCAGCTCGAGGTGCGCCTGGATCAGCGGGCGGAGCGCCTCGCCGTGCTGACGGCCGACCTCGCGGTGGCTGCCGCGCAGGGTGAAGTGCGGGAAGGTGCGGCTCATGCCGCGGCCTCCGGGCAGACCTCGGGGATGGTCTGGTCGAGCACCGAGACGATGCGGTCGATCTCGGGCCGGGTGAGGACGAGCGGCGGGGCCAGCACGAGGGTGTTGCCGAGATGCGCGCCGCCGCCCGAGCGGCCCACGATCACCCCGCGCTCCTGGCAGCGGTCCACCAGCTTCTTGATCTGGGGCGCCGGCATCACCTTCTTGGACTTGCGGTCAACGACCAGCTCGACGCCCGCGTAGAGGCCCTTGCCCCGCACGTCGCCGACCCACGGGTGCCGCATCAGGGTCTTGAGCCCGTCCAGGAGATAGGCGCCGTTCTCGGCCGAGCGCTGGGCCAGCTTCTCCTCCAGGAGGATCTCGATGTTTCGGAGAGCCACCGCCGCGGCCACCGGATGGCCGCCGTAGGTGTTGACCTGGTTGACCTGGCGGTTCTCCGACGCCTCGCCGATGAACGACTTGTAGACCGAGTTGCGCACCACGGTGGCGGCCATCGGCAGGTACGCGCTCGAGATGCCCTTGGCCACCGTGACGATGTCGGGTCTGACGCCCGTGTGCTCGTGGGCGAAGAGCCGCCCGGTGCGGCCGAAGCCGTTGATCACCTCGTCCACGTGCAGGAGGATGCCGTGCTGCTTGCAGAGGTCGGCCACCGCGGGCAGGTAGTCGTCGGGCGGAACCGCCACGCCCACCGCGCTCATCACCGGCTCGATGATGATCTCGGCCACCGTCTGGGGACCCTCGCCCAGGATGGTGGTCTCCATGTTCTTCACGCAGGCCAGGTCGCAGCTGGTGGGCTCGAGGCCGAACGGGCAGCGGCAGCAGTAGGGCGGGGCCACGTGCACGAACTCGTTGCCGGAGAGCGGCTCGAACTTCATCTTGCGGTCGCCCATGCCGCCCGCGGCGAGGGTGGCGAGCGTGGTGCCGTGGTAGCCGTAGTACCGGCTGATCGTCTTGTAGCGGTTCTGCTGCGGGAACTCGTGGCGGGCGTACTGGCGCGCGAACTTGAACGCGGCCTCGTTGGCCTCCGAGCCCGAGCTGACGAAGTAGACGTGGTTGTCGCCGCCCAGCAGCCCGTTGACCTTCTCGGCCAGCGCGGCCGCGGGCAGGTTCATCGCGGTGTGCGGGTAGTAGGAGAGCTGGCGCATCTGCTCGGCGGCCACGTCGGCCAGCTCGGTGCGCCCGTAGCCGATGTTCACACACCAGAGCCCGGCCATGCCGTCGAGGTACTCGCGGCCGTCCGCGTCCACCACCGTCGAGTCCTTGGCGGAGACGATGACGAGCTGCTGCTGCTCGAGCTGCTTGTGGGGCACGATCGGGTGGATGACGTTGTCGAGGTCCTTCCGGACGACGGTCGCGCGCTGATCGGCGGTGGGCATGGGGGCCTCCTGGTTGCGGATTGACTAGCTCGACACTTCTTCTCGTCGCAGGCGGATCGGGTGGCGCGCGGGCGGCGGCGCGGGCGGGCGCGGGAGGCTCGGCGCGTAGAACGAGGCCTCCTGGCCGCCGCGCAGGCACTGGCGGGTGAACTCGATCAGGTGATGGCTGACCACCGCGGCCTGGATCATCTCCTCGATCTGCCCGCGGCGCAACGCGGGCCCCGCGACGCGCCAGAACGTCCCGCGGTAGTTTCCGCGCACCCCGATGCGCCAGACGATGCGCCCGAGCAGGGCCAGGCCGGACATCACGTTGCGCCACGACGCGCGGTGCCGGCTCCGCGGATAGGGCGGACGCTTCGCGAAGGTGTGGGCCAGGTTGTGGGCGAAGCGTCGGTAGATCGCCTCCGGCGCGTAGGCGGCCGCGATGCAGCGCCGCCACATCTCCAGCACCGTCTCCTCGGGCAGCCGGAACACCACGTTGGACTCGCGCCCGCCGTCCGGCAGGATCCGCCCCTCCCGGGCCAGGCGGTCCCACAGCGGGGTCTTGGGCAGGGCGTAGAGGATGTTGATGGTGAGCATCGGGATCCGGGAGGCCTCGATGAACTCGATCAGGTGGCCCGCGGTCGCCTCGCTGTCGGTGTCGAGCCCCAGGATGATGCCGGAGACCACCTCGAGGCCGTAGTCGTTCAGCTTGGCGACCGCCTCCAGAATGGGCATGCGGAGGTTCTGGTCCTTCGACATCGAGCGGAGGGCGTCGGGCTCGGGCGTCTCGATCCCGCAGAAGACCACGTTGAACCCGGCGTCACGCATCAGCGCGAGCACGCGCTCGTTCTTCGCGATGTTGAGGGTGGCCTCGCACGCGAAGCGCACCGGGAACCGGTTGCGCCGCTGCCAGTCCACCAGGTGGGGCAGCAGCTCGAGCGCGGCCTTCTGGTTCGCGATGAAGTTGTCGTCCACGAAGTAGATCGCGACCGCCCCGCCCGCGACCAGCGCGTCGAGCTCGGCGAGCACCTGGGCGGCGGTCTTCAGCCGAGGGTTGCGGCCGTACAGCGCGGGGATGTCGCAGAACTCGCACGTGTAGGGGCAGCCGCTCGAGAACTGGACGCTCGAGATGAAGTACTGGCGCAGCGCGATCAGGTGGTAGGCGGGCAGAGGGAAATCGGTCAGGGGCAGGCGGGTCCCGGTGTCGAAGCGGAGCTGCCCGGCCGGCCGCGCGGTGTGCTCGTCGAGCCAGGCGATGATCGCGTCCGTCGAGTCGCCCATCTCGCCCACCTGGATGAGATCGGCGGCCGGGTAGTGCTCCGGGCAGCCGGACACCGACGGGCCGCCCAGCACCACCGGCTTGCCCAGGCGATGCGCGCGCGCGATGACATCCTCGATGTAGGGGCGCTGCACGTGCATGCCGGAGAGGAAGATCGCGTCGGCCCACCCGAGCTCCTCCGCGGTGGCCTCCCGGTCGTTCTCGTCCACGAAGCGCACCGGCCACGACTCGGGGAGGTAGGACGCGATGACCAGGAGCCCCTGGGGCGGCATGAAGGCGCGGATCCGTCCGCCGAAGAGCGGGTAGGAATAGTGAAACGTGCCGAAGGAGGGCGCGTAGCGCGGCGACACGCAGAGGATGCGCCGGTGGTTCCGGGGCGCGTAGGGAGTGCGCATCAGGGGCGCGGCGCGGGCGGGAGCGAGGACAGCGTCGCGGCCGGACCGCTCAGGCGCCGGCCGGCGGCTCGACGTCGAGCGTGGTGACCCGGCGGAGCTCCCGGCGGTACTTCGCGTCGTCGAACGGGCGCGCCCGGTGCATGGTGGCGCGGTTGTCCCAGATCACGAGATCGCCGACGCGCCACTGGTGGCGGTAGACGAACTCGGGCCGCGTCGCGTGCTCGATGAGATCGCGCAGCAGCAGACGGCCCTCGGGCACCGGCCAGTCGATGATGCGCGAGGCGTGGGAGGCCACGTAGAGCGAGCGGCGCTTGGAGCGCGGGATCGTCCGGATGAGGGGATGGATCGCGCCCTTGAGCGCCTCCTGCTCGGACTCCGAGAACTCGAAGCCCAGGGTCTGCCGGGAGTAGGCGATCGAGTGATGCGCCCGCAAGCCCTCGAGCCGGATCTTCTCGTCCTCGGGTAGCGCGTCGTAGGCCGCGCGCATGTCCGCGTACTCGGTGTCCGCCTCCACCGGGGGAACCACCTTGGCCGACAGCATCGAATAACGACCGGGCGGGTCCTGGAAAGACGCGTCGGTGTGCCAGAGCCGGTTGCCGAGGCCGTACATCCGACGGCGGTTGTTCGTCTTCATGATCTCGCCGTTCTCGTCGAGGTTCGAGATGTCGCCGAGGGCCTCGTTGCCGAACCGGTTCTTCTGCAGCGCGCTGCTACCGAGCTTGGTGTGGAGCACGCCGTCGAGCCGTTCCGCGAAAGCGAGGTGCTCGGCGTCGGTGAAGGGCTGATCGTGGAAGACGAGAACCGCGTGCTCGTCCATGCCGGCGCGGATCTCGGCGAGGGTCTCCGGATCGTCGACGCGGCGCAGGTCCACCGGACCGACCTCGGCGACGAAGTGCGGGTGAAGCTTGCGGAATGTCAGGGCCATGACCGCCTCCCGCCAAGAATCTAGGCCGACCGGGCCGGAGAGTCAAGCAAACGGTCCGGCCCGTCGACAAGCCGCGCGGGGCCGTGCCAAGATGCGCGCCGGGAGGCGACCTCACATGAACGTCGGATTCATCGGGCTGGGTCTCATGGGCGCGAGCATGGCGTCGAATCTTCAAGCGGCCGGCCACGCGCTGTTCGTCCACGACGTGCGGAAGTCCGCGGCGACTCCGCATCTCGCCGCGGGGGCGGCCTGGAAGGACACCCCGCGCGCGGTGGCGGAAGCCGCGGAGGTGGTGTTCACCTCCTTGCCCGGCCCGCCCGAGGTCGAGCAGGTGGCCATCGGGCCGGACGGCCTGCTGCACGGAGTGCGCGCGGGCTCGGCGATCTTCGATCTCTCCACCAACGCCCCCGCGCTGGTGCGGCGGCTCGACGGGCTCTTCGCGGCGCGCGGAGCCCACCTGCTCGACGCGCCGGTGAGCGGCGGGCCGACCGGCGCGCGGACGCGGCGGCTCGCGATCTGGGTGGGCGGCGAGCGCGCGGTCTACGACCGCTACCGGGCGCTGCTCGAGGCGATGGGCGACCAGCCCTACTACGTGGGCCCGGCGGGTGCGGGCGCGGTGGCCAAGCTCGTCCACAACTGCGCCAGCTTCACGATCCGCACGGTGCTCGCCGAGGTGTTCAGCATGGGCGTGAAGGCGGGGGTGGCCCCGGACCTGCTCTGGCAGGCGGTGCGCCAGGGCAATAGCGGGCGGCGGCGCACCTTCGACGTGCTCGCCGAGAAGTTCCTGCCCGGGGAGTTCGAGCCGCCGTCCTTCGCGCTGCGCCTGGGCCACAAGGACGTCTCGCTCGCCACCGCGCTCGGCCGCGAGGTCGGCGTGCCGATGCGCCTGGCCAATCTGGCGCTCGAGGAGATCACGGAAGCGCTCGGGCGCGGCTGGGGCGACCGGGACTCGAGCAGCTTCATGCTGCTGGAGGAGGAGCGCGCGGGTGTGGAGATCAAGGTGCCCCGCGAGCGGCTCCAGCAGATCCTCGAGCAAGACGGGCGGTGAGGTCGCGCGCGCGGCCGGCGTGGCTGGAGCCCCTCTGGGGCGACGCCGGACCGCCGCCCCCCGTCGAGGTCAACCCTTCAGGCCGCTCAGGCGCACGCCCTCCACGATGCGCCGGTTCGCGACCACGAAGACCACCAGCAGCGGCAGCGCGCTGAGCGCGGCGCCCGCCATGATCGGCCCGTATGACTCCGAGCTGTAGGCGCTGCGGAGGAGTGCGAGCGCGACCGGCAGCGGGAACATCTCGGGCTTGTTCACCGCGATCAGCGGCCACAGGAAGTCGTTCCACGCCGAGCGGAACGCGAAGATCGCGAGCGCGGCCAGCACCGGCTGCGACAGCGGGAGGATGATCCGGGAGAACACCTGCCAGGGCCCCGCCCCGTCGATCAGGGCCGCGTCCTCCAGCTCCCGCGGCATCGTCACGAAGAACTGGCGCAGCAGGAAAACCCCGAAGGCGAAGATCATCGCCGCCTCCGGCACGATGAGGCCCTGATAGGTGCTGAGCCAGCCGAGCCGCTGGGTGAGCACGTACTGCGGCACCAGCAGCACCGCGTTCGGGATCATCAAGCTGCCCACCAGCAGGGCGAAGACCAGGTCGCGCCCCGGGAAGCGCATGCGGGCGAGCGGGTAGGCGGCCATCGCGCTGGTCACGAGCACCAGGATCACGCTGCCCATCGCCACCACGAGGCTGTTGACGAAGGCGCGGCCGATGCGGGCGGTGCGCGAGCTGCCCAGCAGCACCTCGTGGTAGTGGTCGCCGGTGGGCGGCCACGGGATCCACTCGGGGGGCAGGCGGATGATGTCGGGCGCGGGCTTGAGCGAGGTGACCACCACCCACGCGATCGGCGCCAGCCAGAGCACGGCCAGGGCGAGCAGGGCCACCGTGAGGGCCACGCTCGAGCGGTCGATGGGCCGGAGGCCGCGCGGCACGGCTCAGTACTCGGTGTGGCCACGCAGCAGGCGGAACTGGAGCACCGAGAACGCGAGGATGACCGCGAAGAGCACCCAGGCCATCGCGGAGGCGGCCCCGAACTGGAAGAAGTTCTGGAAGGCCGCCTCGTAGAGGTGCTGGACCACGGTGCGGGTGGCGTCACCGGGCCCGCCGCCCGTGAGCACGAAGACCTGGCCGAAGAGCTGGAACGAGCCGATGACGTGGGTGACCACCACGAAGAGCAG
>Ga0134127_10003089_pt1 | contig 11941 bp, 9 predicted proteins | sample KB31753_FD_96459 | JGI IMG/M metagenome (GOLD analysis project Ga0134127, IMG submission 96459) | Terrestrial soil microbial communities with excess Nitrogen fertilizer from Kellogg Biological Station, Michigan, USA - KB3-175-3 | ecosystem: Environmental > Terrestrial > Soil > Unclassified ...
GAGCACCCAGGGCGCCACCAGCTCACCGGCGCGGATGATGAAAAACGTGAACGGGCCTCCCACCGCGAGCATGCCCGCGAGCGGTTTCCAGTTGCGCTCCATCCCCAACGCGAGGGCCATCAGGGGCACGAGCCAGAAGAACGGATCGACGATCGCGACCCAGTCGAGGTAGTACCAGCGGTCCAGCCAGGGCAGGAACGGACGCCAGCCGTACGAACCCTGCCAATCCATATACAGGTGGCTCAGCACGCACACGCCGATGCACGCGGCCAACCAGCGCCAGGGAGGCACGGGGATATCCCGCCAGCGTCGTACGGCGCGCCACGCGCCGCCGACGATCAAGGTGAGCGCGATCGTTTCGACGAGCGCCCCGATCAGGGAGTGCGTGATCCCGCGATGCATCAGAAGGAAGTCTGCGCGCGTCCACTTCGGCCAGCCGAGGAAGAGCTCGGTCCAGTCCGGCGCATTGGCGGCGATGATGCCGATGGTGGCGGCGCGGGGCACGTGACGGTCGGCGACGGCGCGTCCCAGGGCCGCCCCGACCAGTGCGTGCGCGAGATTGTCCATCCGTACACGATGCGGCCCGACCTCGCCGGGCGTCCAGTCCGGACATAGCTTCTGGCCCGTGTCCTACCTGCGCCCGTATGGTATCACCCTGCTCGCCATGGCCACGGGCCAACGCTTCGAGGCCAAAGGCACCCACATTCGAATCGGCCGCGGCAACGAGTGCGAAGTGCGACCGGTGCGGTCGAGCGATACGATCGTCTCCCGGGTTCACGCCGAGCTCAGTGTCGGTCCCACGGGCGGACTGATGCTGCAAGACTCCGAGAGTAAGAACGGAACGTTCCTCAACGGCGATCGCATCGTGCGCGCGACGCCGGTGCGGCTGGGCGACAAGATCATGCTCGGTCGGGGTGGACCGCTGCTGCTGGTGGAGGGAATGGGCACCGCGCCTCAGATCCTCGCGCCCAAACCGGCGGCACCGTGGGCCGTCCGCGGCGCTCCCCGCACGGTGTGGCAAACCATCCGCGAGGTGTTCGCGAGGACTTTTCTGCGCGGGAACTAGTTACGCCGCGCCGTTGACCACTTCGCGCAGTTTGCGCTCGAGCGACGCAAAGTCGTAAGGCTTCACGAGCGACGGCACTCCGGAATCGCGCAGCAGCGTCGCCGTATCGGTCGCAAAGCTGTCGCCCGTCGTGAAGACCAGCCGGCTGACCATCGCGGGATGCCGGTGTCGCAGCTGCTCCAGGAACTCGGCGCCGCTCATGCCCGGCATGCGAACATCCGAGATGATCACGTCGAAGCGGTCCCGGCCCAGGACCTGCAACGCTTCGTCGCCGTCCCCGACCGCCACCACGCGGATGCCGCGCCGTTCCAGAAATCGCACCGCCGCGCGCCGCAGGCCTTCCTCGTCGTCGACCAGCAGCACCGACAGGGCGGCGTCGGGCTGGCGCGGCGGCGGCTCGCTGGGAACCTGCGCCGGCTCAGGCTCGACGCGCTCGCGCGTGCGCGCGTCCCGCCGCAGCTCCACGACGAACGTCGCGCCGTGGCCCGGCTCGGATCGCACGAAAATGCGGCCCCCATGGTCGTGCACGATCCCGTAACAGATGGAGAGTCCGAGGCCGGTCCCAGTCCCTTCGGGCTTGGTGGTAAAAAACGGATCGAAGATCTTCTCCTGAATCTCTGGGGGAATGCCGGGGCCGGTGTCGGCGACCTCGAGGCGCACCCGATCTCCCGCCGTGACAGTGCGGAGCGTGATCGCGCGGCGCGCGGTCACACCGTTGAGCGCCTGCTCGGCATTGATCAGCAGGTTCAGCAGCATTTGCTGCATCTCGGAGCCGTTGGCCCAGGCGGCTGGATTCTCGTCGTCCAGCTCGAGATTCACGGTGATGTTCTCGGTCGTGAGGTGGTAGGAGCGGAGCGCGTAGGTCCGGCGTACAGTCTCATTCAGGTCGACGAGCGTGCGCTCCTTGCTGCCGGCGCGGGCGAAGGCCAACAGGTTCGACGTGATTCGGCCGATGCGCCGCGCTTCGTCGTAAATCATCTGGATCGTCTCGCGCTGCTCCGGCGTCAGTTGATCGAGCAGCAGCGTCTGGGCAAAGCCGGAAATGATGGCGGCGGGATTGTTGATCTCATGCGCCACGCCGCTGACGAGCTGCCCCATGGCGGCGAGCTTCTCAGCCTGCTGGAGCTGCGTCTGGGCGCGACGCTGCTCGGTGATGTCCCGAATCAGGGCGAGCACTTTCGGGATGCGCTCGGCTTCGCGCACGGGCGCGTACAGCACCTGCGCGGTGCCGTCGCCGCCATCGGGGCGACGAAACGGCACCTCGAACCGGCGCAGCTCGCCTTCGAACGCCGCGGCCAGATTCTCGCGGGCCACGCGCAGCCCGTTCCCCTCGAGCCAGGTGAAGGCCGTGCTGGGATCGGGCGCGCTCCCCGCATTCACGAGCGCGCGGCCGGCGATGTTCTGATCGAGTAGATGGCCCTCGCGATCCACGACGGCAATCGCGTCGGGGACCGCTTCCATGAGCATGCGCAGATTGCGCTCGGCGGACGCAGTGGCGCTCAAGGAGCTCATGAGCGAGCGCGTCTGGTTGGCGACTTCTTCCTCGAGCAGGTGCTCGTAGCGCCGGTCCGTGCGCCGTGACCAGAAAACCCAGGCCGCCACGATAGCCATCGCGACGCCGACCATGAGCCGCACCTGCCAGTCCACGGCCCGAAATGCATAGAAAAGCCCGACCGCCAGTATCGGCAGGAGGGCGATGCTCACAACGAAACGGATCGGACGGCGCAGCTTCAGCATGTCTCCGGGCCTAAGTTATGGGCATTATCTTTTGCCGCCAATGAATCTGCTCGGATGGATGCGCGCGCCGGAGGAATCGCTCGCGCAATGGGATGAGCTCGTCGCGCTGGCGGCAGCCGCCAAGGCCGACGGACTCGATCGCACGCTGGTCTGCGGCATGGGCGGCTCCAGTCTCGTGGCCGATGTGCTGGCGGAGACTTTTCGTGTGCCGCACCTGCATGTGCTCGACAGCACGAATCCCGCCGCGGTTCTTGCGGCGGAAGGCGACAACGACCGGACGCTGTTCGTCATTTCGAGCAAGTCCGGTAATACCGTCGAAACCCTCGCGTTCTGCCATCACTTCCTCGCGCGCGCGCGGCCGGAGCAGTTCGTGGCGATTACGGAGGTGGATAGCCCGCTCGCCCAGCTCGCGCGCCAACGCCGGTTTCGTGCGGTCATTCCGCATCCGCTCGGGGTCGGAGGACGCTACTCGGCACTGACGGCGATCGGCATGTTCCCGGCCGCGCTGGCGGACATTGACGGGCGTGAGCTCCTCACACGAACCGGCCGGGTGGACGTTGCCGCCGCGAACGCGCTGGGCCGGAAGATCGCCGAGGCGGCGAAGGCAGGCCGTGACAAGCTGCGCGTGTCGCCGCCGCCGTCGATCGCCGGACTCGCCTACTGGATCGAGCAGCTGATCGCCGAAAGCTCGGGGAAAGACGGACGCGGCGTCGTGCCGGTGGTGCAGGATCCGCTCAACGCGCCGCCGCGTGATACGCAAACCGCCGGTCCCACCGACTTCTCGGCGGATCCGCTCGACCTCGGCGTGGAGTTCCTGCGGTGGGAGTACGCCACGGCTTCGTTGTGCGAGACCCTCGGCGTCAATGCGTTCGATCAGCCGGATGTGGAGGAGGCGAAGAAGCTCGCGCGGGCTGAATTGGCGGCGCATGCCGCGCCGGCGCCGCTGCAAACGTTGACGCCCGCGGCGCTCCGCAAGCAGGCGCGGCCCGGCGATTACCTCGGCATTCTCGCCTACGTCCCGCCCACACCCGCGATCCATGCGCAGCTGCAAGCGCTCCGCGCGTCGTGGGGCCAAGCGCTGGGATGCGCGACCACGCTCGGCATTGGCCCGCGCTATCTCCATTCGACGGGCCAGCTGCATAAGGGGGGGCCGGCGAGCGGACTCTTTCTGGTGATCACCACCGACGTCGCCGCGGATATCGAGATCCCGGAAATGAGCACGAGTTTTGGCGCGCTGCACCAGGCGCAGGCCCGCGGCGACGTGCGCGCGCTGCTGGCGCGGGGGCGCCGCGTCGCGCATGTCCATCTGCCGAGCGTCGCGGAGCTGCCGCAGATCCGTCCGTGACCGCCATCATTTTTCATCTGATCGCCCACACGCATTGGGACCGTGAATGGTTCCTGCCGCGCGCGGCGTTTCACGCGCGCCTCATTTCCATGTTCGACGACTTGCTCGAGCGCATGGCGGCCGATCCGGGATTCCGGACATTCCTGCTCGATGGGCAGACCGTCCTCGTGGAGGATTATCTGCGCGCGCGTCCGGAGCGCGAAGGCGAGCTCAAGACGCTGGTCAAATCCGGCCGCCTCCAGGTTGGCCCATGGTATGTGCTCGCCGATGAGCTGATCCCCTCAGGCGAGTCGTTGATCCGGAATCTCCTGCTGGGTGCCGTGGATGCCGAGCGCCTGGGCGGGGGCGCGCGCCTGGATGTGTTGTACTCACCCGATGCATTCGGACATCCGGCCGCGTTGCCGGCGCTCGCGCGCGAGTTCGGGATGAAGTTCGGAGTCCTGTGGCGCGGCTTGGGCGGAGAGCAGGGACAGGAGCGCGACTTCTTCCGGTGGCGCGGCTTGGACGGTCGCGAGATCCTGCTCTGGCATCTTCCGCCCCAAGGCTACGAAATCGGCGCCGCGCTGCCGGCGGCGGGTGCGCGACTCGGGGATGTCTGGACCCAAGTGCGCGCGGCGCTCGTGCCGCGCGCGGCGGGCAAACACGTCCCCCTGTTCATCGGCGCCGATCATCACGCGCCGCATCCCTCCCTGGGGCGGCTGCGCGACTTACTGGCCGAGCTCGAGCCGGCGAGCGCGTTTCGCGTGTCGCGCCTCGATGAATTTTTCCAGGCCGCCGACGGAACGCCGGCGCAGCCGGTCGCGGGCGAGCTGCGCTGGTCGTACGGCTACACGTGGACGCTGCAGGGCGTGCACGGCACACGCGCGCCGCTCAAGCGGCGGCACGGGCAGGTCGAGCTGTGGCTCGAACGGATCGCCGAGCCGCTCGTGGCATTGACCCGTCTCTCGGCTCCGGCGAGCCGCGACCGCCGGCCGGTGCTCGACACGGCCTGGCGCACGCTCGTCCGCACGCAGTTTCACGACACGATCGCCGGGACCACGGCCGATAGCGTGGCGGAAGCCGCCGAGCAGCGGCTCCATGGTGTCGCCGCGTATGCCGCCGAGCTGACCCGGAGCTCGTTGCACGATCTGGCGGGATATGATCCCGACGCCGCGCGTGAGCGCGCCGCAGGAGCGGAGCCCGCGCTCGTGCTGTGGAACGCCGCCGCGCGGCCGCGCGCCGGGGTCACCGTTGCCGATCTCACGATGTTTCGTCGCGACGTGCTGGTGGGGCCGCCTGCGGCGGGTCGCACGCCGAGACAGGGGCCGGGGTACCGGCCTTTTGCGCTTTATGGAGCTGACGGCCGGCCGATTCCCGTGCAGCTGCTGGCGCACCGCGTGACCCAGGAGCGGGCGGATGCGGCGCGCCACTATCCCGATCAGGATGAGGTGGACCAGGTGCGCGTCGCATTCCGCGCGCCGCCGACACCAGGGCTCGGCATCACGGCGCTGAAGGTGGGTCCTCCGGCTCCACTCGTCCCGCTCGTCAAAATCGAAGAAGCGCGCGTGCGCCGCCGTGTGCTCGAGAATCGATTTGTCGAAGTCACGCTCGAGTCGAATGGCGCGCTGTCGATCACCGATCGACGCAAGAGCGAGCGCTATTCGGAGCTGTTGCGTCTGGAAGACTCCGGTGACGCCGGCGATGCCTACACGTTTGCTCCGCCGGCGCGCCCCCGAGTGAAACCGAGTCGCGGGCCGATCACCGTCCGAAGGCTCGCCGCCGGTCCGCTGGTCGCGGCTCTCGAGGCGCGCTGGGAGGTGAGCCGCGGAATCGACGCGCGCATGGTGGCGCAGCTTCACGCGGACAGCGCCATCGTCCGCATCACGCTCGAGGTCGACAACCACAACTCCTATCACCGGCTGCGCGCGCGCATGTCGACGGGACTCGCCGGCGTCAGCGCGGTCGCGGGCACGGCGTTCGGGGCGGTGGAACGCGCTCCCGTCCCGGTCGTGCCAAAAGCCTATCCGCGCGAGACACCGGTTCGCACGGCGCCCGCGCAGCGCTTTGTGGCAGCGGCGCGCGGCGGCCGGGGCCTGGCGCTGCTGGCCCCGGCGTTCTTCGAGTACGAATGGACGGCCAAGGGGGAGCTGTTCGTCACGTTGCTCCGGGCGATCGGCGATTTGTCGCGCGGAAACCTTCCCACGCGGCCGGGGCACGCGGGCTGGCCTACCGCGATTCCCGGCGCGCAATGCATCGGCAAGACGCGTATCGATCTCGCGCTCGTTCCGGTGAACGTCGCCGACGTCGAACGCGGCGACGTGTTGCCGCAGCTGTGGGAAGATGCATTTCTGCCGCTGCACAGCCTGTGGCTTCGGGATGCCGCCGCGCTGACGCCCTCACCGGTCAACATCGCGCTCGAGGGCACGGGCCTCGTGTTCTCCGCCCTCAAGCCGGCGCAGATCGGCTCGCCCGCGGTATTGCGCTGCTACAACACCACCGGCCGCAAGGTCTCGGGCGCATGGCGCTTTGGTCACGGCGTAAAGACGGCACATCGTGTGCGCGCCGATGAGCGAGAAGCCGTCGCGCTCGTGCTCGAGCAGCGCGGCAACATCGTGCGGTTCGTCGCCGAGCCCCACGAAATCGTTTCGATTCTGGTGACCTGATGCAGGAGCACAGTCTCACCACACCGCGCACCGCCCGCTACTTCACGCTCGGCGCACCGGAGCGCGCCACTGACGTGTGGTTCGTCTGTCACGGCTACGGCCAGCTCGCCGCGCGGTTTCTGGAGCGGTTCCGACCGATCGAAAGACCCGATCGGTGCATCGTGGCGCCGGAAGGACTGTCGCGGTTCTACCTGTCGGAGCATGCCGCCGAGCGACGGGTCGGCGCGGCCTGGATGACGCGCGAGGACCGGCTGCACGAAATCGACGACTACGTGCGTTATCTCGATGCCGTGTACGCGCGCGTCGCGCCCGCGCAGAACGGCGTGACGGCACTCGGCTTCTCGCAGGGCACGGCGACCGTGTGCCGTTGGGCGGCGCTGGGATCGGCGCGCATCGACCGGCTGATTCTCTGGGGCGGGGAAGTGCCGCCCGATCTCGACCTCAAACGGCTGCGCGTGCCGACGCTGACGCTCGTCTACGGCACCCGCGACGAATTCTTCACACCCAAGGTCGTCGCGGCGAACGAAGCGCGGCTGCGCGAGCATGGCGTGGCGTACGCGCTGATCTCCTTCGAGGGTGGCCACGCCATCGATGTGGAGACGTTGCAGCGACTCTAGCGCCGCACATTCGGGTCGAGCACGTCGCGCAGCGCATCGCCCAGCAGCGTGCAGGCGACGACGACGAGCACCAGCGCGACGCCCGGCGCCGTCGCGACCCACGGCGCGTTGACCAGCGTATCGCGACCCGACGCGATCATGTTGCCCCACGACGGCGTCGGGGGCTGCACGCCAAGACCGAGATAGGACAATCCCGCTTCGAGCATGATCGCGTTGCCGACGCCGAGCGCCGCCGCGACGATCACGGGCGTGAGCGCGTTCGGCAAGATGTGGCGGGCGAGCACGCGGAGCCGGCGTGATCCCACGGCGATGGCGCCTTCCACGAAGGGCCGGGCCGCGAGCGCGCGCACTTCGCCGTGCACCAGTCGCGCGATGCTCATCCATCCCGTCAGGCCGAGAACCAGAACGACGAGTGCCGTGCTCGGTCGCCACAAGGCGGCGAGCAGCAACAGTAATACGACGCGCGGCAATGCGAGCGCGAAGTCGGTCACGCCGAGCAGCGTGATCGACACGGGCCCGCGCCAGTAGCCGGCGACGGCGCCGACGAGGACGCCGAGAACAATCGACACGAGAACGGCGAGCACGCCGACGCCCATCGAGATCCGCGCGCCGTACACGAGCCGCGTCCAGACGTCACGGCCGAATCGATCGGTGCCGATCGGATGGAAAGCTCCGTGCACGTCGGTGGACATCGGGGGGAGAAAACGGGTCGCGACGATGTCGCGCTGCGTGACCGGATCGCCGCTGGTCACGAGCGGCGCGCCGGCCGCGCCGATCAGCACGGTGAGCAGGATCAACGTGCCGAAGGCGCCGCGCCGGTCCCGCAGCAGTCGCGTCATGTCGCGCTCGCGGCGCGCACTCTGGGGTCGAGCCAGGCGGCGAGTACGTCCGCCAGAATGTTGCCCGCGACGACGAGCACCGCGCTGACCGCCGTGGCCGCCATGACGACCGGGTAATCGCGCGCTTGCACCGCTTCGACGAGAATGCGTCCCACGCCGGGCCAGGCGAACACCGCCTCCACGAAGACGGCGCCGGAGAACAAGGCGGGCAGCGACATGCCGAGCAGTGTCACGACCGGCGTCAGCGCGTTGCGCAGCGCGTGCCGGATGATCACCTGGCGCGACGGCAGTCCTTTGGCGTGTGCCGTGATGATGAACGGTTGGCTCAGCGTCTCGATCATCGCGCCACGCACGAATCGCGCGGCGCCGCCGATGCCGATCAACGTCAGCGTCACGAGCGGCAGCACGAGGTGCCGCAGGCGGTCCACGAGCCAGGCGGTGCCGCTCAAATAATCGGAGTCAAATCCCGCGGATCCGAACGCCGGCAGCCAGCGGGCCCAGTACGTGAATACGAGGACCAGCATCAGCCCGAGCCAGTAGCCCGGCATCGCGAACAGGGTGACGGAGGCAACCGATAACGCCGTATCGGTTCGCGAGCCGCTGCGAGCCGCCTGCCATGCGCCGAGCCCGATGCCCAGGAGATAGCTGAGGAGGAGCGACAAGCCGACGAGCCGGGCAGTGGCCGGCCACGCGGCGGCAAGGACGTGGGCGACCGGACGACCCTGCGCGATGCTCGTGCCCCAATCGCCCCGCGCGAACCGTCCCAGCCAGGTCGCGAACTGCGACGCGAGCGGCCGGTCCAGGCCGAGTGCTTCGCGTTGCGCCGCGCGCTGCTCGGCGGTGCCGGTCGGCCCGAGCAACAGATCGACCGGATCGCCCGGCGCGGCGTGCAACAGCAGGAACGTCATGGTGACGACGCCGAGCACGACGGCGAGGCCCGCAAGTAAACGACGGCCCAGCCTGGCAAACATCGGCGAGAATCTCGCGCCGGGGTGGGGCGCCCGCTAGAATCCGGGCGTGGCGCGCTCGCGCATCCTGCTCCTCGCCGTCTTCCTGCTCAACGCCTGCGGCGCCGACTCGCTGCGCCGCGGCGACACGGTGTTGTTTGCCTCCGGCGCGGACCTCCAGAGCATCAATCCCTTGCTCACCGTCCATCCGCTGGCTCGGCAGGTCCAGCGCTACGTGCTGCTCACGACTCTGGCGCGGTACGACTCGACGCTGACCGCCCGTCCCTATCTCGCCCGCGCCTGGAGTCTGTCGGGCAACACGCTCACGTTCAGGCTGCGCACGAATGTGCGTTGGCACGACGGCACGCCGACCACGGCGCGCGACGTCGTGTGGACGCTCGACGCTGCGCGCGATCCAATGACGGGCTATCCGCGTTTCAACGATCTGCGCGCGCTCACGGCCGTCACGGCGCCGAACGACTCCACCGTCGAGCTGAGATACGCGACCCCGCCCGCTCCGGGCGATCTTCCCGATGTGTTCACCGACCTCGCGATCTTGCCGGCGCATCTGCTCGACACGGTCCCGCGCGGGCGGCTGCGCGAGGCCGCGTGGAACGCCCAGCCCGTGGGCAACGGCCCATTCCGGTTTGTCACGCACGAGCCGAATCGCCGCTGGGTCTTCACGCGCAATCCTGATTTCCCCACCGAGCTCGGAGGCCCGCCGCAGATCGAGCGGTTCATCGTCGTCGTCGTGGACGAGCCGATGATCAAGTTGTCCGCGCTCGTGGCGGGCGAGCTCGATTTCGCCGGGATCAGCCCGCAGCACGCCGGGTTTGTCCGCACGCACACCGCGTTGGCAGTGCGGGAGTACCCGTTGATCTTACCGTACGGCTTGGTGCTGAATACGCGGCGCCCGCCGTTCAACGACCCGCGCGCGCGGCTCGCCGCGGCGCTCGCGATCGACCGGCAGGAGATCGTGGACGGCTACCTGTTCGGGTTCGCCGCCGTCGCCGACGGGCCCGTATCGCCGACGCTGCCCCGGTATCAACCGGTTCGGCATCTGCCGCTCGCGCCCGACTCGGCGCGCCGGCTGGTCGCCGCGCTCGGCGCGTCGCCGCAATTTGAGCTGCTGACCGTCGGCAGCGGGGAAGCGGCGCTCGAACAGATGCTGCAGGCTCGGCTCAACGCGGTGGGATTCCACGTGACGATTCGTCAAATCGAGCTGTCGGCCTTCCTCGATCGCGTCAACGGCGCGCGGCACGATTTCAGCGCCGCCGTCATGGGGATTCCAGGCGATCCGGGTCTCGGCTTTCTCCAGGCGGTGGGTGATCTCACCGGCGTGGCGATGCCCGCGGACCCCATCGCGGCGCAACAGCTGTTTGCGCAGCGTTTGCCCGTCGTCTGGCTCTATCACGCGCGCGGAGTGCAGGGAATGAATCAGCGTCTGCAAGGCGTACAGATGGATGTCCGCGGCGAGCTGCCCACGATCACGGCCTGGCACGTCCGCAAGCCGCAATGAAGCGACGCGATCTGCCGACCGAATTCCACGCCACCGCGCCGATGCGACTCGATTTCGCCGGCGGCTGGACCGATGTCGCCCCGTTTTCGACTCGTGAAGGCGGGGTCGTCGTGAACGGCGCGATCGGATTGCGCGCGCATGTCGAATTGAAGCTCGGCGGCACGCTGCTGCGCCTGGTGGCCGAAGAGCTGGGCGAGACACTCGAATGCGCGAATTCAGGAGGGCTCGCTCGAGGCGGGAAGTTGCCGCTGCTCACGGCGGCGCTCCGGATGTTTCCGGTGCTGGGCGGCTTTACGCTTTCCACGCGCTGCGATGCGCCCTCCGGGTCCGGTCTGGGCAGCTCCGGGGCCCTCGGCGTGGCGCTGCTGGGGGCGCTCACCCGGGCGCGCCAGGAGTCACTCGACGGGCGCGAGTTCGCCGAGCAAGCTTGGCATGTGGAGACCATCGAAGCCGCACTGCCCGGCGGCAAGCAGGATCAGTTCGGCGCCGCCCTCGGCGGATTTCACCGCTTCACGTTTCGCGACCCCGACGTCGGCATCGAGCCGTTGACGCTCGATCCGGCATTCGCTCACGCCCTCGAGCAACAGATGATCGTTTGCTACACGAACAAGAGCCGCGTCTCCGGTGACACCATCTCGCGGGTGATGGGCGCGTACGAGCGCGGTGATTCCCAGGTCACGGGCGCGCTGCGCGCGCTCAAAGACATCGGCCATCACATGGCCGAAGCACTGCGCGCCGCTGATCTCACCCGCACGGGCTCGTTACTGAGTGAGAACTGGAAGCATCAGCAGGCGCTCGACCCCGGCATGCGCACGGCGGAGATGGCTCGCCTGGAGCAGGCAGCCGCGGCGGCCGGGACGCTCGGCGGCAAAGCGGCGGGTGCGGGCGCCGGAGGATCGATGTTCTTCATAATGAAAGGACCGGCGCGCGATGCGGCGCCGGCGATGCGCGCCGCGGGTGCCACGGTGTTGCCGCTGAATTGGTCACGCGAGGGCGTGCGCACATGGTAACGGCCGAAGAGCTCGCGGCGCGCGCCGCCGTCGTCAACGACTCGGCCGATCTGCGCGCGCTCCGCGAGCAACTGCGCCGCCGCGCGCAGCCCCTCATCGAGCGCATGCCTCCGATTCCCGAACACAAGGCGCTGCTCTCGATGGACGGCGGCATCTGTCCGGACGATCAGTCGTTGCTCGTGTTCGATCCCTGGAAACCGACCGAGCATCGCTGCGCTC